>Ga0265797_10004276_pt1 | contig 21984 bp, 28 predicted proteins | sample P2T30metagenome_FD_192433 | JGI IMG/M metagenome (GOLD analysis project Ga0265797, IMG submission 192433) | Plant litter microbial communities from East Loma Ridge, Irvine, California - P2 T30 | ecosystem: Environmental > Terrestrial > Plant litter > Unclassified | place: USA: California... | reverse complement strand
CCCTGTTGACCGGTGCCACGTCCCCAGTCTGAAGGGGGCGAAGGCAAGCATGGTTGAGCTGCAAGGTTTTTGACTGTTTGACCACGTGCTCCCTGGTCATTCCAAAAATCAGCACCCCCGCTTGACCTGCCCGGAATTTGCATTCGGGTCATTCTTGGGATCGAGTGGAGCAATCGTTTGCGTCTATGATCGCGTATGGCCGCTATTGCGATTGCAAAAGTGTTTTTAGGCACGGTTCGAGCCGATATGCCTGACTTCCGGAACATCTCAACATCTGAGTCATACTTTTGACCGCGTCGTTGTTCCGTGACAGTCGTTTTGGGACGTTCCATTTCCGGGAGGCGCGCCGAGCTCCCTTTCTGGCGCTCCTTCTGCTTGCTGTTCTTTTTCCCAATAAGCGAGGCTTCGACATCTCTTTCGCGCTCCTCGACGGACATTGCTCCGCTTCGTTTGGGTTGTTCTGGAGTAGAACCTCAAGATTGGCCTCGAAGTACTGGGCCGCTTTTGTATGTATCTGGAACTTAGACAAACCTGTACCGAGACAGTGTCGTATCTCGACAGTCTTTTTATGCCCCTTTCCCAGATTTTTCTCCGCTATCTGCAGCGTCTCGATGTTGAGGTTCACGGCCCTCTCCAGGTGTTGATCCGTTCCAGCCGAGTACAACGCCCTGACTAGACTCAGTCGATCGTCACAAATAATGAGTGGCTCGGCACCATCCGACGCTTTCACTACTCGTTCGAAGAGTCGAATAGCTTCAGAATAGCCACCTTGCTCAACTTAGCACTCCGCCAAACGTTTCTGAGCGTCGAGTGTGTGCAAATCTTTTGGCCCGCGGCTTTTTGTGTAGGCCAGAAGATTTTGGTTGCCATACGCGATGGCCTGACTGATCTCGCCAGCGTCTCTCGAGCTGGCGACCAAAAGGTCTCTGATCTCCACACTCGTTGAGTCGTCAGCTCCCCATTCTCGCTCGGCGATCTTCAGAGCGTTCTCATGTATTTTCATGACTGCTCCCCGATATAGCTGCGCCTTGCCGTTTGGAGCCGTTTTGATCATGTCTCCTTCCTTTTCTGCTCTGTCTAGAAGGGCTTGTATGTCGTCATCGTCCATCGATGCGTCTTCAAGAAGAAGGCTCATTCTTCTTGTCACTATGAGGTGCGTGTTTAATACTGTGCGCTTGTCCTTTCGAGCTTTATTATCTGTGAGTGCTTAATTACACACCCGAAGCACGACTCGTCGGAATGCCTTTCAATAGTCGCACGATCTGGACCGCGACGAACGTACACCAGAGCGAAGTCGAAAGATGATCTGGAGTCGAGCATCTATTGCGAGGTTATCCGGGCGTCATTGACAAGAATCGTGTTCGACACCAGTAGCTACCTGAGGGATGACGATGCGACAAATGTTGAGAGTGTTCTGGCCCGACTGTACGACTTGTGTCATGCGACACTACATGAGACCAGTCCTCTCATTTGAGACGCGGTCATGACACAAACATCCCTCACAGTATATCGAGCTCTACATTTTGCTGACACTGTCATTGTCCCCAGAGAACTCAATCAAAGGCAACATCACGTCATGTAATCCTTTTGCTCCGCATGCCCACGCTATCGATCCCAGCCAGCCCGCAATCATATAAGAGAGAACTTCCCACCGCGAACGTCTCAGGACCCCTTAACCACGGCGATGAAATTCCAGGCAAAAGCACCAGATGTCAGCACCAGCAGCTTTTGACCGATTCTTACGGAGTGCTTGCTCGTTCGCCCTCCAGACTAACCACACGAAAGCCATCGAATAGCGTGACCGGCGGCGCCATTATTGGCTCGCTCGTCGGATGTGCGGTTCTAATACTGCTTTACATAGCATGCTGCTACCGGACAGAACCGCGAAAATCAGTTGGGAGGGAGCATGCAGCCTGGAACCAGTCATACGCCCGAGAACTAACAAGCCGCGAACTTGCTCGCCCTCCCTCCTCCTCTTCATCGGCCGCATCGGCTGGTCCTCCTGCTCCTTCGCGATTTGCTGCATCTGCTAGACCGCACGCGAATACCTTGAGTCTCAGTCTACAGCGTCCATCGGCGACAGTACCTCAAGTATCAGAGACTGCAGCGAGAGGAATGACAAGGCCAATCTCAGCCGTTGAAGCCTCTCAAGCCCAGGGCCCTTCACAATCTCGTTTAATGGCCCATCCGTCACCAACACACCCTGCACCAATAATTTCGATACCAGCTCAACAGAATGCTTCCCCGGAGATTGAAGTAGAACGCAACAGCTCTTCTGGGGAGACGCCTAATGGCGTCATCGTCAAAGTCAACGGTGTCAATATCATGGCAAAGAAAAAGGCCACGGCCAAATGTGAAAGCGCCTCCTGCACCACGACAAGCGCAGTCTCATTCAAAGAATGACGGGCCGACACACAATGCGACAGAATTCGTTCCACCGCCGCTAAAGGTATGTCTCGTTGTGCTTTTCTCTACTCAAGCTGATGCGACGTAGCGTGCCGGGCAACTATCGGACATGCTCCGTGGAGCAAATCCCATCATTCCAGCAAATGTGGAATGGGCAGACAGGCTTTTGTCTTGAAGACGGAGGCGCTCTTGCGCGGGGAAGACACCTGAATGTTCACACACAACGCGATCTGCGCATTGATAACACAGGCTGGAGAGCTCTATACGTATCGCTTTTACTTTTGCAGGGTCTCGTCTCATTCTCTTGCTCACCGTGTGAGGGGTCCCTGTACTTCTGTACCTCGTTACAAGACCAATGTGTTGTACACTGCTGATCACGCACTCTCAAGGCACTTTGCAATATATTTTCGCGCCTTGCTATGTACTGATGGTTGGAAAGCCATCATTGATTTCAAAGATTTTGAATTCGAAACACAAATCTGACGAGTTCACCACAAGCAACTTTTCCTCGAAACATCTCCTCACACAAACCAACTTACATCCTGGCGCCGGCTCGCCCCTATACGCCCAACGGCCCCATCCGCCCGGGCGCCATCATCGTTTCACCTGCGCAACCCGACGAGGTCCTCCGTCACCCCGCCCTGCCGGCGCCGACCGATATCTCTACATTTACAGAACATCATTGGCAAGGCTCGCACGTTGGCAAGACAGCCTCCCAATTCGGTGTCTGGATATGCTTCCTTGAGATGGTCCTTGGCGCTGGGGTGGACATCAGTCTGAAGCTCGATCAGCAGACAACGCAGAAGTGGATGGTAGAACATATGACGACCATGAGCTTTCACCCGAGCAAGAAGTTCCTCGCAGACGCCGTTAGCCATGAAGACGTGCGCAGCTACATCACTGCGAACATGTTCCGCGAGAAGGTCTACATGGTCACCGGGGTCATGGTCGCTTCATCGACATCATCATTCCGCGAGACACTCGAGGAGAAAGGCCTGTTCATTCATGCAAGCGTTGATGCAACGGCGTGGACTGGCATGCCAATCTCAGTCGGACCGGAGGGGAAGTGAAAACGCAAAACTGCGACGACAGAATCCAGTTTACGCGGCGAAGAATTTGTCTTTGCGTACAGAGTTCGTGAGGTTCGGGTCAAGCGGAGGACTGGGGGTGTGAAGACTCACAAAGTGTATGATAAGGGAGCACTATTCGATACGGAGATGAAGACCGTGGTTTCGATGGTAGCTGAGATCGATGTACTAGGACTTGGGGAAGAGGTGGATGGCGACGAAGTTGATTTGGATGTGAAGGAGGTGGAGCAGCATTGCGAAGGTGTTGTACATTGCGTCATGCCCGAAAACGTGTGAAAGATACTATTAGCAAGAGCGCAAATTTCTTAGGTCGCACTACGTTCTAAGTCCACCTTTCTCCGGCCGTCGTCATACTACAGCGGCTATGGATCTGGGGACGGTCAAGGCATGTTTCCTGATCAACGAGCTCCGAACATACGGACTCGCGTCTTGAATCACTTGGCTGGATTAGTCGTGCCTACGCCGCACCAGTTCACAAGCTTCTGCTTTCGCATCAAACTACCTGACTTGTCTTTTCCCGCCCTTACACAATGGCATATAGTCAGCCACATTCCACATTTCTCCAGATACCCTACGATATCAGACGACAGATCTACGTCCATCTCGTACCCTCGTCGGTCCATATCTGCATTATAATGAGTGCAATACGGCTGTTCTCGTGTGTAGCAACCCCTGCAACAGGTCTGCGGGATCCAGGAAAAGAACGTCAAGAAGAGCTTCCACTCGAAAAAGTTCCACCGGACGCGTTTCGCACGAAGGCATTAGCTGCAAGACTGCAGTCCACCTGGGGCCCTCACTGGAAGTGCGAGGAGAAAGCAAAGGGACTAGGCAATGTTGGCGATACGATAGAGTTGCTGCTCCGAGTGAGCAAGCACATGTGAGTCAATTGCTTCTGGAAATGACACAAGGCGTTGAGACGTATAGCAATGCAGAGATCATCGATTTGATGGCCAGTTCGATTGAAGTCATCGTGACACAAATCGCAAGCGTGGAAGAGCTTGTACGCCGCAGTGTCAATTTCACGTTCGATCTGAAGAACGTACAAAAGCTTATGATCATTGCTAAGCTGCATACCAAAACCCTCGCAGCAATTGAACAACAGAAACAAACAGAAACGAGCGACTTCACGCGAGAGGATCCGCAAAACGGCAACGAAGCCGAAGTTGTTGCTTGGCAGCGACTCAGTTCGACACTCGCTGACGCCAGGGCTCTTCGTACATTACGGGTCTGGCTAGATCGTAGCGACCACCACTATTGGAGCACCATTGATGAGATCTCGGACACAGCTCCTCTGGCGCTGCTGTCGAAGATACCACGGCTCGATGTCCTCCTGAAGCTATCGAGACATTACAATGACGACACTACCATACTTCCATTCCCAGTCAGGAGACGGCTTCGGCAGCGTTATTTTGGGTACACAGATTCACTTGGAACTGTCCATATAATCCACAAAGCCGACTTTCCGATGCTAGAAGCCTCTGATTTCCCCATTGATTGGTGGAGCGCTGCTGACGCTGAAGACGCAGAGCGTGACCCGTGGAGAGAGGGTGTCGATATACAGCATATCTTCATCGATGGTGGCCGTTGGCTTCATCGAAGCACAATGTAGGTTGAGAAAGCCCATACAGACGATGGCGAAACAGGTACACCAAATACAGTCCAATTTTGATAGCCATGCGCACCAATAATGCCAGCAAGTAGCATGAAAACATTTTTTTGTGTATCGAAATGTCTTTGAACCACCCGCGCCATGCTAAATAAAGATAAACCACACCGTATTCGTACGTCTACTAATCCAGAACCAGCTTCTACAATCGTAAGCGTGAAGCCCTTGTCGCTGGGCTATCATCCGGCACGCCGTTGTCTTCTGGCTCCTGCAACATGTTGGCCTCATGTGCTCTGAGGAATGCCGCCGTCCATACAGCAGCCAGCTTCTTGTAGCCATCGTTCGTTGGATGGATTCCGTCACTACCAAAGTCGCCCTTCACGAGGAAGCCTAAAAGGTGGGTCAGCAAACGCAATCGATTCATATTGCGCGGTCACAGCTTACCGTCACTCATGTCGGCAAGTACAATTTTGCGGCCATCATCTCTCAGCTTTTTGGCCACTTTGAGAGCTCGTTAGTCTGCGCTCGGTGAGGGCTGGATTGCGGCGCTTACATGATCTTATTTCCACGTTGAGATTCTTGACGCGCTCGCTCTTATCGGCGCCATTAAAGGATGGTGTTAAGGTGGACAGTATGATTGTCGCTCTCTCGGACAGTCTCCATGCCTTCGTAAGTAGATCGTTCATCCGGTCGATCGTGCCTTGCATGTTCTTGTAGTTTTGTTGGCAGTCGTTGGTACCAGCGTTGATGAGATAGATGTTTGGCTTGGTTGTATTGGAAGCGTCCAAGTTGTTGTAGACTTGGTCAATGCGATCACCTGCGACTCCTTCGTGCTCGCCATCCTTCATACTGCCGTCCTTGTTGGTGCTGAACATCTCGAATCAGTATCTTGTACAGACGCATCCTGTGGTGAAAACGATAACTTACTGGCTTCCTACCATGTTCACGCGATGACCTAGAGACACCAGGTGCTCGCGCAAGGCTTTGCGGTAGCCATCTTCTGGTGTAGACTTGAGGCCTCGTGTGATCGAGGCGCCGAGGGGCATTACGCGCAGCCAGTCCGGCTTTGCACTCTGGTAGGTAGAGGGGTGGAAATCTTCAAGTAGCTGTGCGGTACTGCCATTCCAGTGCTCCCCTTTGTTGTTCACGATGTCCTTTTGCGGGTCAAAGTCGTCTCTACAGAATATGGCGCGGCCATCCGTTCGAGAAAGCAGAGATGAAGCGGTGATGGCACCAATGAGCAATCTGTAATTTAGTAGCATGTTTGTATTGGATTCAAGAAGGAAAGTGATGGGGTAGTAAACGCACTCCCGCGGCAAGCGCTCGTTATGACTGTGAATGAGGACGTGAAAGCTAATTGTAGATTGAGGCTGAAGAGCGTACTGTTGACCTTACTTGAACGGTCACAGCCGAGCCCGAGCGTTGACATGCGGTCGTGACTTCTTACACAGCCACCAATAGAAGGCCATTCATCGTTACAAGTCAGATGACGACTGTGATTCTGGCTAGTTCCCGAGCTCTGTGAACACATCAAGCGCGAAGGCTAGGCTCTATCCAGACATGCCGGACAATGTAAACGCGGAGAGCGAATGGAGAGATGAACTAGCTGGCAACAACGAAGCACCGCCTTGATCAGTATCAATGCCGGTCAGAAATTTTGGTGTAAGCTGCACAACTCGGAATTCGTCGTGAATACGTGCCTTATCCGCTGTTCGGGCTTGTTGATCTTGCTCTTATATGGTTAGCTTTGCCAGTGCACGGCGCAACAGATGAAGACGACCATGAAAGTTTCGGCACGTCAAAAGGCTTGATGGAGTCGGAGAAACCTTAATTGGAGCGATCAAGTATACGAAGTAGTCCGGTGCTTAACATCGACAAGCAACACGTCGGTGACCGAAACTTGGATCTTCGTGATAGTGTAAGAGGCACGGCGGTTCCGGCTTGTCTGAGGGTTGAGTGAGATTCGCGCGTACTCGTTCACCCGTTCGACAAGCGCCGTAGCTAGAGCCCTGCGGTTTCCAATCAGACGAATGGTGGGCCTGACGCTGAAGCCGCAGCCTGAGTGGAACGGAGATGGCGGCAGCTTGCTGTCGTTCTCACACAAGGAGTTGTATTCCAAAGCTGCATCGGCTAATTGCGGTATTAAGTTCGGTGAGATGGGCGGAGCGACAAAGCTGGGAGCCTCGACAGCGGCGCAGCAGATCGTCTCGACCGAGGAGTGGGACGAGATCCGGGAGGAGGGTGAGACGTAGGCTTGAGATGATAGCGACTGCGATGGCACGATATGATCTGTCTTGGGATAGGAATTGCTTGGCATAGGGGCCCTGGAAGATGTGTCAGAAGTCATGATTTAGAAATCTGGTGAATTGAATGCTCACCTCGCCCAGACAGCAAGACTATATATTACACGAATTTGACCTGCCGTCTCCTTGGCTCTGTCTGCATGAAGTCGCAGCCTGCAAATAAAGTGACTGTGATCAGAGTGCGTCGCTGCGCCAGGCCATCATCGAGCATGTCCAGCACCAACAGGAAAACCTTCTGCCTAGGCGTAACTCGTCCCAAATCCCTGCCGCATTGCCTCTGGATTACCACAAATCTGTGGTGTCCCGTTCGTATCGTGTTGTTGTGTAAGGAACGGCCTTCCTTGACTGATGCTATGGAGTCTTTTTGCTCAGACACAAATACCTCACTGAACGGTTCAGTGCGAATGTGCAGATCGACGACCCATCCTTCAATACTCAGCTCGCTATTGCTGACAGATATGATGCTGAGTTCCAGATCAAGATCGACACCAGAATCCGTGTTGTCTTCGCAAACATTGAGAATCTCTCGAGGTAGGAATGCAGTCCCTTCCCATCCAGCCCAACTCCAGCTCGAAAACATGGGTCGTCGCCGCGGCTCCATGTATCTGTCGTGCATTCAAGCCAGAGTGACAGCGTAGTGTAGTACGGGAAGCCCGTATATAAACCCAAGCGGAAAGAGCCGCCGTTGAAATCCCGTAAGCATACCAAGGAAAGCGTTGAGCGAATCCCCTGCGTAAGTCATGCGACGGCTAGTATAGGCCTTTAGGGCATTGCCGAATAATTCAATGCGTCCTTCGAAGCTCTCTAGGTGACTTGCATCGTGCAATGTCGTCTCGGGTGACTGTGCTTCAAGGTTAGACCAGTAACTATACGATAGCATACCCTCATTAGGCTTACCGACCGCAGACAGGTCACGTTTCGGAAAAATGACTGTATTGGATGCTCAGATATCTGGTCATTGAACGTTGTAGAGACATCCAGGCCCTCTGAGAATGACCCTTGAGGGCAAGTGAAGTCGACTTCACTTTGGGCAAAATGTAGTAAGCGATGAGAAAGTAGTTCCTCTTGAAGAGTCCACGCCCGTCGATACCACTCTGATCCCTCACGGTCTACCGAGGTGCACTGCGGGACAGTGTGTAAAGTTTTCCCATCGATAATTTCAGTCACCTGACATGGGCGCGCGACAGAAACACCAGCCAATCCCGCATTAGAATTGGTACCGGTAAGCGCAACAATGGTCAAGGTCGCGCATCCGTAGATGGTGGCCATCATGCCTAGTTGCTGTAACTTCTCCTGCAGGACTTCCGGCAAGGGGTTGGGAGATTGATTGATACAGAGCGCGTCGCCCTGTGAGGTCAGACAAGTGCCAAGCAGATGTAGGTCGAAATGTCAAATGGTCAGACGTACCCAGAGATAACGCCTATGTAGCGCTCTCGTCACAGTAATCGCGTCCTCGATAGTCTGTGGGAGGCGCTTATCTTCAAGCGCACCAACAGCAGGCTGTACGCCACCCCAAAGGTAGCTCAGCGCGATGTAGTCACAATCCTTGGGACACGGTACGACTTTTCTTTCCACGATATTAATCATGCGGGTACCAAGAAGCTCAAGTGGCTTCTCTGTGCGACATCTATCGCCGTGATGACACTCGCAGTGTTCCAATGCCTCAAGAAGAGTGGCGGTATCGAGCAGTGAATTCAAAGGCCTAGCTTTGTTTGCGATTCTATCGTTTTGCAAAAAAATTGTGTCCATGCGGATGGCGGGACCGGTCATCATGGGGAACCGTAGACCGTGGATGCCTGCCTTGGGAGCATCACCTGTGGGATGGAGAGGACTCCTCGCGTCTTCGAGACCCAGAACACCGCCGATCGTGCTCTGAACTCTTCTGACTATAGTTCCCACCCCACTTCTCGGATGCGTGATGCATATGTCTCTACGTGTACGTCTCTTTCAACCACGTCTGGGTGTCATGGAAGAATACATTACAAGAGATGGCAAAATTGACACGATGGCGCGAGGTGGATCGAGGGTGGCCGTCCCATATACTGTCGATATGGAGCTATTTGTTCGTAATACTGCCGTGTCTGTGAAGACGTGTCATCGTGTCGCTGTATGCTGTCTCGTGGTTGCGAATCTGTAATCAGTTTGATGACGTCGTACTCTGAGCATCTAGTACAAAATGTGCTGGGCTCATCTTGAAGGCGAAGAATGAGCTGATAGTCCTCAGTGGTGAGGCCAGAACCAAAGCTAGGAGCAGAAGCAATGTCTTGCGCGGCGTCATCGTGGTTCTGCTTTCGATTGACAATAGCTGGGCAAGGCTCGCTCCCGATTCCAATTTTGCGACAGTAAATGCACAGCCGTTCTGTGTGTTCAGATGGAGCCATGGCTCAACTCTTTCATCCCTTTGCTATCATTCTGTTGTCAACCAAAAGCGTGAAAACAGAATTGACCTCTCCGTCCTACTGTGTATAGAAATGTATGAGTTTGTATGAACGATGGCGGTATTGTGTTTGAGCTGCTTCCTGTCATGAGGGACGCACCGCATTGCGCCTGCTGCAGACCCCAGAGGCTGTGAGCTGAACACCGAATTTGTGGCCTTTGCAAGGCAGATTCGCTGCGCACCTCTGATATTCAACTTGCGTAGTCCTGAAATCCGTCAGTCATCTTAGGTTGGTACATGGTTGCAGATTCAGTCGACGAATTCTTCCTCCTGATTACCTCGACTTCGTCATGCTACCAACTCCACGGTTTCCTAGCAACCACCCACCCGCGCGCTCCCGCCATCTGCACCCATAGCGGATCGTTCACCGTCGCTGACGTGTCCTATTTTTACAAGTGCTGACTGGGCCTACGCCGCATTAGGCGCCGGTGCGGCGCGGGGACGCGAGGCTGCGCGTATCCACTTAACTGAGGCTGAGACGAGCTGCGCAACATCTGACAGAACAACACATTCTTTTTACTGCTGCTCTCCTTACCATTGTCATCCCCTACCTTCACGTTACATATTCTTCGATTGTAGATGCCCCACGTCTAGATTTGCATTAATCACGACGCTTGCGACACGCCAACAAACGGAAGTCGAGTGTTTGTCGTAAGGCTGATCTGTTTACAAGCACCCATTCAACGGAAAGCGGCCTCGCCACGCTCCTAAACACCAATTCTGGCGTACGCATAAGAGGTAGATATAGCGAAGATGCGGATACCGCAGTCTTATATCCAGAAATGCAAGGTCGTGGGCCACATCTTCCAGGCAATCTTCATCTTCGTGGGGTTATGCATCGCCGTAGTGGTATTCAGTAAGAAAGGAGAAACTGGCGGAGCGACAAAGTTCTACCTGGCTCTGGTAAGTGATTGAAACTTTACCACTATCAAGCGTCTCGACAACCTGGCTAATACCTTGTAGTGCTTTCTCTCTTTTCCCGCCATCATATACCTCTCCATGGTCCCCATGTGGACCCGCGCCGCACGCTTTGCGAATGCCTACGCCTTCCTCGCCGTCGATGCACTCTACACGATACTGTGGTTCGCCGCTTTCATCGCTGTCGCACTATGGAACAGCTCTGGCATAAAGGAGGGTGCGAAGGAAAAGAAGATACCAGACAACGAGCGAAATTGCACGACATTCAAGTGGGGTAGTGAGAGCAAGTGCAACGTCAGCAAGTCAAGTGTGGGCGTAGGAGTCGTAATCTTGTACGTCAATTCAAGCATGGTGAAAGGCTGAAAAAATTTGGGGACTAACAATTACAAGCATCCTCTTCGCTCTTACAACCGCCGTATCAGGCTACTACCTCTCGAAATTTCTCAAAGAAGGCGTTCTTCCCTACGAATCCAAGACCCCGAACCCCCACCACATCACTGGTGACGGCTCCAACGCCAAAGACAACGCCTGGTCCACCGAGATCGAGACCGGACACCGCGACTCAGACGAGCACACAGACCACGGTGGGAACCAGCAGGAAGACGAGTACGCTCTACTACATAGTACAGAAACAGATGAAGGAAGACATCCAGGCCGACCACTGAGTTGGGGCGCGGAGAACAGCGGCTACGGCAATGCGCCGAAGCCATATGCAGATTATAGGGAGGAGGCTGGTGCGAATGCGCTGAGTCCAGGTGGTTATGAGGATTACAGGCAACAGGCTGGCGCGGGGCTGAATGCTGGGGTTACAGACAACAGGCAAGCGGGTCGTGGCGGGAGTGGCTATAGTTTTGGTGGCGGAGATCGGTGAGAAGGTGGTATTCTTTCCGTGCATGGATCTATATACTGGTCCGTCATGGCCAATTCTTTGTTCTTGCACATTAGCGTTTCTGGTTCTCTACTGGCATACAGGATACTCATCTTAGCTCGTCTCTTGCATACAGCATGTCTTCTGCTACCTCGATGTTGCCGCTTCCTATCATCTTCCATTACATAGGGCTACGGAGTATCGCTCATTGTTTCTCCTTCAGGACTACATCTAAAGATACACCCTGCGTTCACGCACGTTCCGTTTCCTCTTGATCTTTCGACCACCATGTTTACCTGTGATTACTTGTAGCTTCACCGAACACTTCTCACGACAGAGCCGTAGATGAGTAATCATTGCCGGCGCAGTGTCTCGGAAGAGCGCATGTTCAATTTCAAGGGCTTCAATACATGAGTACGAAGAGCGGCCGATGCAGATAATTTGGCCAGCTCCAAGGCGAGAAGTCATCCCACTGCCGTCTCTCGTGAGCCATAGTCCGTACTGGAGATGTGCTCTAGAGTGTTTAGAAACTGTTTTGGAATGCTGCAGTGTAGCCATAGGGCATGACTAACAGATTACGATTCTCTCGCAGCTTTAGCGAAAGATGGAGAAGAACTATTAGAAGAGCTTGGAAAGTGTGGAGTGCATGAAAGAGAAAGTGCAGGGATGCAGCGACAATATCGATACGGTAAGCGAAGCCTCGGCCCAACCATCCAACCCCACGCGCAACCATCTGATATCGTGATCTCACGTCGACCCCAGGAACTCACCGACGCGCATCAGGTGCCATTAAGCCATGGATCCATTTGAATTGCTGCAGCTGCTGCAAGACGTAGACGGCTAGTCTCAAGAAGCACGGAACTCCACCGCCTAAGCGCATGTAGGCTCTACTACTAATCATCGTTGTTCTGGTCTCACAGTGTTTTGTAATCATCACCTGGGGGCGGACAGTCTTTTTGTCTATTGACGACGGTCGCCCCGCTCACTATGAGCATGTCCGGCGCAAGCCTTTCAAAGCTACGCTTTTGGGCCTTTAAGTTACCGCCATGACCGTCTCTTTGGTGCGTATTCGACCATACTTAGCTCTTCCGCATACACATCGCGGACAGCATCAAGCTCACGCTTTAGATCCTACATAGCCTCTGTACCGCAACATGATCGACGGCAAAGGCCCGTGCAACCGTATGATTTCCAACTTTCGCAACACGATACCCTCCGAGCGATTCCCTGCCGAGAGGGGCCGATACGTTCTGTACTTCAATGCTGTTTGCCCATGGGCGCATCGCGCAGTCATTGTACGAGTATTGAAGGGGCTGGAAGACGTCATACAACTGGTCGAGGTGGATGCGCGAGACGCTACACATGGCTGGTACTTCTCGGGACGTCGGGGCCCCGACAAGGACCCTATACACGGCGTGAGATGTTTGAAAGAGTTGTATCTCAAGGCAGATTCTCAATACAGTGGAAGGATAACGATACCAGTGTTATGGGACACGTATCATGGTAGGAGCCGACAATCGAGCGCAAAAGCTGCCATCTGACGGACATAGGCACGATCGTGAACAACGAAAGCGCAGAAATTACGCGCATGATGTGCGATGCGTTCGACCCGCTGTTACCCCAAGAGCACCGTGAAGTACAAAAAGGACCGGCAGCACTCTTCCCAGAGCATCTGCGCAACGAGATCGAAGAGCTCAATTCGTGGGTGTACGACACTATTAATAATGGCGTATACAAAGTAGGCTTTGCGGCATCCCAGACGGCGTACAACGAGCATATAGTAAAAGTGTTTCAATCCTTAGATAGGCTCGAGCAGCATCTCGCACAGCCTGGACATCATCCGTACCTATTTGGCCCGTACATCACAGAGGCCGACATCCGCCTTTACACGACTCTTATCCGCTTCGACGTGGCCTACTACACCTTGTTCAAATGCAATGTCAAGATGATTCGCCTCGACTACCCTCGGCTACATACATGGCTGCGGCGACTGTACTGGAGTGAGGGCCCTGAGACGGCGGGTGGTGCGTTCAGGAACACGACTCACTTCGATGTGGTAAGCTTTGTATAGGAATGAGCCAGGTCGCCAAGCTGACATATTTAGATCAAGCGAGGATACTCATCTGTTACAGCGGGTAATGGCGTGATTCCTGCCGGACCTTTGCCATATATCATGCCGTTGTAGCTGGTGGTTTCGCCCTCTTGATACTTGCTTTCTTGATTCATCTGCAATTGATCTCTCAGCATTTCAGCTCAGTGTGTTCTGTACATTGTCAATTCGGCGCTCTCACTGCTTGTAGACTTGTCATTGTCCAGCGCATGCGCATGCTTTCACATGCCCAGCGTTCGATCTCGGAGTTGTTTAGAGTCGAATCAACTGCTTTGAGTTTGCAATCGAGAAGCTGGGGCCGCGAGTGAGGAGTCTAGAAAGCGCAAGCATTTTCTGTTTCTCCAAATATGCCTTATTGGGCCTTGAAGGCTGATGCAATACAAACGACCTCGGGAGCGCGTTTGTAGCTCGAATTAATCACGTGCAGAGCTCGGCCTGCCCGCCTCACTTACCGCCCATGTGTTCTAGACTAGCTCGCCGTCACTTTCTGCAACGTTCAAGACGTCAAGCACCCAACAGCCATTGACTACATCGATGGACGGCAACTCATCATCAACATGTCGCGACAGCAACCGCCCGCACGCGCAGCGATGGTCGATCAGCCGTTCCGTCTCTTGGACTTATCAACGGAGTTGCGGCTAATGGTGTACGAAAGTATCGAAAGTAAGTTGCTGAAACAGTCTTCCATACTCACTCATTGACACTGTACAAGCCATCAATGTCCGCCACGTCTTAAAAGACCCTTTATACGGTTACCAGGGCTCTGGTGAGCCAGCTGTCATCACGTTGGTCACGCCGTCGCTGCCAATGGCGCTTCTTGCACTCTGCCACCAGGTCCACGACGAGGCTTCGGCGGTTTTCCTCAAAGCTCTGAGCATCAAGCCAGTCCGCTTCATCCTCGTTTGGAAGTATCTTCCCGATTTTGCCTATCGCCACGGCATATTACATAACATCGCAAAGTCCGGAGACCCGACTGCGATCGATAAAGTCTCTGGAAATGACTATCTCACGATCTTGTCAACTAGGCCAATCAGACTACGCGATGTCGATTATCCCGCCGGAACTCCTGCGCACACTGCCATGCTCACGCTGCTCAAGCGATGCAGGGGCGCCTTGATACATGCCAAGTCTATCATCATCGCTCTCGATATTCGAAATCATACATATAACAGCGTCTTTTTCAGCTACTTCGCACAAGTTGTAAGCGAAAGATTCGGGCGGATACTAGGATCTGCAACACATGTTGGGTTCGTGTTACGAGCTAACAACGAATGGCAAGGCGACTCAGAAGCCTATGCATCGCTTCATGAAGAACTGCAAATGAACGCGAACCAGTGGGCGCGTGGTTTTGTGGTGCATGAGAGGCAGGATCTGCTCACCGATGAGGTCTGGGAGCGAGACTGGGATGCGCACCATGTTTGAAAATCCATGGAAAATATGATTTTCGCAGAGAATTTGGCGTGGGTCACTAGAGCTCATGGAGATTGTACAACAGATGAATAGCATTGGCATTTAGTCAGCGTGTCGCTGTAGCATCAGCTCATCATGTCGCTGCTGACTCGGAATATTTTTTGGGAGATAATTTAGTCACTGCACTACCTTGCAAGCGCCATGATTCGTTGTGAAGGTCCATTGATTACCTATCACAGATACTCCTCCTGGAGCACACAAGCGAAGACGCGGGGTTACTTGTCAGGTGAATTTACTCAATGGCTTCAACTCCAGTTGGTGAGGCAGTTCCACGTGCTGTGATTCGACATCGCACTTCGCGGAGATGTGTTGAGTTTCGTTCTAGTACGCGACAACATGCAGTGCCAATGCTGCCGAAGATGTGTCAGCGCAATATCGCAGATACCGCTCCGGCAGTCATGTGAAAATGGTTCGACATGTCAAGGTGGATTTTGTAAACAAAATGGTTCGCATTGTATAAAGGACAGCCGAGCACGGCAACTCGATTTAGTTGAGTAGCAGCCAAGCGCTGATTTAGTTCACTCTACTCTAACAACCATTACACTTCGAACTTTCTTCATACACTACAAACAATGTCCGAAAACCACTACCACACCGTCATACTCGGCTCGGGTGAAGCTGCCAAACTACTCTCCTGGACGCTCTCCTCGCCTCCGCACAACCTTCGCACCGCAGTCATTGAGTCCGCCGACAAGTATGGCGGCTCCTGCCCGACCATCGCGTGCATGCCGTCCAAGAACTTTGTCTACTCTGCCGAGATCGCGCATCTCGCCAAGAAGTACGCCTCAACCGGTTTGTTGAAGGGCCAGTATGACGGTGTCAATATGGCAGCGGTGCTTCAGCGCAAGACCGAGATGGTCCAGGGCTTGGTCACCGACTTTCGAGGCATCTCTGACAAGAGTGGAGCGAAGATTATCATGGGCCATGGCAGGCTGCTAGGCGACGCGAAGGTCGAGATCGAATTGAGGGAAGGTGGAAAAAAGGTCCTGACTGCAGACAATATCGTCATCTGTACCGGATCGCGCGCCAAGCTTGATGATACGCCTGGGCTGCAGGAAGCAAAGCCATTGACGCACGTCGGTCTCCTGGAGCTCAACAAAGTACCGAAACATCTGATCATCCTTGGAGGTGGATATGTGGGATTGGAATTTGCACAAGCTTTTCGGAGATTTGGCGCTAAGGTATCAGTCATCGAGAGGAACGAGCGCGTTCTGAAGCATGAAGACGACGATGTAGCAGACGCCCTGGTTGACATTTTGAAGAGCGAAGGCGTAGAGTTTCACACCTCAACATCAATATCCAAAATCAGCGGGACATCTGGCACAAAAGTCACCCTGGCTGGCACGCAGAGTGGCAAACAGTGGGAGATTTCCGGAAGCGATATTCTCGTCGCCAGTGGGCGGGTGCCTAACACCAGCGACGCTGGTCTCAGTGCTGCCGGCGTCGAGCTCACATCTACCGGATTCGTAAAGGTCAACGAGTACCTAGAGACTAGTGCTCTCAAAGTCTTCGCGACGGGCGATTGCGCTGGAACGCCAATGTTCACGCATATGGGATGGGACGACTTCCGCGTCGTGCTCGACGTCCTCCTTGACAAGCAGCCTCGCCGCACCACGAAGGGTCGCCAAGTCCCGTACACGCTGTACACGAATCCAGAGCTCGCACATATCGGCCTCAGTGAGAAAGCGGCGCAGAAGGCGGGCGTGAAGTATCGACTCTCTAAACTGCCAATGGCGCATTTCTTGAGAACAAGGGCGATGGACTCTATCGAGGGCTTTGCGAAAGTGCTCGTGAGCGCTGAGGATGATATGATTCTGGGTTTCACGGCCTTGGGAACGAATGCTGGAGAGTTGCTACCGGTTGTCCAGTTGGCGATGGCCCATGGGCTGCCGCATACGAGCATCTCTGGTTTGATTGTGACGCATCCGACAGTCAACGAAGGGTTGGTAGAACTCTTTGGCAGCGTGCCGGACCAGTCTTGATCTCCTATCTACGAACCTTGGTGACACACTAGGCTTTCCAGCCAATATGGCCTTTCATCCTGTCCAAGGTGGGAAATAGCTTCCTTCTATTGGTATAGCAGCAGGTTCATTCTCGTAGTTGAACGGATCACCCCAGAATCCCTGATCATGTCAATCATTGTAGTTACCCGCAAAATAGCGATTGTACTTACAAAGTCGAAGTCCGGCATGATACCAGGTGTTGGCTGGACATTTCCAACGATATTGTTGATGTTGTTTAGGTTGAAGTCGTCCCAATTGGGCTGCACAAATTGCTGCATAGGCTGATGCGACGCGGGCGACTCTTGTACTGGTTGCTGCTGTACGGGTTGCTGCTGTAAAGACTGCCGCATGGGTGGCAGCAGATTTGGATTTGGAAGTACTTGCTGTGGATCAGTCGTGATGGGATCAGGCGTATATGTTCCAGAAGAAACTTGGATCGCATAGCTGGGAATGGCACCCATAGCTGGGTATACACGAAGATTATCGTTTGATGGATCCTCCAGTGGCGCAGACTTAGATTGAGGAGGGCTCGCGATCGAGCTAGAGCTCCGTGACTGACTTCGTGGCGATGCGTTGTGTTCTTCGACAGCCCTGTCGATCATGTTTCGGATAGCCTGCCATGCTTTTGCACCATTGTTCTCGCGTAGCAGACGCGCCATTTGCAAGGCTCTCATGGCTCGTTGCCGGTCTGGTGCATCGAACAGTGGGGTCCTTAGCTCAGAGAGTACATGCATGATAGCTTGGAAGGAAGCAATTCCGCCTGAACGCAGTCAGTAAAGCTTGACCGCGTGAGTGCCAACAACATACCTATATGCCATTGGAAACGCGCTGCGTCGACATCAGCAGATGCTCCGTTGATTGTCTCTATACAGTTGACAGACTTTTCGAAGATACTGCATTCACTCTGTCAAACATTTTGCGGACGGGCCGAACACTCTTATAGGGTAACTTACGATCTACGGATGTCTTTCGAGAAAACGACGTCGCGATAGGCTCGTGGCATCCTCAACCAGAAGAGCAGATAGCAACGCCACTCTAGTAGTGACGCTAAGCCCAAGCATAATCTCTGCATTGGGATCTCTGGACTGCAGTAGCGGAGATACTTTCGATGAATCTCCTCGTGGTACTCATTGAGCATGACTTTGATCTCCTCATAGAGATTTTGTAGCTCTTGAGCTGGGTCAGGTCGGGACGTTCCGTGGAGACCAGAGTCTAGCATCCTTCGCTCTAGGCGGTACGTGCATTGTACGATGCGCCGGAGACACCGCATACCAAGGAATCGCACGAGCTGAAAGGTGATGGTCGTGTGCTTTTCTGCATCATATGGAGTTGGACCTGGACTAGCACCGTCGACCAGATCTTCGTCGTCAATGTTGCGCGGAAGCAGCGTCGTGTAGAAGTCTTCAGTGATGCTAGGCTCCTGGCCTTTACATTCAGCAGCGCGAAACTCCAAATGTCCCAGCTGATGCCACATGCGCCGACGAGATTCGATCACGATTGAGTCCATCGATCCCGCCGGAAATAATGAAGGATCTCGATGAAGACCTTGGTTCAGGGCAATTCGGAAGGCAAGACCCAAAAGTACCCATGCTTTGCCTGATCGAGAGAGTCAGTACTGTGATTTCTAGCGCACGCATTGTCTTACCCATGTCTTCTTCTCTGGTTATGCAAGTCAGCCATAGCACAAAGCCCTGGAAGATCTCAAGACTGGATGAGGTCAAGTAATTCTCGCGAGCTAGTGATATCTCAACTCCTAGCTGGAATTTGTCAAGAAGTGCCTCTTTGGTCTCATGGAACTTTCCTTGTACCACTTTTGGCGGTAAGGAATTGATGGCGGAAAAGTAGATGGCGAAGGCTATCGGGTGAGTTTCCCGGTTGTAAGAGCTGAACTTGCGTACGACAGTCGATTTATGAGTGATTCTCACCATAGGGTCAACATTGGCGAAATAAACGTCCAGAAGAGTATTACGGAACTCCAGACTGTGAGGTAACAACTGTTCAAGGCTAGAGCCCATGCCAGCACGGCCGAGCGAAAGTAGGTCTACCAAGCTGTTTTGTGGCACTGCTTTTCTCTCTTCGTCTGTCCTATCGCCCAATAAGGCTTTGATATCTTGGATCTGTGACGATCAGTACGATTGCCTGAGACGCATACTGCAAATAACGGCTCAGCCAAGTGCGCATCGGCCGCTTGGCACGATATAGACGCTCATTCAAATTCCATGGCCATGTGAGCAAGATTGCTTACCTCTTCTGCAAGTAGCGCGAAATGTAAAGTGGACACGAATTGCGAACCCCCCCCATCTAGTAACAAGGTACCGTCGCCATCGTCCGAAGCTATGCCATGCCCAATCGAGGTCTGACTGTTCGAAGAGGGTGTATGCGACCCATGATCTCGTTTCTCCAGGTCAGCGCTCGAACGTACAGAAACCTGCGGCTTCGTTCCAGGACCGGCCACAGCCTTTTCCAGCAGCAACTCTAGACGATCGAGTCGCGACTGTACGTCGCTGTTCTTCGCGATCTTGCCGTTGCCAACAGTAGCTGGTTTCGAGATCCTGCCACCATGTGTAGCCAAAGTTTGCGCCGCGGTCTGATCCGTCCAGGTACAAATGTGGCTTCCGCGCGTACAGGCACCGCAGACTGGATGTTCGTGGTCGCATTTCACCTTTCGTCGTCGACATGTCAGACATGATGAGATGATCCGTTGTCTTCCTCCGCTTGACTTTGCTGTGGAGCCCGGTGATTGTCCCTCTGCCCCCATTCTTGCTCCAGCTATCTTTCTTGTTTTCTTTCTGAAACTTCAACTCTTGCAAGTCGATGATCGGTGCACGGAGTGGAAGACACGCCGAGACAGATGGTAGAACCGTGTCGCCCCGCTTGACGAATCTATTTTGAGTCTAGGCGAGAAAAGAGGAACCACGAATCTCGAATGGAAAGCGCTAGCGAAGTTTTCAGACACCTAAACACCAGTGAGTACAATTAGGACCTCCAAAACCCTTCTTCAGCATTGCCGCCGAGCAGCGCGGCGTACGGCTCTCAAATAACACAACAGCTGATTTCGCGGCGTGCGTCATAATGTTGACGGTCTTCCGACATGCAGCTAAAACGGTGACAAAGCAGCCCTACCATGCCGAGTGCCCTCCATGTCAGCCCAACTGCTTCATCACCAGCAGAAATCTATCCATCATGATTTGTGCTAATGCTCGCTGAATAAGAAGACGTCCTTCAAGTCTTTGACTGCCAACTTGCGCACTACGACTCGTTACGAAGGAAGTGCCCAACCATGATCTCGATTTTGCGCCTTTCCGTGTTGTTTCTACTCTGATTCATCTTCGCTCCCTTAAGGCTACAATTCCCTCTTCTTCTTCCTGTTCTTCACTTTAGTAACGAGTATTCCACAACAGACAGGATGCTCGTATGTGCGCAGGCTAGGATATAGCCAAAGGGATCTTAAAGGGTTGAAAAAAGCATTGAATTGTGGCTAGCTTGATATTGATATAAAGCAGCAGGGACATCGTTTTCGTCTTCAGCTTCTTCTCAGCTTTTCGATGAGCCTTATGAATAATCCTGGCTTCTTCATCAACACTTAGGCATGCCTTTCGTTCCGCTCACAATTAGTCTTGCCTACTGTCACACTATCAAGGTGCTAGGCATGGGAATTTTGATTGCGTCGCTGTAAGCCTGGCGTACACGGGGGAGATGTGGGAGAGACTGTGTATCATCACGGGGTTTATCGTGGTGTTCTTGGGACTGGTAGCGTTCACGACAGTTGCAAGGCCGTTTGAGAGTTTGGCGGCGGCGGCAGCGTATCGGGCTGTTTTAGTAGGTTTTCTTCAAAGCAAGGATGGTCCTGGGTCACTTGTTGGAGGGAATGCGGGGCAGGTGTGAACGTTGGATGGCTGAGGTGACTGCTTACTGTCGATCAAACACGGCGCCGCACCTGCATCGACAACCGCAGGAAGCAAACAATCACCACAACAATCCCTCACCGTCACACACCCCATATAGAAAAGCACTCACCACTCCACTATCTTGCATCCAGTCTCGATCACCAGGCGTGCCGGCGAAATACCGCACGTGAACAGTCCATCGGCAACATGGCTTCCAACGACACCCCACCCCTATGCCCCGACTGGGTCTTTCAAAACAACGCCAACGTCCAGTAAGTATGCTGAATTCAGATCTCAAGTATCAATAAGTAACACTGAATCATCAGCGTCGCAAAAGACCGCGGCTGGTTCAAAACCTACACGCACTTCCCATCAAAAATCGACGCCTCGCCCTTCATCACCATCGACCCATCATCCCAGTACCTCCCCGTCCTCGGAATCGGCACCGTAGAGATCCCCACTAAGCGCTCGCCCAATACTTCAGGCGTAGCTTCTCACGGTTCTCTCCTTCTCCACGAAGTCCTGCACGTGCCCGACAGTCTGTGTAACTTCATCGGGCAGCCGCTCATAACCACTGGAGGATGCGATGTCATTATGGGTGGCTCTGGCGTCAAATCTAAAGGTAACATCAAAGACAGCACAGGCAAGAATGTGGCGTATTTCGACCCCAAGAGTCCGCTGTTCGGCATCAAAGTGCGCTGTCCGCCGAACGCAAGGCTCGGTCCGCATGCGCTCAAGAAGGACGTGGTGTATATGCTAGGCGTTCGATGGGATGCTGCCGAGAGGCGCAAGTGGCTGGATTTCAATGGCGTCTTTTCCGCTACTGCGAAGACTGACACGTCCTACACCGCCGAGGAGATGGCCTTCCTCAAGAAAAACTACGGCTCA
>Ga0265797_10004275_pt1 | contig 21985 bp, 15 predicted proteins | sample P2T30metagenome_FD_192433 | JGI IMG/M metagenome (GOLD analysis project Ga0265797, IMG submission 192433) | Plant litter microbial communities from East Loma Ridge, Irvine, California - P2 T30 | ecosystem: Environmental > Terrestrial > Plant litter > Unclassified | place: USA: California... | reverse complement strand
TCGGCAAGGGCAACAAGCGCAAGAAGACGGGCAAGAGAAAGGGCCCGAGGGTGCTCCGAGTGGAGTAGTGCCTCCTGACGCTCGTTGTTGATTGTTATCTTTTGAGAGGCGACTTTTTCTGTGTAACATATTGAAGTGTTTGATAGAGCTCCACGATCTAAAAGCATGGATTCAATTGAAGGGTCGCTTCATTCACTGTGTTCGTTGCCTTTGTCTCTTGCTATTTTCTTCTCCTAAAGTGCTGTGCTATCTGACTCTATTCAGACTGATTAGATGTTGTCCGAGACTTTGCATGTCTGCACCTAGGCTGCCAAGCCATTGGACGACCATGTACCAGCAACCAGTCGACACCACAGTTTCTTTCATCTGGACGGAGTGCTCCCAACTTTCCAATGCGTCGCTGTGGTCCGGTCATCGAGCTGACAAACTTGGGCCGAAAATTGTGTAGGACTCGAGTACGCTTGCTGTGGACTCTCGGTGAACGTAAACAATCTGCCTTTTCAACCACCTATTTACTACAGTCTAGAGCCATATCGATGATCAGAGGAGTGACCTGTCTTCAAGGAGAGACTACAGCGGCCTTGTCTGTAAGATTACATCGCTTCCTATGTGTCGTTCTATTGTTGCGTTGGGGTAAGTAGGGTTGGGGTTATGTCATTTCGCATCAGAGCACTGAAGTTATCTCGGTACAATGAGTTTGGGTAACTGTAGGTATGAGCCTCTAGTGCGACTTGGTGGTGACTTTCTCTTTCCAAATTCAAATGGGCCAGCTGGATGATGTGTGACGAGTGCGGCGGATTGATGTCCGTGTCCGCAGTTCCTTGTTGGGACTGGGTCAACAGTTCTTGACTTCTAAGTAAAAGACATCGTTTGTCCGGACTGGTGCCGAAATGTATGTGTTTGGCCATTCTGTCAAATGTACTGTATATACGTATTCCTGCGAGCGCTGGAGTGTTTGAAATTTATCCCAGCTCCGCTAAGAAGCAGTCGTGCCTGAGTTGTCTTCGCAGGAGAAGGCGGAGCCTGGAGGAAGATGAAGTCGTCAGCACAATGTCATTCAGCACATCACTGTTCTGTTCCAGACATGTCCCACTTACCGATCCGCCCACTTGCGTAAGCGTCCTTGATCTGCACAACCACACCATAAGTGCCTCCAACACAGATGAAAATCCCAAGAGGAATCATAGCCGCCGTAATCCAGAACACCACCTGCTGTCGCAGACTGCCACGTCGCCACGCCATGTTGTCGTAACACCACAGCCAGCCGGGCAGAGAGAGAGCAATGGGAGCGAAGCAGAGCGAGCCTGTCAAACTGAGCAGGTAGTTGAAAATGGGGATTGCCTGCGCTAGGATGAACGCAATGGCTCCCAGGCCACCCGTGCAACCCAGCCATGTGCACCAGTGCACCCACGTGTCGGACTGCAAGTGCTCGGAGTTCCGCAAGATTCGCACGAAGACGTACTTCGCGCCTACGTGTAGGTACAAGCAGCCGGAAACCAGCAGGCCGATGAACCCGACTCCGTACGCGACGATCTTGATCGTCTCGCCGGCTGAGCCCAGCGAGGGGACCGCTACCCATTGGCCGCAGTAGCGGTAGACGACAAGCGAGAAGGAGGTGTAGGAGGCGATGACGATCGCCATGCAGAGGTAGAGCGATTTGCGGAAGTCGCGTGGTTCACGCATCTCGCTGATGACAGGCAGGAAGGCGGAGGTTCCGGCGTAGGAGACGAAGATGGAGCAGGTCGCTACCATGCCGGCCGCGAAGGTCGGGTGAGCGATGGCGTAGAAACCAAGCTCGAAGTCGCCTGTTTGAGGCGCTGCTGCCGGTCGCTCGACTTGGGTCACGGCTACCACGACTATGAAGACTGCAACGAAGACTGACGCGAAGCCGGCCCAGGTCAGCCAGCCGATCTGGGATAGTGAGGTTAGTGAAGTCCTGCTATGTGGTATGAGAAAGACGGCGGAAGCCTGCAGCTCCATCTACGGAGAGTGCCTATGCTCCAACAAAATGAACAAGAAGAGAATGTCCAACTCACTTGCGACATTTTTCTGAATGAAGCCGCAGCAACGACCAAGATCATTGCAACGAAAGAGAACCAGTTTGTGCAGACCGCATGTCCAGAGAAGACATTGAAAGCAATCGAGACCCCCAAAATGCCGGAACCAGTCAAGAGCACGTAAGCAACGATGAACAGCGCGCCGGTGATTTCCCTAACGATAGGGCCTCCCACAACCTTTTGCCATGTCAGCATTGGAGCGAGATTGAGGTGAGACGCTTAATATTCGATACCTCTGCCATGTCAGCAATTCCATGGCATCCGCGATGGTTGTTACGGAAATCGCCCTGGATCACAGCCGCCCATGTGTTTAAGAATCCCCATCCGACGACACTGAGGGTGCCGCCAACCGCTCCAAGATCGTACATGGCGGTCGGGATCGTCAGGACACCCACGGCGAAGATGACCTTCAGGAAGATGACCGTCGCCCGCGGCCATTCGACTGTGCGAAAGTTGACGCCAGCGGTAGTTTTGAAGACTTCGAATTCTTCATTGTCGTTGGCGCTGAAGACGCCGCCCGCGGTCGCACCAGACGCATCATGTTCGACGTCGGATTGGGAGTCGGGCTGCTGCTGGGCCTTTTTCTCGTCTGGTGAGGCACCCATGGTGGAAAGCCAAGCAAGGAAGAGTGAACAATGGCAACGACGTAGAAGTGGTCGAGTGCTTTGGGGTGGAGCAGCACAGCGGAGGGGGATTTATACGTGTATGGACATCAGGTACAGGCACGAACCTACATATATTACTTTACCACGATTCATGTCAGGTCTTGACGTGGCAAAAGCCGGCATCCAGGCAGGCGTATCGCATGCGACTGATACAGTAGATAGCCCGAAACCAAGGAGGCGGCATGCCCTCGCATCATCATGGCACTGCCGATTCGCAAGTGCCTGCTAGAAGTAGCGATAGCGGACACCGGGCCAGCTGGTGCAGGATCATTGGGCGACGGCGGGCAGCAGTCGATAGCAACGCGTCTGGTCTCGGTAGGGCATCTTGGTCAATCTTGTCCAATGTCCAAGGCGTCAGATGACAATTGGCGTGCAGAGGAACGTGCATTCTTAGGTAAAGCCAAGTGGGAGTTGAGGGTGAGAGGATGCGATCGCGGGGATGTTACCGGGGGGTTGTGAGCATCCGATAAGGCCGGCGCGCCGGCGGCGTGGAGTGGCGATATCATCGATGGGGAAGAGAGAGACTTGGAGTGCGGGTGTGTTAGTGTTAGGGAACAGAAATGGAGATCGTTACAAATCCCCATTCAATGCCGGGTAAATGCCGGGACGGCATGTATCACTTCAGCATCACATGGCTAAACCTACGTACATTACACTTTTGCCAACTTCCGAGTCTCGACGACATCTAACGTCAACATGGTTCAGTCAACAGTGCTGTGTAAACTTTTCATTCATTCTGTCATATCGTTCAAAGGCTATCTTCGAAGCCAGAGTAGAGATCATCCTCCACACAATCGCTAAAAGATGAGAAAACTACAGTCTATGCCCGCCCGCTCAATCGCCTCAAAGAATAACACCTTGCTTTGCGTATGCGACACAATCTTGTATTCAGGCCCAATGATCCCGCACCGTATGTGGTAATTTTCTTCGTTTGTAATCGTTTCACAACTCCCTCTCCTTACCTTTGCTGTTTCCGCTCGACCCTTCCATTTCGATCTTGAACGGCGGCGTGCCAGACGGCCTCCCATCCTTCCCCTCGCCCTGCAAGAACTCGCAAGAGAACTTAAGCGCTTTTCCTGCCTCCTTCCAGACGACGACCTGGTCGCCCGAGTAGATCCTGCCGAATTGCCTCTTGCCGTCTTCTCCGCGCTTCAGATGGACGCCGTTCACGAAGACTCCGGCGCTGCTTTCAGTGGAAACGATGCAATGTAGGCCCGGTAATTTGGTCCAGGAGTCGTCGCCTTCTGGAATCTTGTCGATGTCTTTCGCATGGAACCAGAGCATTAGGGCGCGCTTGCCGACGCGTGTATCGGTAGGGTCTGGATAGACCTGGGTGTTCGACGGAGCACGTCCCCATGTGGTAAGACGTGAGTTCAAGTTCAGAGTAATTGGTCCCTTAGGCGTGTACGAGTCCGGTGTAGAAGCAAGCCTGCCAACACGAGGTGGCGGCTTGAGAAATTCTGCTGGCGCACCAACGCCGGTGGCCTCATGCGTACTTGGTGGTAGCGTGATGTCGTTCGACTGTGAATCATCGGATTGATGGCTGTCATTTCCTGCATCACGCTGAGATTCGCCATGCTCAGCGGCATGGCCTGGAGTGATCGAGTCTTGGGATTTCGGACCATGGGTGTCCATATCACGCGTAGATGAGCCATGGGAGCCACCTGGAGGAGGCCGAGAGGGTGGCTCCTGCTTGACGCCCGGCAAGGATTTCTCACTCTCCGAGTATTTTGATTCTGCAGTGAAGTCAATGCCACTGACCTTCGAGGCGTACTCGATGTTGTGCGTGCTCGGATCATTGACGTCGTAGAAGTACGAAGGCGAGATCTCGAGTTTGATTTGACGGCTGAACGTAGATTGATTCTGAGGCTTCGGAGTCACCTGGATAGGAGTGCGTTGCTCCGCGGTTGTAGGTCGCGGTTGCGAGGTTGAGCCGGGGGTGGTAGGCTCGCCAGCTTCTCCTCCCGGTGAGCTACCAGAGTGGTACGGAGAGTCCATGTGCATGTCGCGGACCAGAGATTCAGCGCCCAACAAGCTCGGAGATGCCAACAGCTCGATCCCGTTATCTTCACGAAAGTTGTCACCATTGCTCGAGCCTCGACTCTTAACCGAGCTCGTGTAGCTTTCGGTGCGTGGAAGCGCACTAACAGCTCCAGATTCCCCGAGCGCTGACTGACTGATTTCACCAAACAATCGAGGGTGGACGACGCTGGTAACGGCTTGCCGGTTCTGGGTGTTTTGGTCCGCCGTTGGTATGTTGTCGAACATGACCTCGCCACTGGACGCCATCGGAGACCCGTCAGAATTCCGAAACGCGATGACCTCTGACTTGAAACGCTTCGATTGTCGCGCGTCGAAGAACTTGTAATCGCCAGAACCAAAGTCAAGATCGCTCGTCTGGCTGTCGAACCCGCCTGCCCTCTCACGAAGACTGAGGTTCGCAAAACTTGGCTCTTCAGCAATGACATCCAAGCCACCTTCTGCGGCTGTTCGGGCTGCACCTTCAACAACGGAAGCATCCACCCCGAACCAGCTGTGACTGAGGCAGTAAACTGGCGACGGACGTGCGGACGGATCGGTGTTTAGCATCTCGAGCATCAAGTCAATGGCATCCTGAGAGACTCGCTTTCGATGGAGTTCGGTGGTGTCCAAGGATGTCATCATGATCTTTTTGAACATGCCGTCGCCGGTGGCATCTGCTACACCTTCAAATGGTGGCTGAAGGCAGAGAGAAAACCACAACACCGCACCGTATGACCATACGTCCACCGATTGACTGTAGCTGTGGAACTTGTGTGGCGCCATCGAGTTGCCTCGGCGTCCGCGCTTTTTGCCCTGATTTGTCGACTGCATATCATATTGAGGAAAGACCTCTGGAGCGCAGTACAGCAGCGTGCCGCAAAAGGTCTTCAAGAACGTCTCGTCGTTTTTCACCACTTTCGACAAACCAAAGTCGGAGAGCTTCACGGTAAAGTTCGCAGAGCTCATGTCGGCGAGCAAAATGTTGTCCGGCTTGATGTCACGGTGAGTAATCTTCTTCTTATGAAGATAAGCAAGCGCATCGAAGACTTGGAACGACATTATCTTCGCCAAAGGCTCGGTCAGGCTGCCGTAGCTGTTCAGGTAGTGCTGCAGATCACCGCAAGGCACAAACTCCATGATGATGTAAAGGTGCTGTCCGAAATCCTGATACTCGACGTACTGCACGACGTTGGGATGGCTGATAGCCTTCATAATCTGCAATTCGTTGTCGATCTTGCGGTCTAATACACCGTTCTTCATGAAACGTCGCTTCTCAAGCTCTTTGGCGGCGAAGAGCTGGCCATCGCTTTTGGTAGCGAGCTGGTAAACCATGGCGAACGCCCCCTTGCCAATATGGCCTACAACGTTATATTTGTCGCCACCACTCCAGTGCATGCCAAAGCGACCGAGTGACATTGGCACTCCACCAGACTGGGTTGTTGCAGCAGCAGGTCTTGTCCTCTTAGGTACCTGCACGGCGCCAGCTTGCGCATGTGCCTCGGCCTCGGATGCAGCCATTTGGGTCAGTAGTCGGTCGACGTTGGCTCCGTACTCTTCAATGTGGTTTTCTCTGTTTGGAATGCGAACGATAAATTTGACGATTTCCTCTGCCTTTGGGGAGATGATTTGAATAATCGATCCAGCTGTCAGCATTCGAGTCTGTGTCCCGGCTTTGCTGCGAAGCACGACGTCGTCCACGATGGTTCCGTTTGTCGAAACGTCCTCTAGCATCAGCACACCCGACTCGTTGACAAATATTCGGAAGTGTACGTTGCTGATGCGCTTGACGGTGTCGGTGTCCAGCACGATGTCGCAAGCTTGTGCACTGCGTCCAAAAACGAAGCCCATGTATGGTCTGATCACTGTAGCAGAGAATCGCAAGGCCAAGTCCATCGCCTGGGCTGCGCCGGCCGGTGTCGAAGGTTGTAATATGAACGTCTCTTGCTCTTCCAATACAGACTGACTGACACCATCGTCGTATCTGTCGTAGCCGTGACCTTGCAGGACGTTATGCGGCGAGCGGTTGGCGGTGTGTGCAACGATTCTGAAAGCTGCCGGAGAACATGGGTGTAGAATGCAGATTAGGTCGGCGATGTCTTCCTCGGCGAGACCAGAGTTGTTGCGACCCATTCGGCGAGGGTCTTGAGCTTGCGACTGCGTCGCTTGGGTCAGGTCGTCGTCCATTGTTGCGCAAGGATGTATTAAGTTCCGGCCTGGGACTAGTCAAGGTCTCGGCACAGGCAGCAGAGGGTGCGGATAGCAGCATGCAACAGGGTCTAGCCAGGCATCCAGCAGTTGATGCGAAATTCAAGGCAACAAAGGGATGAAGTCTGGTAAAGACTGTGGAAACTTTTATACACAATGCTCTTCAAAGCAAACGATCACGCTCTTGCTTCAACTTGCGACTCCAATCACCAAGATCGGCCCTGGCCCCTCTTGAAAGCAGTGTAGGTCAGGGCAATAATGCGGAAAGGGGTATCTATCATCGACGGGAGAGATGGTAGAGCGATGATGCCGATTCGTTTGGTTTCGTGGAGGGACGGCGAGCACGGAGTGAAGGGGAGGAAAAGAGTCTTGAGCTTGGACGATCTCGAGCAGGCAGCCGCCGATGAGGCCAATTAGAGGCAGCGCTTCGAAGGGTAGGCAGCTAATGCAGTAGCAGAACTCTTGCTGGGCGAAAGTGGCTCAACGAGTGTTTGTCATGCAGGACAAAAGATAGACATGATGGTGGAGCTTGGACTGAAGTGATGAGCGCTGTCATGTCACGTTTCGACGCGTTTAAACTTTTTAGGCACGCGTTCCATTTCCCGTTGTGACTTCACCGGTCGGCATGACTTCATCCCGATTGAACTTGAGGTTGACTTGAAACATCCGTGTACATGTATTGAGATAAAGATCAATCCATACGCTCATAATTAACTCCAACTACTCTGCTCTGCTGTTGTGGCAATCTCTGCTATCAAGGCATGTCCATATGCAATGTGCCACTTCTACCATCCGACGTACCCATCTTGTATCTTGCAGTCAATTCGCGACTGAATCCAAACAACGCGCCCGATTTGCAACGGCATGATGCTGAGTGCTGTCCAGACAATGTACCCGCGCAGCATCAAAGCCCCTTGTCCATGCTATCATATGCACAACACCTCCCGATCGATCAATCAATCCATGCCCTCATCCAAGCAACTTCGTTCTCTTCACCAGCGAGAACTCCTAGGATCGACGGCCCCTAGACCGCGATTCAGACTCTACCTCGGGGTCACTGTCATCGCCAAAGCCCCAGACGCGACCAGAAGCCTTGCGACCACCCATGCCATCACCGGCGGTCACGTAGATCTTCTTCTGATCCTCGCCTAAGATTGGGTTGTAGTCGCCTTTGCGTCCTCCCATTCCATCGCCAGCAGTGTTGTAGATACCCCTTTCAGTCTCGCCGAGGATGGGATTGTACGCGCCCTTGCGACCACCCATGCCGTCGCCAGCCGTGTTGTAGATCTTCCTTGGCTGAACAGGAGAGTCAGCGGCAGACCAGGTGGGCTCGAGCTCGCCACGCATGGTGTGGCGATCGGGACGGGCGTTCTCTTTGCTGCTAGCTGCGTTGCGTTTCGCTTGTGTCGCCGAGTCGTTCTAGTGAAATCTTGTTAGACAGAGCATTAGAAAGTATCAGAAATCGATACTCACCTCATCAACATCGGCGCCCCAGTGGCGCTGGTAGTCAGGCTTGTTCTTCTCAGTGACCTTAGGAGGAGTAGCAAAGTCTTCGAAGCTGAAAGTGGCCTGTGATTTGTGATTGCTCCTGTCGCTGCTCGGGCGTTGTTCGTTCTTCGCATCCTCACCGTTACCGAAAGCGAAGTGGTCGTACTTTTGTTGGTATGTCTTTTTGCCATGAGGCGTGGCCAGCGACTCCGGATCATCTTCGTCAAAGAGGCGGTTGCCAGAGACATTCTTGCCAGCACCAGCCTTGACGGCACGGCCTTCGATTCTCTTCGGACTCGAGTCGCGCTCTGTCCCAGCCGTGGTTTCTTCACCAACGAACAGCTCGCCATAGTCTCTGGGAGCTGGCTTTGACGATGGGCGAGTGGCCCAGGTAGGTCCGTTGTAGGCGCTTCCGGCATCCTCGCTTGTGTCGCGCGGGGCGAAGAGCGCAAGACTTGCATGAGGGTCGCGAGTAGCACTCACACTCTCTCCGCGCTTGTGCTGGTTGATCACCACATCGTGCTGTCCGCGCGGACCACGACCAGCCGGGCTACTGTATCCGGTTGCGCTGATGCTACTTTTGACTGCCTCGACCAGCTTCTCGCCCTCCCGGATCGGCCAGTTGCGGCCAGTGCGTCCAATGGCCTCAACCTGCTTGAGAAGAGTGCCCTGGTCCCAGTAGAGCCGCATCTGGGCAATCTTGCCGTTGGCGTCGAAGTTGACAACGTGGATGAGGGGGAAGGTGACGACGCGCTCGTCAATTACATTCTCGTCCATGCCAGGTAGAAATGCGCCGCCGCCATTGTTGAACTGTAGGGTGATCTCGGTCTCGAGACAGACGCCATTGTCGCTTTCGAGAGTGAACAAGATCTTCTCGTCCTTCTTGACGACCTGCTTCTGTTGAATCTGCAGGTGCTTGACGATGGCGGCAGGTTCGTGGATGGCGGTCGTGGTTGTAATGTAGTTTATCGAGGCGTTGGGCGCGAGGGCCGAAGCGCTGGGTGCGGCCAGGAAGGCCTGATACGTTGCCGCGGCCATTATCGATTGTCGCAATCTCTTCGCGGGGTATTTGATTGGTTTGGTGGTGTTAGATGCTCGATTATGCGTTGATGCAGGTGTGTGGTTTGGCGTCGAACGAACGCTGTCGCTGGAATCCTGTCAGACCTCCTTCTGACTTGGAGGAAAGTGACACAGGGGCAGGCGCAAGAGCAATGTTGATGCCTCCAAGGATGAGGGAAGTCCAAGGGTCGCGAGGCTGTAACGCGCCGTTGTGGGGCGCTCGGCTATCCCATTGGACAGAATCGAATGTTTCAGCTAGTATTGACCGACCCCTGCTTCCATCCTCCTCATCATCTACCCTGAATAATAATGCCCATCTGAAGTCCCATGTGTTTACCAAGACTATCTTGACAGGTCAAGACCTCCGACTCATGGGTTTGGTTCGCAAAGTGGAGGAATTTCGGTGTTCATCCTACAGTACATAAGGATGCATCGACTGAGAGGCTGACTTTTGGTGGTCTCATCCTTGGAAGGGGCAATGTCCGAAAGAGGCTGGTGTCTCTAACGAGCCTCTCATTTAAAGACCGAGGTGGTGTGTGCCGACTCGCTAGACACGGTACTGTATGCAGCCATGATAATAGGAAGGAACTTGTAGGGATTTACTGAAGTGAAGATCACGGTCTCGAGGGGCATTTGCTTGAGGCAGGGTTCAAGACAACTTCCTACAGATCGCATTGATGCCAAAACCTAAATAGTATGTTATGTATGCATGTACTCTCTATTCATATATTCGTCAATTACCTGCCACTGAACCGCACGTTAGTACTATTCTAAAAACAGCGTCATGCCATCCTTCCTTCGTCTTATCTAATCATAGGAATCTCGGGATTTGGACGCTGAGCGCCTTGTAGAATCATCCACATTTATGCCGCCTTGTTCATCCTCACGCGATATCTCTCGGGCAATCCGCAGTCTTCCCAATCTTCGGCGTCCATGTAGGCAATTGCCCCCACATTGTATCCATGATCGACAAGCGTCGAAAAAGTCGTCTTGAATGCTGAGTGCTCACCGTGCCAGCTGCCGTTGGATAGACACGAAGTCTTGAGTTGTTCGAGCTGCTCAAGTGCCGAGAATGGTGAATCAAGCAACTTGAACCCACCCCAAACGTGGCCAAGAGTATACTCTGGGCCATAGAAATTGAGATACAAAGTAAAGCCATTGGTTTCGACGCTGTGCTGGTGGGTAGACGGCATGCCGTGGAATGCCAGGGTGAGCTCCCTGGCCGGGGTCGGTGCCACCATTATTTTTCGAGCTTCGTCGTGTCGCATCATCCGCTGTATGAGAGCTGCCCCAGGAGCCTTTGGTGTGAGATTACCCTCGAATATTCCGTAGGACCATGAGCGAATGTGAGTGCTTCTGATAGGCACGTGGTACTTGGGCAGGTCCTTGACTCCCCACCAGCAAGTGAGTCCGTAGCGCTCACAATCTTGCCACTTGCAGGTCCATTGCCTTCTGATCTGCGCAGCGGGATGACCCCCAGTTCCAAGTCTCGTGCGAAGATCTGGTACGCGCGCCAGACTTCTTCGGATGGTGGATCGGGCGAGCGCGGCTGCGGTTGGTGACATTTTCTTGACGTGCGCAGTGAGAGATAGCGTCACGTCCCGATAGCCAAGTAAAAACCAACGGACCAGCTGATTGACGTTGTTATGATAGCCATCTTGATCTCCGCTGAAGTGACTTGCATCACTCCTATCGCCATTGTCGTAGCTGGCTTTGAAAGCCAGGCTTTTGAAGCGATAGTCGCGTAGATTCGTGGCCATCTCGTCTTGGTACCATTGCTGAAATAGATCTAGCGGCAAAAAAAGTCGCATGCGAGACCGTATCTCCTTGACGTTCTGTTGCAAACACTTTTTCTTCGAGTCTTCAATGCGCCAGACCATGGCGAACTCGTAGTGGAAGGATTGCTCTTTCTCTGGGAGCTCATCCTCCGCGTCAGAGGCGTAGTGCAGGTCTTCGTCGGTGTCGTAGTCTTCACCCTCTGGCTGAGGAACAGGCTCCTCAGGCTCTTCAATCTCACCAAAAGCCTCATGATCATCGTCAGAGGACGTCAGATGGTGACCCGTACCTGACTCTTCCTCATCTGACTGACATGCGCTTGGCTCCTTATGCTCTCCAACGGCCTGAGAGGCTGGCAGTCTTGTCCTTTGCTTCTTGGTCGCCGTCGTCAACTGTTATTCTGCACCACGCTTTCCCGACTTGCTGATGGTAGCCTCCGTACGAGCAGCCAGTAGTCGCTCCTTCAGCGAGGGCTTCGGTGTACGCGCAGGGCGTTGAGAGGGGGATTTCGGGGCCATTGAGGAAGTTACCTACAAGAGTAGAGGTGAGATTTACAACGGAGAGATAGCACTCATGGACGACAACAACACAGACACGCTGACGCGTGCTGCCGCTCCTGGGCTGTCGTGTTACATACATGTACACAGTTGCGCGCTGCGCACGACTTCTGGTACACTGGTCATGTACGTGCCGTACCAATGCGTATCCCTGGTACCGGCCCACACAACAAATTATAGAGGCATTCCAGGTTGCCTCCTTCGCTCGTGTAATGTTATTTGGGACCCAATTCCGTCTAGCATGATCACAACAAGTAGTATTCTTACCTTTCGAACGACAAAGATCAAAAGCGGACACAATAACCCTGCGGGAAGCTTAACAACGCGGTGTCTCACGCGCGCATCCACCTCCTCCCTCGAGGCCTCGGGGGGTCCCTAATGCGCTTGTTGATCTCATTCAGATTCCCTCGTTACAATTCAGCAGAGTCCGCGTTTCTCTGTGATTGGTCGAGAGCTCGAGCATGGGTCCAAACTATCCAAAATAGGGTCCCAAATAACATTACACCCTTCGCTCCCAGGGTTCGTTCCATGTTCCATTCTGATGTGTGCGTTGCCTTTTTTTAATTGACTTTGTGCCTTTGGCATCATGGCAGATACATGTACATAACATCACGAGATTTTCGTCCCGTGTCGAGTGACGAAGATGGCTATGGACACTTGAAGCTTAGGTGTCTTCCATCTTAACATCATGTGTGAAACTTTGAGAAGCATTCTCCATGGGCGGACAGCTACCGAAAGGGACGTTGAAAATAATGTGATCATTATCGAAGGCTGTCCAACTCTTCTCGTTGTACAACCCGCTTTCGCTCCCGACAGCAGAGTGTAGCGCGTTTAGCTAAAGGATGACCGATCGCCAGCGTGGCAGAAGACGAGTCTGTTCTGCTAGAGCGATGGATGCTGAGACTGTGATTATGGAGCTGTGTAAGTATGTAAGTTACCAGGTACTGCATATACCAATTCAGCGAGCGGACGGTACTAAGAGTAACGCTTCTTCCAAGCACACCTCTTTTTGGGTATGCGTTCCACGCTTTCGTTATCGCTAGAATGCTCAGACGGTAATTCGTGATTTCGAGGCACTACAATCTACTGAACCTACTACGAGCATGTCTTGCGGCGACGTGAGGGCTGTTTCGCGATAGATCAGTTATAGATTGTCTGAAGTAGGCCTATCAATTGTTCAATTCGATGCCATCGTTATGCACCAGACTTTGCTCCTATACGACGGGACGTCATTCCTCAAGAAGTCAAGACCTCGACCCTTTCAGGAACTTCTTCCGTGCACCGGCGCATGTGCGTGACGGAGAAGATGGGCCGCGGCACCGCTTGGCACGGCAGGTACATGCGCTGGCAGCCAACGCTTTTTAGAAGAATCGTCGTCGCCTTGGACGCAGTAGGCTTCGTCTCGCAGCAGATTCGTGCAGTCGTTATTGAGCTGTGGATTCCACTTTTGGAACTGGGCCATAGTGATGCCGTTGTCGGTTTCGATCTGGTAACAGTTGTCGCCAGAGACAACGACGTGCCACTTTTGAGTATGAATCAGCAAGTGTCAATTATTGAAGGCCTTGACCAAGAGATATACCTTGTAGCAGTTACTGGTAGTGCCGCTGGGCGTTGCCGTTGGTGGTGTCACGTAGCTTGAGGAAGTTGAATCAGGCATGTCATCGCCTTTGACGCAATACGCATCGTCAAGCTGAAGGTTGCTGCAGTCTGACTTGAGCTGTGGATTCCATTTCTGCAGCTGCTCGATGCTGACGCCGTATTCTGATCCAATCACGGAACAGGTATCTCCAGAAACGATGGTATGCCACTGTGCAACCATGTCAACGGGGCTTCGCGATCGCTGAGATGGAGGGTCACTTACCTCATAGCAATTCTTAGTCGTTCCGGAGGGCGTCGGTGCAGGCGGAGAAACATAGCTTGATGATGTCGGCGTGCTGCTGTCAGTCTCGTTCCAGCCGACGACGGGGAAGACACAATAATTCAGGCCAGGAACCAGGTTGGTGCAGCCAGAGTCAACAGACGGGTTGATGGCTTCCAACAGGTCGACGCTGATGGTGTTGTTCAATGCAATAAGCTCACAGTAATCGCCAGAGTGGACCTCGTAGTACCTGTACGGATGTTAACAATTTTGGACTTTCCGCAGCAACACCGTGCATTGGAGCTTCCTAACACTCACTTGCCACAATTCTTCGTGGTGTCGTGGGCAACTGGACCTGGTGGAGGTACAGTAGCCGTGGCGTAGAGTGCCGTTTTGGTAGCTGTGGCGCCCGGGATGGTAGTGCCTGTATAAACGGCACCTGGCTGAGAGACGCAAAGATTATCGCCAGCGATCAAGTTGGAACATGTATCGTCGAGAAATGCATTCCACGACATTAATTGAGTGCGGCTCAGATGTGATGAAGTGGCGATAGCGGCGCATGTATCCCCTGACTGGATCTTATACAAGTCGCAAGAGTTTGGAAGACACAATTGCTGGCCGACTAGTTTCTCGTCAGCACAAGATCGATGTCGATCAAAAGCGGTTCAGCGTGACAAGATGTACCTTGTAGGGTAGAGCAATCCGGTAAGACATCGTTGATGGCAAGAAGCGCGCCACGGGGAACGTTATTGCTAGAAGCGATCTTGCCACAATCATCGCCAGAGACCACGGTGTATTTTTTGCCGGAGTTGCACTGGGCGACTTGATACCCAGGCGTGGCATACCCTGGCAAGTCGGTACGATTGCCGGCAATGGGCTGGACAGCAGTCGGGAATGATACGCCGCAGGTTGACTGGATAGAAGCCCATTCGGTAGCAATCTTAGAGCCGTAGTTACTGAAAGATGTGGCCTGTATCAGCTTTCCAAGGCCGAGCACGCATTCGGAACAGAGAGCGCTCTTGGGTAGCCCCAAGATAGATGAGTCCGACGCATCGTCAGACGATGTCAGATTAGCAATGGTGTCTGCAGTTTCGAGTGTCAGTCTAAGGTTCGACTACCTTCACTGTCACATGATGTAACGACACATTCGAAACAACTCACTTTGACAATAGCCACCCTTGGAGTCTTTGAAACAGGTGATGTTGTACTGCGCCCAGACCTGGTCACCGTACAATGTCGAAGGAGTGCCTTCCCACAGATCGGGAGTGCCGGAGCACGCACTTTGCACCGAATTATGGTACTTGGCCAGCGACTGACCGCAAGAAGCGGTGCATAGTCCATCGAGAGTCGAAGGAGGAATGTACGAGATAGCATCACCCAAGATACTCGTGCGCATCCACGGATCGCAGCTGATCGTCGACTCCAGTGCAGAGATGCATTGCTGTGGCACCTCGCCTCTGACCGCGAGGTTGCTCGTGTTGGCAATGAGTCCTGGTTCGAAAATGACAAGATCCGCTGTTGCCACTCTCACTGTCGCAAGCGTCAGCAACACCGCTGCCCGACTGTATTGAAAGATGCCCATCGGTGCAATTCTTGGCCAATGTCAACGTGATTTTCTGATGTTTGATGAATGGAAAATGCGTTCTCGGAAGGCTGGCAGCAAGGACGAGGAATGAGAAAGGGAAACCGTGGCAAACCCACCAACAATGGAAAACTCCGAAGTAAATGCTGTTCATGTTTGCAATGCCTCGGTGATGAATGGACCTAGACGAGGCCTTGGTATCCACCACCAGCGATACTTTATTGGAAGGATTGGGAGGATTCAGAGATGCAGGTACAACAAAGAAGGGTTCGCGACCTCATTGGGCTTGGCGGCAGTTCAAGCTTTCTTCTCGCCCCTTGCTCCCACTCTTCGCCGATCTTCACACTCCACAACACACAACATCCTACCGCGCTACGATGTTGCCCTATACCGTCGTGCAGGCGGCCTTGTCCCAACATGACCCTGGTGGATGAGGCTATTGACGATTTCGGTCCGTAACCCAGCTTAAACTTCAAACAAGATGAACCTATGACAGATCACGGGCTTATTCGAGCCTTTGTGTTTTGCCCATGTGTCCTCTGTTTCCGCATTTCTTCACTTATCATTTTGAGGCTCGTCAATCCACCTGTCTGTGTGATTTCTACGATACTCCTTTACTTGGGCATTTCCTGGAGATAATCTGCGGCAATGAGACTCGCCGTAGTGCTTGCTGCGCTATTCGTGTCCATCGCGGCCCAAGCTGCTCAAGGACCATCAAGTGCAAATGACTATACTTGGTGAGCAGAATCAATATGTCATGAAATCTCGAGAAGTTGCAGGGAAGCTAATGTTGATCGTGCTAGTTCTGCTTCCAAACCCTGTCGGATTGGATGTTGCAGCAAGACCGGAGTATGCGGACTTGGCCCAGACTTCTGCGGTAAAGACTGCATCTCTTCTTGCGACCAAAAGAGGTAGGACAAGGTCACCGACTCCCGGCGTCGTCAATATGACATCCTGTTGAAGATGGTGGAATTCCACGCAGAATGACTGACGTGTCTGCTTGCAGCGAGTGCGACCCGGGTTGGGGCGCCAATTGGTCCGCACACGAGAAGTGCCCATTGAACGTGTGCTGCAGCAAGTTTGGATTCTGTGGAACGACGGAAGAGTTCTGCGGAAACAAGAAGGTGAACAAACCATCGTGTGGTGGCTCAAGGTATGACCAAGACAGCAAGTACTTGTCTTCCGTGAAGCTGACATGAGTCTTGCAGCGCCAACAAACGATCGATCGGTATGCAACTCAGGTCCGTCAAGATGAGGCCGTTCGAACTGACTAACGCAATCGTCAAGGTTACTATGAGGGGTGGTCTATCGGCAGAGCCTGCGATGGCAGTAAGCTCTTCCAAATTCTCGAGATGATTATATGTATCTAATGACAAGGCAGTGACCCCCGAACAAATCCCCGTTGGAGCATATACGCATATGAACTTTGCCTTCGCGTTTGTCGACCCTCAGTCTTACCGAGTGGCTCCCATGAGCGAAGCCGACACGGAGCTGTACCCACGATTCACGGGTCTCAAGGATTACAATCCAGGTCTCAAAACATGGATATCGATCGGTGGTTGGTCTATGAACGACGCCAACCAACCAACCGCAAAAACCTTCTCCGAACTCGCAGGGTCTAGCAGCGCCCAGACGGCCTTTTTCGCATCATTGCTCTCCTTTATGGAGACGTACGGCTTCGATGGAGTCGACATGGACTGGGAATATCCGGTTGCGGAAGAGCGATCTGGTCAACCTGCTGATTTCGCCAATTACGTGTCCTTCCTGAAGAACCTACGCTCTGCGTTGGGAGGCAGCGGCCATAACTATGGGCTGACCATCACAGTCCCTTCGAGCTACTGGTATGATTGCAACCAATGCTGAACTTTATGATGTCTTGCAGCACTGATATGCTCCAAACAGGTACATGCAGCATTTCGATATTGTTGCAATAGAAAAGGTGATCGACTGGTTCAATGTCATGACCTACGACTTGCATGGAACCTGGGACTCAACGGATCGATACATTGGACCTGTTGTGAATGCCCACACCAACCTCACAGAGATTGATCTCACCATGGACCTCTTCTGGCGCAACAATGTAAGCATGCGTCTTTGACGGTTCGTTTTGTAAATGCTGACAATAGTCTTTCAATCAGATTGATCCTGACAAGATTGTAATGGGCCTTGGCTTCTATGGCCGTAGCTTCACACTCACTGATCCATCCTGTACCTCACCCGGGTGTCCCTTTAGCGGTGGCGGTAAGCCCGGAAAGTGTTCGGCTAGCGCTGGTGTAAGTCATTCATACCCTTGAACATGAAGGGTTCACGAGGCTGACTGTCCACTAGACCCTCATGTATTCGGAGATAAAAGACATTCTAGACGCCGGCGCAACACCAACTTTGGATAAAAAAGCAGCTGTCAAGCAGCTAGTTTTCGACAATGACCAGTGGGTCTCGTACGATGATGAAGAGACGCTCAAGATGAAAATGGATTACGCAAATGGCAAGTGTCTCGGCGGGACGATGGTATGGGCAGTGTCCACGGATAGCTCTGAAGGCATGGCGGCGAAGGCATATCTCGACACCAACGGTCTTGCTCGGCGCAGCGTTTTCGGCGGCGGCGGCACCACCAAAAAGGAAGACACGCTTTCTGTGTGCATCTGGGGTGAGTGCGGTAAAGAATGTCCTGCTGGCAGTGCCCCGGCTCAGCGAAGCGATGGCAAGAATCGTGGAAATGCAGGTATTTATACGGGGTGCGAAAGTTCGAAGGCTGGTACAACCCGCAACTACTGTTGTCCAAAGGACCAGGAGCAGCCAACGTGCACCTGGCGTGGTACTGCCCCATTCTGCAAAGGCAAATGCAAGTCAGGAGAGGTTCAAGTCTCATCCGACACGAGCGCAACAGGCGAAGAGTGCTGGACTGGCCACAAAGTGCTTTGTTGCACCTCTACGAAATCGGATGCTGGAATCGGACAGTGCAGTAAGTTACCATCACACCAGACTGGCCATCTCTCAGTCCTAAGCTCCTGGTCTGCGTTCACTTCACTAACTTTTGGATATAGAGTGGGAGGGCTCAGCACCATTCTGCGGCAAGCACGGCCGTGTCGGTGAGCACTACGGATGTGACGAAGGCGATCGTTACGAAGAAACCTTTGACTCTATCGGAGCTGGTGGCGAGAGTTCTTGCTTTTCCGGATACAAATCATTCTGCTGCACCAAGCCGCCACCGTTCAAGAATTGCGAATGGTAAGTCAGACGGTGGCAGTCTCTCAACAACGACCTACTGATCTTTTCACAGGAGTTCGAAAGCACATTCGGTGCTGCATCCGTTCACCTGTCCCGCGGGATGCAAGGCGGGAAAGCAGATCGTTGCACAAGATCCTACCAAGCTCAGCTTTTGCAGTGTCGGGTCAGCCTTTTATTGCTGCGACGCGCCCGACGAGGAGCCTGATGACGACGAAAGCAACCTCAATTTTTGCACTAGTTCGGACGGCGATTACCCTCTCAGCATATCGAGTACTAAAGGCGACAACTATGACGACGATGGCAATCCTGCGGACATCGTCGAGCTGTACTGGTTTGTCGAAGACGCCCTTCCAGTCATCCTACCAATTGCTAACGACCGAATGTTCAGGTACGAAAATGACGTTTTTGTGGCGCCGAACACAGCGTCTCCAGACGATGAAAAGCGTGGCCTCAGTATCATTGATCAGCTGAACGCGCTGAGACTGGATCGTCGTTGGGATCGTCCGACAGATATCAATAATCGCACCCTGGACCAGGTGTGCATCTCCGCCTGGGATTGCTTCAACATCTTGGAGCCAGATCTCCCTGAGGTACAGGCTCTCATGAATGAGATTCGTCTGACCTGGGAGCACACTGGTGTTGTTCGTGCCCATGAAGATGAGGTCTCAGCTCTCGCCGAGCGGGCTCCTCGTGGTGCCACGGTTAAGTTTAAGAACAACAGACGGACGCGTTATACCGCATCCACGTATCAAAACGTTGCTCAGCTGGCGTCTTTGGGCCGCCAATTCTATGCTAATCAAGTTGCCAAGGCAGCCGCTGGACAGGTAGCAGTATGTTTGAAGAATGCGGGAACCTTCGCAGGGCGACAGCTGTCCCGTGAGTTTGCACCTTCCTGTCTCTATGGAGGGAAATACGGAAGAAGCTGACCAGATATGTTGACCACCAGGGAAATACGTCGCAGAGCATGTCACAGAGCTGCAAACTCCCGCAATGTTCTCACAGTCTATGATCGATAACAAGTATCCCGATCAAAGCACACCTTCTGGAATCACGACCGGATACAACTGGGAAGACGGTAAGACAGAGCTTCATTGAGGCCCGCACTAAGGGACTCAGTGCTAACGACATACAAATAGTCTTCGGCGACAAAGGATACGTACACATGACGTGGAAAGATCTTGGAGTTGCACGCCCAGCAGGTCTTTACGGAGATACCCCAATTGAGTAAGATGGACCTCCGTATGAGCGCATGAGAGCGTTGGCTAATACAGGCGCCTAGGGCGATCTACAATGCACTTGGAAGCAAGGGCAAGAACGCTGATTATACCAATCTTTTGGTCTGTGACGCTCAGACAAACTCATTGAAGACTTCGGTATGAGTGTCAAGACTCAACAAGAAACCTCCAAATCGGCGTTGCGACTAATGGAAGCGTAGGCATGGGCTCTTCACACGAATGTTATCAGCGATGCCCGCTGGAAGAAAGCCAGCCCGGCAACAAGAGTGGCATATCTCAACAATCTTGACCAGTCTCTAATACCCGTAAGATATGCCCATGGATACGCGCTTGCCTGACGACTGCTGACAATACTCCACAGTACATGAACTCTCCTGAGGTAAGAAACAGAAAGTTTAAACAGCGACAACAACAACAATTAGAATCTTTCCCGAGGCTGACTCGCGCGACACAGGCACAAGAAGCGCTCAAGCACGGCTACGAAGCACAGCAGAAGGTTTTCAAAGCTCTCGACACCGCAGCGCAAAACAATCCAAAAATTACCGGCCCCGGAGGCTCCACCGGGTTTGCGCTCCTGCATAAGACATGGTACGAGCGGTATTTCGAAGAATTCGCCGACAACATCCAGACGTTCTACAAGGCCAAGCTCGACAAGGAGATCACATCTTGGGCTGGCGGTAGCGGCGCGTACGGCTTGTACCAATCGATACAAAGGAACAAAATATCGAAGAGTAAGACGCCCCTCTTTGTGCTTTCATGCTAAATAGATGCTTGTGTTATCTTCCTGCTGACTTCTCATTGAATAGACCTCAAGGGCCGATCGAGCACAGTCTCCAATTTGGTCATTGTGACAGCGTGGCTCACTTGATAGCGCGCACTTTTGAAGCTTAGGGAGTGATAGAGAGGTGTTATGCGGCAACTCACTCTTGTAGACGTAAAGTAGAAATTGAATATTTTGTCATTCAACGATCCGGGCGTTTATAGTCATGTATTACTTCCGCTTGCATATGATTCGTAACCGGGTGAGCGAGGCTGTGGTTACAATAACTGCTGAATCCTTTTGCCTTCCATGTCTGCGTCCCACGGTCCTATGCTCCTCCATATGCCATCAGCTGACACTTTAGAAGCCACGTCGTTCGGACTGTACACCAAAAGTGCCGCATAGAATGCGGGGACTAGTGATGTAATTGCAATCTTGACAGGTGTCTGACCTGTGACCATCGCGCCGTCGACGGCTTTGACAAAGGGCGTTGCAGTCTTGTCAAGAACAGATAGAATGCATTCCTCGTCAACCATGAGACACATACTTGTCGTTAGACCCGGTTCGACTTTGTCTCCCCAGTCGTTCTCGTCGTCGCCTTCCGTAGTCTCGTCCTCCTCCATACACACTAGGTAGGCTCGTGTGACGCCCTCTGGCGACTGGCCCTCGAGCGAGTCGTCTGACACAATGCGCATGAACACTTTGTCTTCGATGCGGTTGAACTCCGCAGGCGCGGCAGCGATTCCCTCGTCTAGTAGCTCGTAAAAGCCCTTTTCGAATGCATCCCACGACTGCTCGCCAGAAGCATAGTGCGTGCGGAAGACGACAAAGCCGAAAATTTCGAAGTCTGATCGCTCCACGTGGTGGAGAAGGTTGGTCAAGTTCTCTGTGGCGGGATCTTTGACCTGCTGCAATGATTGCGGTTGTTCTCCTTGCTCATCAGCAACATCTTCAGGGTAAGGTATGGGTGCGGCACCGCGTGCGATGCGCTTGGCGTTCTTTTCGTCGAACCATTTGCGCGTCTCAGCACGCGTCTCGGCGGCACGACGGTCCATGACTTTCTGGAGCTGCTCTTCGGTGAGGGTTTCATCATCCTGATCAGTGGCATTCTTGAGCTTGTCCTCGGTCCAGCCGGGTGGCAGATATGTTAGAATGGGATTCGCCATAGGATTGGATTGGAGATGGTGTAGAGAAGGGAAGAACCCTGGTCAAGTTGTTAGATAAGCTACTGCCGATCTTGTCTTGGCTTCACTCATGGTCGTCGGGGAATCCCGCAATGTGGGGGCCAGCTGTTCTTAGTGACAACAACATGAACGAAGTATCATTCACGAGTTGCACGCATACAGTACTCATATAGTCCCGCGTCTGGTCTGCACCTACTTTTAGATCAGGTTGCGTTGGGAGGGAGCCAGTCACTTGATCCCAGCATGGCGGCAGGCTGCGCTCAAAGAGCTCTGAGCTGCTACCCTCTGAGGTAGACATACTAGCCTTAT
>Ga0265797_10004273_pt1 | contig 21994 bp, 22 predicted proteins | sample P2T30metagenome_FD_192433 | JGI IMG/M metagenome (GOLD analysis project Ga0265797, IMG submission 192433) | Plant litter microbial communities from East Loma Ridge, Irvine, California - P2 T30 | ecosystem: Environmental > Terrestrial > Plant litter > Unclassified | place: USA: California... | reverse complement strand
TTACCAATTGTGTATTGAATCTAGGAAAACTTAGTGCTCAGTGGCCAACTCTCGGGTGGCTCGCTACTACTCCTGTGGCCGTGGCAGGGCTGAGTCGTCGTGGGTCGGCGCTTCCGGTTCGAGCTATGGCGGTGACGGGCGGCAATATGCACGGCCAGCCAACTCAACTTCCTCCCGTCAAACATTCTCGCAGCCTAGACAAAGGCCATCCCTGCCCACTGGGGCTTCTACCACCAAACTAACCTCACCAACTTCACCGCGCACGATCCATGGCACAACCACCCGCTCGATCCGCTTTCCCGTCCAACATCCTCAACCCCGCCCTTACCTCGACACCCTCGCCCAGCCTCTCGCATACGAACACGCCCGGATCCGCCAGCTCCACCAACAACACGTTCCTCATGTCTGCGAGCCCCGTCCGAAGCCGTCGATCAGCCGTAGAAGGCTACAAGCCCAAGATGATTTCGACAATTGGCGCCAAGCCCGCCTGCCTCGTCAATGCCTCCGTGACATATGTTGGCGATGACCAGATATACGCCTTTGGAGGCTTCGACCAGTACACCGACGAAGTATACAACCACGTGCTTCGTTTGAACCTCGTTACACGGCAATGGAACCTGGTCGACAACTACGGCGACATTCCAGGCGTACGCATGGGTACGTGCTCACCGCTCCAGTTCCACACAGTACTTGTATCTTGACTGACACCCCCTCCTAGGACACACTGCATGCCTTTGGCAAGGCAACAAGCTCCTCGTATTTGGCGGAGAAAATGAGCACCGCCAGCATCTTGCCGACGTTATTGTATTCGATCTCAAAACCGCCCATTGGACGCAGCCCGAACTCCACGGGCCCATACCTCGCGGCCGTGCGCGCCACTCAGCTGTTATATACGACGACAAATTGTACATCAGCGGTGGCCAGACTGGGCATGATAGCGTGCTAGACGACATCTGCTACCTTGACCTGAAGACATGGACCTGGTCTCGGACATGGAAATTCGTCCCTCGCTACGACCACGCCAGCTGGATCTGGAACGGTCGCATCTGGATATTCGGCGGCATCAACGATGACATGGAAAAGAACAATGAGATCTGGTGGCTCGATCTCCGCGGTAGCCCAGAGTTTGACCATGCAATGAAATATGGGACGGGCGACCGGCAACTCATCTCATCCCGACATCGTTACCCTGTCCCGGCTTCTGGCCAGCTCGCGACCGGCAGTACAGGCTACACTGCAAATTCCAGCGTTCAGTCGTACCACGGAATGGGTTCAAGTCGGTCACCCTATGTTGCGCCTGGATCCATTTCGTCTCTCAGATTCCATTCCAGTCCAAATCTACCATCACAGGCCGCGGGTACGCATTTCCACATCTTCTCATCTGGCTGCATGCTGGACTTTGTCACTCCGGCAGAGCTGAGTTGCGAGACGAGCTTGTCTAGTCTGGAGCTAGACACTTTGCGATGGCAGAAGCTCGCCGACGGAAAGGATCTTTACAGCCCCAACTACCGCTGGCACTATTGCACCACCAATCCTGAAGGAACGCATGCATGGCTTCTGGGCAGCCCAATTGAGTCGGCCAACGATGGGAACCATAATGGTGAGTATCTTAGCGACGTTCTCGCCATCGACCTCCGCAAGTACGGCATCCTGGGTAACGAGCTGGCCTCGGACACGCGCTCCAAGATGATGCCCTCCTCTGACGCCAATGTTTCTTCGCATCTCACCGGCATTGGTGCGGATCTGTCCCTGACGTTCGACCAACCACCGGAGAGTGGCAGCGGCGCAGACTTCATCATAACGGCGGATCCTGATGATGATGATTATGTGGATGTTGCAACACCAGATCCCAATGGCTCGTCAACGGCTGTGAGTCCAGTCTCGCGGCCGATACACGTCCACAAGCTCATTCTACATGCTCGTTGGCCTCATTTCGCCCGTCTATGGAGCGCCCAGATGGCTGAGTTCCATTCGAAGAAAATGCATATCCCTGAGCCATACTCGGCAGTTCGGGCGTTCCTGTTCTACCTGTACACCGACAGTATTGCGCCGAATCCGCAGAATGGACCCAGCCTGAACGATGTGGCCGGCATGCTTGTCATGTCAAACATCTACGACATGCCTCGTCTTCGCCTGCTCTGTGTAAACCGTTTAGGCCGGGAGCTCGACATCGAGCACGCTGCCACAATCTGGGAGCGTGCTGCTACTGCTGGAGAGGACTGGCTCAAGCAGCGAGCAGCGACGTTCTGTATGCAAAACTTTGGTAGAATCGTCCGCACAGCAGGCTACCGTAGTCTCAGTCCCGCAAGCTTGATTGAGCTTAGTTGTGAGGCTACCCCAGAAGCGCGTGTCGTCGGTGGGGAAGATCTGGATCTGCTCAGCCAGCTTACCGGCCGCTCCTTTGGTGGTAGTAACCGCAAGCGGAGCTTGGGTAGCGCGGGCGTTCTCACTGCTGGGGAAGATGATGGCGAGGACGAGGTGGAAGATGATGGTATGGATGTGAACTAATCTTCTCTGGCAACTTGATTTTCCTGCTTTGTATCGTACTTCACAAGCATATTGGCGCGGCGTTGGTCACTTGGAGGGTAATTCGGAGGCGTCTCCCGGTCGGATTTGATATATGCATTGCGTGGGCGCGCAGAGATTCTGGGGACGGTGTTTGAGTTCATGGTCCTCTTTTTTTGATGGCACGCACTCACGATAACATGATTGCATAAGTATTATACCGCTATATAGATACATCGAGTTCTACTTCCGCTACTTTGGCTCGGTCCACTAGCCATATCGAATTCTTCGTCCGCCTTTCTGCTCTAGCATCTGGCAACTTACTGATATCCCCTTTCGTTCTGCGTAATGAATAGCATCCCGCCCATTGATCTTGGTACAATTATTCGCTTTGATGCTCTGCAGCGTTGGAAGCCTATCCGCCAGCATCTTGATGGACGCTCCTGTGATATTAGTATGAGACAAGTCGATCGTCTTGAGTCCCGTCTTATAGGTGAGAAGTGCCTCGATTTCATCGTCGTCGCATTGCATAGTGGATATATCCAAGGACTCAAGCGCTGGTGTGAGAATCCGCGGTGATTGACCTAATATCGAGTTTTGACTCAGCGGAGTAAACAATCGGCTGTTGTCATCGAGTAAGCCGTGTAGTGACAATGAATGAAGGGCTTTCTCCGACAAGCATTTATGCGTTTCGCCGTTTTGCATACAGCATTCTAGTAGAATTTCTATTCCGTTCGCATTTGCATTGAGGCCGTCGAAGCCAGATATGGTCAAGTCTGTAAGCTCTGGGACACAGCACCGCTTCAAGCTCCCAAAGTCTGTTAAATTCAAGCTCCCGTGGCTGCCATTGTTGTCAAGAACAAGTCGCTGTAGTGTTGGTGGCAGCAATGGGAAGCCTTGAAGGTCCACCCGTTTCAACACTAGACTCTTTAGCGGCGGCAGCTGTGTCACTTCTCTGGGCCACCCTTGTCCGAATTGAAAGCCTTCCATGTTGGAGAGTGACAAGTTTTCAAGGCATGGTGTACGGCTCAGCAATTCGGTGAGTCCGAAATGAGTCGCCATGATCTGATGACTCCAGTGTATGCTAAGTGTTCGGAGGTTTCCAAATGAGATTGCCCAGTTAGTGGCGGATCCCAAGCCACTTGACGAGCTTGCCACTCCCCTCGTTGAGTTGAGGACTAGGTGCTCCAGCGCAGGTCGAGCATGCATTATCTCCACAGCAGATACCCCGCGAATCTCCGGATGTATGATGAGCGTCTTTAGATTTGGAGCACCCTTGACAATATCGAGTAACATAGCCGGCATGGTATGTGGTAGAGAGATGAGCTCCATTTCTGAAAGGTCCTTGGCGGCCTTCGCAAGGTTCTTGATGACGTCCAAATGTTCGAAGCGATGCACAGTGACGCGTGTCATGCGGAACTCTGAGCGTTTGAAAGCGATATTGATAAAGGAGCGGGGAACGGGTCTGCGAGCACCGGAAAGATCGAGGTGCATCCAAAGCTTGGGCAGCTTAGAGAGATAGTCCCGCCAGCCTTTGCTGACGCGCATGCAATTGACCATGTGGCGGAAAGAACAATATTCCAGTACCATCTCCGCTAACTCAGCAGGCAAGACTGTCAATGGGTCGATGGCTGATGCAGGTGATAGTTTGCGTGTTTGCTTGTCGTGGAGTTGTTGCAATAGCTAGTAGCAGTCAGTCACGTCACTGAAGTGAAAAGCGAACAGCATCCATTCTTTGATGAGAAAAGTAACAGGGCAATTGAGCTCTCCTTCAGGTTGACAACGGAAGTACTGCCTCCAAACGAACCGGAAGACAGGACAGGATCACATCACATACCTTGAAGTTCTTGTCGCTAACTGGCACATTCTTCATACCATACTTATAGATCCCAAGGGCTGTCTCGGGCTTTTCCATCTTCTCTAGCACACTTGCCGTGCGCAAATATCCTTTGACGTCCTTCTTGTTCAACCTGATCATCTCTCGGCCGTCTTTGACAGCAGCATTAAAATTGCCTAGTTTATCGTACGTAGCAGCCCGATGATCATACAATTCTGCGGTTGGGCAGGACTCGATGCCTTTTGAGAATGTTTCCAAGGCCTTTTCATACTGCTTGAGCTTATAGTAGCTGCGACCAATTTCCTGGTACTCTTCTGGTAGCATTGTGCGAGCCATGATGGTCAGAGAAATGTATCCCAAGTAGGCCGATGTTGGACCGTAAATGGCTATTCTGATCGCGCAAAGCGAAGTGGGCTTATAGCACAGCAATAGTCAAACCCAGGGTAAATTGTCTAGTTGCGCAGAGATCGTCCGGCAAGGCCGCGCATTCACGAAATTAATCGTTCTGAAAAAAGGAAATGGATGTTCTTCGGAAATTTGTAGGTCGTTTCTATCCGTAGGTCTTTCGTGTGGAAAACGTGATGTACCAGTTGCGGTGTCGAAACGCGTAAGTGATGTGCTGAAGTACTGGCGACGCGTCGTAGACCCATCGCGCTAAAATGGCCAGGGCGGCTTGTGCGCACTGGCCTCATCTTCCGTTGAGCTTGCTAATTCAGGCACCAATATTGTCCGCATCAACAAACACCAAGGCCAACGATCTGCATCACCCGCGATAGTGTTGATGTCTTGTTCTCTTCGCAGAGTGATACGTAATCGGCGGCGCTTGACGCTCGCTACCCAGATGCTAGTCTCACATCGGCACCAGCAACTAAGCTTACTATGTGACCACACTTTATGTGTGACACTAGCAGCATGATGCTGAATTCACTAACACGATACGGATTGATTATCTACAGGACCGACTGTCTTTCGTTACAAGGTCGCCACTAATCCGCTGGCGATTTACGAAGGTGTTTGAACTGTAACAACTTGCAATATTGAAAAGGAGAAGTAAAGTCGATACTAGGAGGGAGCTCGTGTCTAATTGAGCTACGACTAAACATACCGAAGCCTGAAAATACTCGCGGTACGTTATGCCAACATACGTTCGTGCTGAACCTACTGAATACCTTTAAGCCATATGATCACTTTGGTGCAACTCGTGAAAACGAGCTTCTTGTTACAGAAGTGCCGACTACCAAACGAAAAAGAAAAGCATCTAGGCTTGCTCTTCGCCTGGGCCTGGAAAAGCATACCAAGCGTCTTAGATTTACAGACAAGAACCTGGAAGATTGTTTCTGCTGATATTGTGAAAGACATGTGAAAGTCAGCTACGAGGAAAAGGAAAAGGGCCGTTCCGTGGATGGAAGAGGGACATGGCAGATGCACCGAGATATTGCCTCGGTCAATCGCCGGTGCAGACGTGGGAACGAACGAGGTGGGAATGAGAGAGTTCAAGGCGTCCAAGCCCGGACTCTCGTCCGCCCCTGGATCCGCTGTTCTGCGACTAGCATTGGCAACCACTGGGCGATGCATGTTTGACCTAGTGATTTTAGCGATGGTGGGACACATGACTGTTGAGGAGGAGTAAATCCTGGAGATGGTGGGATCTCCGCATTGTCTTGGGACATCGGATGGAATTATCGGACATTGGCAGCATCCTTCGCACATTGGCTATGTCTTGGAATCGGGTTGAATAAGTCCCTCCGACGCAGGGTCGGAGGTCGAATCAGTCGGGGCAGTAGTACGCCTTTATGCGGAACAGTGTTTGCACCGCCGTCATAATACAGTGGACCTGTCATCTATATGCAGCGCTCGCATCGAGCGGAGACCCCAGAGCTAGGACATCACACCAAACCATCCTTCAGTTTGATCTTCGCCGTTTTCCCCAGTCCCAGAGTCCTGGCAATGGGGTTCACGATGATGACCAAGTGGGATCAAAGCAAGCGATTCTGTGGAGGTCACTCATAACCATGATGCATAATCAAAAGCTATTGGCGGATTTTGGAACGACCCTGCGTTCAAGGAAGTGCTAGAAATGTGGAGTGCGATTATCAGTATGATTATCAATACGGCATTTGAATAAAGCGGAGACCCCGACATTGGACGGCGCTTCCGGTGACAAACTGGAGAGTATGTCACTTGGCAGGGACACGTGCGACAGCGCGGTATAGTGTGCGCCGAAGCGGATGTAAAGACGGTGTTTAGGCAGTAATATGTGGAGTTACCATGTCGTTGGTGTATTTGGCGTGTTTTAGCACACGATATGGGAGCCGTCTTTTCCGTGAATGTGGTATGCTTGCGGGAGCAAAGTTTGGGGCGGATTGATGGGGTGCTGGAGAGATCCGCACAATTTTGTTGGGCCGTGGGGTAAATGGGTCAATATGGAGAGTTGTCGCATGTATGCATGCTATTGTTCAGAGCATTCATTGGTACTGTTTTGTCCCGCGCGGTTGATGAAAAGGAGGGAGTTGGGACAGAGCAGTCAGCACGGATAGCCCGAAACAGGAAGGCCCGAGATCTGCACAATGAGAGCCTCATCCCCACGCTAGGCTTGGGAACTCCACACGAGCCTCTCCCGACTGCTAAGCATGTGCATTGGCAACTTATCCCGCCATGGCAGAAAGCGCGATTATCGCATACTGCTCGCAACGTCGGCCAAGGCGATCAACCGCACGGCGAGGTTTTGTAGGAACGATGTAAGCAAATGAGGATGCTGACCTCAGTGGAAAAATCTATTTGGGTAGCAAAGGCATACCTACGTCCAACCTCGGGAACCTACAAGGCTCACATGAAGCACACCGCCATCACGTGCAAGGAATGTCTCCTCCCGGCCGGCAGTCGTCTCCGAGCTTCAATTCCGCCCGATGTTCGTCTGCACTCCATGTCACACGTTAGGTAGCGGGCCCGACATCACAGCACGCATCGTCACCGTTGCAGAACATGGCGTGTTTAAGCTCCACCACACACGGTCCTTATTAGTTAAGATCTTCGGCCAAGTCGCAGAGGCTGCAGAGCCGCATGCGCACGGTTGGTCAGACCCTGCATGGGGACGGACGCGAGTCGCCGGTGCATGACGTCAAGCGTGGTCTTGTTGAGATCGAAACCGTGCCGTATAGGAAAACTTAGGACGCTATCCATACACGGCGGCATGTAACCCGAGACGGCGCCCTTGATGACTGGCGGCATGCCAATGAACGCTGAGTTCCTGCATCATCTTGACATGCACCTGCGTATCGTACGTTCGACGACAGGCGACTCGGCGTGGCGTAGTGCGCGAAGAAACTTCTTCCATGATTCTCGAATGTCAGGCGAGCCAGCCGTTCACCACTCGTTCAACCTTCATCTTTCCGCTGGGGCTCCCCAGCATCACCCCAAGCCTTGCACACATGACGTAATGTGGAGGAAGACCTCGGGCTAAGAGAAGAGGCATCCAGTGCCGAGCGCGCTTGTTGGTTTGCAAGCGTCCTCCGCTCTTCTCCAAGATTGGCCCAAGATGCCCTTCTCCACCAACAGACCCCTGCTAAGTTCGCCTTGTACCCACAGTTTATTTGCGCCTCTACCGCCATCAACAAGGCTCGCATTATTGCTACACCAGCCAAGGCCAAGATGTTGGAAAAAAATCGTTATCTAGTTTTCTCCACGCGTCAGTCGTACCTTGGTAGCGTATCTTTTAGTGGGCCGAGGGTAGACGACCAGCAACCACGTTTTGGCCGAAGACCCTTGTGCTGGTACTGCGATGATCATTTAAAGGTGTACTCTCTCCCCACGGATCTTTCCTCCCCAGCATCTCCTCACATCTCTCCAGCTTTGACTGATACACTGCAACCATGCCGCCACGTATCAAAGAGTCCGAAAATGGTGTTCCCACCTACTGGGGCCAATCCGGTAGGATGCTCCAGGTCCTCATCACCATCGTTGCCGTTACCGATTTCCTTCTCTTCGGTTATGATCAGGGTGTTATGAGTGGTATCATCTCCGCCCCTGCCTTCGTCTCTGCCTTCCCCGAAGTCGATGGCGATTCCACCTACGAAGGTTTCGTCGTCTCCATCTATGCCGTCGGTTGCTTGCTTGGCGCCATCTTCGTCTTCGTCTTTGGTGACAAGCTCGGACGCCGCAAGAGTATCTTCCTCGGTGCCGGAGTTATGATCATTGGTGTCATTATCCAAATTGCCTGTGTCCCTCCATCCAGTGGTGCCACCGCCCAGTTTATTGTCGGACGATGCATTACTGGTGTTGGCAACGGTATCAACACTTCCACCATTCCCACCTACCAGGCTGAGTATGTTCCGTTCCAACCCATCTCCCAGGGTCTTTTGCTAACTGCTTTCTAGATGCTGCAAGGCTAAGAACCGCGGTAAGGTCATCTGTATCGAAGGTTCCATGGTTGCCATTGGCACGCTCATCGCCTACTGGATCGACTACGGCTGTCTATACGGCCCCGATGACTTCACCTGGAGATTCCCCATTGCATTCCAGTGCGTCTTCGCCGCTATCGTCATCGTCATGATGATCTCGCTTCCTGAGTCTCCCCGATGGCTCCTCAACCACCACCACGAAGATGAAGCCGCTACTGTGCTGGCTGGTCTCAATGGAGTCGCCCGCGACGACCAAGAGGTTATCATCCAGATGCAAGTCATCCGTGATGCTGTCAACTCCTCTGGTGGTGGTGGTAAGGTCCCAACCAAGGCTCTTCTGACTGGCGGAAAGTCTCAGCACTTCCGCCGTGCTATCCTCGGTGCCTCCTCGCAGTTCATGCAGCAGTTGTCTGGATGTAACGCTGTCATCTACTACTTCCCTATTCTCTGCCAGAGTGCATTGAACACGACCCACAACCTCGCCCTTCTTCTCGGAGGTGTTAACATGGTTGTCTACGCCCTCTTCGCCGCCACCTCATTCTACTTTGTCGAGCGTGTTGGCCGCAGAAAGTTGTACCTGATCGGTACCGTTGGCCAGATGACTGCCATGATCATCACCTTTGCTTGCCTGCTTCCCGGAGGTGTAAACAACGAGAACAACGAGGGTCCTGCCAAGGGCGCCGCTGTCGGTCTCTTCCTGTACATTGCCTTCTTCGGTGTTACCTGGCTTCCTCTTCCCTGGTTGTACCCTGCCGAGATCAACCCCCTCAAGACCCGCCAGAAGGCCAACGCATTTTCAACGATCAACAACTGGCTATGGAACTTCTTCATTGTCATGATCACCCCTGTATTGATCACCAACATCGGCTGGGGTACTTACCTCCTCTTTGCTGCCCTGAACGCTTCCTTCATTCCCGTCATCTACTTCTTCTACCCCGAGACTGCTGGTCGTTCCCTTGAGGAGATCGATCTCATCTTCGCCAAGGGCTACACTGAGAAGATGAGCTACGTGCAAGCCGCTAAGCAGCTGCCCAAGATGGACGAGGCCCAGATTGCCGAAGCCGTTCGCCAGTACGATCTCTCTGACAGCGACATTGAGAACCGCTCTGCGGCTGGATCGCTCAAGGAGAAGCGTCAGCAAGATGAGGAGCTCATGCCTCAGGCAGGCGGACAGATGTAAAATCCCAATATTTGCAATGGCGAATATTTGAGCGCTGGTCGTACACGATTGCGATAGAGCGCGCTGTGTGCGCTTCAGTATCGGCGAGCCGATGTTTGTTATGCATAATGCCTGGAGGAATTATACCCGACGCGCAGTCGTCAACCCATCTAGGTTCGAGATGCATGGAGAAGTTTGTTAGGTCGCATGCTTGAATGTATGTGGGATTTCTTTTTATTATTATTGCTGGTTTTGCAGAGCGCGCATTATACCATAGAACGGCAAATGTCGTCAAGCCATAGATATCTATGATCATGTTTTACATCTTAAACTTTTCACCATGAGTACATGATCAATGTTGTGGTGAGGTTCTGTTGCAAATGACGGACAGAACTGTGAGACTTACCATTATGACTTCGCTCTTTACTATGCAACTCTACAATTGCTAATTCGTGTTCACATAACGCTTTGAAGTGGCTGCACAAGAATGTGGTTGTTGTCGCTGCCTCAAGGTTGATTCCAAGGTTCGCCGCGCGCACGTGCCTTGGCATTTCGGAAACGTTCCGAGATATGACACTTGTCTTTCGATCTTCAACATCGCACTCTCGCGTCCCCTACCTGCAACTGAGCGACATGGCGAAAGCGAGTGTCTCGTTGGACACGCTGGGTCCATTCTTGGTCTGGCAGTTTCTTATACCAGTGGTAAGCATAGGCCTTAGACTTTTGCCTAGCAGGGCCTGACGCGACAAAGGCAGCAGGATGGACTCAATCAGTCCTCTACAGCATCTTCATTCGCGCCGGCGACCCTAAACCGCAACCTGGCACTCCACGCTACATCAAGCATCGCCGCAATATTCTAATAGCCATATATGCGGCCTATTTTGCCTTTACCATCTACGAAGTCGACTTCAACCTCCAACGCTCCAGCAACGCGTACAACGACCTCGGCGTACCGATAGATGTCGATGAGAGCGGACTGAACTCACGCTTCAGGCGACTGACAATCCGCTATCACCCAGATAAGATTGGACCAAATGTGGATAGAGATCGGGCAAACGACTTTTATGTTCATCTGAAGCATGCTAGGGACATCATCCTTGATCCTGCGAAGCGCTTTGCATACGACCGCTTCGGACCAACCATCTTTGCGCAGTGCCAGAGCTGTTTGACCATCAAAGATTACACGGACAGCGCGCTGCTCACTGCGGTTACGACCTACGGTGCACTCCTCATCGTTCTCGTCGGTGCAAACGCCCTCGGTTTCCTTACTGATGGCTCGTATTGGCGCTACCTTGGTCTCTTGGCTGTCGCAACGTTCGAAGTCCGTACCGCGCTTCGCCCTGACCACCCTACCATTCTTTCAAAATACCTGAACCCACTCGTCGCGTCAACGCACTTCCGTCCTGCGTATCTACCCTTCCAGATCGTCACCATAATAAAGAAAGCTGCCATTTCCCTCACGCAGTTCCTTGCTCTGCTTATGCCACTTTACCGTGCCGATCCTCAACATCCTACCAAACCTACCGACGATACCGAAGACACCCGCCACAAGCAGCTCGACCGTTTGAGTGGGCTCGTTGCAGAGAGCAACAAGGACGCGAATAGACTGTTGGAGTTGGAGAGTATACCATACAGAGATAACGAGAGGGCAAAGAGTGAGCTGAGGGAAGCACTCAAGAAATACATGGTGCAGAATGTGGTACATCAGGAGAGGGAGGTGAGGAATGCAATGGGCGAGGTTATGATGAGGAGAAGGACTGGTGTACCACATGGTGCTGTAGGCACAAGATAAGCTTGTTGCAAGCTGATCGACGAATGGTAGCAATCTAAAACTATTCTGTTATGTCCTAGGGATCCGGCAGAAACCATATTTGACGATTCTGTCTATTGCGCCTCACCGTTAAGGACTCTGCCTCTGGGTACTCAGTTCATGCTCTCCTACCATGGTTGAGGAATGGAAGATTGATACGATAGGACAGAAGACGACAATAGGTAAGACGGAGCTCTGTCTGATTATGATCAATACGGAAGTGGCTTGGTAAATTTACACTATCCGATTTCCAAAACCTGGGATTGGACTTGATCAGTCTTCTCTCAATTCGGAACTCTATCCGCCATCTGTGACGATGATTAGTGTCCCGCTTTGGGCCGTTTGTTGCTAAATTCGACTTTTGCCCCCGCTGTGGAACGAATTCCGATGATCCGCCAATTCCCCGCAACCCACCCCACACATTCTAAGACGCTTCCAGCAGCATTGACAGCAGCTCAATGGAATATTTTGCGGCCGTCGGAATAATGCTGTCCGCTTTAGCCTATGAAGGAGGTGTGATGATGTCGATATAAGTTCGGTCGTATTGTATGGAGGTATATGAAGCTTGGATATCCCTCATCCAAACGCAGTTACGACATCGACATCTTCACAATGCCTGCACTTCGAGCAGCCGCAATCTCACTTGCAGCCTCTGCTGTGTACGCCTACCCAACGACAGAACCATCCGGAGCACCAACCATAAGTTTACCGAATACTGCAGAAGGTGCCTCGATCCCACATAGCAATTCTTTCGCGTCGTTCTCGTTCGAACCCGCATTCTGGGTTGAATTCTTCGGCAATGCCAGCAATCCGAACAAGCTCACCTTTAGCGTTTTGGATAGGATCCACGAACATGGCGGAAGACCGGTAATACGGCCTGGCGGTATCACCATGGACAGTATGGTTTTCGACAAAGAAGGCGGCGACGTAGTGCGTACTACCAGCCCAGAAGGCGGAGTATGGCGAACCACTGTTGGACCAAACTACTACAAAAGTTGGAGTAATTTCCCCAACGGCACCAAATTCATTTCAACCCTCAATTTCGGCAATGAGAGTTTGGACATTTCTACTGGCCTTGCAGTCGCATCACTTACGTATCAGTCTGACAAGGTTGCATATTTGGAACTAGGAAACGAGCCGACCAATTATAAAGAAAGTCGGTGGAATGACTCGACAGCGGCCTATGTGCAGGAATGGAAGCAGTACACAGCTAGCATCGATGCTGCGTTGGATGCATTGAACAGTTCAGATCTGCCTCAAGAGCGCTGGTGGGCATCTTCCGCAACTACAGATGACTCAGGCCTAGAAGTTCGACCTGCTGCGCTCATTCCAGCAGGTATTGACTCGGAAGATCAAGTTGGCATCTACTCAATACATTCGTATGCCTTCTCAACCTGCGATCCCAAACGCGCAGCTCTGGCTACCATCGAAAACATCCTCAATCACACCGAACTCACACGCTACTGCGATGAAGAAATCTACCCATCTGCTCGCGCTGCTCTAGATGCAGGGAATAGATGGAACATTGGCGAGTTCAACTCTGTGTCTTGCTCTGGAGCACCAAATGTTACCGATACATTCGCGCAAGCACTTTGGGTCGTGGATAGTGAACTTATCTACGCGACACGAAATGCCACTTCTACGCATCTACACCAAGGGGCTACACTCGCTCTTCAATCAAACGAACAACTCAATACACCTGGGGCAAATGGTAGCCCAGGCTTCAGCACTTACTCCATGCTATACCCCCGCGACAGCGACTTGAGAGGTCCGGCACGTACTTTGCCGTCTTTCGTTGCGCAGCTCTTCATGGCTGAGGCTTTCGCTGTGCCTGACACTCGTGTGCGCGCTCTCGAGCCTCCAGCTGGTGTTGATTCAGAGTCTTTCTCTGCGTATGCTTTCTATGTGGAAGATCACCTGGCCAAGCTTGCTCTTGTCAACATGAAACCTTACTATGCCAATTCAACTGAGGACTTTTCGGTTCGCGTTGATTTGTCAGAAGCCGTCAGTTCCGGTGGCGGATGTTTGGGTGTGAAACGGTTGACGGCGCCTTTTGTAAACACTGGTAACAGTTCGTTGGTGTCGTGGGCTGGACAATCTTTCCCTCAGGGTGAGGCGATAGGCAAGGCAGTAGTCGAAGCAGTCGGGGAGGATAATGTGGTGGACGTCAGAGGAAGCGAAGCAGTACTCGTGTTCTTCGATAAGAACGACGCATACGGTTTGTAGGTCTCATAACCTGCACGGTGCTTCCAGCATTGATGCAACAGTGTAATTATTGCGGCAGCAATATACCCTAGACCTGCCCCGAGAGCTATCGTAGCCTCGCCAATAAATCCTTCTTTCAGCTCTTCTTCTGTTAGAGGTCCGGTATCTGCCGCAATCGAGACCTCCGTTGATCATGGTGTTGCTGTTGGTACGGCAATATGTGTTTGCAGTAACGTCGATATCAGTGTTTGTTGGAAGCGTGGATGAAATAAATTCGGTGCCATCTTCGTTCAGATAGTATCTGAGCTTATCCTCACAGCATGCTTGATGTTTCTCTCCGCAGCAGAAACTGCCGCCATTACACTGCATGACGAGTTTATAGTCCTCTTGTTGGCCTGTACAGTCAGTTCCACCACCTCACTGCATGGGCAGACTGACATACCGCATGTTTGCCATAAAGGACTGTATTCGCTTCCATCTGTTCCCCAATCAAGACTTATGCAGCTTAGTATAAACTATTTTCCGGTATTTGATATGTCATGGCTATAGTAAGTGCCCCGAATGCGATCGTCTTCTTAGACAATGTGTGTTCTGTTCAGATAGCAGCACATGTTTAAACCAATACAAATTCGTACCAGAAGGTTGGTATCTTTCTCGCCATATCCACTATAGTAGTGAAGCACTAGAAAACGTAAGAATGAGCAGACCGAGAGGGCCGATTGATAGATAATGAATTCCGAAGCGTGGCGAGCTTGATAAGGATATTCATATCGATAGGAAAAGAGTAGCAGACAAGGCTACAAGTGCAAGATAGTGGCTGGTTGTTCACTGAATGAACTGGCAGGTATGCCGATATGGAGCAATGAACCACCCACGCTTGTGAATCTTACATCTGTATTGCGTAAATTGGTGCATTTACCACAGTGCGCCTTGTCGCCGAATCCTTCATTTGCTTCTATTTCCAACACCAACCGGAATTCAAAGGCTGAGGCTGAGCTGTAGAGCTGATATGCTGGCATTGGCGGGTCGGCATGAAGTTGCATCGTGGCTTAGGCCGTGTTGCGCTGTTGAAAGGCAGTAGGTAGGGATCCTTCGGCCTACTAAAATAGCTAGCGCATCACTCCTTCGGCATACGTCGCGACTTCTTCTTCCTCAAACGTAACCTTTCCATCAAGTTTCATAGATTATTTTCCAAGCTCTCGACAGTGTAAGATAAAAAATATATATATATTTCCTTGTCCCACTCGGTGGTAGATTTCGCAAGTTTTGCGGGCCGACAAAAGCAAGTGCCTAGCCACTAAATCTGCATCGCATGAAGGACGATACACAGGCGCAAGCCTAGTTTCGTCTGGCGGCGCCACAGAACTCCATTCGAAAAGGTGGAGATTATACACGGTATACCTAAAGAAGTCTTTGGACGACAAATTTAACACCCACAAGCACGACCGCTATGGTCTGTTAAACCAACTCCCGCGCTGATGCAAAGCTTCTGTTCTTAAAAAGTCAAAGAAAAAGAGTCTCTCCTCTTCATGCTCTCTGTTATATCGTCGCCAAACGTATGCGCAATCCGCTTTCTCTCAAGATCTCGACCACACTCTCTATTTTGAGCATGAACTGCGCAGATTCTTTCGAGAAGCGCTCATAATCCCCATCACTCAAGGATCCTTGGGCTAGATCAACCTCGACCACGACTTCAGTCCTAGCTGTCTTGATGATAGCGAGGGTCTCGATGGTCTTACGACACATCTGTTCTTCAAAGAGACGCTTGTCTGGCAACAGGAAGGCAAAAGTTAGAGGCTGTATCTGTATGTGTAAACGTCTTGCATAGTGCGCCGGAATCATTCCCAGCCCAAAACCATCCGTTTCAAGGAACGGTTTGAGGAGGCAGAGCTCGTGATGTGCAAACTTGAATGTACGTGTCCAATAGTAGCATTCGAGCAACTCTCTAGCCACGTCTCCACCTAATCCTTCTGCGCTCAGGTATTTGGCGGTATGGTCTTCGACCCATTGGTAAGAGTGCTGGCCGCAAGGTTGTCGGACGAGGTGCGTGAAGCGTCGGTTGTTTCCAATTGCTGTGCGTCTGACAATGACTTCGTTGTCGTAAGATCCTTCAACGCAGTATGCATACACACGGTTACGAATCTCGCGTGGTAGACGTGTGTAGATGTCTGAAGCTATCTCTTCGACTCGAGGTACAGGAGGTCTATGTCTGTCGTTCCTGGCAGGTCAGCCATGTTCATGTTCTCTTGTATCTGCCACTTACTGCTTCCTAGGTCGGTCCACCAAAAGTTCTATATTCCATACAGCACTCTGCTGTCGCATCATCTCAAATCCGAATGATACGTCGCTATATTGACGCAAGTCGATCATCTCTCCTTGTGGTCGACTGCGCTATCGCATTGGATGTTAGAGAAGCATTAGGCGTTGTGGTCCTTACCATATATACCCTGTGGTCAAACAGCGGTGTCTTGTTCAAAAGTCGGACTCACCGCGCAAATGCACACTGGTAACCACGTGAGAGCTAACCTGCAACGATGCTTTTCGCGAATGGTTTCGCGGTACATTGTCCACTAGTTTCGCCGCCACACGAAGTAATCCGAATTAGGAAAGCATTGCGCATGGCACGGATCCTGTAGGAAGCGGGTAACAACAACAGATGCTTCAAAGTGTAACGTCTAACAGCATAAGCCCGAAAGCAACGCCGCAGTCGCCGATATTAGATAGCCCGAATTGAGGCCTAGATGATGGCCTTGAAACCGACTTCGCCGAACGCATCTGCGGCAGCCTCGAAAGAACCTCTGCTGCGTAAGACTTTCCAATGTTAGTAGTATATGGTAAGCATCTAACCTACGTCCAAGATTTATCGGTCTATATGCGCACATATCTCAATAGCTCGTTTTCGTCTATTCTGCCAGGTTGGTCATGTGAGTAGAATAGGGTCACGTGCACTAGCCTCCGTGGAAGACAAAAAGCATAACTAACCCATCCTTCGGTAATCCTAAGATCGGAAACCTGCACAAGTGCGAGCTCAGTCTAACAAAAGTAAGCCACCCTTCCGATACCTTACCTAGATTGTCCATCCACTACGGTCCGGACCGTGGGTCGATAGGACCCCACATGCAGCACAGCACGCTCAACAATAACGGTGAGGCTGCGCCGAAGCACAATGATGGCAGACAGATGTGCTCAACGTAATGCTCTGATTCCGCGGAGAGTCTGCATCGGCGAAGTTCGGTATTGTCTGACATACGTTGACCGTGCCACATAAGACATCGCCGCTTACATACGCCCCGAATCGCAAATCGCTCACACCGTAAGCAGCACTCAGACCCATCGTTAATCGATCGCAGAGGTAAACATAAGTTCGCCCCATCCACACCTTAGCATTGCAGTTCATGATTGGTTAGGAGCGGGTCCCGTCCTTTTGCACGGCACGTTGCGATCTTTCTCCACCAACATCTATCATAGCAACAAGGGTAAATGCAACGAAGACCTTCTCTATCCACCGGAGCTGTACCAAGATCTTACTGAGGTTCTCTTACGCCATCATCAAGATCGAAGCTGGGCGTCTTACCCAGTAATCCCGCTACACCCACACTTGCTCGGGAACATCCTTTTCGCTTAGAGCCAAAATCCTTCTGCCACTCGAGTATTCCCGCATCTCCACTACATCATATTACTATTTGTCACACATTACCCAGCTTTGCGCGTCTGGGCTATCCTCTCTATGTCAAAGGAGTCCTAGACAACGCCCAGAACCGCGGACTCCACACCAAAAGATGATGGGTCCTTGTGAAGATCCTACAGTCTAGTCGGCGAACTCAGTACCTTCGTTGACTGCCTAATCAGCTGTTTAAGATTTCGGTCCGAGAATACTCGAGCCTAGTATATCTCCATGTTCTACATGTCAGTCACGTAACCATCTGTTGCCAGAGGATCCGGTGGCCCCCAGGTGGTATGATCCTCTAGCGCTTGTATGTTTAGCGTCGCCATAGGACTAGTGTTGCAGCGTTTATACGAGTCCGAAGCATCTGAGCTAACAGAATGCTGACATATTTAGTAGTCCACGGTTATTGGGGTTCGCTATCTCAGCAATCTATTGGCAGACGATCAACATGGCTGCCAATACTATTGGATTGGCTTCCCAGAACCAACAGAGTGAGTGACCACGAAGGTAATGGACTCAGCGATTCCCTAGCGATTATAGTAAGCGCCGGTGCATCGTGCATATTTACCCACATCTTGATCACAAGGTGGCTCAAACGAGACACTAGGGGGTTGCCCAGGCCTTTCAAGCTCCACGGATCAAAGGCCGTTGGACTGTTCTGGATCTTGTTGGCGTCGACCTCTAGTGAGAGCAGCCACCGTTGAGAAATATCCGTTACAACGCAGATATCTATCTTTAAGCATGACATCTGCATGCTAAGCAACGTCACAATATTCCGAGACACGATCAAAAAAGGGCTCAACCGGTATCGCCCCGTCAGCGGCACGTTGCCATCGGTTGACGAATGGCTGTTCTGTCTTTACAAGAACGGAAGTCTCTTGGACCGAAAGCACTAGTTGAACCTGTCGGTAGTATACCAAGTCCTTGTGGCTACAGCTCATGTACGTCTATCTAGCGATATCACGCCAATATCGTTTCCAATTCGCCAGGAGTGTTCTTTCAACCCTCGCTAAGGACAACAACGATACTCAATAGACGGACATGCCGCTTTCAGGGCGCGGATTACCCGCTGTACAAGCAATGCCGTAACATATTCAGTCTTTGGCCGGAACTGTTGACGACGAAACTATGTGTGGCGGAAGAGGGGCTGGTTCTGAAAGGATTGATTGGGGCGGAAAACTGAAGGTCTCGATTGTTATGGGGTGATGGGGCGAACATACGGAAGACAAGAGTTAATGAACCATAAAGAACTCCATATCCCCCTATTAGTGTTGGTCACAAAGAAAAGACCTCTTACTCTGATCACCTGGGCAGGTATGCAAAGCTACTAGCATTGTATAGAGAAACCGGATATCACAAGCTTACTTTACACTGGCTTGTCTCAGCTGTTGCCAATCGAGAGAAGACATGTCTTTTGAAAAGGGTGTTGCATGCAACAACAGGACGAGTGCTGTGTATATTACTGGCTTGGGTCATGAATACCCGTCCCACTCAATCAAGCAGGAGCACTTCATGCAACTGTTAGAGAAATTGCACCCCGACGAAGTAAATTCGCCAATGTTAGTACTCATTACCCTGACATATGACACTTTTCTCTCCTCTTCTAACATAGCAAAAGTATCCAAAAACTCGGGCGATTCAATGATAGATCAAGAATCCTCTCTCGCCCAACTACCATCGACTTCAATAGATGTACCAGGGAAGACGCCATGCCTCCAGAAATCGATTGGACCTCTCGCATATTTCGCACTTCAGGGGTACGGCTTGCTACCTCTGCGTGCAAGAAGGCTATGCAAGAAGCTCAACTTGGACCTCGCGATATAACGCATACTGTGGCAGTAACCTGCACTGATCAGAACAATCCAGGATACGATCACTTTGTATGTCAAGAGCTTGGACTTCGGTCAAGTGTGCAAAGGTCGTTACTCCATGGTGTTGGCTGTGCGGGTGGTTTATCGGCGCTTCGTACAGCTGCTGACATTGCCGCCGCGGCATCACTTAGAGGTCGGCCTGCACGCATTTTGGTAATGGCATGTGAGTTGTGCAGTCTCTTTCTTCAAGCAGAGCTGCAAGCCACCCTACAAGACGGAGAACTACACATAGGTCCAGCACTATTCTCAGATGGCGCTGCGGCGCTGGTGGTATGCAACTATCTTGCATTAGAGGAGAAGCAAACACCGGTGTTCGAATTGTTAGAGTGGGGTAGCATGGTAGTGCCCGATACTTCCGGACATATGTCTTACGTCATAAAGAAGAATGGTGCGTCTCCGCTTCCTTCTGTTTCGTATACTCTTTATTGCAGATTATTACTGACACTGTAGCAGGCATGATAGCCACCATCAGCAAATTCGTTCCAGAAGCAGCCATCAAGTCCATCATACCCATGTTCAGACATCTTCGCGCTGCCATCGATATTACCCACAAGGCCGCATCGTTGGTCCGCAGTCAGGCTTCAAGCTTCGATTGGGCGATACATCCAGGCGGCACGTCCATTCTACAAGGGGCCAAGCAAGCCCTGTGTCTCACTGATGACCACATTCGAGCCTCACTCGACGTCTACCAACATCATGGCAACTCATCAAGTCCAACCGTTCTTATCGTGCTAGATAAACTCCGTATGATGGGAGAAGGCAGAGAGAACGTAGTCGCCACCAGCTTCGGACCCGGGCTTATAATCGAGATGTGCATAATGAGGCGGTGTCGTCACATTGCTGTGCCGCGTCCATTCAAGGTCGACAAGCATACCTCTTGGTATGCTTCATGGCTTTCTTTACGCGCGTGCTTGCCGAAAAGAGGGTCAAGAAGGCAGCCGAACGTAAAAGAAGTTGTGGTGAAGAAGACGAGGGGGTATGTTCCGATTTTATGGTAGGGAGTAGCAATGCGACTTTTTGTTCTAGTTTTGCTACATACAAGATATATTGAGAGGAGTTCAGTATATCAATTGCAGGGTATATGGGACTGTATGTAACTGTCGTCTGAGGCCTGCCAAAAGAGACTCTTCGTGACTGTTTTTCCACGCAAAACCATATGTCGAGGTTGCCTGTTTAGCGTATCATTTGGAGAGTGTGGTCGGTCTCAAGAAATGTCGTGACTAGCACAAAGCCGCATTACTATGGTTGCTGTTCGAGTGCACGGTAAAGAGCCGCCCACGGGCCATAAATTAGAGTGGGTCCGATCATGACGTCAACGCGTCTAATCTCCAAACGACGCGACTTGACATATCACTCGTCCTTCATGAACCTTAAGACACAACCTGCAATCCGAATATGGCACGAACACGCTCAAGCAAGTTACATGTTGAGCAAACTGAAGCACCACCGGCCGTCCAAGGCAACGACGACGTCACCGAAGTCGGTGAGAGGCTGGCAACGCCACCTTCTGCATCCTTTAAGAACAAATTAAAGAGATACCAATACACAGAGACACGGACAGTGCAAGACAATCCACCGTTATCTGCATCGCCGACAAAATCTAGAAAGCGTGGTAGGACGACCGCAACGGCAGCTGTCAAAAGCTCTCCCGAATCGTCCGCAAGACCAAAAAAGAAGCGAATGCCTAGCAGATATGCCGACCCATCCAAATACGCACATCTATCGCCACTGGTCGACATACTTCAGCCCAATCTGATATGTGTCTTCGTTGGCACGAATCCAGGCGTTCAGACCGCCACCGCCGGACACGCATATGCGCATCCTTCCAACCTATTTTGGAAGCTCCTCCACTCTTCAGGGCTTACCGACCGTCGACTGAAGCCTGAAGAAGACCGGAGTCTCCCTGATCTGTATTGTATGGGCAACACTAATATCGTCGAGAGACCATCCAAAGACGCTGCTGAGCTTTCGAAAGAGGAAACAGCAGCAGGTACCGCGAACCTCGATGCCAAGTTCCTAAAATACAAACCAGAAGCTGTATGTATAGTAGGGAAGGGTATCTGGGAAGCGATATGGAGGTATCGCTATGATAAAAACCTTGGCAAGAAAGATTTCAAGTACGGATGGCAGGATGAAGAACACAATATGGGCAAAAGCAGGGATGACAAGGAAGAGCGAGATACCAACGGGAATGTATGGAAGGGGTCCAGGGTATTTGTTACCACGAGTACAAGTGGACTAGCAGCGAGTCTAAAGCCGGCCGAGAAAGAAGCTATCTGGAAGCCCTTTGGGGAATGGGTGCAGAAGCGAAGGGCTGAACGGAACTTTGTACCTCGGCCTTTGGAGGCCCAGGAAGCTAGCGACGAGACGCTAGAAACTTGAGCGCTGTCAGTTACGGAAACTGCCGCCACATGTCGCTGGAAGACTCAACAGTTGAACAGCTCTACGATACAAACAAGCAAAAGATCACGGCCAAGCCCTCTGTCCTCCATCACCATATCAGAGCAATGAGTAAAAAGACTTCTCCGCTGTCTTATTTACGA
>Ga0265797_10004272_pt1 | contig 21996 bp, 23 predicted proteins | sample P2T30metagenome_FD_192433 | JGI IMG/M metagenome (GOLD analysis project Ga0265797, IMG submission 192433) | Plant litter microbial communities from East Loma Ridge, Irvine, California - P2 T30 | ecosystem: Environmental > Terrestrial > Plant litter > Unclassified | place: USA: California... | reverse complement strand
TCGGCCGACTCTCTCGTTTTCACTTCGCCCTTTGCCAGTCATGCGCAAGCACCGACGCACTGACCAGATACACAGCCCCCCCAACGCAACTACCACAAGATTCCGCACAAAGACCCGAATGAAGCACTCGGCCTTTGCATCGACACAAGCCCCCATCGGGCTGGGCGGGAGATAGGACGTGGAGGGTCAAAGACTTGGGGACGGAGACAGAAGGCTTGTGAGTCTTGAACAGCGTTCATTGCTAAACCACTGTTTGGGGACGTGTGCTCAATGCGTACTCGGTGCAAATGAGTTGTCAGGCCAGCCGAGATCAAGTCAGTCGAAATATCAGCCCAGCAAAAGAAGAGAGAGAGAGAGAGAGAGCATTCCGGCCCAGACATATGAGTAAGCCTCATCAAGGGTGTTCCGTCCTCAAGATGGAAGACCTGTGTAGACATCAGATGTTGATTCTTTGCGGGGCGATGCATGTTACGGTGTTCAGCTTTTGTGAGGTAGAGCATCTTGTGACTGCCCAGTTTAGTGGTAGTGGGTGTCTGCAGTCGCTTTCGGAAGGCAAGCCTTGTTTTGCGTTCCTGGCTGGAAGCGTTGTCTTAGGTCGCATCATAGGTCCAGGTGCATGCAATGTTTTGTTAGATGCTTGTAGCATACTCCTCAACAGGATACAGCAAGCAGTCTTCGTAACAAGCAAGGTGTTGTCAGCAACCGAAGGTGGAACGGTCTGGGATGTCATACTCCAATTCACAGCCATTCGACCTCGGGAGCGACCATTTCGCTCCAAAGCCTTCTTAATCGCTTACATGTCTTCGACAACACTTCCATCTCTCATCCTGCCCTCAGGCTTGTCAATGCTCCCCTCTTCCCGCCACGTCTCGACAAGTGAAGCCTTAGGATCCTCGTCCGGAAGCCCAGTAGATCTTCGCACCTTTAGCACCTCCTCCCGCACAGCAAGCGTGACCTCCTTACGAAGTTGCTCAGCCTCCGCTCCATACCTAAGCTCCTGATCGCGAACCTCCCCAAGCTCTCCGTTCCAATTAGCAGCCAGCGCACCAGCCTGATCTGCCTCGCCATTCAGCTCCCGTTTCCGCTGCGCTCTAGCTTTCAGGTCTCGCCACCTCTGACGAAAAGGTCCGAAAACCCTCTCGACATCCATCTTCTCGCCGAAAGTGATCGAAACATCGTGGCCCGGTCGCGGCAAAGGTCTGGGGAAGGTCCTTTCATTCGCCATGACGAACTGCGGCCCATCGATCCACATGCATATGACGTCCGGACAGGGCTCGGATTCGAGGATCATGCGGGCGACGCCCCATTTGAAGTACCGCATTATCTTGTCCGGGTGCTGGTGGATTTTGCCTTCGGGGAAGACGTGGATCCAGCTGTGCCGGCGGCTGGGGTAGAAGGAGGGCGCAGGGAAGGAGTCCTGGCCGTTGGTTGTGTAGGTGAGTTCGGAGGCGGAGAAGGGGTCGCTGGGTGGGAGGGAGGAGAGTGATAGTTTCCCAGTTTGTGTTTCTGGTTGTTTTGAGGGGGTTGGTATTGCGTGTGGGTCGCTTAGAAGGCGAATCACTTGGGTCATTGTGGGCTGGAAAATGCCGCCGTACTTCGAGTGGGCTATCCGATGCATAGGGAGGGTGTTTCCGTAAGTAAAGAAGGTTGTCAAGATGCTGTGTCTGTTGCAGAGCTTAGTGAGGGACCGTTGCGATCGCTTCAGGGAAACTGACCCTTGCTTGAAGCAGATATCGTGGCTCCCAAGACTGTATCGCGAGTTGTTCGCGTCCCAATGATATCGGAAAGGTAGCACACCCCAGGCAATGGGGTCATCGATACTGAACGAAAGTATCAGACTCGACACACAAGATCACCAAGGTAGAATAGGCGGCGAGATCACAAGGGGTATGCGTACATGCTTACATGATTTGACACTATTGCCTTGGTCAACTTCCATCCATTGGGTATCATGCCGTCGAATCATCATCTACCTGTAATCAACCCTCTTTCTCTCCTCGTAGGATCGCTTCTTTCATCGACTAGTTTCTGAAAGGCTTCCAAACCGTGGACTTCGGTGCGACTTAGGCCGTATAGAAAGCTGCGGCAAAGGAACCCGACTGTTCCCATTGTGACATTGTGAATGGCGCGTGTGACCGCAGGCGGCTCGTATGGCCTCTCTTCTGCTGCCATTATGATTGTGTTCTGATTAGTATTATGTTGACATTTCCATTCTGACTTGGGAGGGAGGGAGGAGGTCTGGAACCTTTAAACTGTGCTCGCCACTCGCGTCCGAGCGCGTCCTACGTGTCTGGCCAAGCAAATGACGTTTCACTTCACTTTCCCATCTCCAATGTTGGGTCCCTTGGTCCTCGCTTTCTTGCGACAACATCACTAACCACACCCTAACACTACACAACCGCCAGGCGCATAATATCATGGCTCACAGTAAGTCACCACTCCCCCCCTCCCCCAACCACAACCTCCTCGCTGACATTCCAGGTAAAAGAAACACCTCCCTCGCCTTCTTCACAGCCCACGAGCGCAACGAGCTGAAATCTTCCTGGGGCAGCCGCTCGACACGCCTAACCCGCGATTCCTTCTTACCATTCGGCTCATGCCAACTCTGTCTCCTACCCGCTCGCGACCCCGTCTCATGCCCCAGCCACGGCCACCTGTTCTGCCGAGAATGCGCTCTGAGCAACCTGCTGGCGCAAAACAAGGAACTGAAACGCCTGAAGAAAGAAGCCGAGCAGAGGAAACTAGAAGACAGTGAGGAGAAGGAGATTGAGGATGCGGAGGCCCAGGCGCGAGCTGTCGAGGAATTTGAGAAAGTGCAGGCCGGCCTGAGCGTGCAATCGAGCGGCGGCGGCGGGCTGGGTGAGAGGATTGTAGGGCGCAAGGATGGGAAGGTCACTATTGAGCAGGACGTCGAGGGAGGGAACAAGGGCGTCAAGCGGAAACTGGAAATTGACGAGGCCGAACTCAGAAATCTCGCAAATTCCAACAACGGCACCAGCAGCAAGAGTAGGAAGAAAGGCGACATCTCTTCCGCCGACTTGCCGGCCTTTTGGGTCCCTGGCAAAACTCCCAATGCCCACAAACCAGACGTCAAACCGCCAAAAGCCCACCCAACATGTCCAGCGGCCGCTGCGGACCAACCACATGAATTCACGCTCAAAACCCTCGTAGGCGTGCACTTCACCGAAGACAAGCAAGCCACCGCCACCAGCGGCGAAGCCTCGGACGCCTCATTACCCACCAGAACCTGTCCGAGCTGCAACAAATCCCTCTCCAACGCCACCAAAGCCGTCCTCGCCAAGCCGTGCGGACACGTGCTGTGCAAGCCCTGCAGCGACAAGTTCCAGCGAGCGGCGGACAAGAGCGCGCACGAAGTGCACGACGAGACGGTGCGGTGCTACGTTTGCCAGGAGGATGTGACGCCGGGGAGGAGGTCGAAGAAGAGGAAGAATGCTGAAGGTGCTGCGGGAGAGGGGACCAGGGAGAAGGAGAAAGAGGCCAAAGCGGACAGAGGGCTTGTGGAACTGAGTTCGGAGGGGACTGGGTTTGCTGGTGGAGGGAAGAATATGGTCAAGAGGCAGGGCGTGGCGTTCCAGTGCTAGGTTTTGGACTATATTGTGTCTTACGAACGAACAAGCTCGAATTCGATTGAAGTCTCCCTTCTTGCGGGCATCAGACTGAGATGTTGCCCATGAGGCTTCTGATGGTGGTTGGCTTTTCTTCCTCTTAAAAATCAAGCTCTTATCCTACATTCTACACCATAATTATACATAATTATTTATACACGCAGCCAACCCCAACCGAAAACCTCTCACTCATACTCGCCCCTCATCATCCTAACAACCTCCTTCATCCTCTGACTCCCCATCCTCTCAAACCGATCCACAGCCATAGTAAACGTCCCCCTCCCGCCCGTCAGCGACCTCAAATGCTTCAAATACCCCACCATCTCCTTCAACGGCACGCGAGCAGTGACAGTCCGCATCCCACTCCCGCCCTGACTCCCAGCAGCAGCAGCAGCATCAACCCCAGCAGAACTCTGGAACGGATCCGGCGGCGCATAAACCCTGCCGACATCCACCACCGGCCCGTCGGGATTCGCCGGCAGAGTCAGGGACTCGGCGTCGGAGGCGTCGAGGGAGAGGACGTTCCCGCCGCGTGCGGACGAGATGTCGTGGACCACGGAGCCGAGGGAGGTTTCATCGACGGCGATGGCGACGGTCATGACGGGCTCCATCATGACGGTGGCGGCGAGGGTTGAGGATTTGCGCAGGGCGGCTTGGACCGCGAGGCGAGCGGCGGAGCTGAGGGCTGCGGGGGTGGTGTTGGGGAAGATGTGGCGGTGGGGGTCGAGGGTTATGGCGATGGAGGTGGAGTGGATGGGGAAGGCGTGGGTCGGGCCGCGGGCGAGGGCGGCGGAGACGCCTGTTTGGAGGGCTTGGAGGATTGTCTGGAGGGGGAGGGAGGGTGGGAGGGGTGGGAGGGAGGGGTCGGTGGGGGTGCCGTCTTCGGCTAGCGTGGGGGTTGTGATTGTTAGGGTGTTGTTGTCGAGTAGGCGGAAAGTGTTTGGCTCTTCGGGCGAGGCGGCGGCGGCGATGGTGGTGGTGTCGACGTTCTCCAGTGGTTTGACGCTGACTGTGCAAGCGGCCATTGAGCTCTTGCCTGAGACTTCTCGGTCATATGTCTCGGTGACTTCGCCGCTCTCTGTGGTGATTGCTTCGCGGTATCCGATCTCGATCTGGCCGATGCGGGCTTTGGCTTTGAGGTCTTGCACCAGGCGGTCTCGGGCAATTTCCAAGTGCAACTCGCCCATGCCAGCGAGGTGGGTCTGTCCACTTTCTTCGTCGATGGAAACGTAGAGACTAGGATCTTCTCGCAGAAGAGACTCAAGGCTCTCCTTGACAGTCCTCTCCTCTGATAAGCTTTGGGGCTCGACGCTGACAAAGAAGACTGGAGGCGGAACATCGATGGGCTTGAGCTGCATCGTGCGTGCGTCGCCTGGAGGCCCTGTCTTGGGATTTGCACCAGCGTAGGCGATCAAAGTGTCGCCAGTCCGCGTGTGCTTCAAACCTGGGATAACGCCAATCTGGCCGGCGTGGATTGAGTCGATGTCAACAGCGTCGTTTGCATACATCCTCATCAGTTTGGGGGCACGCTCTGTGAGCTGGAGGTTGGTGTTCCAGAGAGCAACATTGCGATCGAGAGAGCCAGAGTATACCCTGACGTACACCAGAATGCCGCGGCGAGGGTCGGCAACGACTTTGAATGCCAGAGCGCACGCGGATATGTTTTGCACGGCGGTCTTTGCTTTGTCTTTACTGATGGCCTTCGAAGTCTTGTTGGAAGAGGCACCGGAAAGGAAGGCAGAAAGGGTCGTCTTGGGGGCAGAAGCGTTGATGCTCATCTCTGGGTCTGGACGTTCGATAGGCGATGGCAGTAGATCCACCACAGCGTCGAGTAGAGGTTGCACGCCGATGTTACGGAAGCTGGCGCCTGCGAAGACCGGTGCAACGTTCTGTGGATGCTGAAGTGCGCATTTTCGGAGGCTTGCGATGATGTCCTGTGAAGAGATGGCAAGGTGATCTTCGTCGACTTCCAAGAACTTTTCGACCATCTCGTCGTCATACTCTGATAACACTTCCACAAGCGCCACTCTTGCCTTCTTCAATTCAGCGAACAATTTAGGGTCTTGCTTCTCAAGATCCGCACCAGCGAATGCCGTAATCTCCTTGCCGTCACCGCCTTGCTTCCAGAGCATACCCTTCAGGCCTACGACATCGCCAATGCCAATGAGCCTGCCTTGGTCGTCCCACCAGGGGATCTCACAGAGTGCCGGCCAAACGTCAAGTCGAGAACCGATCTCACTGATAGTCCGTGCAAAGGCGGCACCGTCCCTGTCAAGTTTGTTGACGAAGATCAGACGAGGGATGGCGTATGCAGCAGCTTGAGCCCAAACTTTTTCAGTCTGGGCCTCGACACCCGCCACGCCGTCAAGAATACATACTGCGCCATCGAGCACTCGGAGGGAGCGCAATACTTCGAAAGTGAAGTCGGCGTGGCCAGGCGTATCGATCAAGTTGATGTTGTGAGGTACGGACGAACGAGGCGTATTGGCATTCGTCGTTGGTGGCGGAGCTCCTGGAGGCCAATTGAACGTGATTGCTGCAGACTGGATGGTGATGCCACGAGCCCGTTCAGCAGGCAGGAAATCTGTGACTGTGCTGCCTTCGTCGACGTCGCCTATGCGGCGCGAGAAGCCACTGTAGTAGAGCATACGCTCGGTGGTGGTCGTCTTGCCGGCATCGATATGTGCTATGATTCCGATGTTCCTCGTCCGTTCAAGAGCGGCATTTGCCGTTGATGGATCATTTGATGATGGTGTTGCTGCTGCATGCTGGCGGCAAGATTGAGATAGAGTTCTTCGTGAAGGGAAGTGAAGGCCCCCCCGTGAAGCGTGCTGTCTACATAGCCATCGCGTCAACATGCCTGTGTTGAAGGAGACGGAGATGGATATTGATTAGAATTCAGGGTGAAAGTCAAGTGAATGTAACAAGGTACAGTATTCCCATCAATAATGTATTTATTTGGATTCCCATCAATCTTCAAGACGATCCTTGCCCCAAGCTCTCGCCCTCTCGCCCTCTTCTCTCTCCACACTCAAAGCACCAGCCAGGCACAGCACGTCAATTGCCGCATGCTCTTGTTAGTTAGCTGCCTGCGACTCCACCACCTGTTCGCAACAATCGACACCACCCCTCCTCTCTCTCTCTCACCGCACACCACCCACCCACCGCACACCACACCATGTGCCGAACGAGGACTCGATGAACGAAGACGCAGTACACCAAGGCCCTAGCGACTACAGCAATCCCGACAGCCCTCGTCCCACCGACATCTCCCACGGCAAGCAACCTGTGCGCCCGTACGCCCAGAATCTCCGCTTCCAGCGCCGAACCTCCGAGCGTGCCTACTACGAGGGCTCATATCGCGAAGGTCCTCCCACTCCCAGAATGGACTACTCCGCCTCGGCCGGCTTCGCAGGCGGCAGTTCGCCATGGGCCAGCAGCCCGGAGGCTTCCAGGGCGAGCTTTGGCGATGCGAACGTCAGCCGTGAGGACCTGCCTCCGCCTGCCGTAGGCCATGGCGCTGGAGCAGATGGCATTGAAAGGCCAGGCAGTGGCTGGGATCAGGACCAGCAGAGACAATGGCTGCCACAGACCGAATCGCATGGCCAGCAACAGCAGCAATCGCAGCCACAGCAACAGCAAGAATACCAGTCAGAAGGTCACAGAAACGACGAAACAGCAGCAGAGAACCGCAGGCCTCACAGCGCAGCGAGATATCACGGTGCCCCGCAGCATCACGCGCAGCAAAGACAACAACCGCAGTACAAGCTCCAGACCAAGATCACAGGATTGGAGAGGACAGGCAAGAAAGATGCGATCTTGAGGTTTGACGTATACGTAAGCCCGTCTTCACAATTCCAGCCATCCTCACAACCTGCTTACGACCGCTTAGACAAATCTCCCCAAATTCCGAACCACCCAATTCCGTGACATCCGTCGTACATACCCCGAGTTCCAGAAGCTATGTACCCATCTGCAAGCCTCCAACCCCGAGGCACTGGTACCGTCTGTCCCACCCTCCTTCACCTCAGCCGGCATGGGCACAGATGAAGATGAGGCTCGGACCAAGGCATCTCTGCAGCGATGGCTTAACAACATTTGCAGCAACGAAGTCCTCATGCGTGACGAGGAGATGGTCTTCTTTGTGGAGAGCGACTTTGGGTACAGTCCTGTCGTGAGGAAAAAGCAGCCTGCGACTGGCATGCGCAGAAAGATGCTCAAGCAGTTCGCGCCTCCTCCAGATGACACTCCAGAGCTGCTTGAGAGTCGCCCTATTGTGAAAGGCTTCTATCTTAGTAGTATGGATGCCCAACAAAAGGTCGACAAAGTCGTCAAGCACCGACGATGTAAGTGTTGCGCGGATGTTTCCATGATGGATTAATCTGACTTTGTCTCAAATAGCTCTCGGTGTTTCTGAATCTGATCTCGGCACGAAGATTGCAGGTCTTGCAGTCCAAGAAACCCACCCCGGTCTCGGCAACGCATACCGCAAGATTGGCAAAGTCATCCAAACGACCGGCGACTACCATGCTGCACAGGGCACAGCAGAAGCCACAACTCTCTCCGACCCCCTGGGCTACGCTTCGAGCGACGCCTTCGTCGTGAAAGAGACATTGACAAACCGCCACATCCTCCTCCGAGAACTCACCCAGGCCCAACAAGCGACCCGCTCCAGACTCAACGCAGCAGACAGACTGAAAGCCAGCTCGAGCGTCAAGCGCGACAAAGTCGACGAGGCCATCTCCGCCCTCGACGAAGCGCGCAGCCACGAAAGCTACCTGCAGCAAAAGACCACGCGCGTGACCACCAACCTCCTGACCGAGAAGCGCAAGTGGTTCGCCCGCACCTCCGCCGACCTGCGCGTCGCCATCCGCGAGTACGTCATCCGCCAGATCGAGCACGAGCGCCGCACCCTCGCAACCCTCGAGCAAGTGCGACCCGACATCCGCGCCATTGACTCTTCGGGCGGCCTCTCCCGCCTGGGCCGCGAGGCACATCCGCAAATCAGGCGCTCGTCGATGGCTTCCTCGCAGGGGCCCAAGGGAGACGCGTGGAGTGGTGTTGCGAGGCGACCGGATGGGTTGAACAGGTCTATTTCCGGCTCTGTGCCCGGCATCCCTGGAGTGGTGCCTGAAGAGGGCCCTGGTGGTGCCGAGGATGGCGAGGATGGCGCTCAGGGTAGGAAGAGGGCTACGAGCACTGCTAGCTCGCTGTCCAAGGTGCAGGAGGAGGACGACGATCGCGTGGATGCTAGGAATGCCGCGAGCCGGTTGGCTCAGACTACGTTCTAGACGTTCGACTGCTTGAACTGTGTGTCGAGGGATGAATGGTTGGGTTTGTAGGTGTAGATATCTTATTTATGGATGCCGAGAGTCGAAAGTTTTCACCTATTGGAAAGTGCACTGTTTTCCTGTTTTACTGCTACTATGTTATCGCGTGTGCTAGGTAGCTTCTGTCCGTCTCCCTCTCTCTCCATGGCCCTGCACACACCCGTGAGTGATAAGAGTCGACTTCCCACTCGTGCTTTCATGCTCACACGCACGAGTAGGTAGCGATATGATTTATCATGTAACCATAAGCAACAGCGTGAGAAGAAGAATTTAAAAAAATTAAGACGATTCGCAATCCATCTTCGCATCCCATCCATCCATCAATCATACCACCCATCAAATCCCCCCCCTCCGAAAAGAACCACCCCCATCAATACCCACACCCCCAAACCTCCCCCTCGTCCCTAACAGCGTCCTCCTCCTCAACCACCGCGCCCCTCAACTCCCTCTCCTCTCTCATCCTCTGCTTGCGCTCCGCCCTGCTCGCCAGCCGCGGCGTGACGGGCGTCAGAGGCGTGAAAGGCATGTACGGCGAGTAAGGAGTTGCCAAGCCCGCCGTGTAGGGGGAGCGGAGAGCGGAGGAGGAGGGCAGCAGGCGGTTTGGGCGGGGCCGGGTTTCGAGGTAGGTTGTTTTTGTGGGTGGGGGGAGGGGGTTGGGGGTTTGTTGGTGCGGGGGGTTTTGGTAGTGGAGTTGGCGGAAGGGGAGGGGGTTTGTTTTTGGGGGGGAGGTTGGGGGTGGGGGTGTTGGGTTCTGTTGGCGTGGTTGTTGTTGTCGTTGTTGTTGTTGTTGCAGTTGTGCTGAGGAGGATGCTGAAGTGGAAGACGGGTTTTGGGGGGTGATGATTCGTGGGACTTTGCGTTGGGGGTTGGGGCGCGGGGAGTTGCGGATTTGGGGGATGGTTTCTTTTGCTGGAGGCGGTGGCGGTGGTGGTGGGGAGGTCTGTCGTGAGTTGTCGTCGTTGTAGCGCCATGAGCGGCCTGTGCCTGGGGTTGCAAGAGATGGGTAGGTTTGGCTATCCGCGGCGTCGGTTGTTCCGGCGGTGGGAGGATCGGGAGGTATTCCTGGGTTTCCGTAGTAGCGAGGCGATAGTGGAGTGCGGGCGCCATCGCTGTTGTCGTCGATGATGGGCGAGCTGATTCTTATGTTCTTGAGAGATTTGCGGAATTTTCGCGCGGATCGCTGGCTGCTGTCTGAGACGGATCTTTCGCGGTTCATCATGTAGATGCTGTCCTGTTGCGGTTGGTACATGGTGTTTGTTGGGTATTCGGCTCGTAGAGGGCTTGTTGGGCCTGAGGGCATGGGTGGTATTGGGGCGTCAGGCGGATAGATTGCACGAATGGGTGATTTTGGCGTAGTAGGACTGCAAGGGCTCCCCTGGGAAGGTTGAAGATGTCGCAGGTTCGGGGCGTTCGTGATCAATCTCGGAGGCTTTCTTCTGGAGTACTCTGGTGGCGAGCCAGTCGGTATTTCAGGCGGTGGAGGCAGCGGACTTGTAGCTTTTTGCTGTGACCTGCGGTCGTCCTGCGCCATGACAGCGGCATACAGCCTCTCCATCTCTTCCTGTCGCTTCACCCTGTCGGCTTCCACGACCGCAGCATCAAAGCTGATGACACTGATACCGGCAGGCGACACTGGGTTACTCATGCCTCCTCCACTGCGCATGCTACTCGCCGAGCTCTTCTTCGCCTTGAGCTTGCGAGGTGAATACCAGCTCCGGCTGCTGATGGGGCTGATGGGGCTTGGATCGAAAGCCCTGCTCATCGGCTTGACCATTTCAGTGCTCCTCGCCTCTGCCGCTCGCTCCAAGGCTCTTTTCCGCCGTGTCCGGCCTACCGTCAACAGCAAGACTCCGATGATGAGGACGCTCCCAATGTAGCTTCCTACGATTCCTACTATTTGGTATGGTAGCAATGCCTTGTCGCGAGATGCATGCGCTGAGAAAGGCGGTCCATCTTGTGGCAAAGGCGCTGGTCCTAGGTCGATGTTCACGCTCCAGAGATCTGCTGTTGTGTGCGAAGCTAGAGACAGCAATACCAGCGCTGTGAAGCAAAGACGATCCAGCCTATGTCCTGCCATTGCGCCTCGCAGAAGGGTATTGTACAGACGAGAATAGTGAAGATTAAGAAACAGACAGACCTGCAAGACCTACCTCGTCCCACAATGGTGGTGAAGTAATAGCTGCAACGCCAACGAGGCATGGTGGCGGCATGAGCGATCACATCAGCCATACACTCGGCATGCATGGCTGGGAGTGAAGGATGTATGTGAGTGAGGGAGTTGATTGGTGTGATGTCTAAGCGCTTTCGTGCCTTGGCTGCAGCAGCGGCTGGAGCCGGGCGCTTCGAGTGTAACATGCAGTCAACCGAGGTGGGTGTGCTAAAGACGATGGTCCTTGTTAGCCAGTTCGGGTTTCACTGCATTTCCGGTCAAGCGTTAGTGTCCGGCGGGGAGGTGTCGTTGTTGATTGGCAAAATGGTCTAGATTGATGCTGTGTGCTGTTTCGCGCTCTCGCTGTTATCCAGTTTTGATTCCACTGCATTTCTGCTCAACCGCTAGTGTCCGAGAGAGGTTCATAGCCGCTGATTGGCAGGCAGATTGCACACTCGCCTCCAAGGACCTTTAGCTAGGAGTCTAGGACTGTCAACTTTGTTATCTACTTTTGATTTATTATCGCCCAACCGCTAGTGCCCGGCAATGTCATTTCGTCGTGGATTGGTGAGTGCATTGAGCATCAAAAGAGGAGTCGTACCTAGTTAGGTAGAGCAAATGGACTACTTGCCATCGTCGTTAGCCAGTTTTGCTTTCACTGCAGTTCTGCGCAACCATTAGTTTCCGATGGTCTAGTGTCTCCGTTGATTGGTGTGAACTTGATACTTGACATCTGGTGCTTCTTGGTGAGAGCAAATCAACTACTCAGCCAGAGAAGTGGCGATGTTGGAGCAGGTAATTGTAATTAATGTTATTATTTGAGAACGAGCACTCGATGAGCAAATACCAAGTTTGTAGTTGAATGCGAGATGGCAGTTGCATGATGTTCTGTTCGAGTGGCGGAGACGAGGAACGGCCGACTAAATGCGAAAGCGAAGCGGACGGATGCGACCCACCTGTCCGCTTCCTACTCCCTCCTCCCTCCCAAACAAAGAACGTCAATCTTGTCGCAATAATCACGCCGCTGTCAATCAATGCTCAATTATATAATCCATAGGTACTCCGAGTAAGTGAGAAAGACAACAGCCATTCCAAAGCCTCGTAACACACCCGTCCATCCACCCTGTATCGCACCGTCAGCACACAACTTCATCAAATCATTGCCACCAGCCCATCCCGTCAATCAACACAAACATCCAAGAACACGCAACATGAAGCTCATCATCACCGGAGCCACCGGCAAAGTCGGCGGCGGAGCCCTCAAGAACGCCCTATCAAACCCAGCAATCACCAAGGTCATCGTCCTAAGCCGACGCGAAACCGGCACCCAACACCCGAAATTACAAACAATAATTAAAAAAGACTACCTCCACTACACCCCCGAAGAAGTCTCCCAGCTCCAAGGTGCAGACGCATGTATATGGTAAGTACCATGACAAACAAGAAAAGGAAAAAAACAAGCCCTCTCCCCCAAACATTGGAACACCCATTCGAAACAAACCATCTTACACCATTCTCCCACCATGCAGGGCCCTAGGAGCACCCACCAGCAATGCCGAAGTACACATGCAGTACCCCCTTGCTTTCCGAACCGCTTTCTTTCCGACTCTCACCAAAACCACCACCGGAGAACCATTCCATTTCGTTCTTGTCTCTGGCGCCCTGGTCGTGCGCGATCAAACTACACGCCTTCCGCCGTTCCTCTCAGCTCTTAAACTTCGCGGCACGATCGAAAGCGATTTCGTCGACTTCGAAGCTCAGCATCCGGAGGCTTGGAAGACTTTCGTTGCTAGGCCTTCGATGGTTGTTGCGGAGGGGAGTTGGATGGGTTCGGTCATGCCCGTGGCGGTCGCGATTGATGTGTCGGTGTTAGGGCGGGCGTTGGTGAGATTGGCGGCTGAGGGGGGAGAGCAGACGGTGGGGAATGGTGGGTTGAGGGGAATGGGAGTTGGTTTATGAGAGGGCGGTGATTCATTTGTGATGTTGGTTGGGTTTGGGAGGTACTGTCTCTCCCTTGGCATCGCTTGAGGGGGATTGTTGTGTGTGTGAAATTTTGATTCTGGCTAGTATGAGTATTCGATTTCGTAACCAGTGTTTGTTTCAACTCAATATGTCAGAGGATGTTATCTCTTTCCCATGAGCCTGTAGTGCGCCCGTCACATCCATCGTCGGATGAGCTGTGAATCGCCATTTGAACATCACTTGCAACGCCTCACTAGAACGGTTTCGCTTGTGATAGCTGAAAGACTCGGCGTGTGCGTTGACATTCATGTTATCATCACATCTTCCAATCTGTTCATTGCACGCACACATCTCACTTCATCCAACACTGCCACACCTGATGACCTTACATCTTGACCTTCCCATCACACATCCAAAAGCCGCTTGAGTACAAAGCAGATCAACATCAGGGACCAACCGAATCACCGCAATGGCAACAATACAGCCCCTCAAAGTCGACGAAGGCACCCCGGTTCGTGAAAGCAAACGAATCAAGCAGGTTCAGTCGGAACATGACGCCGCGACGACTAAAGAGGCCCAAGAATATTATATGGCCCGCCTTACCGACAAGCAAAAATTGGGAATGATGGAGCAAAGCCACCAAGAGCAGAAACAGGAGATCCGGGAGCTCAAGTCACAGATCACCGCAAGCACCGAAATGAAAAAGGATGACTGTAAGATCAAGGAAGCGACAGCTCTTGCCATCCTGACTCTCGAGTCGCAGCTTGCCGCGATCGCGGAGAACAAGAGGAAGGACGACCAAGAAACCAAGGAGACCGTTGCTAGAGTCGCCGAGACTCACAAGCAGACGCTGGACACGAAGGAGCAAACACTTAGAGAGCAGACGCAGGAGATCCAGGATCTCAAGTCGCGGCTTGCCGCGGAGGAGTCAAAGGGGTGTGAAGGCTGCAGACAGTCTGTTGCGGCGGCTTTTTTGGAGGAACGAGATCTGGAGACCAAGCTGAGCGTGACAAAACGCCACCTGGCGGAAAGCTGGGACTCTATTGCTGCTTGGCAGGCCAAGTTCAACGAGACGAAGCGGCAGTTCGTGGAGAGTCGAAAGTCGAACACTGCTTGGAAGACCGAATTGGAGATGTCAGAGTGGCGACTGGAAGAAAGTCGCAAGTCTATTACTGCCCTGAGAAGCGACTTCGACGAGACCCAAAGACAGTTGGCGGATAGCCAGGAGATAGCGGATGCCATGAAGACCGAGCTGGACGAGGCGGAATGGGAGCTGGCGGAAAGTCGGAAGTCTTGTGTGGTTATCAGCGACCGGTCACTGAAGGCCCAATGGGAGTCCACGAATCTCAAAAAAGCGCTCGCGGACAAGGACAGAGACAGCTGGACGGAGATCCGGTTCAGGAAAAAGTTTCTGACGAGATTGTCGACCGTCTGGAGCTCCACTTTCAGACGACGTTCGGCGACGTTCCTCGAGCTAGTAAGGCTGGCCACCAAGACTGATACGGTCTCGGGGCGAGCGTTCGAACATAAGAAGCGCACAATCGCCGAGACAGACTACGGCAAAACGTTGGAAGAGGTCAGTAGTGTGCTCACGATGATACAACTTCGCGGACCATCGACTAATGCCTGTGTCTTAGCTTGGATTTGAGGATGGAGACGAGGTGATCTACATGGATCACCGTAAGCCCCCAGAAAAAGTTGACGTGAAGGCAAAAGGCGGTCGACCTGCAAAAGTCACGAAACAGCCTTGAATTGCGCTCTGTGGATTGCTGAATGGAAGCCGGATGGAGATGATGGCCGAAGAGACCGATCGTAGAATGAGGGATGCAAGCGTGCCTTGCGCTCTGGATGGTGGTAAATAAGGTTTTGGATAGCTTATTAATTCGAGTCGAGCTGCCTCATCAAAACCTGATACCGTGTTGTTGGTGTACACTAAGCTTTGACAGATGTCATCTTTCAGCTGGCCGAATATACACATGTGTTGGTTCCTGGGAGACAGGAATGAAAGACAGCTTACCTCAATCAAGGTCCCTCAACATACTACCGTCTTGGGACTCCAGGTTATTTTTGGCAATATCGTACCGCTGGGGGTATTATGCTTAGTTGACACGTCTCTCTCAAGCCCACAGTACGGTAGAGAAGATATGGTACCACCTCTTCTGTCCCTTGATAGTTTGGTAAGTTATGTAAAACGAGAAGACGACATGATGTTAGGTATGCATGCAGTGGAGCGGGCGAAGGGACTCGGGAACGCTAAGTGCCGGGGGGAAGGTTTGGTCTAAAAGGCCGATCAGGGACGAGAACGAGAGTGGTGGAAAGAAAGGAAGTGTTCAAGCGTTCAAGCATCAGAAGAAGAGAGAGAGGCCGTGACATCTTTGTAGTAGTCAGCAATGTTTGCGATATATGAATAGATTAAGATTAATCAAAAAGCGTCGACCTCCGAGGGGAAAAGGATAGGACGCACCGACATCTTCACTTCGTTTTGCCTTTGCGTGTTTCCTCTCCTCTCCGCGGCCTAGCGTAAGGCTGAGACGCCGGCCTGTACCTCCAACACCTGGGCCCAGATGTCAGATGTCATTCTTACTTCCGACCACAACGTCGCCCTCATTTCATACCCGCCACCAAAAACCACCCATACCAACTCCTGTCTCACTACCCCCGCCCATCCATGTGCTGTCTGCGCTGTCTCGCGTGCCGTGCCATGGCTCCCGCAACCATCGCTATCCTCTGAACATCCACCTGCCAGTGCCGATACCAGTACAACCACCACCAACGCCTGAGAGCCTCAATCCCGGAGCGCTTGTAGATGTAGTTGCGCGTGCCGGTCATGCCTCTGCTTCTCCGCCGCCGCAGCGTCTTCAACCCAAAACCCGACTCCTCCCACCAGCCCACCGACACCGAAAGTGCTGCGCGCACCAGCACTACCTCCCTCGCCCTGCCACCGTCATCCCCGCGTCCAAACAGCGAATATGCTCCGCCAACCTCCCGTCTCTCGACCGCTACCATTCCGTCGGATCGCCCGTCTTCACCGCCCGTCCAGCCCGAGAATGCCCGGACCAAGCGCTTTAGCATGTTGAAGTTCCGCAACTTCTCCGAATCACACCTGTCCACCCGAGCGAGGGAGGATGCCGCGAGAGAAGAGGTTCCGCCTATGCCTGCGTTGAGTAGAGGTGAGTTTTGTAGTGTCGGATTCGATATTCGTGAATGAAGGCGCTGACAATGCACGGTTCCAGTGAACACCCCTGCAATCGTGAAGACTGCGCCGACTTTTGACCACGAGATGCTCGCCGCAGAGCAGAACCGGAATGCACCCAATATGAAAACGCTGGAAAAGACAAAGAGTTTGGCTTCAGACATGTCGCGATTGTCGCAGGATCACGCCAGAGGGACGGAAAAGAAGGGGAGGAAGTCTACATCGAAATGGCGGAAGTTGCAAGGCAGGAGTACCGGCTTGGAAGACCTGCAGCGACTTTCCGCAGCGAATGCACACAAGGACGCTCCTCCTGCGTACGGAAACGACAACGATTCCGAACTGGCTCTCCCTGCCCCTCGCTTCTCAGAGTCTTCGCGATCAAGTGGAAGCCGTGGTAGTTCTGGTGACCACCAAATCTACGGCAGCACCACCACGACCACCCACACAGTATCAACACACACAACGTTCTTTAAGTTACCTCGAAGGAACAAGAATCGCAACTCGCTATTCCCCTTGCCAGTCAAGTTACCGTCGCCCGACCCTGACGGCAGACAATCGCCAAACGGACCTGCAACCCCTCGCGCGTCGACAAGCGCCGTATCGATCCATAGCGGACAGTCAACTGAATCACGGAGCGAACCTGCCACAACACGTTTCAGACGACACACAGAAACAAGCCCGACCAGACGACAGGCCCACCAAAACCAGCTCGCATCCTCGCCTCATAACACCAATGCTTCGAATTCTCTTATATTGTCCGAATCCGGAAGACCCCTTGAGCGAGAAGAGACTCAGTGGTCACGCGACTCTTCCTTCTCTTCGCCACTGAGGCCACCGATGCGATTTGGCTTGAGAGACCGTGCCTCCACAACGAGTTCTTGGGGACGCGGATCGATGGACACGGCTCAGGCGGGTGGAAGTGGAAGGAATTCGACGTCGACGACTGGAAGGGCCAGTTTTGGCGGCTTCTTGGGTCTCTCACGCTTTCGACAAGGCTCAGATTCACAGTCGCCGCGAACTGGATCGCCCTCGTCAAGGAGCAAGTCTAATTCGTTTGCTCTGAGTCGAGAAGCGCTGGTAGTGCCCGAGCGGGAAGAAGGAGATACCCCCGGAAAATATCTCGAACGACTGGAGGCCGCGGTGAACCGGAGTATGATCGCAGAGATTCTCTCGAAATCTTCAGATCCATTCGCCCAGGCCGTATTACGCAGCTACACACGTCGTTTCCCCTTCTTCGGCGAGCCGATCGACATGTCTTTGCGCAAGTTCCTACTCGAGGCCGACCTTCCCAAGGAGACACAACAAGTCGACCGTGTCATTCAGGCATTCGCTGATAGATATCACGAGTGCAACCCTGGTATCTTCATGTCATCGGACCAGGCGTACATTATAGCATTTTCACTCATGATGCTGCACACGGATGCCTTCAACCGCAACAACAAACGCAAAATGCAGAAGCACGACTACGTCAAAAACACATCTGGACAACACGTTAGTGAGGATGTCCTTGGGTGTTTCTACGACAACATCTGCTACACACCCTTCGTACACTACGAAGAGGAAGTTGACGTCAACGGTGAACGAGTGCTTCCTTTCACGACGAAGAAGAGCAAACTGAAAGGTGCTATCACGGACTCTGGCAAGAAAGTTTCCGGCCCTGTGGATCCCTACAACCTCTTGGTGGAGCAAAAGCTGGATCTCCTGCGGCCTCCAATCAAGGATTCGATACTGCTGGAGGATCCTTACAACTACATGTATGGCCAAACGCCACTGGACATGCAATACCTGCAGCGAGCTTTCACACATACAGGAACGCTGCAAATCATCTCCGCTCGATCACGTCCAGCAGCCTACGAAGGTCAAGTCAACAGTGCAAATCCTCACGCGGTCGAAACCCAGCAAGGCATCGTTGATCTCAAGATCACAAAGGTCGGAACACTCTGGAGGAAGGCGGCTAAGAAAAAGAAGGCTCGTTCGCCATGGCAAGAGTGGGGCGCAATCCTCACAGGTTCACAGCTGTATCTTTTCAAGAACGCTTCGTGGGCGAAGGGCCTGGTACACCAGTTCATGTCGCATCAGCGACAGGGTGCCCCAAGAATGCCCGTAACGTTCTCACCACCGCTTACTGACTTCAAGCCTGACGCCCTCATCAAGACCGATAACGCTGTCGCTCTTGTAGATGCCACATATCAGAGGCACAAGAATGCGTTTACATTCGTTCGACCTGGCGGCCAGGAAGAAGTTCTGCTCGCTGACAATGAGAGCGAGCTTGTTGACTGGATTTCCTTGATTAATTACGCGGCAGCTTTTAGGGCTGCTGGTGTGCGGATTCGTGGCATGATTTCTGGAAATGATGAATACTCTCGCTCACGCGACCTATACCGGCCCACATCGGCGCACACAACCGTGTCTACTGCCAGTGAAGTTGCTGGCAAGGGTTCTGGCTACGACCAAGGGCTTACCCGCCAAGTCATGACCGCAAGACGCCAGATCATGGTACAGAAGATCGGCGAATACGACAAGGAACTCGCCGGTCTGGAGAGACAGCACGATGATATTCTGCGCAACGCTCGCCATCTCCTGATACTTGCGCCCATCCCACCAAAGACTCGCGAGGAAATTGTAGTCGCCGCCGGCAGGAGCGATGCTCTGCTGACTTGGGTTCGCCGGGACATTTGGAAAATGAGATGCCACCGTGACATCCTGGAACTGGACATTCAGCAAGATGGCGTCGATGCTGGCAGCTCGCAGAACCACAGCGATAAGCTGGTCGACACACCTGACACGGCAAAGAAAATGCCACGAATGAACTCCAAGGTAAGCACACGCAGCCGCAGCCAGCCGCAGAGTAGAAGGTCGCCCAACAAAAGCGAAAGGTCGCCCACCAGCATGCGTCCACGCCCCTCTACAACCGAATCCATGGACACTTTTGTGGACGACGTCTTCCGTAGTACGGTCGAGAGTCCAGCTTCGCCAGGTGGAGATGGTTGGCGTTTGCCTCCGCTGCAGTTTGATGTTGAGCAGCAGCAGCAGCAAGACAAACACCGTGGATCCATTGCCAGCACTCTGCTCACTGCGGCATCTGGAACTTCTCAAAGGCAGCACAGTTGGTCAGCTTCTTCGACATCCAGCCGACAACAACAACATCGTCTGAACTCGCCAGACCGCTCGGAAGTCATGCACAACATCACTCGGACGCTCAGCGGTGGTGGAGAGGAAATGGAGCAGTCGCCGCCTGAAGAGGTCCGTACGCCTGACTCGGCGATTACGCGCACAATGAACCTTGACGGTGTGGCTTCCACGCCCGAAAGCAACAAAACAGCCAAGGGCAAGCGACGCAGCCTACAAAAGACTCTCCGCGATGTCCACCACAACAGTTCAGTCTCCCAGCGCCACCGCCGCAACAAGGAAAGCGAGAGCACAGTCCGCTCAGCCGACGGCGAACATTCCGAGTTCCCAGAAGCCATACCCGGCCTCGAGCGTGCCCAAGGACGCTTCATCCTACACGGCAAGCAAGCTTCCGTCGTACAATTCGGCGACGACTGGCCAACCGAGCGCATGCGCCTGCGTCGCGAGAAGTGGCACAGAGAGCACTCGGAGCCCGTTTCCCCGGGCAAGGAAGGCACCAGAGGTCCAGGGAACTTCCCACCTGGAAGCCCCGTCGTCCGCGACCTCGTCACAGACGGAACCGAAGACGACACCGCTTCCACCACAACCGGCACAGCAGAGAGCTTCGTCGATGCCTCCGCCGAGCCTGCACCAAACGCCTCCACCACCGAGCCATACAACCCGACCTGGGATTTGCGGAGTGATAAGCGCAACACAGTCATTGGTCCCACAAAGTCCGTTGCACCACACGAAAACAACAACAACAATAACAACAACAACACAGTCAACGAAGAGCAGGAAGAAGAAGAAGACGAAGAAGAGGAAAAAGACGGCGAAAGCGACTACGAAGACGCCAAGGAAAACAGGCGCACGGTCATCGGGCCTTCTTCTCTGGTGTTCCCCGGCGGCGGTTTGGGTTCTTCTACTTCTACACAATAGCGAGGCGTCTGGGCGCGGCGTCAACAGCGATATGTAGCGGCGAAGGTCAAGGCCGCAATGACGGCCTGCCTCGCGCTATTTGAAAGTCGCTTGATTTTCTTGTGGTCTCGATTGGTTTTGGAGGGGTGGATTGAATTGAATTGAATTGGAGTGGAGTGTATTAACTTATCTTTTATGAAGAGAAGCTTGGTTTTCTCGGATCTTCTCTGTTTTTCTTGTTTGTTTTGGACCCCTTTTGCTTGTTTTTCTCTCTCGATGCCTGCATGAAGGGTTTAGTATGCCCCCTTTCTGTTTTTCCCCTCTCTATGTTTATGCTAACCACTAGGAACGTCTACTTATGATATAGGTGACAAGAAGGGGAAGGACAAGTTTGGCAAAGCACATTTCTTGACATTGCTATTGCTGTGTTACTGATTACTATTATTCTAGTAGACTTGAGTAATTAGTCTATGGTGGACTATGCGCGTCCAGTGGGATGGAAAACAAAAGCAAAAGAGAGCAAAAAACAAAACAACAGATCGCTAGGGAAGAGGAGGCGCGGAGGAGGGAATCAAAGCCTGTCAATGGCACAGCGGCTTCTTGAGTCGGCGACACAGTCGAAGACCGGACCCCCCAAGATCGCGAGAAGAACGCTTGCACAGAAAAATCCACAAGAAGAAGAAAAGAGGGCGAAAGCCACAAAAAAACAAAAAAAGCCGCTCTGGCTGGACAGCATCACAGCGGCAGCACACCAACCTCCCAAGCCCATCAACCAAAGCCGATAGTCAGAGCCTCTTCTTCTTCAAAGCCTCCGGAACTCGACCCCCCTATCCTCCCCGACCTCCTTGCGGAAGAGCCGACTCTGCGTCCTCAGCGTCGCAGCCCTGATCCTCTCCGCCCTCCCCGCCCTCACAGGCGGGGCCCCGAACTTCTCAAATGCCCACCCCCCGGTCTGTCCCCGCTGCCTCGCAGCCAGCCCGAACCAACTCTTCGCCGATCCGCTGCGCGTCGGCCTCGTAGCCCGCGTCGCGCTCGATACGGTCCCGTACGAGCTGCACTTCTGCGTTCCAGGCTAGCAGGTCGTGGTAGTCCTGCGAGCTCATGCCTGCGCGCTCGGCGTTTGCGGCCAGCTGGATGTACCAGTGGAGCCAGAAGTTGCGCATGGCGGCGTCGGAGGAGCTGCCGTCGGCATCTCCTTTGGCAGACTTGTCGTCGTCGTCGTCGGAGTTGGAGCCGGCGGTGGAGTCGGTGGACCAGTAGGCGCTGGGGGTGGCCCTGTCATCGCCACCACGATTGTCCACTGGTGTCGATGTTGGTGTTGGCGGTGTCAACGGGGCGTCGGCTTCGTCGCTCGGGGTCGCTCGAGCGGAGGTGGTGCCTGCACTGCTGGAGGCAAGGTTCCCGTTGGTTCTCCGATGAGCGGCGGCGGCGACGTTCTTGACGCCGGCGGTGGTGGCCCCTCCGCTCGTCGTGGTCTCTTCGGCGACGGCGGTGGTATCCTCGACGAACCTCGCAAAGTGGGAGGGAGGGACGCCGGAAGAACGCTGCAAGCCCGGGGGGGTTCTTGCGCGGTGGTTCAGGGATCGCCTGTTGCGGTTGGCGAAAGCAGTCTGGGCGGAGGCCATGGAAGGCATGGTGATGTTGGTGAGTCGGAGTTGGAATTGGAATTAGATTTCGAAGGTGGGGTTGGTTGCGATTGGTGAGGGCTGT
>Ga0265797_10004271_pt1 | contig 22003 bp, 16 predicted proteins | sample P2T30metagenome_FD_192433 | JGI IMG/M metagenome (GOLD analysis project Ga0265797, IMG submission 192433) | Plant litter microbial communities from East Loma Ridge, Irvine, California - P2 T30 | ecosystem: Environmental > Terrestrial > Plant litter > Unclassified | place: USA: California... | reverse complement strand
ATCCGCGTCACCAAATTGGAGGCGTGAGAACGGGGATTGCCATGATAGTGCGAACAGCAAAGATATTGCGTGGGCATCCGAGGTCAGTGCTCTTTGTGACGTGTATGTATGCGACATGGCGGTCTGTGTATTTTATGAACGTTGCGTGCGTGACGTATCTATCTTGACGTGCCAAGAAATTAGTCATATTGCTGTTGGTTGCTAACAAGAGTGGGTTCAGGATCTGTTTAGCCAGCAGCATCCTGCTAGACTGACGGGCAGCGGAGGAGTTCATTCCGTCTGACTTGTGGCCTCAGTACATGCAGGCTAGCCTAAAAGTATGAACTTCTAATATTCTATATGTATTGTAACAAGAAGTACACGGAATATTTCGAGGTGCTGTTTACCACACAACAGTGCAACTTGGATGATTCAAGCATCATCGTACATGGAATACACCAAAGGAGTACATAACAGCTCCAAACCATCATATTCAATATCTAACAAACATCTACGTCGCAAGAAACAAAAAGACATTTCAAACCTTCAACCATACACCTACAAATTCATACCAAGAAGTGAAAGCAAAGGGGGGAAATGAAGAAAGTTCATTGCGTCATTCAATCGTACCACCCGCCACCCTATAGTCTTCAACACAAGAAGAAGAGGAAGAAGTGAGAAAAAGAGCCGGCACCGCATACGAAGCAGTCTAGAAAACAACCGAACTCGTGTGGTATAGATATGATCTTTCAGCGCGCGAAATCTCGTCAACATGAACGGCAGACCGGCTGGGCTTCCACCAAGCCTGGTCCCGCATGTGGTGATGGATGATGTGTCGATAGAGGGGATATTTGTGAGAGCAGCCCAACCCAAATGTTCGCCGGGGTAAATGTTTCGCCCTCCCATAGGATATAGTAGTCGATAACGCCATGTAAACGCCAGAATCAATGCCAAAGTATAGCGCCCGTAATGCCAAATGTGAAAAGAAGAACATGATTTACCGTTGACAGAAAAGTTCAATCTCGCCTAGTCCGCCACCAGGGTTGAGATTGCTCTGCTGTTCTTTCCAGTTCTCGAACGCCTCCTGTACGTCATCATCGCATTGGATGCTTACGTATGTGTTATCGCTATCCAGATACTTGAGCTTGACCTGGCCGGAGCCAAGTGATACAGACGTCGATCGCTGTAGTTTTGCATCAATGCGGTCCTTGAGCGACTGGTAGCTGATATTTGTGCTGACCACCAAGACCATGGAACTCCCGGCTGATGGGCAATGGACCTTAACTTTGAGTTGTGTCGGTATATTGGGGTCTACACCAAGTGGAGGCGACATGTTCCGCGAGTCCATGGATGCTGGAGTCAAAGTGCCCTGGCTTCTCTCAAACGATGATGCAGGCGTCATTGTGCGCATTGGCGGATAGTTTGGATCGCGGCGCATAGCAGTGTTGTGGAACTCATTGTTCGCATTGGCAAGCTCGGCGGCGGTTCGTTGCTGGATCAGACGGTCTCGTTGGATTGCTGGTGACTGGGTTGCAGCGCGCGGCGGTGGGTTGTTGGGCGAGTTGCTGTTACTGCGATTCACGATTGCTGCGTTGTACGCGTAGTGTGTGGGGAAGGGGGGCACATCTGGCACTGGCTGGGATGGCGGCGGCGCTCTTCGAGTTTGTCCTTGGAGATGTGAGTTGATATCGGGGCTACTAGCTGCCCGCAATCTACCTTGAGCTGAAAGAGTGGCATTGGCCGGAAGTGATGGACGTTGGGCACGACTCTGTTGATGAACATTCTCCCCCCTGGATCCGTGGCGCGATTGGGCAGGAGCAGTATGACGATTGTTCTCTTCGTGAGAATATCCATTTGGCGGTGCTTGACGTGGGAAGGGGAAGGTGCCGTTGGATGATTGGCTTGATCGTGCGTTAGAGTGAGTTGACATTGGGGTTTGCATCGGGGTCTCGGCCGTAGGAGAAAAGTAGGATTCTTGGTTGGCGGCGTCCTGTATCTGCTGCGTGCGCAGGGTTAGTGGAGGCTGACCGTTGTAGCCCATAGGAAAACGTGGAGGTGGTACCCTTTCGCTTTCGCCAGTCGTTGATCGCGAACGTATCGAGGGGGTGCCAGTGTTCTGTCGTGAGTAGGGATAGCCTGTAACTGGATCGATGTCCTCGTCGGCGTCTTCTTCGTCTTCCTCCTGGTATGGGTTTTCCAAGACTTGGTCGCGCATGTATGCGAACTGGGTATCTGATGGCCTGGAGGCTGTGGTGCTGGCGCTTGTCCGCGCCTGGTCCTTCCACATCCGGCGCTGGGTATCGACCTGCATAGCCCATTTCTTCATGGTTTCCTCGGAGGTGAATTTGATGATGAAGTTCTCGATTCCCGGGTCGCCCTTCCAGAAGATTTGGCAGGTGTATGAGCCTGCGGAGGTTAGCTGGGGTATTATGAATAAAGGCTTTGGTGTTCGCACCTGGCTTCTGGAGAGAGATGGTCTCTGTGACGTTCTGCATGAAGATGCGGCCCTTGAGCTGCAACTTTGGCTTCCCGTCTTTGGTGACTAGGGATCGAGTGGACATCTTGTTCTTTGGCTTGTTGACGTTGATCTCTTTACAGCAGAGGAGAATCATCTCGAAGAGGTAGATCTTGTACTATGGGAGGGTTAGCGATGCAGGGGAAGGTATGAGCATGGTAGAAAGCCTACTTCTCGCTCTTCGTTCTTCGAGCTCATGCTTTCACCCTTGAGCACAGTATACTGGCCATGTAGAAGAAGATCACCAAAACCTTCAATCTTGTGGCCCTTCCAGTCTTCTACGAGCGTCTTGAGCTCTTCTACTGCTTCGACACGTTCTTCGCGCGCAATGGCGTCGTTGGTGCCTGCGAGCACGGAAGAGGCCGCTGCGATACCCCGGGAGATGTCTTCTCGTCGTCCTTCGTCGAGGTCGCCCTTGTCACGCAGTTGCTGTCTGTGTTAGCGAAGGTGTTGGAGAGGAGGCTGTTAATCATACCTGAAGCAGTAATGGGTATTTGGTGAGTCGTTGGAATGGTTTCAAAAGGAAAGACGCAAGCAAAGTCGGCGACTCGACCATCTGTCGCATCTCCGCTGGTCCACCGGTCTCCTTTAGCTTGTCGAACTCGCGCATGGCAATCTGCTCGCACTTCTTCTGGTTCGCGATGTACGGCTCGTAGACCTTGAAAGCATCTTTGTATAAGACGAACAGGTTACCCCAGTTCTGCTCATCGGGGTGCTGTGCGTTTGTCTGTTCGACGCGGATGAGGAAGCGGCGCTGGAAGTCGAGGAGGGCGTTGAGATTGAGGAAGATGTCGTGCACTTGGTCACCACTAATGACACCCCTTTCTTCTACCAGCTTCTTGAACTCCTGCAGCAGCTCCAGATGCTGTACGTAGGTACGCTCCGTCTTGACCAGCTCGTCGATGATGTGCTCGCGCTGGGTGCGCTTGGTGCCGACGCCGCCAGCGTTGTCGAGGGATTCGGTGACGCCAGCAATCTTGCCCTGGGCGACGAGCTCGTCGAGCACTTTGTTGACGACGTTGGTGACCTGTGTGGATCTGTTAGCGCGGGCCTACCCCACAGTCTGCTGGATGCTCACTTTCACAAATCCGGTTGTGTCGTCACCGTACAGGTCGCCGAGGATGAAGCAGCTGTCCTGGGGGATGCCCAGCTCGGTGACGCAGCTCTGGATGAACTTGTAGCAGGCCATCTTCTCGTTCTTCTTCAGGCTCTTCTCGTCCTGCTTGGAGCTGGGGATAGTCAGGAGGGTGCGGGGCTCGAGGGCGTTGTACAGCTCCATCAGCGGGTAGCCCCTCCGGAAGGTGCGCCACAGCAGCGTGACGGGGTCGGCGTCGTCGTCGGCCTTGCCCTCCTCCTCGGCGATCCAGCGGTTGAAGCCCGGGATGAAGCGCAGGCGCATCTGCAGCGTCAAGCAGCGCTGGAACAGCGAGGTGTCCTTGTCGGCCCGCTTGTTGAGGACATTGTCCGAGGCTTCGACGGGTCCGCCATTGACGGGTGTCGACGATGTCGGGAAGCTGGGCGGGGGGTTGAACAGCGTCGAGCTGCTCGTGGCCTGGGTGCTCTGCGTGTCGCGCGCGCTGCTGTGCGAGTAGCTCGAGTAGGTGCTCTGGAAGCTCTGGTGCGACATGAGGGCAGGCGGCCCGGTCGAGGTCATCCGGGCGTGTGCAGTTTGCTTTGAGGGCGACTTTGGTGGTGTATGGGAGACGGCAAAGGTGGTATGGGCTCTCACCAGACCCGAGTGAAACGATAGTCCGCCCTCCATGCTGCTTTCATCGATCTCCTTGCGCTCGCGCTAAGCCCTTAGGCGGTCAGGGTCGAAGCTGCTAAACCGAGCAGGGCGGCGAGACGTGGATCGTGCGGCGACAGACAACAATTTCACGGCCAGGCCTGCAGCACGCGGGTCGCGATAGCGGTCGGAATCTCCAGAGTTCGCTGATAGTCGTGCTATCGCGGGTGTGTCTGGGAGATGTCTGGAGACGCTGCAGCAGGTAATGCTGAAAGGGGCACTCGTGCGTTTCACCCGCATGTGCGGCGTTGCCCATGTCATGTGACTGCGACGACTACAAAACTCAAAATATGTCACTGTTCCCCGTCTGCGTTGGGCTCGCATTCCGTACCAACGCGCACGTTTGCAGCTGTCGTGTCCACGAGCGACGGCCTCGGTGACACCCCCACAGCCAGCCGGCGCGTCGCCGTTCCACTCGCTCAGAGCCCAGTCCTTTGATGAACCGCGAGTCTGCGATATATGACAGCTGACTCACTCTGCGAGCCGCCCTGCCCATTCCCATGACTTGACCTTTTAGCAATGTGCCTATCGCAACATAGCACCCTCTTCGCCCTTTGCATCTGCCGCGTGCGTATTTGTTATGTCGGCACAAGTGCTGCCTTGGGCCGCGATCGTCTCGACACTTGCCTGTCGCGGACCCATTTCTCCAGCCTTGTTGGCCGGGAACGTGGCCCTTGGTACAGCGCGCGGCTCATGCGAGTATTGTTAGAGAGCGGTGTGAGAGAACATGTCCTGTTCTGTGGCCATGATGCCATTGTGGTAAACGGCATGGGGGCTGGCTAGCCGCCCGTTCTCACATGCCACACGACGACAAGACAGCATTGGTCCAGCTCCGAGCAACGCGAGAGCAGGTGATGTTGCCCGATCGGCGCGTCGAGCGCATGAAATACCTGCCACAAATACCCGGGCAAGATGTTAAAAGCTTCAGTATCCCAAGGTTGCTTGCGAGGTGACGAGTGGAGCAGCCTTGGGTGTCTCAGACACTCCGGTGAATTGTCACCATCAAGCACGTCACCTTACCAAGCAATGGCTCAACAGTAAAATTCAAACTAAAATTCAAACTAAATTCAAACGGCTTGCGCAAACCTCGTCGACTAGTCGCTTCATGTACATTGCAAACCTTGCCAGGTGCATGTGAAGAGAGTAATGACATCGGGGAATTCTTCCAGTCTTCTAGACTGCATCCTTCCACTTCTAGTGCATCAGCCGTTAAGCGGGCAGTCTAGCGTTGGCTCTCCTGGTGTGTCTCAGATGCGAGCGACTTGGCCGCACGAGTAGTAGTCCGCATGCCCTAGCCAGCTCGGCTAGCGGCAGATCTGGAGTGAATGGGTGCGGGTGCACGGGCGCAAAGGCGCGTGTGTTGCGGGAAGCCATGATGCACTGGGCACTTGTCGAGGCTCTGCGAAAGTTGGAGATTCCCATAGCAAAGCCCATGTGCACCCCGACAGCCACACAAGACAACACCCGTGATAGCCCGTCCCTGCATAAGACACCACAACCGCCACCCGTTGCTTTCCGTGACTCCAGTACCCTGATTACCAAGACCGCCAGGCAGCATCAGCCCGACCGCCCTGGGAGCGCATGTGCAGACAACATCACCTCACCCTTTCGCCGCAACAGAGAGTGCGCTGCAAACGGCACACGATTGCGTATCGACTAGCGACTTTTGTCTCCACCCACCCACCCAACTTGCGCGCACCGTCATGGCAGGCCCTCTAGGCACCCCGAATGCCCAATTTTCTGCCTCGCCCTACATGCATCCTTTCCGCCCTGCCTCTTCCATGAGTGCGAACCGCTTCGACGAAGGCTACTCCGAAGACACCAGGAGCCAGAATGAGGGCGACATGGTTATGCGCAGCGACGTGCAGCTGACCGACAGCGAGATGGGAGTCAACTCGCCCTTCGTCCTGCCCGACTGGGTCATGGCTCTGAGCGAGAACGAACGCAGTGGTAAGTAGCAGCTGCGGTGTGACGGGAACCTGCGCTGACATCATGTATAGAATTCGCCTACGCCATTCTTCGCTCACTGCGGACCTCCTCGATAGCCGGCATCGTGGAAAAGCTCAACCCTCTCCTCCACCTCGACCCCGTAATACACCTGCCTCCTGAAATTACTTTCCAAATCCTCTCGTACCTGAACCCCGAGACGCTCTTGCGCGCATCGACACTGTCCCGGTCGTGGAGGGAGCGGGTGCTGGACAGCCCCCTTTGGAAACTGCTTTTTAGACTCGAAGGCTGGAACTCCAACTTCCCCCAGGTCCGCGCATACGAAGAGGCGCAGAGACAGAAACGCGCAGAATTCAAGGAGAAGGAGCGAAAGACGCGACACAGAGCCGCCGAGGATACCGACTATGGCAAGCCATCCCACAAGAAGCGCGTGCGAGAACGACAGTTGTTTGGCGACGGCGCCGCGTCAGAAAATGGCACGCAGATATCAGCAGGCGCGGGCTCTACCAGCAACGTATGGGGCGAGCAGCACGGAGCAGTTGAGGCTGACGATAGTCCGTCTGTCAAGTCGGAGGATAAGATGGAGGGCATCTCGTTCCATGGCGCATCACCTACAGCATCGCCTGCTGCTGTAGCACGCAAAGAAAGAAGACAAGACGCTTCGTCTGAAGAAATATCGCCCGCGCTCGCCGCAGCAGACACGAACGGACCTCCCATACACCCGTCACTCCTGCTCCCTGGACCGGAAGCCAGGATCAACTGGCAATACCTTTACAAGCAGAAGAGGCGGTTAGAAGAGAACTGGAGCACCGGCCGTTATTCCAACTTCCAGCTACCACACCCGAACCACCCAGAAGAAGCTCATACCGAATGTGTGTATACTATACAGTATTCCGGGAAGTACCTGGTCAGCGGCAGCAGGGACAAGAGCATCAGAATCTGGAACCTGGATACTCTTCGCTTGGTACATCCACCACTCACTGGTCACCAAGCTTCCGTTCTGTGCTTACAATTCGACGAACGCCCTGATCAGGACATTGTTGTGTCGGGTGGCAGCGACTGCAAAGTTATCCTTTGGAAGTTTTCAACCGGACGTATCATCAAGGAAATCGAAAGGGCGCATTCGGAGTCGGTTCTGAATCTAAGATTCGACGATCGCTACCTGGTCACATGCTCGAAAGACAAGACGATCAAGGTCTGGAATCGCAAGGAGATGATGCCAACGGACGACACCTACCCTTCATCTACCATGAAGTCGAGCGCTCGGTTCCCTTCCTACATCATCAACATGCAGGAACACGTTGAAAACCAACACCTTCATTTCAAACCCCTTCTTCCATACAGCCTCATCATGACGCTAGAAGGCCACGGCGCTGCAGTCAATGCCATCCAGATTCTCGACGGGCAAATCGTCTCAGCATCTGGAGATAGGAGCGTCAAATGTTGGGACGTCCGCACTGGCGCATGCACAAGGACATTCTCAGGTCACACCAAGGGCATTGCTTGTGTTCAGTTCGATGGACGACGCATCGTTAGTGGAAGCTCAGACGAAAGCGTACGCATCTTCGACCGCGCGACAGGAGCTGAAGTGGCCTGTCTGAACGGCCACAGTAATCTTGTGCGCACCGTGCAAGCTCAGTTCGGCGACCTTCCTGGCAACGAAGAAGAGCTTGAGGCCGAAGCGCGGTCCGTTGATCGAAACTACTTTGCAGCACAGGCTAGTGGTCTACTCGCTGACCAAAACCTTACCCGGGCTGAGCGACGTGCTCGCAACGCTGGTTCCCGCGACCCGTCCAAGATATTCGCCTATGGGGCTAAACTCCCACCGGGTGGCGGCGGCAGCAAATGGGCGCGCATAGTCTCAGGCTCCTACGACGAAACCGTTATTATCTGGAAGAGAGGGCCTGACGGAACCTGGGAGAAATCTCAGACACTCCTACAAAACGATGCTGTCCGAGCTGCTGGCGGCCGCCCACGAAGACCAGTTAATCATGCTGCCAACGCGAATGCGAACCACGGTGCCCAACACCACAACCAACCAGCTAATGCCCAAGCTCCTGCACAACAGAACAACTTCCAGGCTCTCGCACAGCAGGCTCAAGCTCAGGCTCAAGCAGCTCAGACTTTGGCCCTGCAAGCCAATGCCCTCCACGCAGCATCCCAAGCGATGCATGGTCCGGCTGCCAACAACGCAAATGCCAACGCAGCCACCCACACCGCGGCAGGAAACAACGCAAACGCTGCAAACGCAACAACAGCACAAAGCGCCGCAGGCCCAGCTAACGCCGCACCACATCACCACCATCACCATCACCATCACCCCCCTCACCCGCTCGCCGCACCCCTCAACGCCAACAACGGCACTAACTCGCGAGTCTTCAAACTCCAGTTCGACGCCCGCAGGATCATCTGTTGTAGTCAAGACCCGACGATCGTTGGGTGGGACTTTGCCAATGGGGATAAGGATATTATGCTTGCTAGTCAGTTCTTTGGCGACTCTTACTAGGGATGGGAGGACAAGAGGTATGGCTCGTATGTATTCTGAGTGTTTTGAGTTTCTGTGAAGGAGCACGAGTGTGTTGAGAATATTGATGATGGGGTTAATGTTTGTTGTATTATGAGTTATGTACATAGCGTTGCGTTTGGCATTGCATTGGGGAATAGGCTCTCTTCGTATAGCGTTTTTTGTGGCTTGTTAATGAAACATCGAATTACCTTCATGTTTTGGGCTTCAGCTGATCACTGAGTTTCATTGGTGCCACGATCGATCTTGATTGGCGCCGTACGCGCCAAAACGCCACCAAAGTGGCTGTGCTTGTTGTAGGCCTCGTCTACGTCTTTTAGACATCTCACCTCGCCGACAGGTGCATCTACGCTTGTAGACTCCGACCCCAATGTTGATCTTCCTGCGACCATTCTTGAACAAGCTGACACAATCTCAATCCGTACCGGAGTGAACAACCACTGAGGTTCTCTCTTAGACAAGATGACTTACTGGACCCAGTTCTGGCGATGGACTTCCAGCCTTAGCACCCTCCCACTTCGTATGGACAAATGGTTGCTTTCGCTACCAGCTGGATGGAAGATATCGTTCGGTATCTGGATAAGATATACAGTGGACAGTCCAGGGGCGCCGCCCTCTATGGCTTTGGTATGTCACCTTGGGGTTTGACATGGCTACTAGCTGACTTTAACAGAATGGTGAACGGACAAGATACAGGCACACACCTATAGATAAGAGGCAAGGAGACATCCGTTTGCTCGTGATCTATCCTGGAAATCCTGGCGACACGATAAGCACGTCTTTGGTCACATCGCATCTGAGCGACAGCCCTTCCTTCGAAGCAATCTCCTACGTCTGGGGCAACTATAGTGATCGAGCCCAAATATTAGTTGACGGCCAGCTCTACTGTATTAGCAAGAGTTTACACGACGCTCTTCACGATTTGAGACATCCAGATTCAGTAAGGACTTTCTGGGCGGACCAGGTGTGTATCGACCAAAGTGCCGAAAGTATGGCCGAAAGGAGTGATCAGGTTGGGAAGATGGGGCAAATTTATAAAACTGCAAGTAATGTTGTTGTGTACCTGGGCAGAGGCACAGAACATACCGAGACGGATATGCAGCACTTGCAATCTTTTATACAACCATACGCCCGAGGAGAAGAAGCCCCGTGGTCCCATATCCCGATACCCGATTTAGGCCGAAGTATCAACAATATCCTTACCAGTCCTTGGTTCGAACGCATGTGGACAGTTCAGGAGGCAGTATTAGCCAAAAAGACTACGTTACAGTGCGGCAACTACCAAGTTCAGTGGACTTGTGACCTGCGAACATTACGAGCTTTAGTGTTCCGAATCAAGTCAGCGGTTATATCACCGGTTTACCATTTACATGGCACTGCTAAAGTCGATTGGACCCCTTTACTTTACATCCTCGAATCACAGATGAGGCAGGCTGCGCGGAAGGAAGGCGTTGTTCTGCAGCGGAATCTACTCGACGTAGCCTTCGACTACCGGTATCGAAAATGTGTTCAGCCCCGTGACAGGTACTTTGCAGTTCTTGGCATAATAGAGGATGATCGGGGAGGTTCGATGTGTTTCGAGCCCGATTATAGTATAAGCGTGGAAGAAGTGCATCGACAATTCACCGCCGAGATCCAGCGCATCAGCGAGATAGAGGATGCTCCACTTGAAGAGTTTCGGGCTGTTGACCCAAGCTCTCTTCCTAAATGCCTGGGGGTTGACCCAAGCCCTTTTCCACGCCTGGGGGAACCATGGATTGGAAGTTTTACACCAATATGCACGAGTGCCCTAAACGATACTGGTTGAAAATCGCATGCTGCTTGTCATAGTGTTTAGAACTTGGCGAAGAGCTTGTAAAGGCAGCCATAACTGCGTTCGTTATGCCGGAGAAGTTTCAAATACGATATATAAAGCTGAAAGAATGAGTTGGAGAAAGCCGTAAGAATGAACAGTTCCGGCACTGACACAAATCCTCGAGAAGCATGAGCTACCAAGGAGCTCGGTTCTTCCAAGTTTTACGTCTGCTCGAATCTGCCCTGGAGATACATACTACGACCTTCCTGCTCGACTCATGATAGAGATTCTTGCGTACACCTTCGGAGCAGGTTTTGTGCTTAATAATCGAGGCTAGGAAAGAAAAACAACTTTTTGAATCGTTACCTGGGCATGGCTAACTTGTACACCGAGGCAGAGTCAAGAATTGTATCGTAATGCGATATGATGCAGAGTAATAAACTATTCCCAGCCAGTCTGACCGCAATAGATCTCAGTTACATGTTGACACGAAAGGAGTGCCGTTTGGTGTGTACAGATCTCCCAGCTCAAAGGAAGAGAGCGAAACCGACTAGCGAAGCCAAGAACTCTGGATTCAGACCAACTTCTGCCGGACTCTGACCTGCTAGGAAAACCCATTGTTGTATAGTGAAGATCAGATTGTGTGTGACGCGTCTGGATGCGCGTCATCGGAGGGATATTAGGGTGCCAAGTCTGATCGGCACTAAGCACCCCTGCGACTCAGTAGCGTGGGCGGACCTCGAGCATCGGAAGCCGCGCCCACGCCAGGCTGACAGCACTCAAGATGGACTTCGTCTGCAGCTCTCGTTTGCCTTGTACTTGTTCGACCTGTCATTCACAGTAATCTTCTGTTGATATCCCAACTATCTTCCTGCGACATATTACTTGTCATGCGCGCCTAGCGATTTCCAGATCTACCCGCGAATCCAACGAGAGCTGAACCCACGATGGTTGTCAGAGCTGCTTCAGGAACCCTGGGCGGGGTGTCGATGAAGCACCTGTCCCTTGTGACGGTAAGCACGTCTTTGTGTCCCTGCTCGGTATATGCGCATAAGCTAATCTTTTCGTAGCTCACCTTCCAGAACTCCGCCCTCATCTTGGTACGGCCACCCTTCATGGCGGACGACAACCCATGCGCGAGCAAAAAGCGCACTCAGGATGCGAATTCTGTATAAGAAGGACCGGACCGTGTCAGTGGCTGACACGACATCAGATTATGCATTACTCAAGGGTAATGCCTCTAGCTGGAGAGCAGAGATATCACGCAAGCACAAGCGTCTTTCTGAATGAAGTGATCAAGCTAGCTATAAGCTTGACTATGGTATGGCAGTGGTACGGAAAAGCATGATTGCTGTTAGGCTTACAGTACCTATAGGCATTATACGAGATGTCCGGCAACCTTCCTTCGAACACGACCGTCCCGACTTTGTTCCGCACCATGACGACCGCGATGTTCACCAACGAGAGCTGGAAGCTTGCGATACCCGCGGTCTTATACACGATACAAAACTCCCTTCAATATGTTGCTGTCAGCAATCTGGATGCTGCAACCTTCCAAGTTACCTACCAACTCAAGATTCTGACGACGGCTATCTTCAGCGTTTTGATGCTAGGCCGACGCCTCTCGACACGCCAATGGTTATCTTTACTACTTCTCATCGTCGGCGTATCCATTATACAAGTACCGCAAGCGACCGCACCTTCAGCCACAGCAGGGGCAGGATCGTCGTCATGGACGAAGACACTGGAGCAACTACATGATTTAGGCGAGAATGTCGCTGGGCGGGTCTTGAAGCGATCTGGTTCATATGAGGGTATACACGAGGATCGCGCAGCTCAGGTACCTCGCATGAATAGTCGGGTTGGGCTCTTGGCTGTTCTGATCTCCTGCGCCCTCTCAGGCCTGGCTGGAGTCACCTTCGAAAAGATACTGAAGGAATCTTCGAGCGCAAAGCTGACACCGCTCTGGGTGCGCAACTGCCAGCTCTGTTTTTGGTCACTGTTTCCTTCGCTATTCTTGGGTGTTATCTGGAAGGACGGAGAAGTGATAGCAAAGACTGGGTTCTTCGTTGGTTACAACTGGGTGGTGTGGACGGCCATTGGCTTTCAGGCAGCCGGCGGTGTCATTGTTGCGCTCGTCATTAACTATGCGGACAACATTGCGAAGAACTTCGCGACGTCGATTTCGATTTTGCTCAGTTGTATAGCCAGTGTGTACTTCTTCGATTTCAAGGTGACGCGATCGGTAAGTTTGCAGCAACATAGTAATGGTGATGATGCTGATAATTGTTAGTTCTTCATGGGCACCTGTGTCGTGCTGCTCGCTACCTATCTCTACACCAAGCCTGAGCGGGGCTCGCAATTGCCCCCAGTTAGGATTGCCGACTTCGAGAAGACCACAGTCGATCGCACGTATGATGCAGATATGCCTCGGAGCCCCACAGGCTATAGTAATGTTCCTAGATCGATGCCAGAATCACCTACGATAGAACGGCATTCACATAAGCGAGAAGCTTGAGCCCCAATAATTCAGCAAAATGCATTTATAGAGCAAATACGCTACCCAGCGGTAACTAACAGATGCTCTTACATACCAGTGATTGGGATTGCTGATGGCGGAATATCGCCTGTGGCATACCGTGAGGTTCTACTGACACGTCATGCTGCGACTTCCTCCATCGTCACTTCCCTTCACGTCCCGACTCTCACCTCACGCCTCGTTCAATACTCTCACTTTTCGTCCCATGCATAATCTCACCCCTGATTCACCTCTGATATGAATAGCTATATCTAGCAGTCATGGGCGACAGGAATCATCCGTCTAAAAACCCCCAGCGGCTCGGCGCTCCCCGTCGCGCATCGCAGTACGACGTTCTTCGGCCCCAGTTCAAACAGCAAGAAAGACAAATCGCTCTTCGAGACCGTTATCGTGCCACTCAGCACGAGCATCCCATATACGACGTGGTGGAGGATTATGATGATTCGTATGATCATGGTCCCCAACTTCACTCATTTGGTATGTGAGCGTCTCACTTCTGGTTCTGCTTTGCTGAAATCGCATAGATGATAGACTGCTTCAACAGCCAGTCCCTAATCGCCTGCAACAAGCTGCACTAGGCAGGACGCGGCTGTCATTTGCACCTGGCCCGTCCACGTTCATTAGCAATGCAGCGCCCAGTCAACCGCAGCAGCCTTTCCGTGCTCATAGAAACACGATATATGATGAGGAAGGTACTTTTAACTCTGGCCCCCAAAATGCAGCTACTCATCGAGAAGCCGAATATCACCTGCGTCCCAAACAAATCGTGCGGGGTCAACTAAGTGAGTTCATGCCATCGTGTTGAAAGCAAACGTCACACTGATCGCCATCCAGGTCGTCTCGCCCACAATCCCGGGCCCTTCCCAGAAACAAGTTCAGATGTACCACTCGGCCGCTCATCCAGCCCAGCGTTCAAGGCAAGCCAGAGGCGTGCTAAGCAAGTCATTCCCACCACACCCCAACGCGAAGCAGAACCTCAACTCTTCGAGGATGAATTCCAATCCCCTATTGAGGACCATCAACGACACTATCTGCGTCCTTGCAAACAGCTTGTCCAGAATGGCTTGCAACCGAGAGAGGATGTCAACCCTCAACATCGTCAACATCGTCTTCCAAAGTCGCAGCCAAACCCAGTCGATCTGTCTCATGCCCTTCCCACGTGCCAGGGCATTCGTCTCGTCCCTGTTACAACTCTACCCAATCGTCTCCGGACCGTGTTTCCCTATCCGACTTTCAATGCCGTACAATCCAAATGTTTCGAAAGGGTGTTTAATACCGACGACAACTTTGTGCTTGCATCTCCTACGGGAAGCGGAAAGACTGTCATCCTTGAGCTTGCCGTGTGTCGCGCTGTTGCCACCAACGCGACGGGTCAATACAAGGTGGTTTACCAAGCGCCGACCAAGGCTTTGTGCTCCGAGCGCCAACGTGACTGGGAAGCCAAGTTCAATCAGCTCGGGCTCAAGTGTGCTCAGCTGACCGGTGACAGCGACGCAGGGGATCTTCGCAACGTGCAGAGTGCCAATATCATCATAACTACACCCGAGAAGTGGGATAACATGACTAGGAAGTGGAAAGATCATGAGAAGCTCATGAGATTAATTCGAGTGTTTCTCATCGACGAAGTCCATATACTCAGAGAAGATCGCGGTGCCACACTCGAGGCGGTCGTGTCGCGGATGAAGTCCATAGGCACCAACGTTCGCTTTGTAGCTTTGTCGGCCACGGTGCCTAACTTTAATGACATCGCAGCATGGTTAGGGAAGAATTCGTCCGAATCCAACACCCCGGCTGCTAACGAGAAATTCGGTGAAGAGTTCCGCCCGGTCAAACTGCAAAAATATGTTCGAGGTTACAATACCAGCTCCACCAACGATTTCGGGTTTGAGAAGGTGCTCGATGCTAGGATCCCTGAGGTCATTGCTACCTATTGTAAGCGGAAGCCGATAATGGTTTTTGGTGCGACCAGGAACTCTACGGCCAATACAGCAAAGCTCATTGCGAAATGGTGGGAATCGTCATCTGGCAGGAATCGCATGTGGGAACCTCCCTCCAAGCTGCCTGCGCTCTCTAACAAAGAGCTTCGGGAAACTGTGGCTTCAGGTGTTGCTTTCCATCATGCAGGGCTTGACCTGGACGACCGGATGCAGGTTGAGAAAGGTTTCATTGCTGGCGAGATCAATGTCATTTGCTGCACTTCAACGCTCGCAGTTGGTGTCAACCTACCCTGTCATCTCGTAATCATCAAGAACACGATGTCCTGGGGTGCGGAAGGACTCCAGGAGTATTCGGATCTGGAGATGATGCAAATGCTTGGCCGCGCAGGACGACCTCAATATGACGACTCAGCAGTAGCGGTTATCATGACTCGACAAGCAAAAGTCCGCCGTTACGAGAAGTTGGTAACTGGCCAAGATCTTATAGAAAGCAAGCTCCATCTCAACTTGGTAGATCATATGAACGCCGAAATCGGACTGGGAATGATCAGCGACCTACTGTCGGCCAGAAAGTGGCTCAGAGGCACGTTTCTTTACGTCCGGCTCCAGCAGAATCCCAACTTCTACAAGCTAGATGGCTCTCGAAGTGGTCAGAGTATCGAAGAACAGGTCGATGATATATGCTTTCGTGACATTACCCTCCTGCGCGAGACCAATCTCATATCTGGCGAAGAGTACTTTCGATCTACAGAGTTTGGTCAAGCTATGGCACGATACTACGTTAACTTCGATACTATGAAAACATTCATGGGACTTGGGTCAAAGTCCACGCCTTCTGAGATAGTAAGTAAGACCGCAGTAACGTAACTAGCATGTTCACACTGACCATTCCGTACAGCTCTCAGCTATGGCTCAAGCTACCGAGTTCTCAACCATACGTTTCCGGCAAGGCGAAAAACCCTTTTATAAAATGCTAAATAAGTCGCCTTCGATCCGTTGGCCCATTCCTGTCAACCTTGATCTCCCGGCCCAGAAGGTATCCCTCATCATCCAGTCTGTCCTCGGATCCGCCGTTATCTCATGGGATGGCGAGGCGGGCAAACACCGCTCGCAATACGTAACTGAGACACAGATTATCTTCAAAAACATCAGTAGCCTTGTGCGATGTATTATTGACTGCCAGATCATCTTAGCGGACTCAGTTAGCATTCACAGTGCCCTTATGCTCGAGAGAAGTTTAGGAGCGAGGATTTGGGATGACAGCCCACTACAGATGAAGCAGATCGACACTATCGGCGTTATCGCGGTCAGAAAGCTTGTCAACGCTGGCTTGAGATCGATCGAGGACCTTGAAGGTTGTGAGCCTCACCGAATCGAAGCGCTCGTTGGCAGGAATCCACCGTATGGTCTCACGATACTTGATATGGTCCGGTCGTTCCCAAAGCTTCGCGTGTCGCTTCATGCCCAGCCTGCGACTGTAAGTCTGCTTGTCTGTTGTGCTTTACGCTATCTAATGAGTTCCAGGTGATCACATCTCACGATGGAGTAAGAATTCAGATCAAGGCAGATATTGGCTTCATCAACGAACAGCCGCCGCAGCGTTTCAACGATAGATTGATCTATGTGTGTCTTCTGGTTGACACCTCGGATGGTCGCAAGATACATTTCGCACGCACCAGGTATGTGTTCACGATGTTGGTATCGTAATATACTAATCTCTATTGCAGTGGCCCAAAGCTTGGTTCAGGTCAAAGCATCACAGTCCCAGCTCTCTTGACAAGCCCAGATCAATCTATCAACTGTTACGTTATGTGTGATGGCATAGGCATGTACCGTCTCTCTTTGGCAGTGAAAGTGACTGACATCTGCCAGCTGGCAGTATGCGTGTTGCCACCATCAAGCCTAAGATAGCTGCCTCCATGTTTCCGTCGTTGAACACTCGCAAGTCAGACGTTGCAATGTCACATCAATCCAACGTGTCAAAGCGTCGTACTGAAATTACCAGACCAAATCGAAAGCTGACAGCTACCAGCGAGGACTTCGGAGATGGTGACTTGGACGACGACACACTTGTAGGTGCTTCTCTCCGTGGTTTCGACTTTGATCAGATCGAAAACTATGCCGACCCTATTGCAACGGTTTCACAAAGGAACACCGAGAAGAGTAAGCCGGCCAAGGCTAAAGACGCTGGAAAGAGCAAGAATATCACACGGCCGCTCGATGCTGCACCTTGTGACAAAGACGAAGAACCAGTACAGCTAGCCAACGGCAAGTGGGCATGTAATCACGCGTGTAAAGATCGGCTTGCTTGTAAACACCTTTGTTGCAAGGATGGTATGGACAAACCACCAAAGAAGAAGGCCATGGTCAGACGCGTCCCATCAGGAGAAGATCGGCCGGAACCAACGCAGAAAGCACCAGTTTCGAAAGGCAAACAAACACAGACCAAGCTCCAGCTTACAGCATCCAAGCGAAAGGTCTCAGCGTCTATTGACGAACTCGATCTTACACAACAAGAGAAGAAGCAAAAGGCGAATTTCGGCGTGAACGGCCCAAGAGATTATCGTGGTCTACATCAGCTGCACAAGACCGCCCAGGGTAAAGAGCTGCCTACTTCATTGAACTCCGTCATGTACAAGAAACCTACCTACTGCTATTCTCAAGGTGGTGAGCATAGCCTTGACTTCATGGGTTCTACAGCCGAACGGCCACCGACTTCAAGCGACTACGGAGACTTTTTGAGCGACATACAAGAGCCTGAAGACTTCATGGGCAATGAGGCTGCAGCACCAATGTACGAATCGGATACATTTGGGGACGACAACTCCATGATGGAAGACGCTATGATCGGCCTTGCCGACTCCCAGGATCTACAGGCGGTGCGCGAGAGTGAGGGTGATATCATGCAGCCTCTTGAGAATGCTCTCGATGATGCCGACGGTATGCGCTATGGTCAAGACGACAACCCCATGAATGTCAGCTTGGGAGATCGTAACGATCGAGGTAACATCGCTCCTGTACACCACGATGAATCGCACAAAGCATGTGTCGGTGAGTCCCCATCACTTTTTGTTGGCGGCACGAGCAGCCCTCAAGCCGAAATCGCAGACATATTTGACATGCTCGATGAGAAGCTGGCCAAGGATTCATCAGTCGACGAAAATCCGGTACCCGAAGCATTCAAAGATCTTGAACCATGGATATTCCAAGAGTTCGGCGATATCGTAGAGCTTGTTGATGAATGAGGGAGCATTGTGTGAAGATACTGTGACGCAATAGGAGGGCAGCATGGACAAATGCGTATGTGTATGTCTGTGTCGGAGATACAATAAGTGAGTGGTGTTACACGCGTCTTTCAGACACTGACAATGCCATTGTTTCCAAACTCTAGCCGTACTTTTCTTTGTTGTATCTATCTACGCTATCAAACGACATCTAACAGTGCCATTCTGGGAGACGAAAGAGCGGGGAACCCAATAGCTGGAATTTCCCATGATCCCGTAGCTGTGGTACTTGAAAACAACGTTCATCACAATTTTCAGCATAATTGTGGTATACACCCGTCACATGATAGGATTCCATCGCAATGAGTAACCTCTCTTCACCGGCACCGCCCAGCGCTGTATCAGCACCTAGCCCCGAATCGTCACCACCACGTAGACCGAGCTCTACGCCCCCTGGCTCCCAGTCCGAAAGAGCTAGTGTAGCCTCAACATCGCAGACGGAACCTCCCGAACACTGCGACGACTTCATTCACTGCCGTGCTTCTGGAGGTCCTCCTGGTAATACTTTGTGTGACGTGAGTTGGGCGTTTTTATGTCCTGGTCTTCATCCATTCCGCCCAACGCCACCATCTAAATACGGCATTATACATCCTCACCCTGGCGAGGTCTGGGTCTGCGCTCACTGCATGGATCATGATACCGCTGCATGTCTTCCTGGCCATTTCACTAACAAACTCGAGCCTATAACAACGCTCGCAGATGCCAATTATCAATCAGGCTTTCGTAATCAGCTTTGCCACCGATGCATCCGTGATGAGGTCGAGCTCTACTGGTTGCGCCAAGGGACACCGGTGCCTCCGATAAAACCGGGAGGGGATACTAAACAATGTGTAGCACAATGGCCAATTGCGCCGAATAGTCTACAGGACCTTTGCATCTGCAATGGATTGGGTATTACCCAGTTCCAATTTCGTTGTCATGCATGCCGCGACGAAGGTTTTCGAGTGAATAGTTGGGCTCGTTACAAACTCGCCGAAGACATTCTGACCAGTCGCGACAAGAAGGTCATTACAGGCCACATACGCTGCCACAAGAACGGCGGAACCGGTAGACACCTTCGAAAAGGCATACCTGACGGACCCGTCACCGACAGGATAGCGAACGCCGGTCTCCGTCGTAGATGTCCTTGTGGCGAGAAACCCAAGGCGCAAAGTACCCCAGAATATATCACATTTTGTCTGGGTTGCTCAGGCGTGCGTATCGATCCTGCGAATCTGCCACCACATCTACAGTACGATAACGTCATGGCGGGGATTGAAAAGAGGAAAGGAATGAGATTGAGCACGCAGAGGCTTAGAAAGGTGGAAATGCGAAGGACGAACGGGACAAGGAAGGCAAAGAGGAGTCATTTATTCAGGGTTAATATCGAGAGCGCGTGGATTCCTAGTAGATATAGAGGCGGAGGCGGAAGGAGAGGCGATCATTGGGTTGGGGGGTTCTAGAATCAGTAAAGCTGAAAGGGTGGGGAAAGTGATGCGCTGGCAACGACAAGGTGAGTACAAAGTAGCAAAAGAGCGATGGCCGGTGAAGCAGCATCTAGGATTATCATAGATTGTTGACAGCGTGGGAAGAATATTCAGATAGACTGCGACGTCATCACGATGCAAAGGTAGAACATACTATGTGAAGGTATTATTGGTTGTTCAGTGACTGGAATACACCGCCTTTACTCTACTATCAACGAAGCAGTGCTGACTCTGCAATAATGCAAACAACGCCGTAATAATCTACCATTCGACTTCCCAATCCTTCATAATACATGACCGAACTGCCCTCAAACATCCATTGCGCATCCCAACAGAAAACAAAGCAGGAAGCAATTGATCGAGGAAGAAGACGCAACAGTAGCGCCACTCATACCTAGAATCGGTTTTCGTTGCAACATAACACCAAGTTTCGCAGGATGCCGTATCAACTACGCAACAAGTTTCGTAACAACAGAATGACAAGAAGAGCAATCTGAAGGACTCTCTCAGTAAGCGAAAATCGAGAAGAATGGCCAGTAAAGCATCCACGTTGCGAAAGTCCTCCCTACACCCAGCAGCGTTATGAACTCCATGTGTAAGCCAGCCTTTTCAGGCGGCTACGACCATGTAAAGCCAGGGTGAGTGGGAGATGGTGACGTGGACTGCCGTCCAGATATCATCGCCGATGTTTCTAACTTAGATGTGATCTTCGACAGCGCGCATCTCAATGGAAGGGCAAGCAACCGACGGCTGCTTGCATTCATGGACAGTACCGTGATCGCAACCGTAGATGCCATCTGGATAGTAAATGCGACCTTCGAAGGCATGAAATGGCTGTGGTGGGGTACAAAGACTCTCTTCCACGTGGGAAAATGAGGTACGAGTTGAGCAGGTTAGCTCAGGTGTCGCGTGCTCGTTGGTGATCTCGATACTACAATACACTGCGGTTGCACCAGTCAAGGTGCGTGTGTGATACGTGAACGTGTATCTTACCTCCGGCAGTAGGTGAAAGTGCGACTTCAGAGTTGATGGGTGAGTGCGATAGACTGATCAATGCAGTGACAGCGTCAACTTCTTTCGCTTCCATCTTCTTAACATCCTCCTCCTCTGTAGCCACATCCTGCATTTCGGCATCCTCAGGGTCCGGTAGATGCGATAGGAAGTGCCGCCAGTCCTCAAGGTGATCTGCATACTCGGACTCACATTCGACACCTTTGGCCGCCATCTCCCCCTTCATAGTGTTGTATTTCTCCATCATCTTGAACGTAATCTTGGGCATGTACGTATCTCCTGACTTGCAAAAAACACAATTGTTGAGACGAGCCCTGAGTACAGGACACACGCGGTTGAACTTCGAGGCAAAAGCGTTGGCTTCGCGTTCAGCACGAGGCGGAAGGTCATTTCCAGCCTTATCCTGGATAATAGTGCCCACGAAAGTCGCATTGAACGCATCGCGGACCTCTCTACTGCCAGGGAGTAAGAAACCGCGCTTACACGACTCCGCGATACAAAGTTGAAAGTATAGCTCAAACCAAAGCTCCTCTTTCTCGTACCACAAGCTGACGGAGCGGGCTTTGAGACCGGCACGGCCGTAAATCTGGTTGCGCCAGGCGTTGATCTTGCTGATGTGGTGGGCGGAGTTCCAGTCAATCATTGAGTGAGGTATCTTGCGGAAGTGAAGCTCTGTGACTCTGTTGGTGGTGGAGCAGTCGCAGACCATACGGAGGAGGGATTCATCTTTGTGGCCAATGCTGGCCTTTTTGCGGGTGCCACGTGGGACGAGAGTTGACTTGAACGCATGTGCTTTGGAAGCGGTCGTGAGAGGCTTCTTGGAGCTTATTGATGTGTTGTTTGATGTTGGCTTTGTCTTCTTGGCTGATGGTATAAGAGCTGGGCCGGCGGTGTGCTCATCGGCGGAGCGTTTGCGCTTATTCGCAGAAAGAGGAGTGAGTACGGGTGGAAGTTTCTGGTCTGTTTTGGTCTTCTTCGATGCGTCTTGAGCGGAAGAACGAGTTGCTGGCTCCCGGCCAATCTTGTCTCGCTTGGAAAGCATCTTGATCACTTGGGAGGGGTGGACGGCTTAGTCAAAGACAGCAGGCTTGGGCGCCGTGGACTGTTTGCGACAGGAAATTGACAGAAAGTTTTCGATGATGCCCAAGAAATTGTGCGTAGCTTGTAGTGGTGGTTGCGAGGTTGGGATACTGCAGTTGTTGTTGTTGTTGTGATAACAT
>Ga0265797_10004270_pt1 | contig 22004 bp, 14 predicted proteins | sample P2T30metagenome_FD_192433 | JGI IMG/M metagenome (GOLD analysis project Ga0265797, IMG submission 192433) | Plant litter microbial communities from East Loma Ridge, Irvine, California - P2 T30 | ecosystem: Environmental > Terrestrial > Plant litter > Unclassified | place: USA: California... | reverse complement strand
CAATTTGGTGCGGGTGTAGCTGTAGCCACCGTTGATCCGCCAACCCGGCAGGATCTCCCCGCTTGCCTCCACCTCGATCCCGCGCGACCGCACCTTGCCAAGCTGATAATAGAGCGTGGTATCGACCGGATCGTTGAACAGCCGGTTCTTTTGGGTAATCTGATACGCCGCCGCGGACAGCAACAACCGGTTGTTCATTAGCGACAGCTTGCTGCCGGCCTCATATTGCGCGCCAATCATCGGCTCGATGCCGCCCCCGTCGCCGCGTTGCCGTCCGACCGGTTGCGCTTGCGGTGTAAAGCTGTCGGCGTAGCTGGCGTACAGGTTGAGCTGCCGGGTCAGGTCCCACACGACCCCTGCATACGGAGTGAATCGATTTTCGATCGAATACCCCGTTCGCAAACCGCGCGTGGGGAGCAGAGTCTGGCTGTCGGTATCGAACCACGTCAGGCGACCGCCACCGATCAATGTCACGCCCTGAACCGGGCTCAACCGCATCTGCCCGTAGAGCCCATATTGTTCGAGGCTGGTGACGGTCCCGCCATAGACCTGAGTGACGCACTGCGCGGGTGTTTGCACCGGCGCGCATTGCCCTGCGGTTCCCTGAACCGGATAGGCCGGGAGCGGTCCATAAGGGTCGAGCGGCGGCTCAGCCGGTGACACCGGATTGAAAACGTCGATCCGCGCGTAATTCGACAGCCGCGTGAAATAGGATGTCCCCGAACTCGCCTGATAGTCGGCCCCGAGGATCAGCGTCTGCTCCCGACCGAACAGCGGAAAGCTGCCGATGCCATTGAAATCGAACGATCGCGTCTGCTGCTTGCTATCGCCGCGGTAAGCGATCTGATTGGTCACGCCACGATTGGCCACCGTTACCGGTTGCGCGCCGATATAGCTGTACACGTCGACCCGATCGACGTCAGTGTAGAGACCGGTAGCCCGCAGCGTCCAACGATCCGAGACGCGGTGGGCGACCTCGACAAACCCTGACCATGTCTTTGCATCGAAGCGATTCCAGTCCGCCCCAAGATACGTCGATCGCCGAACGTCGAGCAGCCGCCCGTCGCTACCGTCGATGCCACCGGCATAGCCGGGAAGCCCCGATTGGACCGCCGGCTGAAAGCGATCGTAGTTTGCACCCGCCGTCACGGTCGTGCGCGACCCAATCTCGAGGGACCCGACGATGAACGCATCCAGCCGATCGCGATGGGCGGTATCGAAGAACTGGTCTTGTTCCTGACGCATGACACCGGCGCGAAGACCGGCGTGGCTGCCGATGGGGGTCGAGGCATCCAGTTCCAGACGCCGGTTATCGTAGCTGCCATAGCCAGCACTCGCCTGAATCTGCGCTGTGTCAAGCGGACGCTTGCGGACGAGGTTGATACTGCCCGCCGGATTCCCGGATCCGCTGAACAGGCCAGCAGGACCGCGCAAGACTTCCAGGCGATCATAGAAGAACAGGTCCGGCACAGCCGAAGGGAAGTTGACCGACAAGGTCGGGACGCCGTCGATCAGGTAATTATTGATGGCGAACCCGCGCGACAGGAACGATGGGTCCTCGCTGCCGACACCGTTGACGGTAATGCCGTTGGTCGCGGTCAGTGCGTCTTCGAGCGTGAAGAGGTTCTGGGCCTCGATCTGCTCGCGGTCGATGACGGTGACAGTGTTGGGAGTATCCTTCAGCGGTGTGACAGTCTTGCCAACAGCGCGACCGTAGGTTTTCCCGATAACGAGGATCTCTTCCTCTCTTTGTCCTTCACTAGCGACATCAACCGACCGGATTTCCGTACCATTCGTGGGCGCCGTGCTCAGCATCGCGGGCGACGCGGTCGCCAGCAAGATATTCCAATAACTCATCAAAATTCCCCTACTTTCGTAGCAGGTGGCTTATGTGCTGTTGCGAGTCAATATCATTAAGCGTTGCTAGATTGTTTCTAACGTGGCTGCTGGTTGGCAGAGTGTGAATGGATCGCCCGGCGATCATGGCGTGAGGGTTGATTTGCCTACGACTGAATAACATTCAAACCCCCCTGGCATCGGTCCAACCTTGACCGTCTGTGAACACAACAATGTTGCAAACCAGAGTGGCAAGTATTCGGTCGCGAAGACCCATACCCGGACATTCAGACGCCCTTCCTTGCCTGTCACTTCCGGACATTCGTTCATTTGGTTGAACGGCAGTTCTTCGGCACCTAAATTGGCCCACGGAACGTCCTAAGCTCGTGGTTAGCTGCCGTGCCGCACGCGATAATTTGAACAGAACTCGTGTAGAGCTCCGCGGAGGAGGCGAATGCCCGTCTGCGCAGATTGCGTGTCGTTCCGCGTCAGCCCGTATCCCGGTCAGCGCCGAGTATGTGCCCGAAGGGCAGAGTTTTACCCCGTGTTTGGTGAGGTCCGGCACGAAGTTCCCGCACTTTGTGAGCGTTCCAATTCTTAATTTGGCGCGGATCGGTGCGGGCCTAATCCGCAGTACTTTGAACGTAGGTTGATGACGCCACCGTCTGGCAGTTCTTCGATCGAGATGCCACCGCCATGACTGCCCCACGCATTTTCAATTCAGTATCAAGGTTCAAGGGATGGGGTATAAGTAGGAAGGCAGCGCAGCGCAGCGCAGGGACGATACGCATTGGTGCATCTTGCGCACCTCGGGCGGTCGGACGCTCAATCTAGCTCGCTCGCTCGCCGAGGCGGGCTTCGACGTCTGGACACGCCCCCACATAATTAAGCGGCCGCATGGGAAGTCCGATGCAAAGGGTCGACGGAACACGATCGAGATCAATTTGCCGATCTTGCCGACGTTCGTGTTCGCCCGGGCCAGTGGCCTCGCTACGTTGGCTCATATGGCTGGCGACCCTGCACATCAGCATCCCCTATTCTCGCTCTTCTCTCACGCCGGGCGGATCCCGCTGATCGGAAATGCTTCTGTGTCTGGGCTGCGGGAGGAGGAGCGGCTTGCCGCCGAACTTATCGAAGCACTTCGTAATGCGGAGACGCGAGAGGAATAGCGCCGCATTCGTGGCGCTGCGTTACGTACCAAACGCGAACGGGAGAAAGCCTTACGCGCCGAACAACACGATTTCGCGGTGGGCGCGCGGGTGTCCGTGACTGACCAGCCGTCGCTTGCAGGAATGACCGGCGTGATTGCCAAGACCGATGGGCGCAGTGCGGTTGTTGCTTTTGGAGGGTTGCTAACCATGACGACTGAGGCTTGGCCTCTGTCCGCACATGTTGTAAACGCAATCACCATAGCCGCTTAATCGGCAATCCGGCGCAGATGATCTCGAACTCGTTCTCATGCGCACGCCGACTGCGCGAAAGCCAGTGCTTTGACGATTTGTTCTACGGTATGGGACTGCGATAGGCTAGCATGGGTCTTGCTATTGGCCGACACGAGATCGGCTAATGGAATCTCTGCAATTGTGAATTGCCCCCGTTCGAACCAGCAGGTGCATGCGCACGTACCGATGCCGAGCCCACCCTTGCCGATCGCCTGGACAATCATGACGGGGCCGCCTGATGCCTTGCGGACTAGCGCCCCGGCAAACATTTCATCGCTCAAATCGTTTCTCCGCACCCCGGGATTACCATCCGGCCTAGCGCTTGGAGGAACGTTTACGATCGAATTACTAACGGAGCGTAGCGATTGATGACCGTGGACACGCGATAGGTGGGGACAGCGCTACTCTGACGGCACAAGGATCAACTGATCCAAGGGCACTGCGATGCGGGCGAACCTCTTATTCTCTGGCCAAGCGCATATTGCCATTGGCATTGCGCCATGTCCGGCATCAACAAGCGACAGTACCAACATGGCCGGTCCGCCAAGCTTCCTGCGAACTAGATCATTAGCGGCGATATTCTCCGACATAATATACGCGATCCTGTAAGCTCGCTGCGGTAGGCAGCATATCGCGCCAAATTATCAAGCGTCACCCGCGCCCAGATACACGGACGCGGGTGACGTACGCTCACACGTGCAGCAAAACTCGCTAAGAAGCTACGCTAGCCTGCTCACACATCGTAGAAACGTTTGGACTGAAGGAAGTACGCAACGATATGGCGCGAAGGGCACTCGAGCGGCGCAATGCGCAAGCAGGCGCATGCCCTGCTGCATTTCCAAAGGCCGCGATCGAACGAGAAATGTGATCCACCCGCCCGGTCAATGGAAGCAGGTGGATCACCAGGTTCCGAGCGAAACCACTGCGCTATTGTTGCGCTATTGCTGCTCCAATAGCACGGCCATCGGACCCTTGCTCAAACCAAAATTAACCATTTCTAGCCGTCACGAAAGAAGCGTGTCTTTTTGAGACGGTGTACACATTCTTGGGACATGGTTGAACGGCGAGTTCCTGCGGGATTGATCCGAAAATAGGCAGCGCACAGGCGTTGCAAGCTGTCGTGTGCCGCCGACGCAATTTGACTGCACGATCGTGGATGCTCGACCCACGAGGGTCGGTTCGCGCTCGCAGAACTTACCAATTGACGCGCGGCAATTCCTCTTGAATCCTGCGAGCTTTGCCAGCTCAACATCCGTTAATTTCAATAATCGCGCGGCGGACTTGATCCATGGCAAGCGCGCCATCAACATCGTTTGCTGCAATTTTAGAGTTTATTTGAAATGCAGCCTCATCCGCCGCGCGATCTGCGTAGCGGTTGATCATTTCAAATGCTCTCGCACGTACAGTTATATTGTTTTTTATTGGCACGAGGGGCTCAACTTAGGCCTCCTAAAGACGTTCCTGTCTTATTGAAGCCCTGCGTTGAGCGGTGGCGTTGGCGTGACCGATTGGTGATCAACTCGGTGAAACCGAAGGCGCAAGGCAGCATTGGCTTGTCGGGCTAGACCAACGAGCCCGTGTCTAAAAGCGCGGGAAACTTTATCCTCCGCGATAGCGTATCGCGAGTTTGCCTCCAACGTCTCGAAGATACCACCCGCAAGAGTGCTGCCCGCTGCGGGTGGCAAGTTTCGATGTTACCGTCGTTAGTCTAGCGGCCTCTTCGTCATAGGGGCCAGCGATGAAGAACACGTTAATCAAATTAACAGTTCGGTTGGCTGACTGTTTCCCTCCCTGGCGGTCAGCACACCCTTTCACCGACGCGCGCGACGCGAGACTTGCCGATCGGGCATGCCCTTGATCGGCCAACTGATGGTAATAAAAGATAGCTATACGGTAGGTACGGATAGGGATCCGATTACCCCGGTGATCGATGACGACCTTTATGTTGGCGTCGTCAACTCCAGTTCGCTCACGTGCACCCAGACTGTTGTAAGTTCTCCCTGGTCGCAGAACTCACATTCCACTTGGCTGGGGCTTCCATACTCGTCGAGAAAGACTGCCTTCACCAGCATCATACGGCCCTCGCCTCTATGACGAACGATGCTCTCAGCAGCTATCACGTTGCTCATTCCTTTCCCGCATCGCAGAGACTAAAAAATGGCCCGTAACGACAGATCGTTACGGGCCAAGGAGCGTTTCCAATTTAAAGGGAGAAAGCACTGTCGGTAAGAACTCCGACGCTGTCAGGATAACGAAACGATTTTGATTTAATAGCCCTAACCGCTGTTTCGAAACGATAATTTAATACCGGATTGGCCCGGTTGCGTAGGTTGTCATCCTAGCAATCCGCAGCCTCACCCAAAGTACACGACGCAAGGCATAGCACATGCTGCGCACCTACGTTCGGCTGAATGGCGGTAAGAAAAGTTAGTTCGAGATCATTAGCTCAAAAAACTGCCCGCAACGATGGATCGTTGCGGACAAGTGAATGTACTGAGAGATGCCCTGAAAGGTAGTGCAACCGCAATACCATGCATAAGTCTGAGTAAAGAGTTAACTGCCTATACGGTGTCATCTTTTTGATGAACTATTTATCAGAAGCGATTTTAGCGCAGCTTACCGCTCTCCCCCTTTTTGGTCAGAACGCCCCCTCACCGACGCAGCGGCACGAAGCATAGGCATCGGGTAGCCAACCCGCACACTGGGAGGGGAGCGGGTCGATTAATTGAAGTGATACTCAGCTAAGCGTCGGCAGCATTGTCTTTGATCAGTCGACGTCGGTGCGCGTCAGAAATCGAGATCCCTTCGCTGGATCTATGCGAGAGCCGCCTCGACCTCGGCATCGCCGGGCTCGCCCCCGCTGCGCTGATACTCCGCCAGCAGGTCGCGGTCCGACATTTCTGCGGGGGCATCGTTGAGCGTGGAAGAGGATGGGTTCTTCATTCAACCAGGCTGACTGTCCCCGGCAATACGAGCAACAGGTTAGACGGGCGGCGCGGGTGCAAGGGCGGCGTTGAACTCTGACTGCGACCATTCCAGTGCTACAGCAGCCGTCTTAGCGACTCCCACACTTCTCGGTCTCTGAACAGGCGCGGATCGAGCCGAAAGAACTGCACTAATAGCTCGACGTTGCTCGCCGGCAATCGATTGGGCCCGGCGCCCCACGCGAAGCGCGCCCGATAACCCGATGCCGGCGTAGCGTCCCCCACAATGCTGCGAACGTTACGCAATACTCTGCCACAAGCGATCGCAGCGTCCTGTGCACGTCGGCGGTGTGGCGGTGGCGTAGGGTTCAAAGACTAATTGCCTCGCGCACCGCCTCGTTGATCCGGGTTTGCCAGCCGGGACCATCCGCGCGAAAACTACGAAGCGACTTCGCTTCCCATACAAACAGGCCTAGTGCGGGATCAGACCTTCGAGTCAGCGACGAGCTTTCGCAAGTTCTTCCCCGGCGTGAAATGCAGACTGCGCTTGGCATTGACCTGTACCTGTTCCCCTGTCAGCGGGTTGCGGCCAGTGCGAGCAACGCGCTCACGCGTACTAAATGATCCAAAGCGCCGAATTTCAACCCGGCCGCCGTCAGCCAAGCGCTCCACAATTGCGTCAAAGAAAGCCGTTACAATCCCTTCAATTTCGTAGGCTTGCAGTTCCGGGTACTGGGCAGCAAGCAGCGTCATAAGTTGAGCACGGGTCACTTTATTTTCCTCGATGCTCAGAGCCGGTGTCTTCGGCGGCTGGCGTCACCGGCGTACTACGAATTTCAATACGGATCGAGCGGTAAAGAGCTGTGACGTTCCCTAGTTAACGCTCTCACAAGGCGTCGTTTAATCATTTTTTAACCAAATTCTGCGAAGATCGAAATAGTAAGCGCGGGGGCTGGAGATTCCCGATGTTTGACAGGCGTGAAATAGAAATTGAGTTGAGCAGAGTGAGTCGGTTGGCCGACCAGCTAACGGACAATCGGTCAGAACGCGCCCTGTGTGCGTACGCCGACGATCTTCGACGCTGGATCGCAATTGCGCGTAACCTGATGACTTTGTCCGAAATTGAAATCTAGCTTGTTGGAGCATGTTGACGCAAGTTAGCAGATGGTTGGTTGCGCCGGGAAAAGCGCCGCCCACACCATTGCGTAATCTTCTCTGGCATGGATCGCGAGAGAGTCCTCCTCTGACCCAATCCAGATTAGTGTACCCCCGTTACGAGCCGGCTCGATGAAGGTCACAACGCCGTCTTCCAAGTTGACCGGCAGCCCGTCGGGATAATGCAATCGAATCATCGACCTTGCTCCGCAGCGAAAGGGGGAATGATTAAAGCGCTAATAATCCGTTACATACAAGTGCGGCATGATCTGAATGCGCTTTCCTACAGGGCTCGGGCTGTGCATCACGCGGGTACATGCGCCGTAAATTGCTAACGTCACCAGCTCTCGCGTTCGCATTGATCAGGGATCAATCCGGAAAGCTGAGCGAGCAACTGGCGATCTGCCAGCGTAAGCTGCTTCAGCCCGGCCCTGCGGACGCACTCGCTAGGTATTTTGGCGCCTTTCCCAGCATGCGAGACGTCGTCGGGAGTGATGCGCGAGCGTCGGCGGCCATCAATCGCAGCATCTTGCACACCTGGTCGGATGTGGCGGCGGCGATAGGCTTCATTCGGGTATCCTCGGTTCGCCATCGGCGAGCCACCTACAAGATCGAGAGCACGCCCGCTACCGCGATGGCGGCAAGCGGGGGTGCTGCATGGAGGGAACGGCACGAGGTCGGACTACCACTGAAGGTTAAAAGCGGACGGACCGCAAACGACGGCGATTGGGCGCTAACCACCGGTCCTCTTCGCGTCTGGCAAGACCCATTTCCGGCCACTCACAGCCAACTGAGCGCTTGCTAGAAGCTGACATTCGTTCACTTGAGCAGGTCCGCTCTCTTGAGAGTCTATGCATCCGCTACGAAAGGCACAGGCACCTTCCGTCGCCATCGCGGGCGCACTACGATATTTGCCACAGCCCGGTAAGTTTACGGTCGTCGATATCAATGTTCATGCCCAGCCACCGGACGATTGAACTGTCGCCGTTGCGCAACGGTACCGCATACACCTGCATCCATCGGTACGTGCCGTCCCACCGCCTAAGCCGGTATTGTGCTTCAACCGATTGCTGATCATGGACTGTGTCGCGCCACTTTCGCACCGTAGCGATGCGGTCGTCGGGGTGAATTGCAGTTACCCAGCCATACCCTTTCCAATCGTCATAGCTCTGACCTGTGTAAGTCCGCCAGCTAAGACTATCCGTTTCGATCAGTCCGTCCGGCGCACTTTCCCAAATGGCTACCGCGATACCCTCGACTAGCAGTCGTGCCCGCTCCCGAATCTCGTCCTCGGTGGCATTGACGGCGAAGCCTTCGTCGGTCTCGCCGTGGGCGGGGAAGGCGGTGGGGGGCGCGACCAGTTTGCGCGCAGCGTGCCGCTGGGCCTTCTTCTGGCTAAGCGCTATATCCGCGGCGATTAGGAGCGCGTCCAGCGTCTGAACGCGTGATGCATGTCGGCTCGATCCTATGCTTGCGCCAACGTCTATTGAACGTCCTTCCAAGACGTACGGCGCGTTCAAAGAATTCTCGATCCGTACCCTTAGCTGCTCAACGTCGTAGTCCTCAGAGGTGTCGAGCTGTGCCAGCACGAATTCGTCGCCCCCAAGCCGAACAACAACGTCGCCGGGGGAGCAACACGCCTGTAGCCGCTCACCAACAAGGCACAGAAGACGGTCACCCGCGTGATGCCCAAACCGATCATTGACTGGCTTGAACTCGTCTAGGTCGACATAATGGAGCGCGATTCGTCCTGGTCGCGCATCATCGCCGTTCGTTTCGAACGCATGCACGAGCGCAAGACGGTTCCCGAGTCCGGTAAGGTGGTCGGTCTGCGCTTGGTGGGCTAACGCCTGTCGTGTCGTAGTTTTAGAACGTTGCGACCGGTAGCGTTGGCGCGCACTACGTAACCCACCCGCAAGAAGGGCAAGCAGGCACACTGAGGACAGAAGCGCATTCGCGTCTTGACGCAGCAAAAGGACGCAACTTGGGGGGATGACCGAAAGAGCCAAGCTCCAGCCGACGATACTTGGACGCATGGCGACAGTAGATGCAGCGCCCGCGGCATAGCCAACGACCAAAATGCCGATAGGCATCTGCCATTCCGCGAGTGGAAGCATGTAGGCCCGCGCAGCAAAGGCCCCAAAGACTGCCGCGAAGCCACAATAGCTAAGCGCAAACTTGCGTTCAAACCGCTTCGCGTTGACCAGCGACATTTCCGTACGGTCACAGATCCGTCGTCCACAGAACAAAACGACCAGCCGGGCAACACTTACCACCCCGCCGGCCGCTACTAGCGCTGCCAGCGCAGGGTCAGACGCGGCCCGCGCGCTTTGCACCCCCACTATCAGAAACAGGATGGACATGATCACCGCCGGCATCCGCGTCCCGCAGAGGCTCGAAACTAGTTCGACATACGTCCCGTCGGGGAGGTCGCGGACGGGTGGGCGATCGGTGGTTGTCACAGCGTTGTACAGTAGGAGAATAAGATTAAGCGTTTGCGTTCGTTCTACTGGCAACCAGACCCGTCTGCTAGGAAAGTTCCTACGCGACTAAGGCAGCCACCTGTACCGCATGAGCGGCAGTACGCGAGCGTTGAACAATGCCGTAAGCAGGTGGTATTATGTCTTGCGGTGATCAGTAGGTTCAAACTGTTAGGATTATGTAAAGGTTTGATTTGTATCTAGAACATGCTGTTTGCCCACATCAGCAACGACCGTAATCATTACACCTGCAACGCATTATCGTTGCGGGTGGTTTTTACGTCAGCAACGCTAATTGAAATTTTGCGTAATGTTAATCAAAGTCGCAGAGTCGCAACTGCCTCGCCCGGTTAACGCAGCGAGCGAGGCCTCTCTGGGGAGAGGTTAACTCGTGCTGCCGGTTGTCATCGAAAAGCGAGTGAACCTTCCTGATCCTTGCAGAATTAATGGAGCTGTGAACCCCGCGATTTTGTCATATCTTAATGTCTCGGGAGGGTGCTTCCCTCGTCGACGATTGTTTGCCGGTCGGTAGCGTCCGCTTTACGGCTGAAGAGACCCATAGTCGGGCATTCGCGCGCCCTCCCCCGCTGCCCAACTTCAGACTCTCATTCAGGTGCGTTCATATCGGTTTATGCAGTTGCCGACGTCTTGTGGCGCTGCGCTCGACTTGAGCAATTCGATAAAGTTTAGGTGGCCCTAGGCCGCATAACGTAGTGACAAAATTGTGGGTTGGGACAAGTTCGGGACAACACACGCGGAATTGTTCCTGTAAATAGTTCGGGTTATGATGTCCGATAATTGCGGGCTGTCCGAAGCGGCTGCAAGGGGAAGATGGCATGAGAAAGCTCTTCAGTATGGTCGCGGCAGCAATGGCTGCGTCTTCGGCATCTTCAGCTCCTCCGCAAGCGGTACCGATTACGGTTTCGATCGCGGCGGATGGCACCGGCCCCAAGATCAATCGCGACATCTTCGGCCAGTTTGCGGAGAATCTGGGCACTGGGATTTATGGGGGCGTATGGGTTGGCGAGGGTTCAGCTATCCCAAATGTTCGCGGCTTACGCACCGACGTTGTGACTGCACTAAAGGCGCTGAAAGTCCCCAGCGTACGCTGGCCCGGCGGCTGTTTCGCCGACGAATATCATTGGCGCGACGGCATTGGTCCGCGAGCAAAGCGTGCCGTCACCGTCAACGGCAGCTGGGGCAACGCGCTCGAGAAGAATGATTTCGGCACGGACGAGTTTTTTGACTTCATCCAGCAAATCGGATCGGAGGCCTATATTTCCGTCAACATGGGATCGGGGAGCGTCAAGGAAGCTGCCGACTGGATGGCGTATATGACCGCCGATCCGGGCACGACTGCCGGCGCCGAGCGCGCCGCAAACGGTCACCGCGATCCTTATCAGGTGAAGTTCCTTGGTATCGGCAACGAAAGCTGGAGTTGCGGCGGCGCGTATCGATCGGAATATTACGTTGACGAGATGAAGCGCTACGCCCGCTTCGCACGCAACCTGAACCTCAAGCAGCAAGGCACAGACAACCCGGCGGGCGGATCGGTCGCCGGGTCGAATCCGATGCAGCGCATCGCGGTTGGGCCGGGATCGCCGGGGACCGATTATACCGAGGCGGTGATGCGCGCATGGAAGGGACACGACTGGAGCTGGAGCATCGAAGGGCTGTCGCTGCACAATTATACCTGGGTCAGCTGGCCGCCGACCTACGCCAGCACTGGGTTCGGTGAGCGCGAATATGCGACCCTGATCAAAGACACGCTGAAGATGGAGGATATGATCCGCATTCACTCCGCCGTCATGGACAAGTACGACCCGGCCAAAAAGGTCCCGCTGGTCATCGACGAATGGGGCGTCTGGCTGGCCAAGCTGCCCGGCAGCCGCGACGGTTTCCTGCATCAGCAGAACTCGATCCGCGACGCGATTATCGCCTCCATCAATCTGAACATGTTCACGCGCCATGCCGACCGCGTTCGGATGACCGCGATCGCCCAGATGGTGAACGTGCTTCAGGCGATGATTTTGACCGACGGACCGAAGATGGTGCTGACGCCTACCTACCATCTGTTCAAGATGTACGTGCCGTTCCAAGATGCGACGCGGTTGCCGATCACCTTTGACGCGGGCACCTATCGTTTCGGCGACGTCAGCCTACCGCGCATCGACGCGATCGCCGCGCGCGCAGCAGACGGAAAACTATGGATCGCGTTGACGAACGTCGACCCCAACGCGCCGGCGCAAATCGATGCGCAGCTCCAGGGCATACGGGCGCAGACCGCATCCGGCACGGTGCTGACCGCCGACCGGGTGGATGCCGTCAACACCTACGACAAGCCGGACACGGTCGTGCCGCGGCAGATTGCTGCCCGCGTCAGCAACGGGCGGATCAGCCTGACGCTACCGCCGAGATCCGTCACGGTGCTGTCGGTCACGCAGTAAGCGGTGCGGTGTAACGTATGTTACAAAGCGCCGCAGGACGCCCTTTGTGATTGATACGACGTTCACGAAAATTGTGCGGTTTGCAGGGTCAGGCGAGGAGAACGCTACATTCAGTCAAGCACATGCCCCTTCCGGCGCTTCTTGGGGTGCCGCTACTCCGCTGAAAAATCAAGGTCCGCTATTGTCGTTAGCCGCCCAGTAGCTCTGTGGCCGGCAAGACCCAGTTATGGACGTTCCCGAGCGGTTTTCGCTTCCCCAATTTGTACATTTGTTTATGCCCCTAGCAGGCGCAACTTAAAGCGGGTCGCCGCCCAGATTTCGGCGATCCTCTGGAAAAAGCGGGCTTTTACCGAACCCCCGCTCTCCTTCCCCCGCCGGCCGCATCCTTCTATGCCCGTCGAATGGATATAGCTGGCTTCGACCTGAACCTGTTGAAGGCGTTCGATGCCCTCTACGCGGAACGCCACGTCACCCGCGCGGGCCAGCGTATCGGTCTGAGTCAGCCGGCGATGAGCGGTGCGCTCACGCGCCTGCGCGAGGTGCTCGGCGACGAATTGTTCGTGCGGTCGTCGACGGGAATGCAACCGACACCCCGCGCCGATGATTTGGCCGGCCCGATCGCGGCTGCGCTTCGTCTGATGCGGACCGTCCTGCAAGACGACGGCTTCGATCCGGGAACTGCCGATCATGTCGTCACGATCGCCATGACCGACTATGCGGCCTTCGTCCTGCTGCCTACGCTACTGGCGAAGCTAGCCATCGAAGCGCCTTGTCTCGAGGTGCGGGTCCGCGGGATTTTTGGCAAGGACGAGGTTGTCGATCTCCTCGACAGTGGCGAGGCGAGCCTCGCACTCAGCGTTCCCGTCGATGCCTCGGCACGCATCCTGACACGCCCGCTGCTTCGGGAAGGTTTCGTCTGCATCGCCCGGCCCGGGCATCCGGCCTTTGCGAACGAGGCCGACGTCGCGGCGTTCGCGGCGGCGCCCCATCTCCTGGTATCGCCCGAGGGGGATCGTGCGGGGCTGGTCGACCGCAAGCTTGCGGCACTTGGGCTGGCACGCCGTGTCGTGCTGAGCCTGCCGCAGTTTCTGGTCGCGCCGTTCGTCGTCGCTGACACCGACCTGATCGCGACGCTTGCCGCGCGCGTCGCCCGGCGGTTCGCCGCGGCCAATCTGGGTATTGTCGTGCATGAGCCGCCGGTCGCGTTGCCGGACTGGCCGCTGGCGATGATGTGGCATCGGCGGGTAAATGACCATCCCGCTACGGTCTGGCTTCGCGACTGCATTGCCGGGATCGCCGCGTCGGCCTGACGCCATCGTCCTCGCTGATAACGGCGTATCAACTTTAGCGATTTTCCGCAGCGCCCCAGTTCCGCTCTACCTCGCGGCACAGAAGCAATGGGATGCTGACATGCGTGTAATGGTAACGGGTGCTACGGGATTGATCGGCGGGGCGGTCGCACGTCGATTGACCGTGGCGGGGCATGACGTGGTCGGGCTTGCGCGTTCGGAGGCGAGCGCGGTCAGGCTGACCGACATGGGCTATCAAACGGTCCAAGGCGACCTCGGCGATGCGGTCAGCATCGCCAACGCTGTCCAGAGCGTCGATGCGGTCGTCCATGCCGCGTCGCCGAACGACCAGAACAGCGCGGCTTATGACGAAGTGGCGACCCGCGCGATCATCGATGCGCTGCGCGGCACGTCAAGGCGCTTTGTCTATACGAGCGGCTGTTTCCTGTACGGCGCCACTGGCGATAGGCCCGCAACAGAGGATAGCCCGCTCGATCCGCTGGAAATGGTGCGCTTTCGCCAGGCGCTCGAAGCGGAGATCCTCGGCGCCGCGGCCGATGGCGTTCACGGCATCATCATTCGTCCCGCCTGGGTCTACGGCAACTACGCCTGGACCACGATGATGATGTACGGTTCGGCGCAGGACCATGGCGCCGCGCGGTACGTCGGCAACGGGCGGAACCGCTGGACGTGCGTGCATGTCGACGATCTCGCCGAGCTGTATCTGCTCGCGCTCGAGAAGGCGCCGGCGGCCTCGATCTTCAACGGCGCGCACGGCGCCGCTATCCCGCTGATCGACATCGCACGCGCCGCCAGCGAGGGTGCGGGCGCCGCGGGCCGGGTGGCGGAATGGCCGCTGGAAGAGGCTCGGCAGTCGCTCGGGGGCTTCGCGGATGCGATCGCGTGCGACCAGCTGGTGTCGGGCGAACGCGCCGAACGCACGCTTGGTTGGCGTCCGTCGCGGCATTCGATCCTCGAGGAACTGCGCTTCTACGCCGGGTCAGCCGCCTGACCGCACGTCGTTGCGATGATCGGGTCGTCTCGATCGCAGACAGCCGTTCACCTCGACACCAGTCCGGGCAGCCCGAAAGTCCGCCCGGACTGGTAGCGTGACACGGCTACATGCCGGCTGCGGTTGGGCGGACGATGACCTCGTTGATGTCCACCCCTTCGGGCTGTTCCAGGGCGTAGCGGATCGCCCGCGCGATCGCGTCGGGGGTGAGCGACTTCTGCCGCCAAATGGTCAGTGCAGAGGCGATCGCCGGGTCCGTGATGTCATTGCCCAGTTCGGTCGCCACGACCCCGGGGGAAATGATCGTCGTGCGAATGTCGTCATGCTCCTGACGCAACCCTTCGGTGATCGCCCAGACCGCATATTTGGTCGCGCAGTAGACGGCGGCGCTCGGCATAACGAAATGTGCGGCGATCGATGCCACGTTCACGACGTGACCCGCCTTCTGCGCGATGAACCGGGGCAGCACGGCCGCGATCCCGTTCAGCACGCCGTGAACGTTGACGTCGATCATCCGCGTCCACTCATCCTGCTTCAGCGCGGCGAGTGGCGACAGCGGCATCACGCCGGCATTGTTGATCAGCACGTCCACGCGCCCGAACCGCGCTTCCGCCGCGTCGGCGAAGGCGGCGAAGCTCGATGCATCGGTCACGTCCAGCGCGTGCCACGCGACATTCGCGCCCAATTCTGCCGCAAGCGCTTCGAGCCGCTCGGTCCTGCGCGCACCGATGAAGAGGCGCGCGCCCCTGCCCGCCAGTTCCCGCACGGTGGCTTCGCCAATACCGCTGGAAGCGCCGCTGATCAGTACGGTCTTGTCGATGACGTCGTTCATGATGAGTCCTTTCCTGTGGCCATGAAGGCTGGGCACAGATGGAACCGAACCATCGGCCGGCGTAAGACCGATCCGCCGCGATCCTTGCACGATTCTCCGGAACAAGGTGCGCCACGCTTGCCGAGGCCCGTAACAGCGGACACAGACCCTCAATGAGCACGATCGCAGATCTGGCCGCGCTGGCTGCACACCACATTCCCCGAACCGGTATGGTCAGTACGGCAATCGATCGGTTATCGCTTTTCCGGGCCGACGAGCCGACCGTCCCCTTGCCCGCCGTCTACGATGCGTCGCTTTGCATAATCGCCCAGGGCACCAAGCGGGTCTCGCTTGGCGGACACAGCCTTCTCTACGATGCCGCGCATTACCTGCTGGTCTCGGTTGACCTGCCGCTCGTCGGACACGTCATCCAGGCTGAGCGGGACGCTCCGTACCTTTGCTGCAAGATCGACATCGACCAGGCGGTGCTGGCGGACCTCATCCTTGCCGAAGGCGCCCGGGCACCGAAAGCCGATCTGCCGGCTCTTGCGGTCTATCGCAGCGACGACGATCTGATCGATGCGGCTTGCCGGCTGGTGCGTTTGCTGGACCAGCCCGATAGCATCGCCGCGCTCGCGCCGCTGATCGAGCGGGAGATCCTGTATCGTTTGTTGAAGGGGCCCCACGGGCCCGCGCTTCGCTACATGGCGGTCGCCGACAGCCATCTCAACCAGGTCAGCCGCGCCATCGCAACGATCCGCACGGGGTTCGACCGGCCGCTCCGTATCGGAGACATCGCCACCGCCGCGGGCATGAGCCCGTCGTCGCTGTACGAACACTTCAAGGCTGTGACGAGAATGACCCCGCTGGAGTACCAAAAGCAGCTGCGCCTGCAGGAAGCACGGGGCCTGATGCTGTCCGGGGGCACGACCGCGAGTGGCGCGGGTTTTGCCGTCGGCTACGAAAGCCCGTCGCAGTTCAATCGGGAATATGCGCGCTTGTTTGGCGCGCCGCCCCGTCGTGACATCGAACAGCTGCAACGCAGCGGCAATTTACTGACGCCTGTGTAGTCCCGCCTATTTCCAATTCGACCCATAATCGGCCATTTACGCTCCTCCTCTCACCCCCAACTTCGGACGCTCGTTCATGTCCGGGTTATGATCGCTTTTTCCGCTGGGATTTTGGCTCACGAATGGCGAAAGTGCCAACGAACGGCGTTTGACGTTAGGCTTAGATCTCGCAAGCGGACAGCGCATAGCTATCGAAGGACCTTAAGAAGCGACGAGCCTCAAGCAACATAGGACGCTGAGCAATACCGCACGATTTGCAAGACGTAGCTGGCCAGACTCTCGCGCTACCGCACTGAGGCGGCAGACGGCATTAAAACTTATAGTTCACCGTTTCCATGCCAACTGTGAACCAAGCCATTCGGTTGACGTTCCACGAGACCACCCCGATCGACCGTATTTGGCGCCCTTACATCTTAGAATTTTACGCCAATCCGGACATACGCCTGCCGCCCTTATGGATTGCCAAGGGTCGAGAGGTACCCGGTGTACAGTGCCTTGGCGGGTGCCTTGTCGAACGCGTTTATCATGCCCAGCGTTAGCTCATACTGCTTTTCCGCGCCGAACTGCAGACCATATTGCACGTCGAACACGGCCCATGCCCCAACCCGCGAAACGGTCGGGGCACTAACGACCTGCTGGTAATCGTCGATGACGCTCGAGATATAGCGCCACGTGCCCGACAGGAAATGATCGCCAAGCGAAAGGTCGATCCCCGCGATGTTGCGCCAGCGCGGTGTCGCGGCCGACGTCAGCGGCGAGGTCTGGTAATTGCTGCGATGCCGGACGCCGTCGTAGACCACCGCCCTCGTATCGACGTCATACGTCGCGAGATAGCTGAGGTTGTCGCGCACCGTGATCCGCGCCGCGCCGCGCCGATGTCGAAGCGATAGCTGGCCGCCGCGTCGATCCCTGACGTCCCGGTCCCGCTCGGCGCGTTGTACGAGGAGATGACGATCGACTGCGCCACGCCGCTGCCATCCCGGATGACGTTCGGGCCGTTGGGGTCGGCGTTGATCACCGCCTGCCCGTTCTTCAGCTGGATCTGGTTCTTGTACTTGTAGTGCCAGTAATCGAGCGACAGGGTCAGCCTGGAAGAGACGGCGGACCTTTGCAACAGACCGGTCCAACCGGTACTCGTCGCGTCGTAAATTCGATGAACCAAGGATATCGGAGACTAAGTCCTCACGGTTACCTTCTTGGCGCACCCGTCATACTGCACCGCCGCACCCGCAGTTTCGTAAAGCGCGGACCTCCCCGGACGCATCAAGTGAACGTGGATCGCTCGACTATTCGGCATGCCAGGATACGTCCCCCGCCGCGAGCCGAGCGTAAGCAAGCCTGCTGCCTGCTCCCATTTTAGGGTCGTGCGCGCCGCCGCACCTTGCTCGTAGCGATAGGATAGCCCGTCATCCTCGTACAACGAGCCGGTGCCGTCCCGACCCGGGTACACCAGAAGATCGAGCGCGCCACCGAGCAGCCCTGCGGTCGACTGACCGACCGGTCCCAGCGGCAGGATACTACCTGCCCGCACGTGAAGCGGAATACGGTCCAGCGCCACCGAAACGCTGTGCGTCCGCCCGCCCCGTCGATGCTCGCCGGTCCAGAAATCGTACCAGCCCCCCTCTGAAATCGGCAGATATACGTCCCAGGTCTTCACGTCGGCGGCCAGCACCGGCGCGACATGAAGGGCGCTGCCGAACATATAAGCGTGAACCTGATCCAGGGCTTCCGGATCGTTGGGGAAGTCGAACACCAGCGGCCGTATCAACGGCATTCCGGCCGTCGAAGCTTCTGCTGCCAAAGCGTAGGTGTAGGGCAACAAGCGATAGCGGAGTTCGAGGTAGAAGCGCGCGACGCGCTCCACCGTCTCGCCATATCGCCAGAACTCGGTATCGGTCATGTAGCCGTGGACGCGTGTCAACGGCAGGAAGGTTGCGAACTGGAACCAGCGCAGGAACCGTTCCTGATAGGCAGGGTCCGTATATTGCCCCTGCCCCGGCCGAAAGAAGCCGCCTGCGTCGACGGTCCACCAGGCCTGGCCTGCTGCCGCCATGTTGAGTCCGGCGGGGATCTGGCGTTTGAGCGTCTCCCAATCGTGACCGATGTCGCCCGACCATGTGGCCGCGCCGTAACGCTGCTGACCGGGGGCGGCCGATCGGGTCAGGATCATGACGCGCTTGTCGGGATAGGCCCGCCGCTGCGCCTCATAGACCGTACGGCTGACTTGCAGTGGGTAGAGGTTACGGCGTTTTTCGCCCGGCTGGGTCTTGCCCGGTGCCGCATAAATCGGCCGTCCGGCCAGATCGTCATTCTCGGGCTCGGTCGCGTCCTGCCACCAGGCATCGATACCAAGGGAACCGAGCTTTTGAGTCTGCTGCCGGGCATAGAAGCGCGCGGCGACGGGATTAAAGAAATCGATCCATTCGGTCCCGGGAATGTAGAAGCCCTTGGCTGCGACATCCTTGCCCAGTTCGGTTTCTTTACCGACCTTGGACCAGACCGACAGCATCAGGCGCATGTCCGTCGCATGCAGCTCCCGCACGAGGCCCGCAGGGTCGGGATAATGGTCCTCGTCGAAGCGCATGGCATTCCAGCCATACTTTCCCCAATATTGCCAATCCTGCACCATCATGTCGCAAGGAAGCTTGCGGGCGCGGAATTCGCGCGCCGTCGCCAGTATCTCGGCCGACGAGTGAAACCGCTCGCGGCAATGAATGTAGCCGAGCGCCCACAGCGGCATCATCGGCTGCGGGCCCAGCACGGCGTGATAGCCCGCCATGACGTCCGCCGCCGTAGGTCCGGCAATCACGACATAGTCGATGCCCTCGGATACGGGCGATGACCAGGTCGTGCGATCGTCTACCGGAGCGAAGGTGAGCACCGGCACATCCTCGTCGCTCGCTCGCACCAGCACGCTGTGCTCTCCCGCGGCAAGCGCACCAATGAAGCTGGCAGTCGGTGGCAGCCAAAGATTGGCGAGGTCCGTCATTGGCTCGCCGTCGACCTCCACATAATGGCGCGAAGACATCTTGCGACCGAGATTGAGCAGGAACGCATATCGGCCATCCCGCGGGACCGTAAACTTCCCGATGAATTCGGCATCGCGGCGCCGGACCCGGGCATTGCCGGTGGACGTGGTGACATCGGCCATGCGCGCGGCGCCTGCTGCCGCCTGTCGGACCAATGTGATCGGGCGGTCCGGCCGGTTCAGCTCTGCCATGCCGGGATTGTGCCATAGCAGACCATAGCCTTTGCTCGACAGCACGAACGGCTGGCTGATCTGCGTATTCACCTGGGTCAGCCGGCGCGGCAGACCCCGGATATCGAGATGGCCGTCCTGGAAGCAGCCGGTGCCGTAGAGGCGTTCATCGGGCGGGCTGGCGAAACCCTGCGTTACCGCAAGGGTCGGCTCGGTTCCGATCGTCGATGGTGCGAAGTGGCGCGATCCGGGCGCTTCGCTGAGGAGCAGCTTGCCCGCTCCGTCATGGAACGACAGACATCCCGTCGCTTCGTCCCACACGCATTGCGCGTGCGGGAGCGTCAGCCGCGTTCGGCCGCCTTCGTGCGAGCGCCTGGGGATTGGCGGCTTCGCGATGGGCACGAGCATTTCGCTGGGCGCTGCGGGAGGCGCTCCAACGGGCGCAACGCGGACGCGGAACGCGCGATCGCTGAGTGCCGCGACGGTAATCGCCAATTCCCCCGAGGAGATCACGAAATCCGTGGCAACGCTCCGCGTCGCGGCCTGCACCGCGCCGCTCGCCACGATCGCCGCGCCCGCACCGCTGCTGAGCAGCGCCCGCCGGGTAATCGCCCAGCTACGCGGCGTTTTCTCGTCTGTCACGCAACCTCCCGTTCGCTTCGTTTCTGCACGGCTCGGCCATCAGTCGGGCCGTCCATCTTCCTCAATGATCGCGACGTCCCAGGCGGCGAGGTCGATCTTCCCGCCACGCTGCACCTTGCGCCCATGCAGCAGTTCGGTGCCCGCGGCCGGCGCAGTCACATGCTGTGGCAGAGCCGAGTAGTTGAGCACGTACCGGACGGTATGGCCATTCTTCAGCGTGCCGCCGCGCACGATCAGCGGGAATTGCACGCCCGCGACCGATGGCGCGACGCCTGCACGCGTGACTTCGGCGGCGACGATCTTCTCGGTCAGCGGGTCGCTCGGCATGAAGCCAACATAGCTGACCTCGCCTTTGCCCCAATGGTTGCGGGTCATCGCAGCAGCAGCCGGCCATGACGGATGCTGATAGCGCGCCACGACCTCGGCGGTGGTGGGCTTCAGCATCTCCATCCACCAGCGTGGCGCGTTGTCGGCATCCGCAACCCCGAACGGATTGCCCGCGAGCGTGACCCCCACGGGGATCGTGAACTCCTGATAGGTGACGCCTGCCGCCTCGGCGATCGCGCCGGGCTGCGAGGCGTAGCGGACCTTCGTATTCTCGTCCGAAAAGCCGCTCTTGAAGGTGTAGAGCAGGTGGCCGCCGCGCTTCGCATAGTCGTTCAGCCGCGCGATCTCGGCATCGCTCGCCACGTACAGTGCGGGCACGACGATGAGCTTGTACTGATCTAGCTTTTGCGTGCTGTCGGGTGAAACGATGTCGGTCTCGACGTTCATCCGATAAAGGGCGTCGTAGAAGGGGCGAAGCACCTGGTTGTATTCCACGCCGTCCGGCTTGAACGCATTGAACGCCGTTTGGGCGGCGTTGCTGACGTAGACGGCGACCTGATTGTGCTTTTTCATCCCGGCCAGCTTCGGGCCCAGGCGAGCGATCTCGGCGCCGATCCCCTTGGCCGCCGCATACTCCGCATTGGGCTTGTAGTCCTGCGACAGCAGCCCGCGCCAGTAGGTCTCGGCCGCATTCGCGGTCGTGGCCCAGTGCCAGTATTCGACCATTTGCGCGCCCGAGGCGAGATGGCTGAACGCCTGGAGACGAAGCTGGCCCGGATAGGGCGTCCATTGCGGAAAACCCTGCGCCTCGGTTTCCAGCACGAGATAGTTCTGCCCGTTGCGGATCGAGCGCGCCTCGTCGCCGCCAAAGGCGATCTCCGCGCCGGTCAGCTTGTCCTGGGTTGGATGATAGATGTCGATGCCCGCAATATCGAGCGACCGCGCAGCCTTCCAATGGTCGACCTCCGGCTGGATGCCATAGGACCCCTCCCGCCAGCCCAGGTCGAAATTCTGCGTCATGAACTGCCCGGGCCGGGCATGCGCACGTACGAGTTTGGCTTGCCACGCCAGGAAATCGGTCACGAGGCTGCGTTGATAGGCGGCGAAGGCGTTCGACATGCTGGCGTTGATCGAGCCGTTGGTCGACGGAAAGTCTTCCCACCGGTTGATCCGGTTGGACCAGTAATTGAGACCCCACGCCGCGTTCAGGGCATCGAGGCTCGGCCATTTCGCCTTGATCGATTGGACGAACGCCGCCTGCACCGCCGGACCGCTGGTGCCATAGGGCTTGGTCTCGTTGTCGAGCTGATAGCCGATCACCGCGGGATGATCCTTCACATGGTCCACCAGCGCGACAATCACCCGCTCGG
>Ga0265797_10004269_pt1 | contig 22007 bp, 20 predicted proteins | sample P2T30metagenome_FD_192433 | JGI IMG/M metagenome (GOLD analysis project Ga0265797, IMG submission 192433) | Plant litter microbial communities from East Loma Ridge, Irvine, California - P2 T30 | ecosystem: Environmental > Terrestrial > Plant litter > Unclassified | place: USA: California... | reverse complement strand
AGCCGACATTCGCTGCCCAACCGGACTGGGCCAGCACGCCATCCTCGGCCTGCATGAAGGCAGCCAGCTTGGCTTCCAATCGATGCTGGAAACTGCCTTCCTGCAAGAATACGGACGACATAAGCATCTGGCCCTGGGTGCCCTGCAGCGTGCGCACCTGGGCGTCGATGAGGGCCGCTTCATTGGCGATGCACAGGTAGTCGTTCCCGGCCAGCATCACTGCGCCGGGTTGGGGCGGCGTCCAGACGTGCATATGCTCGCCGCCCAGCAGTTTTTGCACCCGATCGACATAATGTTCGTCCATGCGCCGCGTCACGAATTCAGGCATGCGGCGCGCAGCAGGTTGGGTGGCAAATCGTTCGATATTGATGGCTGTGGTCATGCTTCCTCCGTTGGCGTGAAAAGAGAGTGATTTGTGGTTACGCAAGTTCCCATAATGCCGTGCTCGCATTACATTTGACTGAACTCAATGTTCAGCAACTATTTTTAGTCAAGTTACTAGGTAATTGCGTAAAATCAATTTTGACAGTACAAGGAAGATCGCGGCATAAAGCATTTCGCGACACCACTATTCAGCCGAAACCCGCAGTGAAAAAAGTTTTGTCCAATAGCACATTCACGATCGACGCCCGCCTCACACGGATGAGGGCGTCCGTCATGCAATGGCTGCTCGACAATGGGATGGAGAGCGATCGCTTGGCCTTGCGCCTGCAATGCCTGGCCTGGATCGGCTGTTTGGGCTTGCCGCTGTACTATCTGGTCTGGACTGTGTTTTTCCCGCAACAGTACGAAAGCCTGACGCTGCGCCTGGTCGGGGTGGCACTGTGCCTGCCCGCACTGTTCCTGAAGCGCTTGCCCTGGCTGGCGCGGCCGCGCCGCATGCAGGTCTATGAATTCATCGGCATTACCTATGTACTGCCCTTCTTCTTCACCTACATGTTCCTGAGGAACCATGGCTCAGCGGTATGGGGCGAGTCGCTGCTGGTGGCGCTGATCGTGCTGTTCCAGTTCGACGGGCTGTGGGCGCTGGCGTCCTGGACTTGCGGCACGTTGCTGGCGGCGGCGCTGTTCGCGCTGCGCGCCGATCCTGCTTTCCTGCTCCACCGTTTAGTGCTGGAGCAGGCGCCGATCTATTTCTTCTCCATCGCGATCGTGTCGGTGACCCGGGTCGGACGCCGCGTGCTGGCGCGCGAGAAACTGGCCGGTATGGCGCAGGCGCTGGCGATGGTGTCGCACGAGCTGCGTACGCCGCTGATCAGCGTGGCGGCCAACGTGCGCGGCATCGAACGCTCGCTCAAGGCGCGCGAGCAGCAGGCCGGGACAGCTGAGGCGCCGGCCGCCCCGGATGCGGCGAGCGTGGCGGTGAACGAAGCGATGGAACGCATCGGCTTCGAAGTGCGCCACATGAACCAGATGATCGACCTGTTCCTGCAATCGGCGGCGGCGCTGAACCAGCAACTGGCGGCCACCGAGCACGTTTCGATGGCGGACGTGGTTGCCAACGTGATCGAACGCTATCCATTCACCGGACAGGACCAGCGCGATGCCGTCAGCGTGGTGGTGCGCGGCAATTTCCAGTTTGCCGGCAAGCACGAATTGTGCGTGGTCGTGTTGCTCAACCTGCTGCGCAACGCGCTCAAGGCACTGCAGCGCGCCGGCCGCGGCCAGGTCCGCATCGTCATCGACGGCACCCGGGCGCGTCCACGCCTGCTGGTCATGGATTCCGGCTGCGGCATTGCGCCGCGCCAGTTGCCGCATATTTTTGAACGCTTTTATTCCTGGCCGCCGAGTTCCGGGGCCGGCATCGGCCTGGCGCTGTGCCGGGACATCGTCCATGCCTGGCAGGGCCGCATCCGCTGCCGCTCGCGCGAATCGGCGTGGACCGTGTTCGCCCTCGAATTTCCCTCCGCCGATCTCCGCTAACCGATTCTCGTCGAGAATTTCCGCTCAAGCATTACTACTGAACCATTCATGTCTTTGCCCATTTATCAGCACCCGACCATGACCGTCCTGGTCGACGACAGCGTCAGCTTCCTGCACAGCCTGCGCTTCCAGCTCGGCCCCGCCTTGCCCAGCACTACCTTCAGCGATGCCGGCGCCGCCCTGGCCTGGCTGCGCGAACAGAGCCGCGACGGTTCCGACCTCGAAAGCTTCCTGTCGCCCTGCGTCGATACCTATACGCATGAACCGCAGCCCTTCAGCGTGGCCCTCCACGTCGGCCAGTTGTGCCAGATCGCGCGCCGTGCGCGCCGCTTCATGACGCCGTCGGTGCTGGTGATCGATTATTCGATGCCGCAGATGAACGGCATCGAATTCTGCGAAGCGGTCCAGGACTTGCCGTGCAAGAAGATCCTGCTGACCGGCGTCGCCGACGAAAAGGTGGCGATCGCCGCCTTCAACCGCGGCCTGATCGACCGCTACATCCGCAAGAGCGACCCGGACGCACTCGACCGCCTGGAGTCGGATCTCGTTGCACTGCAGCGCAACTATTTCGTGGCGCAATCGCGCGTGGTCCAGGGTTTGCTGGCGCTGCACGAATACCGCTTCGTGGGCGACCCCGCGATTGCGGCACTGGTCGACCAGGTCGGGCGCTCCTACCAGATCGTCGAACACTATTTATATAAGAGTCCGTCCGGTTTCCTGATGTTCGACGCCGAGGGCCGGCCGCACCTGCTGGTGATCGAGACCGAACAGGGCATGCGCGCGCATTACGAAATGGCGGTCGACAGCGGTGCGCCGCCGGCATTGCTGGATGCGCTGCGCGAACGGCGCGTGATTCCGAATTTCAGCGGCGGCGATGGTGACGGCATGTATTCGAATGCCTTTGATGAGGGCTGGTACAACCACACGGCGCCGGCCCAGGAATGCCGCGGCCGCGAACGTTACTACTGGGCCATGTTCGACATGAATCCGGCCTCCCTCGACGGTCCGGTAGCGCCGCTGTCGGCCTTCCTGCGCCGCCACCAGGCCAGCTAAAAGCAGGTCCGGTTCGCTTGTCTGCATGCTGGCCTGCAACAAAGGTGCATATGGTGGCATAATGCCAATTATCAAAGGCAAAAGCGCTCACCATGGAACAGGCTGGACTCGTCAAAGTCGTGCTCGCGGATCCTCGCCAGTTGATGTGCGAGGGGCTGCAACGCGCGCTCGATGCGCGAGCCGGCATCAAGGTGGTCGCGGTGGCACGTTCACGTGCGGAGCTGATGGCCGCGCTCGACAACGTCGCGCCGGATGTGCTGCTGCTGAATCCGCGTCTCGAATTGCAGGGCGGCACGGCACTGATCCGCGACCTGCGCAAGCTGCTGCCCTACCTGCCGCTGCTGACACTGGCATCGGATGCCAGCAACGATGACCCGGTGGCCCTGCTGCGCGCCGGCGCCAAGGGTTACCTGTCGAAGCACAACGATACCGCCGACCTGATCCACGCGATCCTGAAAGTCGCCGACGGTGGCCTCTACGTCAGCAGCGAGCTCAGCGAAAGCCTGGCGGAAGAACTGTGCGCCGGCCTGCGCACCAACAGCTTTGCGCGCCTGTCGCCGCGCGAAGCCGAGGTGTTCGGCTTCCTGGCGCACGGCCACACGGTGTCGCATATCGCCCAGGTGCTGCAGCTGAGCGTCAAGACTGTCTCGACCCACAAGAGCCGCATGATGGAGCGTCTCGGCCTGGGCTCGCTCAGCGAATTGATCCAGTACGCGATCACCAACGACCTGATCGACCTCAACGACGCTTCGCCGGCGCGCGAACCCGACGCCGGCCCGGCGCCGCGCAGCATCGAGGCGCGCCGTTCGGACCAGGACCGCGCCGCGCTGCCGCCCGAGGAGTGGCTGGCCGGACTGCTGCCGGGCCGCCGCTCCTGAGAGCGCTCTTAATAGTATCAGTCGGCCCGGTCACGCCCCAGGCGCTCGCTGACCCACTCGTGCCAGCCGCAATCCGGACAGGCGCTGCAAAGGATGACGCCGAAAAAGGTTGCGCAGCCAAGCGCGATGAGACTGGTGTGCAGCAGGAAATCCATATGCTCCTCCCTTTCCAAAATCGTCGGCGCGGGCGCCGGTACATTGCCGGGTCCGTCGAGACCAATGTAATCCAAGGCGCGTAGTAAATCCAGAGGCGCACGACAGCCCTGGACGTTGACAGCGCTCAAGCCATGCGGCTATTGTCTTTCCACTCAGACAAATCATTCGCAAGGAAAACATGTCCGCCAGTGCTTCGACCCGCCGTGCCCTCCTGAAATTTGCCGCCGGTGCCGCCGCCGCGACCGCCTTGCCGGCCGCCGCGCTGGCTGCCGCTGCTGCCAATGCTGCTGACGGCAAGCCAGGGAAGGCAGCCAGGCCGGCGGGTGCCGACGCCGCCGATCCGCGCTTCGGGGCATTGCTGGCCAGCTTCGCCGACGAAATCCTGACGCTGTCCCCGACCAGCGCGTCCAGCCTCGGCCTCGACAGCGGCAAGCACGCAGCCCTGAAGTCGCAGCTGGAAAACGTCTCGCGCGAGGAAGATGCGCGCTGGACGGCGCAGGTGAAGTCGATGTCCACCCGTCTGGACGCCGTCGACCGCGCGGCGCTGCCGGCCCAGGACCAGATCCGCTACGACACCGTGCGCTACGCCGTCGCCGCCGGACTCGAAGGCACCGCCTTCCCCTTCGGCGGCGCGGCCAGCGGACTGCAGGGCGGCACCGCGCCCTTCCCGGTGACCCAGCAGGATGGCGCCATCACCCGCATCCCGGAATTCCTGAATTCCCAGCACGCCATCGCCAGCCGCTTTGATGCCGAAGCCTACCTGGCGCGGGTGCAGGCGATGGCGCGCCTGCTCGACCAGGAAAGCGCGCGCATCGCCGAACAGGATGCGATGAACGTGCGCCCGCCGGCTTTCATCGTCCGCACCGCACTGGAACAACTGAAAGCTTACCGCGCGCTGCCGGCGCAGGACCAGACGCTGGTGACTTCGCTCGCCACGCGCGCCCGCACGCTGAACCTGGCCGGCGACTGGGCCGGCCGCGCCCAGGCGCTCGTCGACGATGCCATCTACCCGGCTCTGGATCGTCAGATCGCGGCGCTGGAGCAGGCCGGCCGCAAGGCTGATGACACCGCCGGCGTGCACCGCCTGCCCGATGGCGAAGCCTATTACCGCTGGGCGCTGAAGCTCGGCACCAGCACCAGCTACACGCCGCAACAGGTGCACAGCATCGGCCAGGAACAGAACCGCGAACTGGAAGCGCGCATGGACGCCATCCTGCGCGCCCAGGGCATGACCCAGGGTTCGGTGGGCGCGCGCATGCAGGCACTGTCGACGGACCCGCAGCGCCTGTTCGCCGACGACGAACGCGGCCGCGCCCAGCTGATCGCCTATTGCAACGAGCGCGTGGCGGCGATCCGCAAGCTGCTGCCGCGCGTGTCCCACCTCAATTTGAAAGCGCCGCTGGCGATCAAGCGGGTACCGGCCGACATCCAGGACGGCGCCCCGCTCGGCTACATGAACTTTGCCTCGCTCGACGGCAAGCGCCCGGCCATCTATTACATCAACCTGAAGTCGACCGGCAATTGGCCGCGCCACGAACTGAGTTCGCTCACCGCGCACGAGGGCGTGCCCGGCCACGCGCTGCAGGGCGCCTACCTGGCCGAGCACCACGCCGAGACGCCGCTGATCGCTTCGCTGATCGGCTTCAACGCCTTCGTCGAAGGCTGGGCGCTGTATGCGGAACAGCTGGTCGACGAATTCGGCCTGTACGCGGACGACCCGTTCAGCCGCCTGGGCTATCTGCAAGCCCAGAAATTCCGTGCCTGCCGCCTGGTGGTCGACACCGGCATGCATGCCCTGAAGTGGGAGCGCCGGCAGGCGATCGAGTTCCTGTCGCTGCACACCGGGCGCGCGCTGGCCTCGGTCACCAGCGAGATCGACCGCTACACGGTGTCGCCGGGCCAGGCTTGCGGCTACAAGATGGGGCACAACGAAATCCTGCGCAACCGCGAGCGGGCCAGGGCGGCGCTGGGTGCGAAGTTCGACCTGGCCGTCTTCGACGATGCGCTGCTCGCCTGCGGCGGGGTGCCGATGGCGGTGCTGCCGACGGTGGTGGATCAGTACATCGCGCGCGCCAGCACCTAAAGGTTTGTACCGAGGGGCACCGCCGGGTTGTAGCGCCGCTCTTCCGGCCGCGTCAGCACCCGCAGTGCCACCTCGACCGGCACGCCGAGTGCCGCCAGTTCACGTGCCCGTGGCCCGAAACCCTGTGCGGGCTCGGCATGAATCACCGCGTCGATCAGCAGCGCGGTCTTGTAATCGCTTCGTCTGTCCATGCGGCGATGCTAACATGCGCCACGGCGCCAACTGGAGACGCCATGCCGAACCCGACCCGCGCCGCACGCAGGCTCACCCGCGTGCTTACCCGCTTGATCACACTGATGCCGACCCTCGTGTTTTCCACACCGGCGCTGGCCGCCCTGCCGGTCCACACGCTCGCCAACGGCAGCGTGCGCGCCACCGTCACCGAGGCCATCGGCGGACGGCTGCTGTCTTTCGCGCTGGCCGGCCAGCCGAATTTTTTACGCGTCGATGAAACCGCCGGCGATCCGGCCACAGCGGTCGATGCGACGACCGGCAACGTCGGCTACCTCGGCCACGAAGTCTGGGCCGGTCCGCAACAGCAGTGGTGGGTGCACCAGGACGTGAACCCGGCGCGCAAGGCGGCGCAGGCCAACTGGCCGCCCGATCCTTACCTGAGCCTGGCGCGCTACACGCTGGCCGCGGCCACGAGCAGCGCGATCACGCTCACCAGTCCCGCCAGCCCGGTCAACGGCCTGCAGCTGGTCAAGCGCTACGCGCTGGTGCCGGGCAAGCCGAACAGCCTGCGCCTGGACGTGGGCGCCGTCAACCGGCGCGCGAGCGGGGTGGCATGGGACATCTGGTTCAACACGCGCGTACACGCCGATACCCGGGTGTATGTGCCGGTAGCGGATGCCGGCGCGGCCAGGGTCGAACCGCAGCAGGCCGTCGATGGGCTGGCCCCGCCGCGCTACAGCGTCGACGCCCGCGTGTTCGCGCTCGACGTGCCCGCCGGCGGCCAGCCGCCGCGGCGCGGCAAGCTGTTCCTGCAGCCGGCCGCCGGCTGGATGGCCGCCTTCCGCGGCGCCCAGGCCTTCATCGTCCAGTTCCCGCTGCAGCCGCGCAGCGCCATCCATCCGGACCAGGGCCAGGTCGAGCTGTACCAGGACATCGAGCCCGGCCGCCCGGACCAGGGCCTGCTCGAGATGGAAGTGCACGCGCCGTGGCGCCAGCTGGCCCCGGGCCGGCGCATGGATGCGTTCGAGACCTGGACCCTGCTGCCGTACGCCGGTCCGGCCACGCGCGCCGCTCACCTCGCCTTCCTGCGCGCCCACGCCCGGAATCTCGGCCTGGACGGTCTGTAGAAGGACGCTCATAAGGCGTGGAAATCCTGCCGCCGCCAGCAAAAACTGGCGCCAAGCAGTATCCTTCTGCTACCGTAGCACATTCACCCTCAACTTTTCGCCAGACAGAAATGACCTCATCCAGCGAGCAATCGAAAGAACAAGACAACAGCCTGCCCCTCGACATGATCATCTTCGGTGGCATGGGCGACCTGGCCATGCGCAAGCTGCTGCCCGCGCTGTACATGGCTTACCTGCACGGCAACCTGCCGGGCGAGACCCGCATCCTGTCCACCGGCCGCCAGGACATCGACCGCGGCGCCTACCTGAAGCACGTGGAAGACCATTCGCGCGCCTTCATCGCCCAGGACAACTTCAACGACAAGACCTGGGACGGCTTCCTGCAGCTGCTCGAATACGTCAAGCTGGACGTGCAGGCGGCGCCGCGCTTCGACACCCTCGAACAGGCTTCGCGCAAGGGCGCCCAGCGTGTGTTCTACCTGTCGACCGCGCCCTCGCTGTTCACCACCATCTGCGACAAGCTGGCCGCCAGCGGCCTGGTCGACGCCAATGCGCGCGTGGTGCTGGAAAAACCGCTCGGCACCGACCTGGCCTCGGCCATCGCCATCAACGAAGACGTGGGCCGCTATTTCTCGGAATCGCAGATCTACCGCATCGACCATTACCTCGGCAAGGAAACCGTGCAGAACCTGATGGTGCTGCGCTTCGGGAATTCAATCCTGGAACCGCTGTGGCGCGCGCCGAACATCGCCAGCGTGCAGATCACGGTAGCCGAGGAAGTCGGCGTGGGCAGCCGCGCCGGTTTCTACGACGGCGCCGGCGCCATGCGCGACATGGTGCAGAACCACCTGCTGCAGCTGCTGTGCATCGTCGCCATGGAGCCGCCGACCTCGCTCAACGCGGACGCGGTGCGCGACGAAAAGCTGAAGGTGCTGCGTTCGCTGCGCCGCTTCAAGCTGGCCGACATCGCGCGCGACACCGTGCGCGGCCAGTACATTCATGGCGTCAGCGGTAACCAGGAAGCCGCCGGCTACCTCGAAGAAAAGAACGTCCCGCAGGACAGCGGCACCGAAACCTTTGTCGCCCTGCGCGCCTTTGTCGATACCTGGCGCTGGTCCAAGGTGCCCTTCTATCTGCGCACCGGCAAGCGCATGCGCAGCCGCTCGTCCAAGATCGTGATCGAGTTCGCGAACCCGCCGTTCCCGCTGTTCCACCAGAACGCCGGCGCGGTCGCGAATCGCCTGGTCATCGAACTGCAGCCGGAAGAAGCCATCAAACTGCAGCTGATGGCCAAGCAGCCCGGCAGCGGGATGGAGACCCAGCAGGTGTCGCTGAATCTCGACCTGCAATCGGCGATGCCGCAGCGCCGCGCCGAAGCCTACGAGCGCCTCTTGATCGACGTGGTGCGCGGCCGCCTGACCCACTTCATGCGCCGCGACGAACTGGAAGCGGCGTGGCAGTGGGCCGACCCGATCATCGAAGGCTGGCAAACGCTGGACGAGAAGCCGCACCCATATGCGGCCGGGTCGTGGGGTCCGGCGGAGTCGTTCGCGCTGCTGGCGCGCGATGGGTTCAGCTGGGTCGAATGATCGCTCGCTGCGCAGGCGCGGTCAGCGGCGCCTGGCAGCAAGTACCAGTGCGATCCCGCCCAGGATCGCGGCGGCGGCCAGCGCCAGCCGCGCCGTGAAGGCCTCGTCCAGCATCAGCACCCCGCCCAGGGCTGCGATCAGCGGCACCGACAGCTGGACCGAGGCGGCCTGCAGTGCCGCCAGCCGCGGCAGCGCCGCATACCAGATCACATAACCCAGGCCGGACGTGATCGCGCCGGACGCCAGCGCCAGCGCGATGCCGCCGCCGTCCGCATGCCCGCGTGCGGCCCAGGCCAGCCATGCTACCCAAAGCGCAATACCCAGCGGCGTGGCGCGCACGAAGTTGCCGGCGGTGGCCGCCAGCGGATCCGTCACGCCACGGCCGCGCAGCGAATACCCACCCCAGGCTACGCCAGCCACCACCATCAACGCCGCTCCTGCCAGCGACGGTGCGGCCACGCCCGGCAGCAGCAGGAGCACCAGTCCGCCCACGGCCAGTGCCAGCCCGAGCCACCCAGCCATGCCGAAACGCTCGCCGCCGCGCAGTCCGGCCGCGAACATCGTCAATTGCACCGCGCCGAACAGGATCAGCGCGCCGCTGCCGGCCGCCAGGCGCAGGTAGGCAAAGCTGAAACAGGTGACGTAGAGGAACAGCATCACGGCTGCCGGCCAGTCGCCACCTCGCTTCGGTCGCGGCCCGGCCTGCCGTGGCCCGGCCTGCACACCAATGACCAGCATCAGCACCGCGGCGCCCGCAGCCAGGCGGATGGCGCCGAAGCTGGCCGGATCGATACGAGCCTGTTGCAGTGCGATCCGGCACAGCAGCGAATTGGCGGCAAAGGCGAGCATCGCCAGCGCGGTCAACGCTACGGTGGCCAGCGCCGGATGGCGCGCCAGGGCTCCGCTGCGGCTTGGCATCGTTGGTCTCCTCCAGTGTTATGCAGGGCGCCTGCGAATACCGTCTTCCTCACGCAAGCGAGGATTGATGCCAAGGGCCCACGTCTATATTCTGCCGCAATCCTGGTGCTTCTAACAACCTGGATTCTGTTGCTCAGTATGGGTCCCCGCCAAGGGGGCCGCCCAGGCCGGGGACGACGGATGCAGGGCGCGGCAGGTTCAGAACGCCGCCTGCACCTGATCCGAACGCGCCAGGTCGGCCACGCCCTGCGCATCCTTGATCGCAATGTCGCGCACCCCGCGCAGCACGAAGGTCGCCGCCGCCCCGCGCGCAAAGCGCACGTGGTCGAAGCTGGCGCCGGCCACGTCGTCGAGCAGCACCGGCGGACGCGCATCCGGCTTTTCGCTGCGCAGGTCGGCGTGGTGCACGTCGAGGTTGCGCGCGTGACGCACGTACAGGCCGTAGGCCGGGGTGACGCCGAACATGCTCGGCTCCGGATAATGGTCGGCCTCTTCCGGGACCTGGCGCGCGGCGTCGGCCGCGGTGCCGCCGCCGCCGTGCACGATACTCAGGTTGCTGATGCGGACATCCTCGACCGGCGCTTCCGGCAGGCCGGCGACGATCGAGGAAAACGGCGCGTTCGCCTGCGACACCACCACGTTGCTGATGTTGATGCGGCGGATCGCGCCGACCCTGGTGCCAGCCGGCGCGCGCATGCGACGGCCGAGGCGGATAAACAGCGGCGCGGTGGTGAGGTCACGCATCGCCAGGTTGTCGGCGGTGACGTCCTCGATGATGGCGCCGTCCACGCTTTCGATGGCGAAGCCGCGGCAACGCTCGAACACGCAGTTGCTGATCGCGATGTTGCGGAAGCCGCCGTTCGATTCGGTGCCGAGTTTGATGCGGCCGCACACGCCTTCCTTGTCCGGCGCCTCCAGCTGGGTCCTGCCGAAGGTGCCGTCGAGCAGCGTGCCGAGGTCGAAGCCGGATACCTGGCAGCCGGTAATCGTCACGTGTTCCGTAAAGCGCGGCTTGCCGAGCGCGTACGAGCTTTTCAGGCAGATGGCGTCGTCGTTCGGGCTGTTCACCGCGCAGTTGGCGATGCGGACGTTGCGGCAGCAGTCGATGTCGAAGCCGTCGCGGTCGGTGTCGACCATCAGGTTGTCGATCGCCAGGTTGTCGACGCCGGTCGCCAGCAGCGCGAAGTGGCCGCACTTGAGCATCGAAAAATCGCGCAGCTGCACGTTGCGGCAATTCTTCAGCGCGATCGCCTTGTTGCCCTTGCCGGCCATCTCGGCGCCGAACACCGTGCCTTTTTTCGCGCGCTCGCCCATCGGGTCGGCGCCTTTCAGCGACGACGGCATGTCACCGGCTTTCAGTGGGCGGTTGGCGCCGGGGCCGGAGCGGGTCAGGCCACGGCCCCAGATGCGGCCCGGTCCCAGGATCGCGATGTTCTCCAGGCCCTCGCCCCAGATCAGGCTATTGTGCCAGTGGCTGTGGCCGAAGTCCTGGTAGGCGTCCCACGGGTTCGGCTCGGCGTCGTCGTAGCGGCCCTTGTCGGTGGCCGGGTCGGCGGCGATGATGACGCTGCCGGCATCCAGGTACAGCGCGACGTTGCTGCGCAGGCGGATCGAGAAGCTCAGGTAGCGGCCGGCCGGGAACAGCACGGTGCCGCCGCCCGCCGCGCTGGCTGCGGCAATGGCGGCGTTGATGGCATCGGTATCGAGGGTGCTGCCGTCGCCGCGGGCGCCGTGGGCGCGCACGCTGAAGGCTGACTGCGAAGCTGACTGCGAACCGGAAAGCGCGGCGGCCTGCGCCAACGCGGCGCCGGGCAGGCCGAGGGTACAGGCAGCGCCGGCGCCGAGGGTGGCAATCATGCGCTGGAGCGAGGTGCGGCGGGCGGGGCGGAATGGCGTCATGCTTTTGATAGGTAGGCGGGTCGACTCTGACAGCGCACCTTAGCACCGGGACGCCCGGCGAGGTGCGCAACTTGTTGAGCGATCGACTATGATATATTCCGCCCGCAATCAAACCGCCCACCACGAGCCTTCCGACCATGAATGATGAACGCGGCGACAGCGCCGGCAACGACGACCCCGGCGTCTACCGCACCCTGCTCGAATCCACCAAGGCGATCCCGTGGCGCATCGACTGGGCGACGGCGCGCTTCACCTACATCGGTCCGCAGATCGAGGGCGTGCTCGGGTGGCGCCAGGACAGCTGGCAGACCGTGAACGACTGGGCCGAGCGCATCCATCCCGAAGACCGCCAGCGTACCGTCGATTTCTGCATCGCCCAGTCGCAGCAGGGCATGGACCACGAAGCCGATTACCGCGCGCTGACGCCGGACGGCGACTTTGTCTGGATCCGCGACGTCGTGCACGTGATCCGCAAGGCCGACGGCAGCGTCGATTGCCTGGTCGGCTTCATGTTCGACATCAACGAGCGCAAGCGCGCCGAGGACAAGATCCTGCAGCTGCAGAAGGAACTCGAAGCCCTGTCCTACCGCGATGCGCTCACCGGCATCGCCAACCGCCGCATGTTCGACCGCATGCTCGACGTCGAATGGGGCAAGGCGCGCGCCGCGGCGGCGCCGCTGTCGATGATCATGATCGACATCGACTTCTTCAAGCAGTACAACGACCGCTACGGCCACCCGCGCGGCGACGCCTGCCTGCAGGCAGTCGCGCGCGTGCTGGACGAAGGCGCCGCGCGCACCCGCGACCTGTGCGCGCGCATGGGCGGCGAAGAATTCGCCCTGCTGCTGCCGGCCACCGACGAAGCGGCGGCGCTGGCCGTGGCTGAACGCTGCGCACGCCTGCTCGCACGCGCGGCGCTGCCGCACGAGGGCTCGGCGGTGGCTGCCACCGTCACCTGCAGCATGGGCGTCGCGACGCTGGTACCGGGCGCGCACGACGAACCGGGGCGCCTGATCGACCTGGCCGACACCCGGATGTACCAGGCCAAGCGCGGCGGGCGCAACCGGGTGGCCGGCGGCGCGGGCTGATGGCGCTTGCTGTCGGCGGCCTGGCGATCCGCTGATTATGCCGGCTGGGCAGCCGTGAACATCTCGATCAGGCTCCCCGGCGCGTCCGCGCCGAAGCAGAGCCGGAACAGCGTCGCGGTCTCCTCGGCCACGCTCGCTGCGCGTGCAAACATCGGCGCCTCGAACGCCGCGAGCGCGGCGCCAATGTCGCCGGGATGGGCGACCAGCGCCTGCGCCAGTTCGGCGCCGTCGAGCAGCGCCAGGTTGGCGCCCTCGCCGTTCGGCGCCATCAGGTGGGCGGCATCGCCGATCAGGGTGACACCAGCGCCCTGGCCGCCGGCGCGGGTCCAGGCATGGCCGGGCGGCAGCGTGTGCAGGATGCGCGGCACCGGGTCGGCATCGGTGTCGCGGATCAGGGAGCGCAGCGCCGGCGCCCAGCCTTCGAACTCGTTGGCGACCTGCGCCAGCGCGCCGGCGCGGTCGCTGAAGTCGATGCCGCCGCTCCAGTCCTGCGTCCGGTTCAGGGCCACATAGGCGTGCAGCACGCCGTCCGGCTCGCGGTGCGCGAAGATGCCCTGGCCGGGCGCCACCGCCATCAGCATGCCGCCGCCGACCGCCGCGGCAGCCGCCGGGTGGCGCCGGTCGGCATCGACCAGCCAGGTCTCGATGAAGGTGGTGCCGACGTAGACCGGCACCGCATCCGACAGCAGCGGCCGTACCTTCGACCACGCGCCGTCGGCGCCGACCAGCAGGTCCGTGATGGCGATCGATCCATCCGTAAAGGTGAGCGCGTGGTGGCCGGCGCCGAGGGCAGCCACGCCGGCGAGCTTGCGGCCCCACTGCACGCAACCGGCCGGCAGCGATTCCAGCAGCATGCGCCGCAAGGCACCGCGCAGTACCTCCGGGCGTCCGCCACTGCCGTCGTCGGGCGCGTCCAGCAGGACCGTGCCCTCGCTGCCAAGCACGCGCGTCTGCTCGCCGCCCGGGTGGATCAGGGCGACGAATTGGTCGGTCAGGCCCGCCGCCTTGATCGCCAGCTGGCCGTTGAAGTCGTGGATATCGAGCATGCCGCCCTGGGCCCTGGCGTCCGGCGATGCGTCCCCTTCGTACACCGTGGCGGCGATGCCGTGCACATGCAGGACGCGGGCAAGCATCAGCCCGCCCAGTCCTGCGCCGATGATACCGATCGATGGTGTCATGTCGTTCCTTGAAAGAGATGAGAGCTGTGGAATGCCGTTCCATAGTATTATTGGAACATCGTTCCAGAACTGTCAAGGGGCTGCATGACCAAGAACACCCGCCGCACCCAGCGCGGCGAACCGTCGCTGTCGCGCGACAGCATCATCGCCGCATCGATCGACCTGCTGGACGCCGGCGGCGACAGCGGCCTGACCTTCCGTGCCCTGTCCGAGCGCCTTGGCACCGGTGCCGGCGCCATCTACTGGCACGTCGCGAACAAGGACGACCTGCTCGATGCCGCCTGCGACGCCATCGTGGCGCAGACGATGGCCATGGCCGCCGGCAGCGCCACGATGGCATCGCAGGAAGCGATCCGCGCCATCGGGCTCGGACTGTTCGATGCGATCGACGCCCACCCGTGGGTTGGCGGTCAGCTCGCGCGGGCGCCGGCGCGCATGCCGATGGTGCGCATCCTGGAGGGTATCGGCAGCCGGGTCGCGGCGCTGGGATTGCAGGGCAACGCCCTGTGGCTGGGCGGCTCGGCGCTGCTGCATTACATCCTCGGCGTGGCCGCGCAGAACGCGGCCAACCGCGCGTACGCGCAGACGCACGCACTGGTGAGGGAGGATTACCTGGCGGCGGTCGGCGCCGAGTGGTCGCAGCTGGACGCCGACGCCTATCCGTTCACGCGCGGTATCGCGGCGCAGCTGCGCGAACACGACGACCGCGCCGACTTCCTGGCCGGGATCGACCTGATTTTGGATGGCATCGCGGCGCAGCAGGCGCGCCGCGGATGAAGCCCGGCTAGAGCGTTTCGGCGGCGGCAGTCCCCGCCAGCGGCTTGACCCGGATGTTGCGGTAGAAGGCTTCCGCGCCCTCGGACTGGATCGAGAACTTGCCGCGCGCGAGCGGCACTACCTTGCCGTCGACGGTTTGGCGCGAGTTCTCGACACGCAGCACTTCGTGGCCGTTGACGATGTGGATCAGGGTTGTGCCATCGGCGATGACCTCCATCGTGTTCCACTCGCCCGACGGTTTTTCGTAGTTGCCGCGCTTGAGGATGCGCGACTTCAGGCCGGTGCGCAGCGGCAGCGCCGGGTCGTAGCGGTAGAACTTCCAGTCGCCCTGGTTGGCATCGCCGACATGCGCATCCACCGTCACCCCATCCAGGCTGTGGTAGTCGGCGCAATCGCCTTCCTGCAGCTGGAATTCATGGCTGCGCATCCAGTGCCCGCTCTGCGCGCCTTCGGGGCCGACCGCGTAGTACAGCAGGCCGCTGTCGCGCGGCGCGTCCAGGCGCGGGAACCATTTTTTGGTCCCCCACTTGAACTCGAACCTGAGGTGGAAGTTCTCGTACTCGGCGGTCGTCGACACCGCGCCCCACTCCTCGCCGGACACGCGCAGCATGCCGTCGACCACCGAGAACACCTGGCGCGGATCCTGGTCCAGGCCGCGCACCGAGGTCGGCGCCTTCATGTTGTCCGATGTCGGCTGCATGCTGATCCAGGTGCGCCAGCCCGTCAGATCCTTGCCGTTGAAGAGCTGGGTCCAGCCCGGTTCGGCGGCCTGAACATGCACCGGCAACGGCAGACACATGGCCAGGGTGGCCCCAAGAACGGTGGCGTGGAAGCGGCGGCGGAACTGGTGCATTGACGTGTCTCCTGGTCGGGGTTAATTCATCGGCGGACCCATCTTTGTGGGCGGATTCAATCTAGCACGCAGTATTTGTGAGCGCTACCATCCACAGCCAGCTTGCCGATTTCCTTATAAATTTTTCCGAATTTTTAACACTTAGGAAGTTTTCCTGGTGCTAATATCGCCACATAAATAGTTGTACTTAAAAGAAGAATAAACCTGGAGACACGAGGATGAGCACAATCGTCATCGGCAGGGGCATGGTCGTGGCACACGGTCCGGACAGCGAGCTCCGGCGCGCGCGTCCGCCGCGTTCCAGCCGGCCGCCACGCCCGCTGCGGTCCACGCCGGCCCCGGCGCACCAGGCCTGCGCCGACTTCTACACCGAGCACGGCATCCCGACCCCGAGCGCCCTGTTCGACACGCTCTCCGACACCTATTATTTCGCCAAGAACCGCGACGGCCAGTTCGTCTGGGGCAACCGCCTGCTGCAGGAGCAGCACGCGCTGGCCGACGTCAAGGACATCATCGGCCGCACCGACCACGACTTCTTCCGGCGCGACATCGCCGACCGCATCCGCGCCGACGACCTGGCCGTGATCGAAACCGGCGTCACCGTGCGCAACAAGCTGGAAGTGATCGACGGCGGCCACGGCGCGCTGACCTGGCTGTTCACCACCAAGGCGCCGCTGCGCAACCGCGAAGGCACCATCGTCGGCATCGAAGGCTTTTCGCGCGATGCGCGGCGCTCGCAGGACACCATCGCGCCCTTCCACGAATTCAAGGCGTGCATCGAATACCTGCAGGCGCACCTGATGGAAAACATCGCGATCGAGCACCTGGCGCGGCTGTCGTGCATGTCGCTGTCGACTTTCGAGCGCAAGTTCAAGCAGCATTTTTCGCTGACGCCCAAGCAGTACATCCTGCACCTGAAGGTGCACGAAGCCTGCCGCCTGCTGCCCACCGCCGGCAGCATCGCGCGGGTGGCGCTGGACACCGGCTTCGGCGGCCAGAGTTATTTCACCAAGCAGTTCCGCAGCGTGGTCGGGATCACGCCGAAACAGTACCTGATGTCGCTGGCACGCGCGCGCTAGACGTTGCGGCCGGCCCCTGTTGTCTTCTTTGGAGAGAGAAGTCATATGTTAGAGAATCGAGATCGCCGCGCCGCCGTGTTACGGATCGGCGCCCTGTTCGGGCTGGCCGGGATTGGCGCACTGGGCGACCTGGGCCTGGTTGCCGATGCGCTGGCCGCCGCGCCCAAAAAGAATGCCGCACCCGAGCTGCTCACGCCCGCCGAGCTGCAGCTGACCGGCGTGCTGGCCGACCTGGTCATCCCGCGCACCGACACCCCGGGCGCCCTCGACGTCGGCGCCCACCGCACGGTCGACCACCTGCTGGCCGTGTGCGCGGAGGCGCCGGCCCAGGCCGCGTTCCGGACCGGGCTGGCCCGCGTCGACGCCGCCGTGCGTGCCGGCGGCAGCGGCAGCGGTGGCGCCAAAAGCTTCACGGCCCTGCCGGCGGCGCGCCAGGTGGCGCTGCTGCAGGCGCTCGACAGCGGCGCGGCGCCCTTCGGTCCGCAGGACCAGGCATTCTTCCGCCAGCTGAAAGGCTATGTCGCCTTTGCCTACTACACCTCGGAAGCCGGCGCCTCGCAGGAGCTGGCCTACCTGCCGGTGCCGGGCGGCTTCAAGGGCGACATCCCCGTCACCCGCGCCACCCACGCCTGGGCGATCTGATCGGAAGGAATGCACATGGAAACCAGACAGACCTTCTACATCAAGAGCACGCCCGAGCGCTTCGACGCCATCGTGGTCGGCTCCGGCATCACCGGCGGCTGGGCCGCCAAGGAACTCACCGAGCGCGGTTTGACAACCCTGATGGTCGAGCGCGGCCGCCCGGTCGAACACGGGATCGACTACATCGGCGAGAACCGCGATCCGTGGACCATGCCGAACCGCGGCAAGGTCGATGCGCGCGTCGCCGAGGAACAGTTTGCGATCCAGCGCCAGTGCTATGCCTTCGACGAGCATACCAAGCAGTTCTTCAACAACGACCGCGACATGCCCTATTCCACGCCGGCGGGCCGCCCGTTCAGCTGGATCCGCGGTAACCAGCTGGGCGGCAAGTCGCTGATGTGGGCGCGCCAGTCCTACCGCTGGAGCGACCTCGATTTCGAAGCCAACCTGAAGGACGGCCACGGCACCGACTGGCCGATCCGCTACGCCGACCTGGCACCCTGGTACAGCCACGTCGAACGCCACGTCGGCATCAGCGGCAACCGCGACGGCCTGGCGGTGCTGCCGGACGGCGAGTTCCTGGCGCCCTTCGAATTCAACGCGGTGGAAGCGGCGCTGAAGCAGAAGTTCGACGCCAGGTACGCGCCGGCGAAAATGATCATCGGCCGCACCGCCAACCTGAACACCGCCAGCGAAGCCCACCTGGCCGCCGGCCGCGCGCCGTGCCAGGCGCGCAGCCAGTGCCATCGCGGCTGCTCGTTCGGCGCCTACTTCTCGACCCAGAGCTCGACGCTGCCGGCGGCGCTGAAGACCGGCCGCCTGCGCATCGCCACCGACAGCATCGTGCACAGCGTGCTGTACGACCCCAAGACCAATCGCGCCACCGGCGTGCGCGTGATCGACGCCGAGACCATGGAGACGCGCGAATACCATGCGCGCGTGGTGATCCTGTGCGCGTCGACGCTGGGCTCCACCGCGGTGCTGCTGAACTCCACCTCCAGCGCCTTCCCCAACGGCCTGGCGAATTCCTCGGGCGCGCTCGGGCACTACCTGACCGACCACCTGTGGTCGGCCGGCGCCGATGGCCGCGTCGACGGTTTCGACGAGCATTATTACCAGGGCCGGCGCCCGACCGGCACCTACATCCCGCGCTTCCGCAACGTCGCCGACAAGCACCCGGACTTCGTGCGCGGCTACGCGCTGGCCGGCGGCGCGGCGCGCGAGGGCTGGCAATCGGCCGCCTGGAAGCCTGGCTTCGGCAAGGACTTCAAGGCGATGATCAGGAAGCCGGGCCCGTGGCGCTTCAACCTTGGCGGCCAGGGCGAGATGCTGCCGCGCTACGACAACAGCGTCAGCCTGCATCCGACCAGGAAGGACAAATGGGGCATGCCGCTGCTGCACGTCGACGTCACCCACGGCGACAACGACCGCAAGATGCGCAAGGACATGGCGGACACCGCCGGCAACATCCTCGAGTACCTCGGCGTCAAGGACGTCAAGACCAAGATGGCCACCGAGACCGAGTATCCGCCCGGCCTGGCGATCCATGAGATGGGCACCGCGCGCATGGGGCGCGACCCGAAGACCTCGGTGCTGAACGGCTGGAACCAGGCCCATGACGTGCCCAATCTGTTCGTCACCGACGGCGCCTCGATGGCGTCCGGCGCCTGGCAAAACCCCTCGCTGACCTTCATGGCCCTGACCGCGCGCGCCTGCGCCTATTCGGTCGAGCAGATGAAGGCCGGGACCATCTGATACGCAAATATACGGAGACGACATGAAGCAATGTAAGAAAGCCATGCTGGTGGTCCTGATCGGCGCCTGCGCGTCCGCGCTGTCGATGCAAGCAACTGCGGCAGCGGCGGCCCAGCCGACGCAGAAGATCGGCCTGCAACTGTGGTCGGTGAAGGACGAGATCAAGCAGGACTTCGAAGGCACGCTCACCAGGATCGGCCAGCTCGGCTTCCAGGGCGTGGAATTCGCCGGCGAGTTCGGGCCGTACAAGGACAACCCGGCCGGCCTCAAGGCCTTCATGGACAAGCACCGCCTGCAGTGCGCCGGCGCCCACATGCACTTCGACGCCCTCACGCCGGAGCGCTTCGAAGCCACCACGGCCTTCTATAAAACCCTGGGCTGCAGCAACCTGGTGATCTCGATGGACAAGCGCGGCGCCAGCACCGCCGAGAGCGCGCAGATGAGCAAGGAACTGACCGCACTGTCGGCCAGGCTGGCACCGAAGGGCATGCGCATCGGCTACCACAACCACGCCCAGGAAATGGCCGGGGCTGTCGGCAGCACGCCTTGGGACGTGATCGCCAAAAACACGCCGCAAACCTCGATCATGCAGCAGGACGTCGGCTGGACCACGTTTGCCGGCAAGGACCCGGTGGCTTACGTGAACCGCTACCCGGGCCGCACCGTGACCACCCATTACAAGGCCAAGTTCGTGGACGGCACCGCGGGCGGTACGCCGGTCATCGGCCAGGACAAGACCGACTGGGCCGGGCTGACGCGCGCGGTGCGCCTCAGCGGCGGCACCGAGTGGATCATCATCGAGCAGGAAGAGTATCCGAACGGGATGGGGCAGCTGGAGACGGTGGCGGCTTCGTTGAAGGGTTTGCAGGGGGTGTTGGCGAAGCTGCCGAGCCAATAAGAATAGCCGTCGTCCCCGCGCAGGCGGGGACCCATGCTGAATAACAGAGGCCCGTACCTGGAAATGCCGCAAAAATTTCAAGGTCCGAGCTTCGATGACTCTGTATGGATCCCCGCCTTCGCGGGGACGACGGCGGATATGTCACGACTGACCATGAAATGAGCCTCTCCATCCGCTTCCAAAAAATCATCAAGGACTTCGGCCCGGTCCGCGTCCTGCACGGCGTCGATTTCGCCCTGGAGCCCGGCCGCGTGGTCGGCCTGCTCGGCGAAAACGGCGCCGGCAAGTCGACCCTGATGAAGATCCTGGCCGGCTACGAGCGCCCGAGCGGCGGCCAGCTGCTGGTCGATGGCGTCGAGCGGCGCTTTGCCGATGCGCGCGAGGCGGAGGCGCTCGGCATCGCCCTGATCCACCAGGAATTCAACCTGGCCGAACACCTGACGATCGCCCAGAACATCTTCCTCGGCCACGAGAAGACACGCGGCTGGCTGCTCGACCGCAGCGCCATGGCGCGCGAAGCGGCAGCCTGCCTGCAGCAGGTGGGGCTGGCGCGCGACCCGGACACCCGCGTGTCCGAGCTGATCGTCGCCGAAAAGCAGCTGGTCGAAATCGCCAAGGCGCTGTCGCGCAAGGCGCGGGTGCTGATCATGGACGAGCCGACCGCCAGCCTGTCGCCCGGCGAAACGCGCACCCTGTTCGCCCTGATGGCGCGCCTGAAAAGCCAGGGCGTCACCATCGTCTACATCTCGCACAAGCTGGACGAGATGGAAGCGCACACCGATGAAGTGGTGGTCATGCGCGACGGGAAGTTCGTGGCGCGCGCCGCCACCGCCGAGGTCGACCGCCACCAGATGGCCAACCTGATGGTCGGGCGCGAGCTGTCCAGCATGTTCCAGCCGAAGACGGCGATCGCGCATGACGCACCACTGCGCCTGCGCGTCGACGGCCTGCAGGTGCCGGGCTGGATCGACGGCCTCGGCTTCGAAGTGCGCGCCGGCGAAGTGCTCGGCTTTGCCGGCCTGGTCGGCGCCGGCCGCACCGAAGCCTTCGAGGCCATCCTCGGATTGCGTGCCCGCAGCCGCGGCCGCATCGAAATCGACGGCCAGCCGGCCGACATCCGCAGCCCGCGCGACGCCATGCGCCGCGGCTTGACTTACCTGAGCGAAGACCGCAAGGGCAAAGGCCTGCACCTGGATCTCGGCCTGCGCGACAATCTCACCATGATGACGCTCGAGCGCGACGCCCGGCCGTGGCTGGACCGGAAAGGCGGCGAGCGCGCGCTGCGCCAGGCCATTGACGATTTCGGCATCCGCCTGCGCGATCCCGGCTGCGCGGCGCGCGCCCTTTCCGGCGGCAACCAGCAAAAGCTGGCGCTGGCCAAGTACCTGCGCCCGGACCCGGGCGTGATCGTGCTGGACGAGCCGACGCGCGGCGTCGACGTCGGCGCCAAGCGCGACATCTACGCCCTGATCCACCGCCTGGCGGCCGAAGGGCGCGCCGTGGTCGTCATTTCGTCCGAACTCATCGAACTGATCGGCCTGGCGCACCGCGTCGCGGTGCTGCACGGCGGCCGTTTGCAGGCCGTGCTCGAAGGCGGCCAACTCACCGAAGAAAACCTGATTGCCCATGCAACCGACACCCAACAAACGCCGCACTGAACCCGCTATCGAGCCGGCCACCGAGCCCGCCACCGGGCCTTCCAGCGGGCCGGGCAAACCCGCGTCCCGCATCCCCGCCCTGGCCCAGCTGAAGGCCGCCGGGCCGCTGATCGCACTGGTCCTGCTGTGCGTCGCCGGCGCTTTCCTGAACCCGGACTTCGCCACCGTCGACAACATGATGAACGTGCTGACGCGTACCGCCTTCATCGGCATCATCGCGGTCGGCATGACCTTCGTGATCGTCTCCGGCGGCATCGATTTGTCGGTGGGCTCGATGGC
>Ga0265797_10004268_pt1 | contig 22008 bp, 16 predicted proteins | sample P2T30metagenome_FD_192433 | JGI IMG/M metagenome (GOLD analysis project Ga0265797, IMG submission 192433) | Plant litter microbial communities from East Loma Ridge, Irvine, California - P2 T30 | ecosystem: Environmental > Terrestrial > Plant litter > Unclassified | place: USA: California... | reverse complement strand
CGTCAACTGGATATCGCCCCTGTCGTTGCCGAAGCGATGCGTCGCATCAGCAATGAGGAATCGATCAGCGCGATGTTCCGCTAAGGCTTCGGCCAGCGAATATCGAACTGACGAACATGCCCCGCTCCGGCACCTGTCGAAGCGGGGCTTTTTTGCCCTCACCACCCTGCGCTGGTCGCAAACGCAGGATGGGCCGGGGCCAATTTGGAGAAACAACATGACTGAATTCACTCTTAACGCAGAATCGCGTTCCGACCTGGGGAAAGGTGCGAGCCGCCGCCTGCGTCGTAGCGCCGCGCCTCAGGTTCCTGCCGTTGTCTACGGTGGCGAACAAGCGCCTGAGTCCATCACCCTGCTGGCCAAGGAAGTTGCCAAGCTGCTGGAAAACGAAGCGGCCTACGCTCACGTGATCGAGCTCACCGTTGATGGCACCAAGCAGAACGTCATCATCAAGGCGCTGCAGCGCCACCCAGCCAAAGGCCACGTACTGCACGCCGACTTCGTTCGCGTGGTTGCCGGCCAGAAGCTGACCGCTACCGTTCCGGTTCACTTCATGAACCAGGAAGCTGCAGTCAAGAAAGGCGGCGAGATCTCGCACGTCGTTTCGGAACTGGAAATCACCTGCCTGCCGAAAGACCTGCCTGAGTTCATCGAAGTCGACATGGCTAACGCCGAAGTCGGCACCATCATTCACCTGTCCGACGTCAAGGCGCCTGCTGGCGTTGAATTCGTTGCACTGGCCCACGGTAACGACCTGGCTGTCGCCAACGTTCACGCGCCACGTGTACAGGCTGAAGATGCAGGTGAAGGTTCGGCTGAGTAATCAGTCACCTTTGCAGGGCGCTGCGATAGCTGATATCGCGGCGCTCTGACGAAATATGGAAGCCTCTACGTGACCGCCATCCAGTTGATCGTCGGCTTGGGTAACCCCGGCCCCGAATACGAACAGACCCGGCATAACGCAGGGGCTTTTTTCGTTGAGCGCGTCGCGCGCGACCAGAACGTAAATCTGGTCCCCGAGCGCAAGTTCTTTGGCCTTGCCGGGCGTTTCAGCCACAAGGGCCAGGACGTTCGTCTGCTGATCCCCACCACCTACATGAACCGAAGCGGGCAAGCTGTTGCCGCGCTGGCGGGCTTCTATCGCATCCCACTGGACGCGATACTGGTGGCGCATGACGAACTCGACATTCCCCCCGGCGTGGCCAAACTCAAACAGGGTGGCGGCCACGGCGGGCATAACGGCTTGCGCGACATCATCGCGCAACTGGGTAACCAGAACGGCTTCCACCGCCTGCGGCTTGGCATCGGCCACCCGGGCGATGCCAGCAAGGTGTCGGGCTTCGTGCTCGGCCGCGCACCCCGCGCGGAGCAGGAAAAGCTCGACGCCAGTATCGATTTCGCCCTCGGCGTGTTGCCGGACATTCTCGCCGGGGATTGGCCCCGGGCGATGAGAGAACTGCACAGCCAAAAGGCCTGACTCCACGAAGAGGGTTGCACCATGGGTTTCAATTGCGGCATCGTCGGCCTGCCTAACGTCGGCAAATCGACCCTGTTCAACGCGCTGACCAAATCCGGTATCGCTGCGGAAAACTTCCCGTTCTGCACCATCGAACCGAACAGCGGCATCGTACCGATGCCTGACGCACGCCTGGATGCGCTGGCGGCGATCGTCAAACCCGAGCGCGTTATCCCCACCACCATGGAATTCGTGGATATCGCGGGCCTCGTGGCGGGTGCGTCCAAGGGCGAAGGCCTGGGCAACAAGTTCCTGGCCAACATCCGTGAAACCGACGCCATTGCCCACGTGGTGCGCTGCTTCGAAGACGAAAACGTCATTCACGTCTCCAACAGCGTGGACCCGAAGCGCGACATCGAGATCATCGACCTTGAACTGATCTTCGCCGACCTCGACAGCTGCGAGAAGCAGCTGCAGAAAGTCGCTCGCAACGCCAAGGGCGGGGACAAGGATGCGCTCGCGCAGAAGGCTGTGCTGGAGCGCCTGATCCCCCACTTCACCGAAGGCAAGCCGGCGCGCAGCCTGATGAAGGCCATGAGCACCGAGGAGAAGCAGCTGATCCGTGGCTTCCACCTGCTCACCAGCAAACCGGTGATGTACATCGCCAACGTGGCTGAAGACGGCTTCGAGAACAACCCTCACCTGGACGTGGTCAGGGCCATCGCCGAGGAAGAAGGTGCGTTGGTAGTGCCGGTGTGCAACAAGATCGAAGCGGAAATCGCCGAGCTGGACGACGGCGAGGAAAAGGACATGTTCCTGGAGTCCCTCGGCCTGGAAGAGCCCGGCCTGAATCGCGTAATCCGTGCCGGTTACTCCCTGCTGAACCTGCAAACCTACTTCACCGCCGGGGTGAAGGAAGTGCGCGCGTGGACCGTACGCATCGGCGCCACCGCCCCGCAAGCCGCAGCCGTGATTCACACGGACTTCGAGAAAGGCTTCATCCGCGCCGAAGTGGTCGCCTACGACGATTTCATCCAATACAAGGGTGAGAACGGCGCGAAGGACGCAGGCAAATGGCGTTTGGAAGGCAAGGAATACATCGTGAAAGACGGCGACGTGATGCACTTCCGGTTTAACGTATAAACGCCGCCCTTGCGCGGCTGACCGAACCCTTCCAGACCCGTCTGGAAGGGTTTTTTTTTGCCCTCGCGTTTCTCCAATGGCGAGAGTCGCGTTCCCGGCGCCGCCTGCGCACTTGCAGTTCAAACGAACCCACCGAAGGCCATACAGTCCGAACTCTTGAAAACCAGGCCGACGCTTTTCAAACGCTCACAGTAAGGCCCCACTTATGAACAAACCACTACGCCTACCCAAGCAGCAGGTCGAGCCCACCCGCGACGCCCAAGGCTACCTACCTTTGGAAGGCTACGGCGCGCTCGGGGATGGCCGTTCCGTGGGGTTGGTGGGGTGGGATGGCTCGGTGGACTGGTGGTGCGTGCCGCACATGGATTCCCCGCCCTTGTTCGATCGCTTGCTGGCGCCCGATACGGGTGGGTATTTCATGGTCGCGCCGGATGGCCCCTATCGCGTCGAGCGGCGCTATCTGCCGAACAGCAATGTGCTGGAAACGGTAGTTACCACTGATACAGGCCGGGCACGGCTTACGGAGTCGTTGAACAGCGGCCCGGGTGGTCGCTTGCCATGGGCGGAACTGGCCAGGCGTATCGAGGGGCTTGAAGGCCATGTGACGTTCAAGGTGGAAATCGATTTCGGGACCCAGGCCGATACTGTGTGCCCGTACCTCTCCCCTACCGGCAACGGCAGTGTTTTCCATGCGGGCAAGATTCTGGGGATGTTCCTGCATGGCAGCGCGCTGAAAGTGGGCCGGGAAGATGACTTGGGCGTCCGCGCTACCTTGAAGGTGAAGAAAGGCCAGAAAGAAGTGTTGGCGATCGTGGCCGGCCGGGATGAGCCGTTGGTGATACCCAGCCTGGAATTAATCGACGCACGCATCGATGGTTCTGATCGGGAGTGGCGGCAGTGGGCCCAGGGCCTATGTTACGAGGGCGATTACAAAGCATTGGTCACCCGTAGCGCGCTGGCCCTGAAGCTACTGCTGTCCTCGGCCAGCGGCTCGATCATGGCGGCTGCGACGACCTCGCTGCCGGAACGCATCGGGGGCGAGAAGAATTACGATTATCGCTTTGCCTGGGTGCGGGACGCCGGGTACACCATCGAGGCGTTTCTGAGCATCGGCGCGCAGCCTGAAGCACAAGCCGCGTTCGCCTGGTTACTGAGGCGCCTGAGCGAGCACGGCCCACGCGTGTGCTACACGCTGGACGGCGCGCTGGGGGAGACGGAACGGCCGGTGGAGCTGCCGGGCTACAAACAGTCCCCGCCTGTGGTTGGTAACAATGCGGCGGCGCAGCACCAGCACGGGATCTTCGGAGATATCTTCGAGACCGCGCGGTGCTTCATCGATTGCGGCAACGTGCTGGACGTGCCTAGTGCCATGCTGCTTTCGGCGCTGGCGGACCAATGCGCGGACAGCTGGCGACGCAAGGACCGCGGCATCTGGGAGCTTCCCGAGCCGCAGCACTACACCATGTCCAAGGTGAGCTGCTGGCAGGCCTTGAGCCGCGCGGTGGAGCTGGCCGACAGCGGCCATCTGCCGACCACCTGCCGTGACCGCTGGGACCGGGAACGGCAACGCATCCATGCCTGGATCGATGAACATTGCTGGTCCCAAGCGCGCCAAGCCTATGAGTTCTATCCTGGCAGCGGGCGGCTGGATGCGTCCCTGGCCCTGGCGGTGCGCTTTGGTTTCTCTTCTCCAGAGCGCCTGCAAAGCACGCTTGAGGCCATTGATGGCGAGTTGAGCTGTAAGGGCTTCCATTACCGTTACAGCGGGGTGGAGCAGGAGGAAGGCTGTTTTCTGGCCTGTACTTTCTGGATGGTCGAAGCCCATGCGACCTTGGGAAGGCTGGAACAAGCCACGCGGATGTTCGCTGACGCGGTGAAGGGCCTGGACCACGGCGTGGGGATCTACTCGGAAATGGTCGACCCCCACACACGGGCGTATCTGGGAAACCTGCCTCAAGGCCTGACACACCTCGCGCTGCTGGCGGCGGCCCGGGCGCTTGGCGGTGTCATGCCTGAGCGGTGAGGGCGGGCTACTCGGTCGGCGACTCGGTATTGATATACGCCGGCACCTCGGCCAAGGTGAATTGCCGCTGTTGGTCGCCGGTGGCGGCGCGCTTCGGGGCCAAGGGTTCAAGCTTCTGAGGCTGGCCCGTGGTCAGCGCCCGCTCGATAGCCGCCACTACCCGCACGTCACGCCAGCCTTCGTCACCGTCCGGCTCCGGCGCCTGCCCTTTGAGAATGCAGTCGGAGAAATACGCCGTCTCGCCGGCGAACTGGTCCACCACCGGATGCACATGTTCCTGCGTTTCACCTTCGCGGGAAGCGCGATAGCGGATGCTTACCCCCTCGCCATATCCGAAACAGGGCGAAGCTTCGATCTCGCCCTTGGAGCCCAGAAACTGAAAGCGCTCCGCGCTGGGCAGGTTGCAGCTGACGGTGAACTGGGCGAGCCGCTCCCCGGGAAAACGCAGTGATACCGTGACCGTGTCCCACGTGTTTATTTCATCGCCAGGGGTTTTAACGCCAATGGCGCTCACTTCGATGGGCTCCGCCGCGAACAGCTGACGCACCATATTCAGCGGATAGGGGCCCATATCAAATACCGGCCCGGCGGCGAAGCCATTGTGCACCCGGTGGTTACTGCGTTTGACCGTTTGCGTGAAGGTGGAGGTAAACAGCCGAGGTTCGCCGAACTCACCTGCGTGCACCCTCTCGATCATCTCCAGCGTTCCCGGCTCGCAATGCAATCGGTAGGCGATCATCAACTTGGCCCCTGATCGCTCGGCGGCGGCGATCATCGCCTTGCAGTCGTCCTCGTTGGTCGCCATTGGTTTTTCGAGCAATACATGAATGCCAGCCTCGAGCGCCGGGACCACGAACTCGCGGTGGCGGAAGTTAGGGGTGGCGACGTACACCGCGTCGATTTCACCAGAGGCCAGCAGCGCGGGGTATTCGTCATAACTGTAACTTTTGAGCGAGTACTGTGTTGCAAGGCGATCGGCCTTCACCGGATCCCCGGTGACCAGCGCGGTCATCACGGAGTTGTCCGTCTGGCTGATGCCAGGCATAAACGCGCCTTGGGAAATCGAACCGCCCGCTACCACGCCGTAGCGGATCTTGCCGTCTGAACCGGGCATTGCTGGTCTCCTCGCTGATAGAGATAGGCACCTCTCACCTGAGCCTTGGGCGGCAGGGGAAGTTCAGTCAGATCGTAAGCGGCGCCATGGCCCGGGCGAACTTAGGCTGCCCGCGCCGTGGCTTGACTCAGAACGGCACTTTGACCGCCACGGTCGCGGCCGCGTCGTCATAATCGCTACGGCTTTGCACGCGGTAGTTGACCGTAAGCTGTGCCCCGCTCGCGCTCAGCGGGGTTACCAGGCTCAGCCCGCCACGCACCAGCCAGGGGCTGGCTTCGCTGCCGCGGGTTTCGAACCGCTGGCCCGGCGCGCCGGCAAAGCTTGCGGTTACGCCATTGGCATCGTTGATCAGGTCCACACCCAGGCCAAGGTTAAGTTGGAGCCGGCTGCCACCTGGGCTGAACTCGTGTTCCAGCCGAGCGTCCAGGCCGGCAATAAGCTGGTCCGTCTGGCGCCCTTCCACGGACAGCAGCAGCGGGGCGATGCTACTGGAACCCTGCTCGCGATAACCCTGGTCCCGAATATGGTTGTAGTCCAGGCGCGCCGACGGCACGAAACGGGTTGCCTCGCTCAGGGTATAAGCATGGCCCAGGCTGGCGCCCACGGTGGCGACCAGGCTGTCGTACTCACCCTTGGCCTTGCCGCTTACGCCCGACAACGCCAGGCTGCGTTCACCCGCCACCCGGTTGTGGCCTGCGCCGGCGTACAGCATGAACTCGGTATCCGGGGCGAGCGTATAAGCGCTGTAACCGGTGAACTGCCAAAGGTCGAGGCGGCTGTTCTGGGCGTTACCCAGCGCATCGCCCTGGGTGTCGCCATCGGCATAGGCGAATGCCAGGCCCACCCGCTGGGTACTGGAGATTCGGGTATCCATGCCGATCACCTGGCCGCTCGCGCCGCTGCTGCCGCGAGCGCCAATGGCCAGCGAAGTGAAGGGTTTCGCCCAGAGGGTGGGGGCCATTCGCAGGCTCGGCAGTTCGGAGGTCACCGGCACCAAACGCTCTTGCAACGCCTGGGATATTTCCCCCAACGCGGCTTGGCTCGCCCGCAGGCTGGCATTGCCCAATGGTAAGGTCTGGCTCAGCGCATTGGCCACCTGGGTGCTACTGGTGGCGGAAACGAAATACGGCGCCAGCGTGCTCGAAGCGCCCTTGGCAAACTCGGCGTCCAGCACGCTGGCTACCCCGGCCGCGGAAGCGAGGCCACTGCTGGCGACCGCCGCGCGGGCACCGGTGGCGGATTTGGCCGCCAGGGTAAGGTCCACGGTGTTGCCATCTTTCACGGCGCCGAAGTTGAACAGCGCGGAATTGCCGGTTACCGCAAAGGTGCCATCAGACTTCAGCGTACCAGCACTGAGCACATCTTGAAGTTGGCTCACACGGAACGGCTGGCTGGCATTGGCCACATCCACATCGATAAATGCCTGGCTTGGCAGCGTTGCGGTGCCAGTCACCACCAGCTTGCCGTAGTGGGTCTGGTCAAGCACCTCGGTGCGCAATACCGCCCCACTGCGCTGGCTGTAGTCCCCAGTGATGGTCGCGGGTGGTGCGCTGCGGCTGGCGGGCGCGGTCAGTACCAGCGTGCCGCGGTTGATGAAGCTGTCCACGGTCCAGCGGTCGCGCGCCTGCAGGCTGTAGGTGGCGTTGCTGTACAGCGTGGCGGTGGTATTGGGGGCATACACCTGGCCGGCGAAACGGGCGGTGTCGTTCCCGGCGACATAGAAGTGACTCAAGGTACTGGCCGGATCCACGTACAACGAATATTCGCTTCCGGAGATCAGGCCGGCGTTCACCAGGCCACCGGTAATCTCGCTGTCCCCTTGCACCGACATGCCACGCTCTGTGCCCTTGAGGGTGCCGGTGTTGGACACGCTTGCCAGCGTGCTGTCCGTGACATTCAGCGCCCGGGCACCGCTAATGCTGCCGCGATTGACCAGGCGGCCGTTGAGGATGGAATTGCCGATGTCCAGCGCGTAGCTGGTACCCGCGCCGATGATCTTGCCCGCGTTGGTGAACTCACCGCTCACCGTGCTTGCGCTCACGCTCAAGCCACTCCAGGCAGTGTCACCGCCTTGGGTGCCGATGGTGCCGTAGTTGACGAAGCGGCCGCCGAGGGTGCTTCCAGAGATGCTGGTTTGCGAAAGGTACGTGAGGATGTTGCCCTGGTTGATCACGTCGCCGCCAATGGCGCTGCCGCTGATCGCCGCGCCCGAGCCACCCACGATGGTGCCCCGGTTTACAACGTCGTCACCCACGGTGGTATTGAGCAGCGTGAAGGGGTCGATGCCGCCGGAAATATCCCCGTCATTGACCACCCGGCCTTCGACCTTGGTGTTGACCAGCACCAGGCCGCGGTCGCTGCCGGTGATGCTGCCCCAGGTCTGTATGTCTCGGCCGATGGTCGCGGATTGAAGGTAGGCGCCGTTCTCGCCTTTGATGTCGCCGGCGTTGATGACGCTGCCGCCGATGTCCGTACCGTTGATGTAGATGGCGTCCATCTGGGCCTGAAGGCTGCCGCTGTTGATCAGGTCGCCACCGACACTGCCGCCGGTGAGCCGTAACGTATCGCCATCGCTTTCAAATTCACTGTCGGTGGTGATAGCCCCGGTGTTGGCAAGGTCGCCACCAATGCGTATGTCCGTCAGTACCAGCCCGTTACGGCCCTCGATCGCGCCGGTGTTGAGCAGGTCGCCACCGATGACGGTGCCCCGCTCGCTGGCGATTGCCGTGCCCTGGGACCCGGCATACAGCGAGCCCAGGTTTACCAGGCTGCCGGTGATGGTGGTGTCCGTCACGATCAGCGCGGCGTACCCGGTGTTGTTGGTCGTGATCTCGCCGCGGTTGATGAAGTTGCCGTTGACCGTGTTACGCAAGAAGTCCAGCGCGCCCGTGCCGCTGTCGATCGTGCCGGAGTTTTCGAAGCCGCCCATTACGGTGTCCTGGATGAACACATTGGAGCCGCCATAGATCCGGCCGGTGTTGAGCAACCCTCCCTTGATCGTGCTGCCGCTGATGCCGAAGCCGGTAATGCCCGAGCCGATATAGCCATGGTTGGCAAAGCGGCCCTCTATGGTGGTGCCATAGATCCGGCTGCCCTGATCGGAGGCGGCGATGGAGCCATAGTTGATGAAGTCGCCGCCGATGGTGCTGCCGGAGATGACCATTGGTGTAGTTGTACCGCGGATGTCGCCGGAATTGATCAGGCTGCCGCCCAGCTTGCTGTTCTCGATATGCAATGCGGTAGAGCCGGTGGCGATGCTGCCGCTGTTGCGCAGGTCGCCGGTGATTTCGCTACCGCTGATCAGCAGGCCATTATGCCCATAAGCCCCGTTGCGTTCGGCGGCGAGCAATCCGCTGTTGCTGAGGTTGCCGATCACCGTACTGTTCACCAGGCTCAACGCGGCGGCCTGGGTGGAGGTGATAGTACCGGCGTTCAGTACATTACCTGTGAACGTGCTGCCCGACAGGCTGATGCCCTCGTTCATGCCCTCGATCACGCCCGTGGCGGTGTTCTGGAGCTTTCCGGTAAATACCGTATTGAAGACGACAATCCCTTCTTCACCGGCCAGCGTGCCACTGTTGAAAATCTGGTTACGGCCAGGCACTGCGTGTTGCACCACTACCGCCGCGACATCGGCCACCTTGATACCGCCATCGGCCGTCACCGTGAGCGATTCGTTGCGGCCCAGGCTGCAAGGCTGGGTCACCTGCGTGCTCAACGTCGTGGTGGCGCCGCTACAGATACCCGCCGCAGCGGCCGCCTCATCGGCGCCCATGAAACTCAACGCCGCGACGACCGCGAGGCTGAGCTGATGAGGGCGAAAGACAAACGCGTGCGAAAGGGATTTACGGGAAATGGTCGACTGCCAAGACTGACCAGGGCTGCGGCTATCCATGGGGCTACCCTGCCTGCTGAGGTGTGGAAGCGAAGGTATAGGCAGGGGATCGGATTGTGTCAAAAAACTCAGGAAGTGGTTACGAGGTGGATACGCTACTCCGCATACGGCAGGTGGGATTGATGGACCCAATCTTCCAAATCAAGCCCCCGAACGCGGCTGAATTCACGGGTATTGTTTGTTACCAGAACGCATCCAGAAGCAATCGCATGCCCCGCAATCGCCATGTCGTTTGCCCCGATAATCACTCCGGCTTCGGTCAGGCCGCTTTTGATTTCGATGGTTTTATCGACCGCATATCTGTCCCACGGCAATACCCCATCCAGCCGTTTTACAAACTCATCTACCATGGGCTTATGCCTGGCAGAGGCTTTTTTACCTATCTGGCCATAGCGCATTTCAGCGTATGTAATCGCGGAAATCACGATGCGATTCGCGCGGCGCGTTTCATCAGTAAGCCTCAGTAATACTGATTCGGGGTGCTCACGCATGATAAAGGAACAAATGCAGGTATCGAGCATGTAAGTGATCACAGGACGAATCTGTCCTCGTCATCGACCACGCTCGGTCGCTCTTGTAGAAAGTCTTCGTCCGCTGCTGGAAGATCGGCTAGCGACAGCCATGTGGGGCGCGCAGGACGCAAGGTAATGGTGTCCCCATTGCGAGTTATCTCAAGCTCTCCGACATCTGTATAAGCCATATCTGCAGGCAGTCGGATGGCCTGGTTTTTACCATTTTTGAAGATCGAGACGGTCCGCATCATGGAATCCTCTTGTCAGCGTGCTAGCAATTACTCTAATAGCGGCTACAACCATATGCAAGGCATATGTCATCAATCAGACGGCTTTACTTCCAGATCAAACACCACCCCGCCCTGCCCCCGCGCAACACTCACCGCAAACCCCACCTTGATGCACAGCGGCATAGCCTCAGGCAGCTGCCCGCCGTGGGGCGCGAGCGATATGAGAAAGCGCTGCCACCGGGCACGCTCGTAGGCTTGGTAAGCCTGGCGGGGATGAATCGCCAGCCGGGCCAGCTCTACGTCGGGCCCGCCGGGCGGGGCCAGCCACACCACCAGCCCCGCCGGGCCAGTGGTGGGTGGAGTGAATGCCTGCACCACCACCACCAGCCGTGTATCGCCGTTGCGCAGGCCCTGCAAGGTTTCTACCGGATAGTGCCGGCAGATCAGCCCAGGCGCCGCCAGCGTTGCCGTTGCGGCCTGGGCTGAAACACCGCCCAGGCCGGCCAGCAACAGCAATGCCCGGCTAAACGAAGACAATTTCCACCGACCCGGGCGTTACGCTGCCTACTTGCGAGGCGGCCACCCCTGGCTGGGGCACCGGCACGATCTGCACAGTGATCTGGTCTCCGGTAAGCAGCCCAGCCTGGGCCAGCCGCCGCACGGTCGCGGTGAGGTTGATTTGGGTAGAGAGGGCTCCGCCGTGGCCGGCGTGACCCTCCATGGTATGGCGCAGGAACGATACGGTACGCGCGAAATGCGGATCGCTCTCCGGAACGTCCAGGCTGGCTTCCATCAGGTTGATGAACACACGGAATGTGTTCACGTTCTCACCCATCTGGATATCGCGCAGTACCGCGAATACCTCCCGGTTGTTGGGCGGTGTGTCGGTGCCGGCGATAACGGCATCCAGCGTGTCACCCGGCGCGGTCAGGGCCACCTCCAGTGCCTTGCTCAGCTTGGCCACGCCGGGTTTGGATTTGAGCACCCGCCTGAGGTTGGAGGGTTGAGAGGGGTCGAGCAGTGCCGCCACGTTACGGTCCCGCGTATTGACCAGCGCCGCCGCGGCCGTTGATTCGATGGCCATAGCGCTTTTGGTTGTGTAGGTGGGCAGGTTGTCGTAGGTGTATCCCATGTTGGCCGGGGTACGCATGTTCTTCACCACGCGGCTGTAGAACTGCCCCTGCGGGTTGATGTAATGCTTGAGAAAATTCATGTTCAGCCACAGCGGGTCGGTGCTGTTTTGCCGGCCAAGGGTGTTCCAGCCCAGCCAGATCCGGTCGATGTTGCCGTGGTGCATCATGAATAACGGGTCCAGCGGCGAGTTGGGATTGGGCATGTAGCCGCCGAGGTTGTCGTGCACGTTGTTGTGGGGCGTGCTCTCGAGAATGCCCTGCACGCCGCCACCGGCCGGCACCCAGGAAGGGTCGGTGTTATTTTGTGCCGGGTTGCGGCTGGTGGCGAAGGCTTCGAACACGGTTTCAGCGTAGATGCTCTGCATCACCGCAGGCCCGGTAAGCGCGTCGGTCAGGGCATAGGGCCCGGTCAATGTGTTGCGGGTGGGTACATACAGTGGGTTGGGTTGGCCGTTGTAGAGCGGGTCGGTGAAGGCCGCCGGCACCGTGCGCAACGCCGTCCAGTCCCAGTAGGGCATGGCGAAGTTGGCGTTACTGGTGAGCGAGGCTGCCGCCAGCTCATACATCTCAAGGTAACCTCGATGCCACGGCAGGAAATACCAGCTGCCATGAGGGCAGAGTTTAAAGCTGTTGTTATTGCCGTGCTGGTTGGCAAAAGCGATCCAGCTCACCCGGTTACTCTCGGGCCTGGCCTTCATGATGCCCACGAAGTCGCGGTAGCACGCCAGGTCGGGGTCGTTGGGCGCCATATTATTCACGTTGCGGCGCACCCGCACGGTGGCCGCCGCCAGTTGACGCATGCCGGGCACGATGCCACCGAAGACGCACACCGCGCCGGCGCCAAGGGAAAGTTTGAGAAGAGTACGGCGAGTAGTTGCCATGAGCCAGCTTCCTTGTTGAGTCGGTTGAACAACCGGACCCTCGAATTCGCGACGCGCCACAGCTTGAGACTCACGCCTGAAATGTCCTGGCCAACCGTATAGCCCAACGGCAGGAAGTGGGCAAGGACGGCGGTCGGGGGCCTGTAGATAACCTCGCCCCCCCCCTTTCACGGCCTTACCCTTGACGCCAATCAACCGTGCAACAGGTACCGTTGGTAAAACTCCAACGTTGCAAGGTTCTTTTCCTTGGCTTCGAACATGATGTCGAAGCGGTCCAGAAATCGCAGCGCGTATTCGTTGGTTTTGTGGTTCCACATGCGGGCACTGTGTAAATACAGGTCGCGCTTGTTCACTTTTTCCAGCAACGCGGGCATTTCCAGAGGATCGTCGGGCCCGAATCCCAACGCTTGCAAATGCTCGGGGGGCTGCGAGTAGTGCATGGCCGGGCGTATGCCACGCCAGCTCTCGATGATGCGTTCGACGCGGGGATCGTCCGGCGGGATGTACGCCTCTTCGTTGATCCAGCAATGGTGTATGTCGAGCACCACGGGTGCCAGGTCGGCGATCGCCAGGCAGTCGTTCACGCCGTAGGTCTTCTCCTCGTTTTCGAAGGTGATGGTATTTCGCGCCACCTCTGAAAGTCGGGGCCAGACCGCTCGCACGCCTTCCACGCCCAGGCGGCCGGCGATGTGCACATTGCATTTGAAATCCTGAAAGCGCTTGCCATAGCCCATCATGCGGATCATGTCGGCGTGGTACTCGAATTCCGCCAGGCTGTTTTCCACCACCTCGGGGCGGTCCGAACCCAGCACACAGTATTGCCCCGGGTGGAACGACAGCCGGATGTCCGCCGCCCGCGCGTAATCGCCGATCTCCAGGAAGCGCGCCTCCAGATGCCCTTGTAGAACAGGGTCTTGATAAAACGCGCTCACGCTGGGATGGCTGTACAACGGCAGCAGGTCGCTGCTCAGGCGCAACATGCGCAGCGTAGGTGGCAGCTCGGCCACGTAGGCCAGCAGGCGAAGCTGGGCATCGAGGTTGTGCTCGATCAGCTGGCGGAGTTTTTCCGCGGCCGCTTCCACCGTGGCGCTACTGATCCAGCGAAGCGTGGTCGTGCGTGGGTTGAAGGCCTTTTCGATCGCCTCCAGTTCCTTGACCGCCAGGCTGCGATGGGAGTGACGATACATGCAGGCGAAGCCCAGCCGTGCCTCGCTCATGCGTCACCCCACCACAGTGGATGGAACGGCCCCTGGGCGCCGAACACCGGGTCTGACGCGGGGTAGGTCGCTTGGGCGATGCTTTTTTCCTGCGCGGGGGTTGGCGCCTCGCGGCAGATATCGAAATCCGCCCCCGTCGGGTACGCGCCCACCACGAGAAAGTCCCCGCTGGCGCTGAGCTGGCAATGGCCGGTGCCCGCCGGCAGCAACACCACATCGCCTGCCCGCACATCGGTTTCAAAGCCGTTGGGCCCACCCAGCATCAGCCGTGCTTCACCGCGGGCTATGCCCAGCACTTCATGGGCCGTGGAATGGTAGTGGTGGTAGCTGAACACGCCGTCGCGCCATTGGGCGGGCCAGTGATTCACTTCGAACAGCTGCTCGAAAGCGGTAGCGGGATCGCTGATCTGCGACAGCACCTGCCGATACAGGATCACGGGCAGGCGCGGATTGTTGGGGACCCAGTCATTACGCTCCAGCCGCACCGCGTCTACCGAAGCCAGCTTGCCGTCGGCGAGCATGGGCAGGTTGCCCACGGTAAGAGGAACGTCCAGCGAATGTATGAAGGCCTGATGGGGATGGGCCATGGCGCTCTCCTGTCACGGGTGATTACGTGTGGACAGCAGAACGCCGCAGCCTATCAATCAACCCGCCGCCCGTTGCAACTCCAGGAGGATCTCCAGCGGGTGACGCAGCTCACGCCCGGCCAGGCGTTTGGTCTGGCTGCGGCAGGAATACCCGGTCGCCAGCGCCTCGCCCTTGTCATCGGCCGCTGTTGCCACCTGGCCTGCCCACGACTGATCGAAGATGGTCCGCGACGTGTCCTGGTTGCGCGCTTCATGCCCATAGGTACCGGACATTCCGCAGCAACCGGTCGCTTGAGTGGCCAAGGTGAGGCCAACACGGCTGAACAGCATTTCCCACTGTTTGGTGCTGGCCGGCGCGTTGGTTTTTTCCGTGCAGTGGGCCAGCAACCGGTAAGGCTTGGCGGCGGTTGCCTTGAGGGTTTCAGGCAGGGCATCGAGCAGCCATTCCTGAGGCAAATCCACCTTGGGCAACTGCGCAATCCCGGGCACCTTGGCGTACTCCTGCCGATACACCAGGGTCATGGCCGGGTCCAGCCCGACCATGCGCACGCCGAACGCGCTCAGTGCCTGTAGCTGGCTGGCGTTGCGAATGGCCGCCTTGTTGAATGCGCCGAGGAAGCCCTGCACATGCAATGGCTTACCGTTGGCGAAGAACGGCGCCAGGTACACCTGGTAGCCCAGGCGCGAGATCAGCTCGATCAGGTTCGCCAGCAACGGTGTTTCGAAGTACCGCGTGAATGCATCCTGTACCAGGATCACGCTACGGGCCCGCTGCCCCTCGGTCAGCCCAATCAATTTTGCTGGGGTAGCCGGCTGAACGTCCCAGCGGCGAAGGCTGGCGTGGAAGTTGAAGCGGCTGAGCAGTGGGCTGTCGACCATCCCCACGCGGCGCGCCAGCAAGCCTTTCACCACCGGGGCATTCATCAGGCCGTTGTACAGCCCGGGCACACGCGCCAGGTACGGAATAGTGAATTCCAGCGAACCGATCAGGTAATCCCGAGCCGGGCGCAGGTACCGGGTGTGGTACAGCTCCAGGAAGCGGGAACGGAATTCGGGCACGTTTACCTTCACCGGGCATTGCCCCGCGCAGGATTTGCACGCCAGGCACCCGGCCATGGCGTCGTACACCTCGTGGGAGAAATCCTGCTGGCCGGCCTTGCTGTCGCGGCTGTTGCGCCAGCGTTGCGGCAGGGTTTGCCAGAAGCCTGGCTGCCGGCGGGCCGGCGACAATACATCCACGCCCGCCTCGCCTTGCAGCCGCAGCCATTCGCGAACCAGCGAGGCCCTTCCCTTCGGCGACTGGGAACGCTGGCGGGTGGCCTTCCAGGAAGGGCACATGGCGTCGTTGGGGTCGTAGTTGTAGCAGGCGCCGTTACCATTGCAGTGCATGGCGGTGCCGTAGCTCTGCCATACCCGCTCATCGATGCCCCGGTCCAGATCGCCCCGCAGCGTCACCTCATCCACTTTCAGCAAGGGCTCGGCGCTGTCCAGCGGCGTACAGATTTTCCCGGGGTTGAGCTGGTTATACGGGTCGAATGCCGTTTTGAGGGCCTGCAACGAAGGGTAAAGCTCGCCAAAGAAAGCCGGCACGTATTCAGAGCGCACACCCTTGCCGTGTTCGCCCCAAAGCAAGCCACCGTATTTTTGCGTAAGCGCGGCCACGGCGTCGGAAATTGGCCGCACCAGCGCCGCTTGGGCCGGGTCCTTCATGTCCAGGGCCGGGCGCACGTGCAGCACACCGGCGTCGACGTGGCCGAACATGCCGTAAGTGAGGCCATAACCGTCGAGCAGGGCGCGGAATTCGGCAATGTAATCCGCCAGTTGCTCCGGCGGCACAGCGGTATCTTCCACGAACGGTTGTGGGCGGATCTCGCCGTCCACGTTCCCCAGCAGCCCCACCGAGCGCTTGCGCATGGTGTACACCCGGTTAACCGCTTCGTTGCCGGCGGCCAGTGTGTGGCCAAGGCGCTCCACGCCGAGGTCGGCTTGCAGGTGCGCCACGAACGCAACCACGCGGGCATCGACTTCGGCGGGGTCATCGCCGCTGAACTCCACCAGGTTGATGCCCAGCGTGGGGCGGTCCGGGTCTGCCGGGAAGTACTCCGCCACGCTGTGCCACACGATGTCCTTCATGGCCAGCAGCAGCACGCGGGAGTCCACGGTCTCGATCGACAGCGGCTTGTGCTTGATCAGCGCGCGGGCGTCGCGCAGGGCATCCATGAAGCTGCCATAACGTACGTTCACCAGCACCGAGTATTTCGGTATGGGCAACACGTTAAGCTTGGCCTCGACCACAAAGCCCAGCGACCCCTCGGCGCCGCACAGCACGCTGTTGAGGTTGAAGCGCCCGTCGGCTTCACGCAGGTGGGCCAGGTCATAGCCGGTGAGGCAGCGGTTGAGCTTGGGGAACACCGCTTCGATAAGCGCTGCCTTGGTGGCGTTGATATCCCGAGCGGTGCGGTACACCTCCCCTACCCGATCCTGGCGCGCGCATTGACGCTCCAGCTCGGCATCATCGATGGGCAGGCTGTGCACCGCTTCGCCACCCAACAGGCGCGAATGCAGCTCCACCACGTGATCCCGGGTTTTGCCGTAGGTGCAGCTGCCCTGCCCGCTGGCATCGGTATTGATCATGCCGCCGATGGTGGCGCGGTTGGAGGTGGACAGCTCCGGGGCGAAGAACAGCCCGTGGGGTTTGAGCGCGGCATTGAGCTGGTCCTTCACCACCCCTGCTTCCACGCGCACCCAGCGGTTTTCAACGTCGATTTCCAGGATGCGGTTCATGTGCCGCGAGAGGTCCACCACGATCCCGTCGGTCAGGGACTGACCGTTGGTGCCGGTACCGCCGCCACGTGGGGTGAGCTTGATCTGCCGGTATGCGGGCTCGGCCATCAGCCGGGCGACCCGTGCCACATCGTCGGCGTCGCGGGGGAACACCGCCGCCTGGGGCAGCCGCTGGTAGATCGAGTTGTCGGTGGCCAGCACGGTACGGCTGGCATAGTCGGCGCTGATTTCGCCTTTGAAACCGCTGGCGCGCAGGGCTTCGAGAAAATCACGGTAGTCGGCCTTCGCGGCGGCCGGGTGCAGCTGGGCGATCATGGTCGCTGCCTCATTATAAGCTGGCTTGCGCTTATTGAATGGATGCGCAAGCCTAGGGGTACGGAGTTGTGCCATGTTCGCCGGGCAGGGCGCGAAGCACAAACGGATATTCCTGCACCTATCGATGACTTTTGCGAATGAATCACCGCCGCCTTACCCCGTCCATGTCCTTGCTGCTGGCCTTCGAAGCCGCTGCCCGGCACGAAAGCTACACCCGCGCCGCCCAGGAGCTGTCCCTTACCCAGAGCGCGGTCAGCCGGCAGGTACAGGCGCTGGAGCAACTGCTGGGGCTCACGTTGTTCCGCCGCGAGGGGCGGCAAGTGCAGCTCACCGACGTGGGCCGCCTGTACCAGCGCGAGCTTAGCGAGGCGCTCGGGCAGATCCGCAGCGCCACCTTTCAGGCGCTGGCGTTCCAATCCGGTACGGGCACGCTGCGCCTGGCCACACTGCCCACGTTCGGTTCCAAATGGCTGCTGCCACGCCTTCAGGATTTCTACCGTGCCCACCCGGGCATGATGGTGCACATTCATTCACGCATCGAAGCCATCGACTTCGCCACCAGTGAGATTGACGCGGCAATCAGCGTGGGCACGGGTGAGTTGCCCGGCCTGATCAGCCATCGGCTGCAGGCCGAACACCTGGTGGTGATTCTTGGCGTGGAAGGTGCGCAAGCGCTGGGCGAGCTCACGCCGGAACGCATCGGCGGGGAGGCACTATTGACCGTAGCGACCAACCCCCACGCTTGGGCGGAATGGTTCAGCCACCACGGCCTGGCGCACCGAAGCATGCGCCTGGGGCCGAGCTTCGAGCTGACTTCGCACTTGATTCAGGCCGTACGCGCCGGCATCGGCGTGGGGCTGGTGCCCCGGGTGTTGGTGGAGGAAGAATTGGCGAACGGCGAGCTGGTAAGCGTTGGAGAACCGGTGGCCAGCAAGCGCAGCTACTACCTGGTGTACCCGCAACGCAACGAGGCACTGCCCTCGCTGCGCGCGTTTCGCCAATGGTTGCTGGGGCAGATCTGACCCACGCTTATCCTTTGGCTCGGGTAGACGGCAGCAATACCGTAAGGATGCCCAGCAGCGGCAGGTAGGAGCACAGCGTGTACACGTATTCGATGCCGTGCACGTCGGCGAGTTGGCCCAGCAGCGCCGCGCCGATACCGCCGAACCCGAACATCAGGCCAAAGAACACACCGGCGATCATGCCCACATTGCCCGGCAGCAACTCCTGGGCGTACACCACGATGGCGGAAAAGGCAGAGGCAAGGATAAAGCCGATGACCACGCTCAGCACGCTGGTCCAGAACAGGTCCACGTAAGGCAGCATTAGGGTGAATGGCGCCGCGCCCAGAATGGAAAACCAGATGACCGTCTTGCGCCCGATGCGATCACCGATCGGCCCGCCGAAGAAGGTGCCCGCCGCCACCGCGCCAAGGAACAGGAACAGGTGCAGCTGTGAACTGGCCACGGACAGGTCGAACTTTTCGATCAGGTAAAAGGTGAAGTAGCTGGTGAAGCTGGCCATGTAGAAATACTTGGAGAACACCAGCAGCGCCAACACGACCAGCGCGCCGGTGATGCGCCCGCGGGACAACCCATGGGTCGCCACCTTGCCGCGCTTGGCCGCGAAGGTATTGAGGTGGCCGCGGTACCAGCGGCTCAGCCCGTACAGCACACCGATGGCAGCCACCGCGAACAGGGCAAACCAGGCCACGTTGCCTTGACCGAAAGGAATCACGATCTCCGCGGCCAACAGCGGCCCGAACGCGGAGCCAGCATTGCCGCCCACTTGGAAGGTCGACTGCGCCAACCCGAAGCGCCCGCCAGAGGCCAGCCGGGCCACGCGGGAGGTTTCCGGGTGGAAGGTCGACGAGCCGATGCCGATCAGCGCGGATGCCAGCAGGATCATCTCGAAGCTGCCCACCATGGACAGCATCAGCACGCCGATCAATGTACACACCATCCCAGCCGGAAGCAGGAACGGCTTGGGATGGCGGTCGGTATAGAAACCAATCCAGGGTTGCAGCAGCGAAGCGGTGACCTGGAAGGTCAGCGTGATCAACCCCACTTGGGTAAAGCTCAGCCCATAGTTGGCTTTGAGCATGGGGTAGATCGAAGGCAGCACGGCCTGGATCAGGTCGTTGATCAAGTGGGCAAGCGCACAGGCGGCGATGATCTTCATCACCAGCGGGCTGGTAGCCGACGTTGCCAAGGAGGGGGATGTCGCACTAGCACTGGTAGACGCAAGAGCCATGGATCACCTGAGGTCAAGGGGCGCACTGTTCAGGTGCGCCACTGTGACATCTTGCAACAAATTGTTCCAGCGCCCGTGCTAGGCCGTGGCAAAGTTGGCTGTGGTCGCGCGCAAGGCAGTGCTTCCCTGGTTCAGCCTGTCGGCGGCGCCATTGACTTCACGAGCGCCGTCGAGCAATCGCAACGCCGCCTGATCCACCTGTTGGATATTCCCGCTGACTTCGTCCGCGGTCGCCGCTTGCTGCTCAACGGCGGTGGCGATGTGGGCCAACGTGTCGTTCACGGCCTGCACCGCCCCGGCGATCTCCCCAAGGCTGGCACCCAGGCCGGTCACGGCGGCGGCGTCTCCTTCGGCCTGGGCGCAAGCGGCCTGCATCAGCTCCACGGCTTGCTGCACAGTCGCGCGCAGGCTATCGACGGTAGAGGCGATCTGCGCGGTCGATGCCTGGGTGCGTTGAGACAGGCTACGCACTTCGTCGGCAACCACGGCGAAGCCTCGGCCCTGCTCCCCCGCCCGGGCGGCCTCGATGGCGGCGTTAAGCGCCAACAGGTTGGTTTGGCCCGCGATCCCACCGATCACATCCACCACGGACTGAATCTGCTGCCCTTGTTCGCTTACCCGCTTCAAGGCCTGGGCACTGGCGCTCAATCGCTGGTTCAGTTGCTGGATGTTACGTGTGGTCAGCTCGCTTTGACGGCTGCTGCTCACAGCCACCTGGCGGGTTTGGCGCGCGCTTTCCGAGGCTTCCTCGCATCGCTTGGCCACTTCTTGCGACGTGGCGGCCAACTGCGTGGCCGCTGTGGCGATCTGGCTGATCTGCTGCTGTTGGCTTTCCACGTCGCGCAGGGTACCGCTGGCCTGGCTGGTAAGTGTCGCCACGGCGCCGCCCAAGGTCGTGCTTTCGCGATCCACCGCGGCCAGGCTGCCACGCAACTGAGCAACGGCGGCATTAAGGGCAAGGGAGATCGAGGCCAGTTCATCGCGCCCCGCCACAGGCACCTGTACACGCAGGTCGCCATCGCGAAGGGACTCGGCCAATGTGGTAATGCCCGCGGCGCTGCGCCTGATCGACGCTTGCAGACACACGAACAGGTAAACCGCGGCCAGTAGCAACACACCGAAGCCAATGGCGACCGGCACCATCTCGGCCATGGCGCGGCCATGGTAGTAACCCAGGCGCTGGTCCAATGAAGCCAAGGCTTGCTGACGCATGGCTGAAATGCTCTGGAGCAGTGCATCCACAGTGCCGTCAAATTCCGCCGCCGACAGGCTGACCGTGCCGCCAAAAAGCTTCTCGTCCAATAGCTTCAAGGTGCTATCGAGCTGTTCCACGCTTTGCTGATATTGCCGCGCCCAGGTGGGGTCGTCAGGCAGGCGCCCGCCAAGGGCCGCGCCACTTTTGAGCAACTGCTCACGGGCATCGCCGATACGCGCCCGCAAATCGCGCATCTGCAAGCGGCTCTGCAGGCTGAACTGGCCCGCTACCACCGAGCTCTCCCCCGCCGCGGCCAGGCGCCCTACCCGCTCATGGATGTCCGGCGCGCGCTGGGTCGCGATCTCCATCAGCAGGTAGGTTTCCATCCAGGGGTCGAGGATCAACCCGCTGTCCATCGCTACCTGCTCACGCAGCAATTGCAGCGCGCTGATGGCCGCGGTGAACTTCTCGAAACCGTCCGGCCACCAGCCCACGCTGCGCAGGCTCTGCAAATCCACGCCAGCGGCCGCCTGCTGTAGCGTCTGGTAACGGCGCCGCGCCTCGTCACTGGCGCCGGTATCACTCAAGGCCCGCCCCAACTGCGCCATCGCCTGCTGCAGTTGTGGCCCACCCTTTTCCAGTTCGCTGATCGCCACTTTGGCGGCGGCGGTGGGCTCATGAAGAATATCCACAGCCTTCCAACGAGCGGCGAGCGCGCGTTGTTCACTGAGCAAATGATCGACGGATTCCAGCGCCATCAGCTGCGACACGCCTTTGCGCTCGGTATCGATCACATTGAAGCGTTCACGATAGCCATGGCCCAACATCACCAGGCTGGCCGCCAGGGGTAGCATGAACAGCAAGAACAGCAGGAGGAATTTACCAGCAAAGGTAAAGCGACCCAGCAGGTGGGTCCCGGGGGAAAGCAAAGTGGCCATGTCCGACTACGCTCCTGGACAAACGACGCGCCCGGGCGAGCCGGGGTGAGTCCAAAACAGTGCAAGAATCACACCCGGGTGGGCTTCCGCCTGGCGGCTGGCCCGAAACATGCTTTCACATCGCCGGAAAAACTGACCACGCGGTTAACTTTTGATACCTGGGGATGCACATGCTGGAAGCGTTATTCAAACTCAAGGCACACAACACCAACGTGCGCACGGAAATCCTGGCGGGGGTCACCACCTTCCTCGCCATGGCCTATATCCTGTTCGTGAACCCGAGCATCCTCGGCGGCACCGGCATGGACAAGGGCGCGGTGTTCGTGGCCACC
>Ga0265797_10004267_pt1 | contig 22008 bp, 21 predicted proteins | sample P2T30metagenome_FD_192433 | JGI IMG/M metagenome (GOLD analysis project Ga0265797, IMG submission 192433) | Plant litter microbial communities from East Loma Ridge, Irvine, California - P2 T30 | ecosystem: Environmental > Terrestrial > Plant litter > Unclassified | place: USA: California... | reverse complement strand
CAGGCTCAAGGATTGGAGACGAGTGGCAACCCGATATGACAGGTCGCCGAAGGTCTTCCTCTCCGCCGTCGCTCTCGCCGCAACCGTCATGTTCTGGCTATGATAGAAGAACGAGTCCTGACCCTAGCACCACCCGCTGATTATAGGGGGCAGCGGTGGACGCACCTAACCCTTTGCATCGACATCTTCGCAACGGCCTTCGTGGGAGAGTCCACGCCACCAATGTGATAATCTGCCATATGTTAAAGTGCTTGAAAGATCGTAAGAGGGTAGAATAACGTCGTACTACGACCAAGCATATGTACTCATGTTCATGTCTAATTGAGAAACAAACTGAAATCTTCAGCCCAGGCATAACGCATATTGACGCTAGGTAGGAATATCGTCAGTTCGAGACGCATACGAAATCGGCTGCGGATCGCATATCCCCCTGACCCTTGAAACGCGGCCACATCGGGTATTGGCAGACGGGCAACGTTCTTCCGCGTGTAACGCCATCAGTCGTATCCGTTGCGGCGTAATCGACAGGCTCGATCCCGTCGATCACCCAGCTGTCCAGGGCCGCAAGACTGTTCCACGCAGGGGCGAAGCTACCGCCACCGTGGGCAAGGCCGGGAAGCATGTAGAACCGCATGAAGTTCGATGCCGTGTCCTCGCCAAGCGTTTCCACTATCTTGTCATGATACGCGACCGTTCCCCACGGCGAGACGCTGGGATCTTCGGCCCCTTGAACCAGGATCAGTTTGCCGCCGGCCTGAGCGAAGGCCGACAGGTCGGGATCATTGGCATCGATCATCTCGGAGATTTCGATCAGCCGTTCCTTGTAGGGGCCGGGTTCCGCGATGTCGAACGTGCTGTATTTAAATGTATCATCCTGATCAATCATGTGTTGGAAAAATTCGTAGGCGCGCGCCGCATGATGGGCATTCGGCCCCGAGATCACCGGCTCCGCGTAACCCCGCTTGGTTCCGAGATTCGTGATGACGCCTTCCAAGCTGTTGTATCCCGGATAGGTGTTGAAGCCGTTCGCAAGTTCGTACGGAAGGGTATAGCCGTCGTGGTAGGTCCTGATGGTCCGTTCGATCTGCAATGGTGTCAGGCATCTGTCGTCGGCACGGCCCTCGGGGCAGGCGAAATGCTCGATCACCGAACTTGATTGCTCTCGACATGCGGCCATGTTGGCCACGAGTCCGTCTTTGGCCCCGCCGAGTTCGTCGCACCGGTCGGTCGCGAACGCCGAGATCTCCTTGACGAGCTCGGGCGGAATCCATCCGGCGGACGCGTCGTCATAGATCGCCCGGTTCAATGCCGATCCCCACAAGCGCAGTCCCACAAAATTGGCGGTAGGGTAATAGGAGATGACGCCATCATAGGCTTCCGGCCATCGCAAGGCTGCGATCAGGGCCTCACGCCCGCCGGTGGAGCCGCCTGCATAATAGACCGCCACGGGTTCAGTCTCATAGGCCGCTCCGACGACCATCAATGCGACGTCGAGGGTCTTTCTGATGTGCATGTAGCCATAATTCGCGAGCGCCTCGGCATTTCGCGCGAATGACGCGTCGTTCGTGCTCATTGCCGTATGACCCGAGTCAGATCCGAACGTGACGTATCCTTGCGCCAGCGGCACGGGGGTGTCCAACGGACCATGCACCACGGGGCCGAGCATGTCTGGCAGCACACCATTATAGCCGCCGCCGCCGTATTGGAGCATGCGCCCGTTCCAAATCGACGGTAGATCAATCTCCCACTGGATCGGAGGTGCTTCCGCATCGACGGGGTGCGTGGCGCCCGACACTCGACAAAAACTCCCAAGATCATCCGTTACGACCCATTCGGTCTTCGACACCTCGGCCCCAGTCGTCGGGAGGGAGATTGACTCCCGTGTGATGACCATGCCCGACAGGTCGGAGCAGGCCGCTTCGCCGAATTCCGCCGCTTTGGCATCGGCCGCGATCAGGCATGCCGCCATCCCGACGGAGGCCGTCAGATAAAACGCGTTCATTTTATTCCCTTGAGTGGTCACGTGATCGCTCCAATCATCTGGCCGAAAGATCACGGTTCGGTCGGAACGATCTCAGGCCCGGGTCGCGATCACGGCATCCGCGATCTCCAGGAATTGCGATGCCGTCACCCCGTCCGGAACATAGGGAGTTTCTCCGTAATTACGGGCGATCGCGTACTGGTCGGTCACGGCGCGGCGGTGAACAATGACCGTCTCGATTGCCGGAAGGCACAGGATGAACTGACCTATGTTGCCGTTCGCGAGATAGGAGCCCTCCCATGCGGCGCCCCGACCTTCGGGTGTCCACCAAAGGTACCCGTACCCACTCGGGCCGCCGGTCTGTGCCGCGGTGAACCGCTGCTTCGTGCTTTCGTCCACCCACTCGGCCGGAATCACTTGGGTGCCATTCCACTCCCCGCGTTGCAGCATGAGTTGTGCTAGCTTGCCCATGTCCCGTCCGGACAGGAACATGTGATATGCAAGATACCGCGATCTGTCCCCGTAACCGAGCATCTTCTGCCGGGCGCCGTCGTAATCCTCAAACCCAAGCGGCTTTGCGAGATCGCGTTCGAGCGCTTCGAACACCGTCAGCCCCGTCCGTTTCTCGAAGATGGCACCCAGAACGTTGAAGTCCCAGTTGTTGTACTGGAAGAACTCGCCCGGCGCCTTGCTTCCCCTCTCGGGATTGTTGTCGTTGCCGCCGGGGCTGCCTGCGGGATGGTAGACACCCGAGCTGGAGGTGAGCAGGTCCCGAACCTTCGCCTGCCTCTCGCCTTCGCTCAAAGTCTCATTGTCCTGAATGTCGAGATCGGCCAGCGTGGCATCCAGATCGATGGTGCCGTCCGCGACGTAATTGCCGTACAGCATCGACAGGATGCTTTTGCGGGCGGAGGCAAGGTAACTCACCGTATTCCCGTTGCCGTATTGATACGCCAGACGCCCCCCGTCGTAGACGAGGAGAGTGGTTGTCGGTTTTTCGTAAAGCGTCTTTTCGACCTCGATAAGGCCCTGAGGGTCGAAGCGACCGCTGTTCGGCACGAGCATCCGTTGCGTGGGGTCCTTGGACGCTTGCGCAAGGGCAGGGGTACCGAACAGGGACATGCCCCCGAGCCCTACCGCACCCATTCCAATCCCGAACATGATTGCCCGTCTCTTTATATCCGTTCCTTGCATGCCACTCCTCCCAGAATTCGGCGGTGCCCGCCTTTGGCGTCAGGGATCGATGTTCACACGAAATATTTATTTTGTTTAATGCTATATTACGCGGCATTGATGCGTTTTGTGTATTTGCAGCGATCATCCTCGCTGGTCGCTCCTGTCCGCCCAAGTGCCGAGCAGCATCTCCAGGAACCGTCCGGCGGCAGGGGACAACTTTACATTCCGCCGCCGGACCACGCCGATGGGGCGGGAGATTTCAGGGCTGCCCAATGGGCGCGTAACAAGGAAGGGGTGATCCGCTGAGGGGGTCGCAAGCTTCGGCAGCACCGAAATGCCCAAACCTTGTTCCACCAAGCCGAGGGACGTTGACAGGTGCGTGACCTCATAGGTCCAGTGCAGACTGACGCCGTGCTGAGCCAACGCAGTATCGAGCAGGGTTCGGTTTCCGCTGGATCGATGGACGGTGACCAAGGGATAATCGCTCAGGTCGCCCCATTCGACCTTCGTTTTTCTGGCCAGAGGATGATCCTTCAAAGTGGCCAGAACGAAGGGATCATCGGCAAGGTGGGAGAATTCGAGTGCAGGGTCCGATCCGTGCATGATGTTGATGCCGAACTCCACCTCGCCCCGGGCGACGGACTGAAGACCGTCTACGGCCGTCAGGTCGAGGATGCGGAACCGTATGTTCGGATAAACCTTCGAGAACTCCTTGATCACCTTCGGCAGGAAGTAGAAGGCGGCGGTCGGGATGCAGGCGATCGTAACAAGCGCCCCGCTTTGTTGCCCGAGTTCACGCACGGCAAAGAGCGAGGAGTCAAATTCCTCCAACATGCGACGGATTAGTGGGATCAGTTCGCTGCCGATGGCGGTCAGGGCCACATGGCGCGTGGTGCGTTCCAGAAGCGGCATTCCGACGGCGGCCTCCAGTTTCTGGATCCTGCGGCTAAGGGCGGATTGGGACAGGTTGAGCGCTTCGGCGGCACGGTGGAAACCTTGCAAGTCCACCACGCTCAGAAAGGCGCGCAGGTCCAGCATTTCGCAATTGATGTTCATGACGCAACAATCTTTCCGATATTGGCATTTAACAAATCACTGCTCTCCCGTCATACACAAGAGAAGGAACATTTGATCGCATAGATGCATCAGTCTGGGAGGGCGCGCAACATGAACGATCTTCAACCCATCCCGTGCGTGTTGATGCGGGGCGGCACGTCGAAGGGCCCGTTCTTTCTGGCCAGCGATCTTCCGCAGGATACGGCGGATCGGGACCAGATCCTGCTGTCGGTCATGGGATCGGGCCATCCGTTGCAGATCGACGGGATCGGTGGCGGAAACCCCGTCACCAGCAAGGTGGCCATCATCAGCCCGCCCAGCGTGCCGAATGCCGATGTCGATTACCTGTTCGCCCAGGTCCGCATCGACCAGCAGATCGTCGACACGTCCCCCAACTGCGGGAACATGCTGGCGGCAGTCGCCCCCTTCGCGATCGAGGCGGGGCTGATCAAGGCGCAGGACGGAATGACGCTGGTCCGCATCCACAACGTCAATACCGGGAAGATCATTGAGGCCGACCTTGCGACCCCTGATGGAAAAGTCTGCTACATGGGCGATGCGTCCATCGATGGCGTGCCGGGGCAGGCAGCGCCCATCGCGCTGACCTTTTTGGATGCGGCAGGGGCACGGACGGGCAAACTGTTTCCCACGGGATCGCCCATGGATCACATCGACGGGGTGGACGTGACCTGCATCGATTGCGCGATGCCGATGGTTCTGATGAACGCCGAGAGCATGGGCATCACGGGATACGAAACCGCGTCCGAACTGAACGGAGACGCAGCGCTGTTGATACGCATCGAAGCCATCCGGCTGAAAGCCGGCCGGTTGATGGGAATGGGCGACGTAACCCAGCAGGTCACGCCGAAGCCCGTCCTAGTGTCCCCCGCGCTGCGGGGCGGGGATCTAAACGTGCGGTATTTCATGCCGCACGAGTGCCACCCCTCGCTTGCGACCACCGGTGCGGTCGGCATCGCCACGGCCGCGATTTCCGAAGGAACGGTGGCATCCGCATTGATCGGTGGGCGTGCAATTCCGACAGTGTTGCGCATCGAACACCCGAGCGGCGGGCTCGACATCAAGCTGGACGAGCGTGACGGAAAGACCATCGCAGGGGTCCTGCGCACAGCACGACGATTGTTCGAGGGCCTGGTCTACGCCAAGCCTGAAAAGGCTGCGAAGATCGCGGCATGACATACGGCACCGGGAGGGTGCCGCAAAGGGAGGACGACATATGAAACACCTTATCCTGGCTCTGGCTGCCTCGACGGCCTTGGCTGCCCCGGCACTGGCGCAAGACGTTCGCATGAGCGTCGGGTCCTACAACCTCAACAACCTTCCGTTCCCGGTCGCGCAGGGTCTGGGGTATTACGAGGATGAAGGCTTGGACGTGACGGTGGACAACTTCGCGTCCGGCGGATCCAAGACGTTGCAGGCGCTGGTCGCAGGCTCCACCGACATCGCGGTCGGCTTTTACGATCACACGATCCAGATGCAGGCCCAGAACAAGCATGTCGTGGGCTTCGTGGAAATGGCGCGGAACTCCGGCCTCGTGCTGGCAGGCGGCAACACCTCGACCTTCGATCCCGCCAATCCGGAATCCATCAAGGGTGCCAAGGTCGGCATCACGGCCCCCGGATCGTCGTCGGACTTCTTCATCCGGTATTACCTGCAGCAGCATGGCATGACGGCCGACGACATCGCCATAATCGGTGTCGGTTCCGGCTCCGCCGCCGTGGCCGCGTTGGAACAAGGCAAGATCGACCTGTTGGTGAACTACGACCCTGCAGCGACCTTCATCGAGGCCAAGGGCGTCGGGAAAATCGTGATCGACGCCCGCAGCGACGAAGGGGCCACGGCTGTCTATGGCGGCATTTATCCGACGTCGGTGTTGTATGCGACGCAGGATTTCATCGACGAGAACCCCGACACGATCCAGAAGGTCACCAATGCGACTGTCCGCGCTCTGAAATGGATGAGCGAGCACAGCGCGGAAGAGATCGTAGCCACACTTCCGTCCGAATACATCTCGGGTGATGCCGAGACTTACACGCAAGCCGTCCAGAACGCGATGGCAATCTTCTCTCCCGACGGGATGTTCAACACGACCGACATCGAAACCCCGTTGAAGGTTCTTCAGACGTTCAACGAGTCTGTCGCCCGCGCCGACATCGATCTGTCGAAAACCTACACGAACGCCTTTGTCGAGGCCGTTCCCGCAAACGCATCGAACTAAGGAGGATGACATGGCAGTCGCTGCTTTGAAGCCGGTGGATCATCCCTACCATTCCCCGCAGGTGTTGGCAAAACCGATGGTCGCACTGCAGGATGTCAGGATGGCATTCGGCGAATTCGTGGCCGTCGATGAAGTGAACCTGACCGTGGCCGACGGGGAGTTTCTGGCCATCGTCGGACCGACGGGGTGTGGCAAGAGCACGATCCTGAACGCGATCGCGGGCCTTTTGAAACCTGCGAAAGGCACCGTATCCATCGACGGCAAGCAGGTCTCGAATGTCGGAGGCGACATCGGATACCTGTTCCAGCAGGATGCCCTGCTTCCCTGGAAGACGTCGATCGAGAATGTGGAGCTTGGCCTGATGTTCCGCGGGATGGGCAAGGCCGAAAGGCGCGGCCTTTCCATGGAGTGGCTGGCGAAAGTCGGGCTGAAAGGCTTCGAGGACCGCTATCCGCACCAACTCTCGGGCGGTCAGCGAAAACGGGTGCAGATGGCGCAGGCGTTGATCACTGGGCCGAAGGTGATCCTGATGGACGAGCCGTTCTCCGCGCTGGACATCCACACGCGGCACCTGATGCAGAACGAGTTGTTGCGCCTTTGGCAGGAGGATCGGCGCGCCGTCGTCATGATCACGCACGATCTGGAAGAAGCCATCGCGCTTGGGGATCGTGTGGTGGTGTTGGCCTCGGGACCCCGCAGCCGTGTCATCGACAGTTTCCCCGTCGATCTGGAACGTCCGCGCGACGTGGCGGAGATCAAGCTCGATCCGCGTTTCCTCGAACTCTACAAAAACATCTGGGCATCGCTGCGCGGCGAGGTGGAGAAAAGCTATGCACGCAAATAGTGTTCGTCTCATTCAGCTTGTCATCCTGGTCGTCGTCATCGGCGGCTGGCAGATGGGCGTCAGCTCCGGCATCATCGACCGGTTCTTCTTTCCGCCACCGTTCGAGATCGGCGGCCAGATCATCCGCTGGGTGACCGACACGTCTTTCTATCGCCATGTCGGCATCACGCTGTCGGAAACGGTTCTGGGTTATGTCATCGGCACCGCCCTTGGCGTGACGGCCGGCGTCTGGCTGGGGCTGAGCCGTAATGCCGCCCGTATCATGGACCCCTTCATCAAGGCGCTGAACGCCATTCCCCGGGTCGTGCTGGCGCCGATCTTCGTGCTTTGGCTCGGTCTGGGATTGTGGTCCAAAGTGGCGCTGGCCGTCACGCTCGTCTTCTTCGTGACCTTCTTCAACGCGATGCAAGGTGTTCGGGAAGTCAATCCCGTCGTGCTGGCGAATGCCCGCGTGCTGGGCGCCAAACGCTCGGAACTGCTGCGCCACGTCTACTTTCCAGCGGCGGCAAGCTGGATCCTGTCCTCGCTGCGCACGTCGGTCGGCTTCGCCGTCGTCGGTGCGATCATCGGCGAATATCTGGGGTCGTCGGCCGGATTGGGTTACCTGATCGCGCAAGCTGAAGGCAACTTCGACGCCGTTGGCGTGTTCGCCGGGATCATCATCCTCGCCATCTTCGTGCTGATCATGGACTCGGTGCTGGATGTCGTCGAAAACAAGCTGATCAAGTGGCGTCCGAACGCCACCGAGAAGCCAGCCTGATCACTTCCACGATCTCCCAAAAAAAGAACGCGCGGTCCCATCAGGACCGCGCGTTCTTCGTTCCAAGCGTCGAATTGAAATGTTCGTTATTCTTTCCGTAACGCCGGTAATTGAGTGGGTGTTAGATGAGCGGGTGGGTAGGTGCGGTGCGCGCTATGTGTCAGTACGATAATCTTCCATATGTTGATGAATTTCCACGGGGCAGGGGAAGTTTCATAGCAGGGAAGTGTCCGCGATCTTAATCGTATCTGTCGTCAGCCCCCGCTTCCCGATAAGGCTGATGAGTCTCAGGACCAAGCAGGGGGCGAAATCGCCCCCTGCTTGGTTTCTTCAGGACCTTGGACGAATGAACTATTCACTCATGCAAAATAACGGACTCGGAAGGCATCGATCGCGACCGCGATGAAGATCATGAGCCCCCCGATCATACCGACATAGAAAGATGGGACGTTCACTATTGCCAGTCCGACTTGGATGACAGTCAGCAAGAGCACGCCACCCAGCACCCCCCAGGTATTCCCGCGGCCGCCGAACACACTGATGCCCCCGATGATCGGCGCCGCGATTGCATAGAGCAGGTAGCTGGATCCTTGGTTCGATGTGATTGCCATCTGCCACGAGGCCAGAAGAAAACCGGCAAGGGCTGCGAGAAAGCCCGAGATCGTATAGGTGATGATCTTCGTCCGCTCCACCCGGATGCCGGCGGACGCGGAGGCGACTGGATTGCCGCCAACGGCATAGATGGATCGACCGAAGATCGTGCGGCGCAATACGATACCCACGATGACCAGCGCGATGATGAATACCAACGGCATAAGTGGCCAGCCCGCGATCGTCGCCTGTCCGATCCAGACATAGCCATCCGACAGGTTGGTCAACGTCTTGCCTTGGGTCAGCGCCAGAAGTGCTCCCTGCAGGATGATCATCATGGCCAGCGTCTCGATGAGCGAGACCATCTTCAACTTTGTGATGCACAAGCCGTTGAAGAACCCGATCAGCGTGCCGACACCGAGGCCCACCAGCATCGCCAGAAACCACGGCAGCCCAAGATCGGAATAGGCCAACGCCCCTACGGCAGCGGAAAAACCCGCATTGGCCGGAATGGACAGGTCGATTTCCGCGACAAGCAATGGCAGTGCCACGGCAAGGCCGAGCGTGCCCAGAACCGTCGCCTGCACCATCACGTTCTGGAGGTTGAAGATCGTGAAGAAATAGTCGTTGAACGACCCGAACAGAACGACAAGCGCAATCAGCCATATCCAGACGACATTGTGCAGGACCCATCCAAGCATCGCACGGCGGTTCTTGTCCGAGGGCAGGCCCGTGGTGGTGGCCGTAGTTGTATTGCTCATGACGGAAGTTCCTGTCCTGGTGGGGCGGGTCATGCTTGCACCGATGCACGCAGACGTTCGACGGTGATCGCATCACCGGTGAGTGTTTCCTTGATGCCGCCATGGTCGAAGACGCAGGCTCGGTCGACGGCGCGCACCAGTTCGTCTGCATCCGTGGACACGATGATGACGCAGATGCCACCGTCCGACAATTCGTCCAAGATGCGCAGGACATCCTGTTTCACACCGACATCGATGCCACGCGTCGGTTCGTCCACGATCAGAAGCCTTGGACGCGTGGCTAGCACGCGACCAAGGCAGACCTTCTGCTGGTTGCCACCGCTAAGAGTATCGACTGCGTATTCGGGGCTCGGGGCCTTGACGCCCATCGCGTCGAAATAGCGGCGGATCACTGAGCTTTCGGACTCGCGGTCGATGAAGCCGAAACGACTGCGCATATTCATGGAAGACAGTGCGATGTTGTCGCCGATGGACATCTGACCGACCGAACCGTCACGGCGGCGGTCGTCTGACAGGAACGCGATCCCGGCATCGAAAGCATCACGTGGAGTGCGGGGGAGACCACGTTCCTGCCCATTCAGCATGATGATGCCTGAGGCCGGAACGAGGCCGAAGATCGCCCGGGCAAGCTCTTTGGCGCCCGCACCTGGCAACCCCGTGAACCCGATTACCTCGCCCGCGGCGATATCGAGGGCAGGGATCGAGAGGTTGCGTCCTTGGATATTGCGCAAAGACACGGCTGGTCTGTGGCCTCGATGATCTCGCCGCACGCGCTGGAACAGCGTGAGACCCCGCCCCAGCACCAGCTCGCTCAGCTGTTCCGAGGTGAGCGACCCTACGTTGTCGGAACCGCCCGCCAAAGCGCCGTCGCGCAGGACAGAGACCGCATTGCAGATCTCGAGGATCTCGTCGTTGTAATGGGAGATGAAGATGAACGTGACGCCTTGCGTCTGAAGTCGGCGCATGAAATCGAAAAGGATAGCTCGATCGACGGCGGTCAGGGCAGCCGTCGGTTCATCAAGAATGATGACCTTTCCGCCCGAGAACATGGCACGAAGGATGTTCAGCTTGCGCCGTGCTACCGCATCCAGCTTGCCTGCCGCTGACTCCGGATCGATCCCCGTGCCGTCCAGCATCTTCGTTGCATCCGCTGCCAACTTCCGGCGGTCGATGAAGCCCGATCGGTTGGGCCAGATGCCGAGCATCAGGTTTTCCGCCGCGGTCATGTTGTCAATGATCATCGGTTCCTGAGTGACGAGAAACACTCCGGCCTTTTCCATCGATTTGACGTCGACGCGTTCCAATGGCTTCCCGTCCATCAGGATGCGTCCGGATGTCGGGGCGCGTTGTCCCGAGATGATGCCGACCAGCGTCGATTTTCCCGCTCCGTTTTCGCCCAGAAGCCCGTGGATCGTGCCCCGCTGGATGCGGAGTGAGACGCCGCGCAGTGCTTTGACCGGCCCGTAGGATTTGATGACATCCTGGATTTCGAGAATGGCCTCGGTCGAGGGAGCCTGCAAATGCGGATCATGCAAAGTCATGTCGGTCCTCCCAAACCTGACGGAAATGTGGGGCGGCCGAAGCCGCGCCTGGTCGCTTCATGACGTGCTGCTTATGCGTAGGGAATGCCCCATTCGTCTTCGGCAATCGCGCCCCAGTGTCGTTTGTCATTGGCATTTTCGCCGTTGATGACAAACGCGGGAATGATCAGCGTCGGACCGGTATTTCCGGCAACGATCTCCCCCTTCTCCCAAAAGTACTTGGCGTTTTCATACGGCCCGAGGGGCACGGCCTCGCCTTTCAGAGAATGTTTGACTATCATCTCTACCGCGATCTCCCCATACGCGATCGGGTCTTGCGACACGCAGGCATCCATATAGCCGTCGCGGATCCAGTTGAGCGCCACCGGTTCTCCGTCGATGTTGACGAAGATGACATGCCCCTCTTCGCCCACCTTCTTCCAGCGATTGCGCTGCTGGAGGGCGGTCGCGATCCCCCTAGAGGGCGAGTCTGATGGGGCATGCACCGCATCCAGATCGGGAAACTCCGACAATGTCGAAAGCGTGACCGACAACATCTGTTCCAACTGGCCTTCCGTCGGGCGGGTCAGATAGCGGATTTCGGGATATTTCGCAAAGACGGAGTCCATGCCTTCCTTGCGCAACCGCCATGCAACCGATGCCAGCGCGCCGTAGCAGTTCAGCACGGTGCCGCGCGGACTGCCATATTTGGTGATGAGGCGGTCGACGATCTCGTTTGCGGCCATCACGCCGCCCTCGAAGTTGTCGAAGCTGACCGTGATCGCTACATCGCCCCCATCCGCTGGGGTGTCGATGATGCCGACCGGAATTTTCTGCCGATTGTAGCGGCGGATGGCCGACACGATGGCCTGGCTGTCGATCGGGTCGGAGATGATCGCGGACGGTTGGGACAGCATGAGGCTCTGCCACTGCTCAAGTTGACGCGTATTGTCGAAGTTGGCGTTCGTGGCTTGGAATTCTCCTTTGTCGGCCTGTACAGCCCGTTTGACCGCCTCTTCCTGAATGACGAAGAAATAGTAATCGAGGCTCTTGTTGGAGTAGGGGATCGCCAGCCGCTCCTGGGCAAAGGCCCCGCGCCCGACCATCGCTCCAAGCCCTAGGGCCGCTCCGCCAGCCATGATCTGACGCCGGCTCATCTCTGAGAATTTCGTCATCGTACCCTCCCCGATACAGACTTCATATGTAGTAAAGCTAGATAAATGCGCTGTGTCAAGAAACTTGCACCAGAAGGGTATCACTAATACCCCAGTTATTAGCCGGAAATAGCCGCGTTAGATAACGGAAACAGCCGCAGTGGGATCCAAGCTGAAGTATTACTAGATTACCGCATTTTTACGTAGGAATGTCCGTCAAAGCATCCGACCACCATTCCTACTGCCTCGCGTGTGAAAAGCCCGTTCTCCACGACGCCTGGAATGCGGTTGAGCTCAATCTCTAGAGGTCCGGGGTTCGTCAGGTTGGGGCCGCAATGGGCATCGAGGATGAAGTTTCCACTATCGGTCACGACGGGCTGGCCATCGCGGAAACGCCGCTCCAACTTCACGTTCCGAAGGCCATGGTCCGCCAAGGTGCGGAGGATCATGCGGTCGGTCTGCTTCCAGCCGAATTGCACAACCTCGATGGGCAACGGGAATGCGCCTAGACGGTCCATGATCTTTGTTTCGTCGCAAACGCAGATCATGCGCTTGGAGGCGTGAGCCACGATCTTTTCCCACAACAGGCAAGCGCCACCACCCTTGATCATGTTAAAGTCAAGGTCGATTTCGTCCGGACCATCCACTGTAAGGTCGATTTCGCCGATGTCGTTAGGGTCGGTAATGTCAATCCCCACCTCGCGCGCGACATCGATGGTGGATCGAGAGGTCGTGGTGCAGGTCAGCTTCAATCCGTCGGCGACATGCTTTCCCAACTCTCGCACGAAGAGGTGCGATGTGGTGCCTGATCCAAGGCCCAGCTTCATGCCATCGCGCACGAAGTCTGCGATCACGCGGCGACCTGCCGCTTTCTTGGCTTCATCCTGCTGGTTCATATCAAACTCCTGTTACGGTTACCTTCGATGTCAAATCTTGTCCGTCTGCCAGCTGTCCAATGCCGGCAGCTGGTCGGGAAACTGGCTTCCACTATCGATGGCGATGGCGGTTACCAGCATGTTGGTAACAAGGTGGTGGTTTAGCCGGGATGCCAGCGGGGTCATCAGCTCCGTCCGGTCATAGGGCAGTACGGCGACCACCGCGTCCGAGACGCGTGCCAGCGGACTGTCTGCAGCCGCAACGGAGACGACACGTCCGCCTCGCGCCCGTACGGCGGTTGCGATTTCCACCATCTGCTTGGTATGTCCGGACTGGGAAAAGATCAGGGCAACCTCTCCCGGTCGTGCACCTTCGGCATGCATCCATTGGCGCTGCTTGCCCAGAAGGGCTTGGCAGCGCAAACCGAGGCGTTGGAACTTGTGCTCGGTGTCCAGCGCGTTCATCTCGGACATCCCCGTGGCGTAGATGCCGGTCCAGACTGCGGCGCTCAGAAAGCTTGCCGCAGCGGCGATTTGTACGGGGTCCAGATCTTCCGTCAGGCGCTGGATCGCGTTCAATGAATTGCGGCATGTCTTGCGCACCACATTCGCGATGCTGTCCTGCGGGACGATTTGTTCATAGGCGAACGGAGCCGACGGCACGAGACTTTGTGCCAGATGCAGCTTGAAGCTCTGATAGCCATCGAAGCCGAAGCGGCGGCAAAAGCGCATGATCGTTGGATCGCTGACGGAACAGATTTCCGAAAGTCTCGCCATGCTCAGATGGATCACCTCGGACGGCGAAGTGCCAACGAAATCTGCTACCCGGCGTTCGGCGGGATGCATCTCGTCGCGGTCCTGAAGGATCCGTTGCAAAAGACTGACGGTCATGGCGTTGTTTCCTTCAACTCGCGACGCTGGTTCCGACGCCGCGGTGAAGGAGATCTGCCAGCCTCGTCAACCTGTAATCGGAGATGGTTGCGATCTTCGGTCCCCCGCCCCATGGCACCACGTAGAAGGGAACGTCAGCCCTGACCGCTGCGGCACGATCGACATTAGTGTCGCCTACATAGGCCCATGTGCCGGGGTGCAGGTCCATTTTTTGGGCAACAGCCAGAAGATGCCCGGGATCGGGCTTGCATGCAGGAACGGCATCCGCACCGATCGCCGCTTCGAACAGATGATCAAGGCGCAGGTGCGCCAGGACCTTGGCGGTGATGTCGTGCGTCTTGTTCGTGCAGATGCCCAGACGGATACCGGCACCGTGCAAGGCCTCCAGATCCTCGCGCACGTGGGGATAGAAGCGGGTCCGGCTAGCAGGATCGGCCATGTACGCTTCGCGGTATCCATCATAGGCGATCTGAACCGACGCATCGTCATGGTGGATCCCCTGATCGGCAAGAATGTCGGTGATAAGACGACGGGGACCATAGCCGATGAACCGTTCGACATAACGGGCATCCAGTGCGGGCCACCCGTTGCAGGCAAACCCGGCATTGATGGCGGCTGCTATATCGGGCGCGCTGTCGATCAATGTGCCATCCAGATCGAATATCAGCGCGGAATGGGTAGGCATCGGGGAGCTCCTTCAAGGATCGAAAGCAAGGTCATTGAGGGCGTCGAAACACCCGCCCAAAAGTGGATAGAGCGTACGGTAGATTCGGTTCGCCTTGGCATAGACCTCTGCCTTGCCCGGGTCCGGGCGATTCACCGTCAGTGTTCTGCATGTCGCGGCGGCCGCTTCGGCGTCGGGCCAGACATTCACCGCAAGCCCTGCTACCAACGCGGCCCCGAAAGCCGCACCTTCAGCCGCACCCTCTGTCGTTTCCACCTTGCAACCGAAGATGTCGGCCTGCATCTGCCGCCACAAATCCGACCGGGCCCCCCCGCCCGACGCCTTGATGATCCGCCCGCCGATTCCCAGCGGTTTCATCAATGTGTGCATGTCGGCAAAGGCATGGACAACACCTTCCATCACAGCGCGCGAAATGTCTCCACGAGTATGTCTGGAGGTCATGCCGATGAATGCCCCCCGGGCGTGCGGGTCCGGGTGAGGACATCTTTCGCCGTTTAGATAGGGCAGGAACAGAAGGCCGCGCGCTCCGGCGGGTGAGCCGGCGGCGGCCTCGGTGATATCCTCGAAGCTGAACTTCGCCCCGTCCGGTCCGTCGCACAGCGTGTCGCGGTACCATCCCATCGCTCCGCCGGCATTGAGCGAGACGCCCATGCAGTGCCACTTGTCGGCTGCGACGTTGCAGAACACTTGAAGACGGCCGTCTGGGTTGTCCTGGGGCATGTCCAGCGCAGCAGCAAGGATACCCGCCGTGCCGATTGTGGTCTGCAGTTCCCCCGGCGCTATCACGCCAGATCCGATGGTCTGGATGACGCTGTCGCCCCCACCCCCCGCTACGGGCACCCCATGCGGCAACCCGAAAAGCGACGCACCCGCCGAACTGATCCGGCCCGAGATCGCTTTGGATTCATGCGATGGCGGCAGGATGCGCGGGTCGATCCCGACCGCTTCCACCAAGTCCCTGGACCAGACCCGGTTGCGGACATCGAATAAGCCGGTTCCCGACGCATCCGATACCTCGGTCGCCACCTCGCCCGTCAGGCGCAGACGAAGATAGTCCTTGGGATTCACCATAACGGCAAGTCGGGCATATAGCTCCGGCTCGTGATCGCGCATCCAAACGATCTTGCTCCCGGTATAACCGGTCAGCATCCGGTTGTTCGTCGCAGCCAGAAGGCCGGGCAACCCGCCCGCAGCTTCGGTCATGGCGTCGCATTCCGCGGCTGTTCGCTGGTCATTCCAAAGGATCGCGGGGCGCAGCACCTGATGGCGGCTGTCCAATGCCACGAGGCCGTGCATCTGGCCTGACAATCCTACGCACAGGATCTCCACCTTCGGTGCTTTTGCAAGTACTCCGGCGACCGATACCTGCGCGCCCCTGATCCAGAGCTCGGGGTCCTGCTCTGCCCAGCCGGGCCGGGGCTGCGAAAGGGGATAGGTTGCAACTTCAGCGGCAATTACCGCGCCATCAAGGCCGATCAGCAACGCCTTGCAGCCGGAGGTTCCGATATCTATGCCCAGAAGCGCCTGCATCGTTCAATGACCGACGCCGTGATGCAAGCGGACATGCTTGAAGTTATAATATTCAAGCAACCCGTCGCGGCCATGCTCGTATCCGATGCCGCTTTGCTTGCGGCCGCCATAGGGGGCGTTCATGATCCCTGCATCGACGTTGTTGATGGTGACGTTGCCGTAATCCAGATCCTGTGAAAGCTGGTGGATCTCGGTCAGGTCGCGGGCATAGACGTATGAGGCAAGCCCGTAAGGCGTGTCGTTGGCAAGGCGCGTGGCATCCGCAAGGGTGTCGAAGGGCATGATGCCGATCAAGGGGCCGAAGGTTTCCTCCGTCATCACCTTCATGTCGTGAGAGCAGTCGGCCACCACCGTGGGACGGAAGAAATGACCGCTCGCGAATTCGTCACCTTCGGGTGCACACCCCCCCGCGGCCAACCGCCCGCCCTTTGCCAACGCGTCTGCCAGATGGCCCTGAGTTTTGCCGAGCGGCTCCGCCGAGGCCATGGCGCCCAGATCCGCCGATGGATGTTCAAGTCCGTTCCGAACCGTCAGCGCATCAGCCGCCGCAGCCAGTTGCGATACGAATGCTTCATAGACCGAGCGCTCCACGTAGACGCGATTGATCGCGATGCAGATCTGGCCGCAATTGCGGAAACTGCGACGGGTGGCACCCTTGACTGCCGCCCCGATATCGGCGCTGGCGGTCACAATCAACGGGCAGTTACCACCCAGCTCCAACGTGAGGCGTTTGACCTGCGGGCAGCTTTGCTGGATGTGCAGGCCGACCGCGCTCGAACCGGTGAAGGCGATCTTGTCCACGCCCGGATGCTCCACGAGCGCTTGCCCCACTTGCGAACCTTTCCCGGTCAGCACATTCACGACGCCCGTTGGAATGCCGGCGGCGGCGCATTTATCGGCAATGGCAAGGGCCGTGAATGGCGTCAGCTCCGCCGGTTTGACGATGATCGTGCAGCCGGACGCAAGGCTTGCGCATAATTTCCATCCGACGAGTTCCGCAGGATAATTCCAAGGGGTTATGGCCCCGACCACCCCGATCGGTTCGCGCACGACGAGGCTCTGGAAACCGGGCTGGTCATTCGGGACGATCTCGCCATGCACGCGGGTCGCCTCCTCGGCATAGAAGTGGCAAGCCTCCGCCAGCTTGAGGATTTCGCCTTTGGCCTCGTTGACAGGCTTGCCCTGCTCTACCGTCATCACCTGTGCCATTGTTTGCGCATCGGCGGCAATCAGATCGCCCAACCGATGCAGCAGCGTGGCGCGGGTGCGCGGAAGCGTGCGGGACCATGTCCGGAAGGCGCGGCGGGCCGCGGTGACAGCGGCCTCGACCTCGGTGTGGTCGGCGGCTGCGATGTGGCCGATCACCTCGCCCGTTGACGGGTTCTCCACGGGCAATCTTGCACCGCTACCCGCCACAAATGCACCGTCGATGAAAAGCTGGCCGTCCAAACGGGCAAGCGTTGCGGAGAGAGGGGTTTCGGCCATGCGGTCCTCGTGCAGATCATTTTGCATCATTACTATTTTTTATATAGCGTAACTACACGGACGCAAGACTAAACCATCCAGCCTACCATTAATATCCTGCAGTTGGGCTGAAATCCTCGGCTACATTAGTAATTTTCGCTCTCTTGCCAACCCGACGCGGATGTTCGTATGTAGTTTCACTATTATCCCACAGAGGAGGCACCGCATGCTGCCAAGATTCAATGAAACTGCGAAACTCGTTGGCCGGGCATGGCTTCCCGGCAAGGGACCGTCCATCGTCATCTTGCGGTCGGGCCAGTTGATCGATGTCACGGCGCACGTCGTGTCAATCTCAGACTTTCTGGATGACGATCCTGCCGGTCGGTTTAACAGTCTGGAAGGCGATGTGATCGGATCGCCCGAAGATCTGCTTATGGAGCCGGCACGCATGGGCTATCATGCGGAACGTCCCTGCCTGCTTGCACCCTGCGACTTCCAGGCGCTCAAAGCTTGCGGCGTGACTTTCGCGCGAAGCATGGTTGAGCGTGTGATCGACGAGCGTACTGCAGGCGATCCGGCACAGGCAGACGCCTTGCGCTCGCGCATCGGGGCGCTGATCGGTGACAGCTTGTCGAACATCGAAGCCGGCTCGGAGCGGGCAACCGGCGTGAAGGGCGCCCTGATCGCGGAAGGGTTGTGGTCGCAATACCTCGAGGTGGGGATCGGTCCGGATGCCGAGGTGTTCACTAAATCCCAGCCCATGGCTGCGGTGGGGCAGGGCGCGCAGGTCGGCATCAACCGCATCTCGAAATGGAATAACCCGGAGCCTGAGGTGGTGCTGGCCATCGATGCGCGCGGGAATATCCGTGGCGCGACGCTCGGCAACGACGTGAACCTGCGGGATGTCGAGGGACGGTCGGCGCTGCTGCTGGGAAAGGCCAAGGACAACAACGCCTCCTGTGCGATCGGCCCGTTCATCCGGCTGTTCGACGATACCTTCACGCTTCGGGACATCGAGACGGCGGAACTGACGATGTCCGTGACCGGTCAGGACGGTTTCAAGGTCACCGGTCACTCCAACATGGCGGAGATAAGCCGCAAACCTGCCGATCTGGTTTCGCAGGCCATGAATGCCTCGCACCAGTATCCGGATGGACTCATGCTGTTTCTGGGGACGATGTTCGCCCCCACCCAAGATCGTGGGGAAGCAGGCTCCGGGTTCACGCATAAACCGGGCGACGTGGTGGAGATCTCGACGCCGCTCTTAGGCACGTTGCGGAATACCGTTGTTTATTCGGACGAGGCGCCGCAATGGACTTTCGGTACCCGCGCCCTGATGCGTAACCTCGCCGAAAGGGGGCTGCTGTGACCGAAACCTTGAAACTGGTTATCACCGATCATGCTTTCGGGGACACCCGGCAGGAACGGGCCGCCGCGAAGGCTGCTGGTGCGGAGTTCGCCGCATACCACTGCAAGGACGAGGAAGAGGCGCTGGCGGCCGTGACCGACGCCCATGTCATCCTCAACAATTTCGCCCCGATGACACGGCGCGTGATGGCCGCGATGGCCCCCGGCGCGGTGGTGGTCCGCTATGGTGTCGGTGTCGACAACGTCGATCTGGCTGCAGCAAGAGAACTGGGCGTTCGCGTCTGCAACGTTCCCGATTACGGCGTGGAGGAGGTGGCCGATCACGCTGCCGCCTTCGCGCTAGCACTCGCGCGGAGGTTGCAATCTTTTGATAGGGGCATTCGGTCAGGGGAGTGGAAGATCGGCGCCATGGTGCAAGGGCTCGCCTCCCTGCGTGACTCCACCGTCGGCCTGATCGGCATGGGCCGGATCGCACGCGCCTATGCGGGGCGGATGGCGGCCTTCGGCTGCAAGGTTGTAGGCCATGATCCGTTTGTCGGAGACGCCGAGGCGCTAGCTTCCGGCATCACGCCAATGTCTCACGATGAAGTCGTGGTCTCTGCTAATATTTTATCCTTGCACGTACCGCTGACGCCTGAAACACGACATCTGATAGACGCGGCACAGCTTGCGCGCCTTCCCGCAGGGGCAATCGTCATCAACTGCTCCCGCGGGGGGCTGATCGATGAGAAAGCATTGGCGGAAGCGCTCGAGTCCGGCCACATCTCCGGTGCCGGGCTTGACGTGTTCGAAAGCGAGCCGCTGTCCGCGCAATCGCCCCTTCGAACTGCGCCCAACGTCCTGATGTCCCCTCATGCTGCTTTTTTCTCAGACGCGTCTGTCAAAGCGTTGCAAAAGCTGGCGTCGGAAGAAGCTCTGCGGGGTTTACGGGGCGAACCGCTACGTTGCGCATTGACCTAAGGGGGAAGTGTTATGGATTACAAAATGAAACAGGACCTGTCCGGGCGGATAGCACTCGTGACGGGTGCGGGGCAGGGGATCGGGGCGGCAATCGCACAGGCTCTCGCAATGACCGGGGCGGAGGTCATCTGCACGGATATTCTGCGAGAACGTGCCGAAGGAACCGCAGGAGAGTTGCGTGCAGCCGGTGCGAAAACCCGATCGATGGGATTGGATGTCACCGACACCATCGCAATCAATGCGATGGCGGCGGCGTTGCCGCCGCTGGATATCCTCGTCTGCAACGCAGGTGTGGTCACCAACACACCCGCTGAGGATATGACCGATGAAGAATGGGATCGTGTACTCTCCGTCAATCTGACCGGCGTTTTCCGAACCTGTCGAGGGTTCGGGCGACGGATGCTGGAGGCGGGGCGCGGGTCCATCGTCAACATCGGATCCATGTCGGCGGACATCGTCAACGTTCCGCAACCGCAATGCCATTACAACGCATCCAAAGCCGGGGTGCATCATCTGACCCGATCACTGGCCGTGGAATGGGCAAAACGTGGGGTGCGCGTCAATGCGGTCGCCCCTACCTACATAGAGACACCACTGCTGAAGGAGTTGGAGGACACGCCGGGGCTGGTTTCGCGCTGGCTTGATATGACCCCGACAGGTCGTATGGGGCAGCCTCATGAAATCGCGTCCGTTGTTCAGTTTTTGGCCTCCGATGCATCGAGTTTGCTTACAGGTTCAGTGATCACCGCAGATGCCGGGTACACTTGTATTTGAGATGTCGTCGAAGATTTGTTGAAGTAGGGCAGCGATGTCTTAGTTACTCCACCTTCAGGAATCCGTGGGGCGGGCTCAAAGAGCCTGCTCAATTTGAGCTGCTTAGACATTAGGGCATGGCGGCGGGTGCGCGCCACATGAAGTGCGACTTCTGCTGTGGCAAGGGTAGGGCGGTCATGTCCAGCTCTCCAGCATCTTTCGCCCGCTCTCTAGCATCTTTCGTTTGAAGACCTCGGCAGGTGTTCTCCATCCGAGGCATTTGCAGGGCGTGGCGTTCAGGCGGTCACACAGGGCGCGGAGGTCCGGCTCGGTGATCTGGCGGATGTCGATGTCGCGCGGCAGCCATCGGCGGGTGCGTCGGTTGGCGTTCTCGACTGTGCCTTTTTGCCATGGCGCGGAGGGGTCGCAGAGCCAGCTGGCGGTGCCGATTTCAGTCTGTAGGTGCGGCCATGAGACGAACTCGGTGCCGCGGTCGAAGGTGATGGACTTTCGGGCATGATGCGGCAGGTCACGCAATAGGCTGGTAATCTTCGACATGACCGGCATGCTGCGTTTGCTATCGTTCTTTAGCAACACCGCAAAGCGGGTCGTGCGCTCCACCAGGGAGGTGAGGTTCTGTTGCCCGAACGCTTGCCTGAACAGGATCAGATCGCCTTCCCAGTGCCCGAACTCGCGTCGCTGGGCCACGGCTTCGGGGCGAAACAGGATGCTGACATCGCGATGGGATTTGGAGAGCGGGGCCTGCGACCAAGTCGCAGACGGCGCGACTTGCGGTGGGTCGGCAGATACCACCACAGCTCTTTCTTCATGCCTTCGCGGCCGTAAATGTAACGATAAATCGTCTCTTGGCAGGCTCGGGGATGAGCATTTTCGAGACGAAGGCGGCCAGCGATCTGTTCCGGTGTCCAGCCTTCCGTGACGTGGCCCACGATCCGCTCGCACAATTGTGGATGACGGATCAGCTTGCGCTGCCGGGCATGGCGATTACTGGTCCTGGACTACGCGCCATGGCGAAGTAGCCGCGAACTTTGGGCATGTCAGCGTCATGGAAGTGATTACGCCGGATTTCACGTAAGATGGTGGATCGGTGGCGATCCCGCACCCGCGCCATTTCCTTCACAGGGACGTTTGCGTTCCTCCAGCGTTCGATCTTCTTGCGTTCGTCTATGATCAACTGCGAGTATGTAGCACACATCCTGCGATCTCCCGTCTGTGCAAGTTGTTGAATTCAAACAAAAGTCGCGATTGGAAATAGCGCGCGCCAGGCTGGCAATCTTCGCCATGACCGGCGCGCTGCGCTTGCTGTCGTTCTTCAGCAGCACCGCGAAGCGGGTTGTGCGCTCGACCAGGGAGGTCAGGTTCTGTTGCCCGAACGCCTGCCG
>Ga0265797_10004266_pt1 | contig 22009 bp, 25 predicted proteins | sample P2T30metagenome_FD_192433 | JGI IMG/M metagenome (GOLD analysis project Ga0265797, IMG submission 192433) | Plant litter microbial communities from East Loma Ridge, Irvine, California - P2 T30 | ecosystem: Environmental > Terrestrial > Plant litter > Unclassified | place: USA: California... | reverse complement strand
GAGGTACGAAGTACACAGCCACAAAAAGGGTACAGGCATGCAGCAACCCCGCCATCCCACCTTCCATGTTCAACCTCCAGCCTGCTCCGCGCTTCGACAACAACGAAACCAGACTGCAACCACATCTGTAATAACGTCTTCCCGCCCTTGCCACGAAATACATCTTCTTTGATCTGATAATACACGATTAAGATGGCGCCACTGGCTTCATTAGTCGTCTGTTGCGCAGCTCATGTATGCGTCAGGTAGCTAACATGAGATACGCGAAGCTTAAAGTGCATCTCAAACTATCTATATCACGGTTGCGCAAAAGAAATTATCTGCACGGTAATCTGATCGGTATAAGGAAAGTGCTCGTAATGCGAGCTAGCCTGAAAGAGCGCAACATCGAGTCGTCCGTCTTATCAAGTCCCAGTGGCACGGTCCTGTCGTGCAGCTCTACGTCACTCAGCACCACTATACCCTATATAGATGGAGATGAGTCCGCAAAGTGCCGACGCATACACTCAGCCCGCCTCTTCAGAACCAATCAATGGAGTGAGGCAGGCATTTTGACAGGGTTGAATCCTCTAAGCCTCAATGGCGGTGGCAAATGAGTGAGGAGGCAAGCCACTCGATCCAGCTCCCCCAGCACCACACGTACGATCAGACCAGGGTAGCTAGAGTTCCATATTTATTGAGACCAACTATTGGATATACACAGAATTTGAAAGTAACTCAACAGAGTAAGCCACACACATCCATATTGAACGGATAGTGCACGTGAGAACGTGTGCCACAAAGACCGTGCCCTCAGCTCCAGTGAGTATATAGGAGGGGCAGGTGCCTAGTGTCGATTTTTTTCTTTTTACAAAAAAGCTTGATTTTGCGTTTGGGTTGGTCTGGGAGCAGGAAGCGCAGAACCATATGAGAAACTGAGATGGCGTTTTTACGAGACGCCTTGATGCAATGGTATGGCCGGTGGGCAACCGGTCAGGCTAACTCTAGTCCGACGGTTGAGCAGGAAGACCCGGAGATGCCAGAATCAACGGGTTACGGCAGATACTATGAAGGATTGTGGAGTCCTATCTTGATAGTATGTGCGGTGCGCACTGCGTGGAACCAACTGCCCTTGGAGTGGCGGTTTGTAGCTGTTATTTGGGTTGTTACCAAAATGATTACAAAGGCTCCACCAGGTTTTCGTCTGTTTCTGAGCAGGCGCTCTGAAGACGAGCAAGGTATTATGGAATGTATTCTAAGTGGGTGCATGGCTAAGAGGTGTGGGTGTAGATGTAGAGAGGGGCCAAGGGCCAAGGGCGGAAAACCAGGGGCAGTTGTGAGTGTGATGTGCCTTGCCCGCAGTGTACTCTCTGTGCCAACATCCAGCAAGCTCTGGCAGAGATACCCGTTGATAGCAAACCCCTTTCCCAGGGGTGTTCAACGGGTTGCGAGGTCGGCGGACTGGGAATGACAGGCGAGGATAGCTGTGGAGATGTTTTATAGACAAGTAGCGTTTACTTTACCGTAGGATGGAAGCACGCTCCTTCATTATGATATAAAATCAAACTTTAGTCCTCCTCTTACATCTCGTTCTATTTTTTGCGCCACTCTATTAAATTCCATGCTTTCTTTGTCTCGGATCGATGACAATCACGTTAAGACTATCGAGCGTTTATCGACCTACATTGTACGCATAGGTTCTAACCTTCAACTTCTACACGTCGCTCCCCGCACACACCGCTATGCCCTTCTCGCACAATGACCAATTTTCCGCTGTGATGCACAAACCACTAGCAGCGGGCGTCAAAGTGGGCTGCGCAGGTGGAGAGCTTGAGGACTGGCCGACCGCTGCTACCGTGTCATTTACGAAGGGTGGAGTATGGCGTCAACTATCAATCAACATCGCCTTATCCTGAATTATGAATTGGATCTATATTGGTGGAGTTATGACGCGTCAAAGTTGGTGTTAGTTACGTGTTTTGAGGCGTTGCGCGCACAGGCAAGTTACGCGCCGTGGAGCGGGGCGTTGCCAAGACTGCTGATCGTTGCCCGCGTCGCCAGCATCGTCAACGGTGGGATGGCAACGCATGGCACTTTAAACACAAATATTGGACACAAATACGCAGCCGAGGAGCCATGCCAAGCTAGGATTAAGAAGAAAAACTGCTTCCACAACACTTCGAGGCCAGATGGATGCCCGAGCACCTGCTGATCGTCGACAAGTATTCTTAACATACCGTGAGCTCTTTACAGGCAAGAATGTGCGAAAGAAAAAGGCTATACGCAAAATTCTCTTGAGACATTTGTCTGACTCAAAAGCGTCTGTTGGCGACGCGTATATCAGCAACATCGTCTCTATCCTCGAGTCTCTTCTTAAGGATGGCGTGTTTCAATCTGAGGAGCAGGCAAGCAAGCACTTTCCAGACCACTTCACAAGCCCGCCCTCGGAAAGGCCAACAGTAAACATCTCAAAGAAACGTAAAGCATCGCCTGGGAGGTCAATCAATGTCGGACAGGTGGTGCAAACTGAGGCTATCGACAAATCGAGTCCAGGGACTACAGCCGGTATGTCCTTCAGCCATTCTTTTGCTGACAGGTGACATCTCACATGCTTGCATTTAGGAATTTCTATCCTCGATAGCCAAGGAAACAGACCCTTTCACGCAACTCTGGGACCTTCTGTATTTCCCTACAACGTTCAACATCACATACTCTCGTTATCTCAGCAAATCCTCGAAGAAGCATGCTTCCAATTCATGAATCGGTGGCTTCCTTCCTTGCTTGAGGAGCATGGCTGGACTTGTGCAGCTGCGGTCGAGCTTACAAAGTGGTTACGTGTTATCCAGAAGCAGTTGGACATTCTACCCAACGATTGCATGAATACCGAACAAAAAACGTGTTTCAAAGAAACCTTGCCATGCATCATTCGACTACGCCATACTGCAGTTCACCGCCGGCACCTTACATCCGCTGAGTTCCAAAAGCAAGTACACTCCGCATATATGCTCTCCGAAGTTTTGCAAGACGACGAGTGCAGAAATAGATTGCAAACCATATATTCAAGAGTGGATACGTGGGTCAAGAATATGGACCGTGATACGGAGGTGATGAAGCAAGAAGCAGAACGTAGAGTCCGTCAACTGGAGCTAATGCTGCAGACGACTATTACGCGGCAACAGAATAAAATCTCTTCGGCAGCAGGCCAAGGGCTGATTGATTCCATCACCACGGAATTCAGACTCCAGCACCAGAATGCGGAAGCAGAGATCAAGGGCACATTCACATGCGACGAGCATGCTAGAAATACTGGAGGTATTGTACTTATTGATGAGGACGATATCGAAAGTGACGAGGAGCGGTTGCAAACAGAATTGTAGTAGCTGCAAAGTTGATAGAATATTGTCTAGACGTAGGACTTTATCATGTTAAAACTAAGGTAATACGTAATGCGCAAAAAGATTAGGATAATTGTAACTATACCTTCTGATCTATGGCGAAAGCCCGTAACACACGCTACAATCCATAGTAGTCGGCTCCACTATCGGCTTCTATTCGGACCTTGACTTAACAGCGCGTCTCCTTTCTAGGCCAACGTTCAAGGACTATGCTCATCCTTAATTTGTGCTACAGCTATGATACGGGCCGTTTGCTGGCGAGAATTGGCTCGAGATCCCATCCGTAATGTGGACTACGCATACTCGTTTCGCCACTGGTCTCAGGGATTACCAAGCACAAGAGAGTTCACTATACATGTTACAGCTCACCCACTCCACGTGCCAAATTCCCCAAAACCGGCCCTAAAAATGCACCCCGATACCCAGTCTCCGCATCCTCGTCGGCAGCGTACTCCATAAGATTGCCATATAGTCTCGCAACGCGCAAGACGCCCTGGACAGACGAAGTATCGAGGGAGGGCAAACTAGTGTCGTTGCCGAGGATGGAGACAGCGCAGGTTGATATCGATGTATCTTGTGATAGGTCCGCAGAGTTAGGTTCAGACAAATACGCATAATAGACCTTGTGCTCGGTGCCGACGATGGTGATGCCCGGTTCGATGAAAGCTCCGTGATCAGGACGGGGAAGCGCATTAATCGCAAAGGCTGACCATGCTAGCTAGGCTTTTTGGCGCAGACTGGCCGCCATCCAGATGCTCATCTGCAACTGTGCTTCTTGAAGGTTTCCCGAGGGGGACTTGACTTTAATGCCGGTGAAGAGAGAGGCGGCTTCGGTGTAGGTGTCGGGGGTGTGGCTGATAGGGGCGTGACAGAGGGTTTTGTAGAGGCTGGCATACAGAGGATGGAGGTGTGAGTAGGACAAGCAGAAGTCGGTCTTGCGGAAGACGGGGGTGGGCTTGGAGCGGGTGGGGGCGGTGGTGGAGAGGTAGGCGGGCTGGATAGACTGCGATTGTCTACGATATTATTATGAGGAGAGGTTAGAAAGAGAGAAACATACACGCTCTCCTGCCGAAACCGCCCACGACCGTACAAGATGATAGCTAGTTGGAGCAGCGGCGTCACAACATGCAAACACCACGCATTTTCATCCATAGTATGCTGCTTGCACAAGTGGGTCCCTTAAAACACGGCTTTGACGCGATCCAACACTAGGGCACCATCCACCTCCTCCTCCTCGTCATAATACGCTGTGTCTTCAATGGGATCGAACAGCAGCGCCGCCTTGTACATTGGATCCTACTCCAGCGCATCCCTCAGACAAGCCGGGATGTATCCCCTCTCCAACCGGTGCCGGAGACGGGTCTGCAATGTCCGAATACGCTGCGGCCAGCAGGTGGAAGAATATGGGTGGGTGTGCGGTTCGTAGCTGGGTGATTTGGCGCTGCGGAGAAGATGATCTCGAGGCGTTGCTGCGCATGCTGAGCGTCGTCTTCTCAGTAAGGCTTGTCACGCTGCCCACCACTGACGCGCTTTGGGTGGCGTAATGGGCTCATCGCATTCGATGCGGGGCCCTTTAGAGGGGCTATGTGGGCGTGATCGCTCCATAAGGCGTGGGCGTAAGTCGCTGTGTCGGCGGCGCTTGGGCGGGCCCGGGCGCGACAAGGCGACTTCAGCGTCCCTTTCGGGGTTTGCAGAGTCGCGCAGCCAGGGGTTGATGCGCTCTGTAGTGGTGAGGACGGGGGGTGAACAGAGGTGGATGCGCTGCATGTTGAGCCATGTGTGCGGTATGCGTAGTGGTTGTTGTATGGGGGAGAGGGGTTGCACAGCCGCTGCGGCTTGAGCCACGCGTGGCTCCCGTTTCCGCGGAAACCCGGTGTCTAGTTGTAATGCAACTAAAGGCGAACGCCATATTTTTTACAACGCTGCAATTTCAACTTAACAATAGTTAGTCTTCCTTAGGCACTATTAATTTCTATATTCGAAATCTGTCGCTAGAATCCGGGGTCTAACGCGGGTTATTACAAGAGCCGTTAGGCCGCCAGGCGGCCCTGTGACGGCTGTTCGCCACGAAGTTGGTAGCTTACCGGTACGGTATCGTTAAGACTGTTAAGCAGCTGATAACGTTCCAGTAGCGGCCCACCACTGCAAGCCTGCACAATTGAGTATTTCCCACGTACTTGGGAAGATGGTTTCACTCGACGGTAAATGTGTGTGTCTCAACATACAGCAGAGGCGTGAGAGGCAAAGCGTCCTCGTGGCTAATTGCCAAGGCTCATTGCTAGCAAATAGTGTACCGCAAGAGATGCTCGAACACAAGGAAAGCGGTTCGCGAGAGGGTCGTCACCGAGATATGCGAGTACGGATAGGGCTTTGGTAGAGCAATCATGCAAGACTCGCCGCTTAGTCTACGCAATCCCCAGTCGTACAATTCTCATCAGACAAGTTTTATGCTTGTGCCAAAGCTTGCTTCCCTATGCTTGTCCTCTCACTCCCGCGTTCCTTCGGGACCGAACAATCAGTGCAGCTTGATAGTGACCAGCTTGAGTTAATTGCGGGAGAAGACGCGGAGACGAAGAACCAGTGATCGATGTTAGAGTCAGACATCAAGAATCTGGAGGCTGCGATGAAAGTTCTGCAGAATCTTGTCAATTTCCGATTATATCATACATTATTCAAATTCTATGGCCCCAAAAATAATTACCGTCATGACTTCTGAGCCTGCGCATGAATGTATGCAAACTCTGATATTAAGTAGCGTCTTGAATCCGTCCTCCAACGTCCAGAGTGGCAGTGCTTCGAGTAAGCTCGTCAGCCGTAGTATCAGCGGAAGTCGTGATTCTCGTACTTTCGATGTAGAACGTATCTTATGCAGACTGTCAGGACCTTCAACAAGAGGCGTTGAAGACTTGTCACCCATTTTGAAGCGCATATTACATAAGACAACATCATGTCTAGAATGGACGGCTTCGCATGACACTCGGCAAGCAGCGATTTCGAGGAGGTCACACCTCAAGTCAAGGCGAAGGGGAAGGTAGAAAGGTAGAAAGGGTCGACTCCCCAATTGTTGATCATAGCTTCTGGCTGACACTGCTCAACACAGAATGACTACACGACAAGTGTCTTGGTCGCGTCAACGCCAGATGGAAGGCGACTCTCATTAAAGTTAGAAAAAGCTCGGTACGTCTTTTGTAGTACACAAATTGCAGCTATCTGCCAGGTAGTTGCTCTTTGGCGTGCGTTGAGGTTCTAACCCATCCCCGCTTACAACGCTTGCTTCTTCTCGAGATTGCAGGACTGCCCCTGGTGGTCAGATACGTCGTCCATCAGAACCGCGTACCCAACCTGAAGCACCACTTCATCTCAGCCTACAGATGGAGCGCTCCACCGGAATTTTGTAACGTGTTCATACCTTACGTTCTCCAAGCTATGAATTCGGACCCAAGGTTGGAATTTGGATACCAAAGGTTTCTCAGGCCCCTTAGGCCCGCAAACGTGGTTAAGATCGATGTGAAACAATCTCTCGTAGAGTTTGTTCCGCTTGGCCGTCCAGGTACCCTATACAAAGTGAGCACAAACGTAGGCAAAACGAGGTTCTCACTTACTTTGCCACTAACTAGTTTTGTTAAGTCGTTCACAAACTGGTCCGCTTCTTGCCAATTCCGGAGCCGTCCTCCACCTCGGTTAAGGTATTCATCGAGTCGATAACCAAATTTCCCCCACGATTGCCAAATGACCGTACCTTCTGGACCGACAGCAAGAACGAACACGTGTGCAAAACTGAAATACAGTTGAGCTTTACCCTGCTCTGCAAGCTCAAAGATGTGCACATCGGTCAGGTTTACTGCCATGACCGTCGTACGTCTTCCGTCTCCGGAAGCATCTTGCTTAGCTCTTCGATACGCAGTGTCGAGCGACGCAGACGGTGTTTCACGTATTTGTTTCAAAGTCGGAAGACCGCCTAGAGAGCGCGACTGTGTCTTTACAGCAAAGAACAGAGATTCACTGTCCCGTGGGGCTGCAAAGAGAAGTACGAGTGTTGCAGCCATTTTGCAAGAATTCCAAGGACAAAGTGAAGACCACTGCGATAACGGGTTTGAGTCAAGTCTAGATAGACTAACATCGAAATTCGACTCAATCAGTTTGTTCGACCCTGCGGCCACAAATTCCTGGAGTTTTGCGAACACAAACGATGCCAAATCAGGCCCAAAACTGAAGAATGTTTCCACTTGATGTCTCAGCATCGCTAGCGTTGAAGTCTCTGAAGGGAGTGTATTCAAGATGGCGACGAAGTCTCTGATGTGCGAGCCATCAGAAAGCCCAACTATCATAATCAGTTAGTAATCTCTGTCGTTTAATCATGTGATTTGGTCGAGATTACCCTCACTTCCAGTTGTTGGGTGTTCTTCTATGTTAGTTCGAAGTTGAGATTGCCCAGTAAGATGTTTGTTTCCGAGGAAACGCTCCACGAATTCCTCCCTCCCTTCCGCGTCCCCTTCGAAGAGGCTGTTTAATACAGAGCTAGCCACCTCCCTTTCTTCTGCGCTCGAAGCTGAGTATAGGTCTCTTCCGACAGTGGTCCAGTCTTTCGTCAACGGAGGGGTGGAGTTCATGTTAGATCAATCAAACAATTGGTATGAAAAAAGGGTACAGTATGATACAACGTAAGAAACTAAAGGTTGCGAAGGCCGATGATGAGGTTGTGATCAGTATTCACGGGGCAGCTGATTACCCCGCTCTCTTCGTGCACCCTGACGTCAGGTCTCCGATTACAAGGGCTGCACTCTTGCTTCTCTTTATTGCCCGCGAAACTGTGCAGCTCAACAAATGTACATGGCCCTAAAGACTTTACGAGGGATAACAAATGTATTGCTTGCTTGGTAACTTAAGTTGAACACAATGAGCCATAAGGGTTCATTGTCTACTCTATATACTAGTCGAGCATGCGGGTTGCTCTGCTTGCTCTGTTCGTAGTCCGAGAGCACAGAAGTGCTGAGGCTCTGTTGCTCTGTGTGCTCTCTTCAGATCAAAGGATCACTGGGAGCATTTCCTTTGTATCCCGAGGGTGTTGAGCCAGGGCGGACCTGTCGCTTTGTTCCATTGTGGGGCGGTTGTGCAGGGGTTGCGATCCTGCCCTGTTGTTGCCTTCGCTTGAGAGAGAGCGTACCCGGCCTCGTTGCCTAGTCATAGCGGGGCTTAGTGCGCGACGGATCGTAACACTAGGTTACTCTGTCTGGGTAGTGTATACTGCGTTAGCTGTTAGCTTTTTAATTGCGGTTTGCGTTAATGTTCATGATTCTACTAGAAGGGTGTAAGTTGAAGGCTTCTAATAACATTTAGCGGTTAGTTATCTAGCCCATATCGAGTCTCTTGTACCACCTCCCTTTTTGGGCATCCCTGGCAATTACCCTGCTGCACGAGCTCAACAATCACAGCTCATACATGCGCGGGATAAAACCATACATCCGCATCGAGCTCCTTCCCTCTCCCATCACGAACATGTCTAACAGCATACTGCTATGCCCGAAGATCGATGTGCTTTCCTGGACTGCATCGCAAGTGTATGTCAAGTGCCCATATTGCGCGGAGATACACCGGCATAGCGTCAACCTCCGCGGCAAACGTTGTTCCCCCTGTTATCCGGGTGGCCATTACGAGTTTAACTTTCCTATCGATGAGAGCAGAAAACTGGTCGGCTATGAGATTGACAAGAGAGGGGTTCGCTTTGTAAATGTTCGTTTGCAAATGGCTCGAGGGGAAGATGGTTCACATCATTCCGAAAATGATGAGAGAGATTTGAATGATCTTTTCCGGTCAAAAATGAACATTTCATCCATGAATGCAAGGTCAGAGCCGAGTTTGAGTCTCTACGAAGATTCTGCAGAGTTGGAAACTATCATTGTTTCAGACGACGATACCTTCCAGCAAAAGAGAATTCTGATGGCGATTTCAGAATGTGTAAATGGCAACATAGATGCAGTAAACCAATACCTCAACACTTCGTCTGAAAAGAAACTCTTCCTGGCCGGAAGGTTTGAATCCGGAGATACGACTCTGATCATGGCTGCGATGGAAAAGAGCCATAAGATGGTGTCACTTCTTGTGCAACACGGTGCAGATATAAACGCCATCAACAACTACAGACGAAGTGCGCTTATGGAAGCGGCGCTCTGGGGACGAATTGAAAGTGTAAAAGCACTGCTCCACTACAATGCCGATAAAGGCCTTCGAGACTATGAAGATCGTTGTGCGATGTATTTAGCGCAACCCACTCGCAATAACGAAAAAGAAAGATATCGGCGTTCTCGTTTTGCTGCTGCAGATCGTGTACCCGAGCGTGATGGAGACAGACGACACATCGTGATGCTACTCAGAGATGTAGTTGACGCCGAGAAGCATCATAGGTATACTGGATCACTTTCCGAGAGCGAGCGCGACAAGTATGGTTTCAAGAAGGATGAGTCTGAGATGGCCATCACGTTTTATGGGCCCATTCAAAGCTACCGTGTGCCGCGCATCACCAAAACTGCCGCCGTCCTCCATAGGGGAGATCAATTCGCACGCATATCTGCAACCAGTGGTTGGGCTGCAGACGCTCTACCTCTCAATGATAAGGCGAGGCCAACTTGGATCGACCATGTCTATTATATTGCATCCAAAGTCCGCCACGAGTTCGAAGATGCGCCCAGCCCCCATATGGACCAGGGTAGACCTGGGCAGTTCAACGCTTGCCATGCGGAGAAGAAGTTGATCGCTTACTTCATTGACCGGCACCTATTCCTGCCTCGAGACAGAAAGTGTGACCTAGATTTGAAATACTCAGTCCAGCAAGCAGAAGACTCTCTTGCGGAAATCAGATGCTATGGCGCAGCCTGTAAGAAGGTGCACGATCTAGAGGAGGAAAAGGAAGCATTAGGCCGTGAGCTCTTCGAAGCGGATGATCGATTGCTGGAGGATGCTTATGATGCGCGAGAGGTCAAGAGACTGAAAGAAGGAATCTATGTGATCGAGAGAGAAATCTCGAGCCTTCAGCTCGATGTTGACGTGGTTGGGATGAGAGTGCAAGAGAAAGAACTTGGCAAGTTGTGGAAGAGAGAGGAGATGCATCAAAACCTGATGGAACTAGCTGCGCATGAGCCCTCCACCCGTTTGAATCGAGCAGTTATATTGAGCAGCAATAAGACTTGCGGAGACTGTGAGAAGTTCAAGGAAAGGGTGAATGCGTTTCTCGGGTTGGAGATCGAGATGGAATGGCGTACCTAGTCTATTTGATTGCGTGTGGCAGATAAAGACCCAGACATGGCCAGCATATGGAGTAGCCCAGATGCGCGAGTGTTGGTGCCACCTGTATTCATAGCCGAGGCCTGTCGTATCCTCATTATGCCCTGTGTCACCATCCATACAGATGTCTGTGAGCAGTATGTACTTGGGTGCTGCTAGACACGCCGTTAGTACATATATTGAGTATGCTGAACAAGGCTTGCACCTGGACATCCCGGCACGTTGTCTAGGCTCGGGAACCCATTCAGGCTCATGGGTACAGAGGGTGGGAGGTCCTGGATTGGCATGGCAGTCTCAGCATGGCTGCGCATAACGAATCGGACAAACTGGATTTCGCGGGATAGGCGGTCACGGAATTAAGGCGTGCGGATAGCTCCTCCAGTGCCTAAAATGCCAGCCGCTGGCAGGCGAGGCGCGTTGGGCATAAAGAACTTGAGAGGGGTGATTCTAGGGTGCTGTTGCTGCTGCGGTCAGTACATACAGCAATGCTGGCGCTCTCAGGCGCATGGGGTGGGTAATTGCACCTAAAAGCAAAAGCAACAAAGTCTGAAAAGCCAAGATGTAATTCGCGCTCCTGTTAGCGGGTTGGCGAAGGTGGATGTCGAAAGAGTAGAGGAGAGAGATGCTACACGCCAGGCTTGAATTGCATTGCACCGTACCCACCGTGCGTAGCTGTGAATAGGCTGATTATGGCTGCGTGTCCGCAGTGGAAGAGTCGGCAAGGGTTCTGGGTTCCGGTTAGTAAACACCAGAAATATCAGGGTAGCGTTTGAAGCTACAGGCGTCGATCCACGCGATGCCGACGTTGTACTGCAACGGTTCAAAACACGCACACAACAACAAGGTGAGGATCCAGAATTTCGAGAGGAGGAAGATGGCAGTACATGGAGGCAGCTCCGCAGTTTATTCGAGGTCGCTGTGAAGGATAAGGCAGAAGTTGAGTCTCGCAGGCTGGCAGCGTCCATCCACTCGCTCCAAGCCCAAAATAAGCTCCTACGCCATGAAAACAAGGGTCTTAAAGCTGCTATCAACACCAAAAAGAAGCAGAAGAAACATGGCAAGGCTCTCCCACTACGCTATTTAGGGGAGTACTATGGTGGCGCTATTTTATACTCTCCAAGAACAGTTCAGAGAGCACGTGATCAAGCAGCAGTGATACAACAGGAGGAGGAGCACCTTCAAAATCTTTAGCGTAAGAAGCAGAGAGCTGATGCCAAGCTTCTCAAACAGTTGCATATGAAGGAGAAGCGTGAGGAGCGTGAGGAGCGTGAGAGAGCTAAGGTGGTGAGGGAAAAGGAGAGAGTTGAGAAAGCTGCTAAAAAACAACGCCAACAGGCAGAGAGAGACCTTCAAAAAGCTATCCAAACTTCTCAAAAGGGTAAGCGCAAGGCCTCACGCGCTGCAGCTCCAAGAAACAAGCGCCAGAAAATGATAGGTGGTGGTGCAGCTGCTGCACCAGCCCTGCAGCCAGCACCGGCACCATCACCGCGGACGACCTCACGTGGCCGCAACGTGCACCTTCCATCAAAATTCAGATAGTACAAACTGATCGCAAGCATCTGTTTACTACTCCACCATGAAAGCCCGTGATACTGCATTTTGTATGTGGCTCAATAACCTCATGTTTGTGATGGCCATGATGGTGTTGGCGGGGCACGAGCCGAACACGGGCATGAGGTGCATGGGCACGTTAAGCTCCGGCCTCATTGTATGGCTCCACGCGGCCCAAAACAGCGGAAACAAGTCGCGCATCTTGACTGCTAGCAGCCCTTGCGATCGGTGTAGATGGCGGTCGAGTTCTTGAGAGTAGGTCTGTTCGAAGCCGCACAACATCCGCCGATTTCCATTCTTCTTGATTATTCTCTAGAAAACGTGTCTACTCCTGTAAATGTCTTGACTATAATAATGCAAATCGCTGTGCAGATTACGAGAAAGTTGGCTGTTTGATCTCTGTGGATCGATAATATAATCCAAGACAGCAAAACGACTAGAGGACACAGGCTTGTAACATGGCGAGGCTCTTCTCTGGATGCCAAGTCAAGCGACGGCCTTACTGCGCGGGCGGCATCCATAATATAATGGCTCTGGGCATCTACGCTAGACCTAAAGCATGTAAATTAGGGATTGGCACCACGCTAGGCTACAACAGGAGAGAATCCGCATCTGATCCACGTCGCGTGCACGCATTCTCGGGGCAGGGTGCGCGATTGCCAGAATGGGAAGTTTCGGGGGCTGATACCACGGCGCATACTAGGCCTCACACCCGGCCTCGTATTGGTTAGGGCTACCTGCGGTCTATATAAAAGTATACCTAATCTGTCTTCCCTACTCCGTCTTACAGTGTTCTTACGGTTTTCTTGTGGGTTTGATCTTATCGCTCTATCACTTCACGCTATCTCTTCATTCTATCTTCTTCTTACTAGCTGCTAAGCCTAGTGTTGCTCTTCCTACATCAAAAACAAAAGGCTTCCTAGCAAGAGGCCCTCAGCACCTACCTAGTCCCCTTCTGAACCAGATACATCATGGGCCTATCTTTTACAAAGGTTGTAATAAGCCTTCTTACAATTACCCAAACGCTATGCAGCTGTAGAGATCGGTACCGTTAGAGGTGCCCAGTAACAGGCCATGTTCCGCAACCTAAGGCATCTGTGCTAGTTTCACAAGAAATAATCAGTCTGCATCAGCAAACGTTTTAGCCCATCCCGTGCGCCGCATCCAGTTCGTATTAAGAGCCATGTCAGCGTTACCACTGTCAGTAGCAGATGCTTTGTGTCAAGCCAACAGACGGTCCCGCTCTTCGCGATGTAATGCCTCTAATCGAGAGAGTCGCGGCACAGAGTCTTAGAGCAAGCTGTCGTCAAGAGCCAGCACGATCAAGGACTCCAGCTTCACGATCCAGTATCCAGCAGCAGTGTGCCATCCCCAGCTTTGCAGCAATAGACCGCTAACTACGTAGTCGTAGAGCCATGTTAGTAATTTTCGCTTTACTCCATAGTTCTTAGACAAGTAGCGACTCAGTACTTCATAGCTAGTACTTTTCAGAGAGCAGTGCCTGCAGGCAATGCCAGGCTGCACTTAGAGATGCGAGTGCGGAGTAGATCCATCTAGGCGGAGGCGCAAGGTTTCCAGTCTTAAGAACGTGTAAGGGCGCAATAGACGCCTTAGCTCTTTTGTAGTCAATTTAGGTACGTTATGCTTCTCAGCAAGGTAGCTTGCGACAGCAGTTAGAGAATCACCAAGCGCAAATCTGCAGGTACAACAGATAATAACTAGCTCTAGTTCGTTCACAGAGAGCCCATGTCTTGCGAGATGTTCTCTAACGTCTTCAGGACGATAATCCTTGTCAGGCATTGCTCTATTAATTCCCTTACATCAAGAACAGAACCACAAAAAAAAGAGCGAAGAACAAGATAGTAAAGCAGCGCATGCGAGAAAGCGCTGGCAGAAGACGCTGCACGGCGTCAAGATGCAGTCGTAAAGTGGTTTTCGAGGGGGTTAGCTTAAGCGACGATCGCAGTTTCCCGAAAGGGTTTAGTTTTAGAATAGGGGGAATTCCGTACCGCCATAACTGAGTAGGTCAGGTTAGGACAAATGCATACTCGTTAGCAGGCCTCTTCCGCCCTTGACACTTCCGGCGTGCTACTCGCCCTCTGTTTACTCCACACCCAACTGGAGAGACTCGGCCACAATAAATATATCAAGTGTCAAGCGAATCAACATGGTATTACTTGTTCGACAATCAGCGTATTCATGTATAGTGTGAACAAAGTATATTATGAAAAAGAATGTATGGGTATCTTGTAAACAGTCGAACCTAGTGACGCCCCTCTGACGATTGTACCCAAAAGCGTACCGATAGCATAAGCAAAGTACACCGCGGAAGTGCTCGCAAGCCGAGTGTCCGACAGGTGTAGTCCACCTACCCGGCCGCCTCTCCTGTATCCCTCACTTCATATCCGCTCAGAACCCAAAACCGCGGAACTTCATGGCTGGCCATAGTCTTGCCGGCCCACACCTCTCGTACCCAGTGCACTTCCTCTGTCCAAGTATGTTCGGGATCGGAGCGCTCGCGTTCTTTCTCCAGCCATTTTTGTGCTAATGGTGAGTCATGAGACACTATCATACATGATCCTTCGGCAACGTCACCGGAGTGGGTAGAGCATTCGATCGGTGACGTTGGTGATACCGTGGATGAAAATGACGATTGTTCAGGAACGGGTGATGCTTTCCGTCGTTTATGGCTTCCGGGCGTTCGACACGGCGTAGGGGTTTCGTGATCTATGCATCCGATCGATCGTTTCCGGAAGTTTGGTGCAGAAGCAGACCTGTTTGTGTCATCTGGAGGTTGGATGTGCTTGCGGATGTCAACATCGACAACACCATGGCTGTCGATCGCGCCCTCGTCCGGTTTCCGCTTTTTGGGGCTTACCGACCGCTTTCTACTTGACGAAATGGAGAACCGCTCGCAGGCGGCGGCCGAAAAGTATCCACGATCGAGGATCTGATCGTGGGAGGTAGTGCGAACAGTCAAGCGGCGGTCCTCTTTACACGAAAGGAAAGCTTCCAGTAGTGGGAATAGCGTCCATGCGAAGCGCGCGAACAGCATTTCAACGCCGACGTCTGACGGGTGCAGCTCACGGTTGTGGTAAAGGTGCTCGAACTCTGCTGAAGGCTCGAGCAGATGGAGGACCAACCGCATCTCACTGTCGTCACCTGAGGGCTTCGGCACAAAGACGAACCGGGGCCTGTCAAAGGCAATGTGAAGGCTAGCTTGCAAGAGTATCGCATTGCCCGTATCGTCCATGCTGCTGGTCAAACTGCGATTGTATTGAGACATGCTGTTGGCCATCCACCAATCTAGTTCAGCCTGCGGTACAATATGCGCAACCTGCAGTTCTTCTGTATAACCACTTATACGACAGGTGCCATCGCGTACTTTCAAAGCCAGTGTGAGATTGGAGCGTGTAACGGTGGACTCTTGGGATGTCGGGTTTTCTGGAAGCTGCTCCCAATGCGTAGGGATTTGTCCGTGCGGAAAACGCCATTCGCGAAAATTGGGAACGATGCGATACGGTCCATCAGGTCCATCGATTTCTTCGTCGCGATCGAGGTGATAGTAATAGCTGCGCGCGACCAATGTGCTGCCAGCATCGACTCGGGTGTTGTGAGCCTCGTCGGGGTTGCGTGATGTCGAAAGCCAGCCGTTGAACCGATTGCCTGCGATTATCGCGCAGGCGTCGAGTGCGAATTGCGCAAAGAGGCCTGAAGTTTCGGGCCGCTGAGAAGCCCCTTCCTCGCCGTTGTGAGTGCCGTCCGTCGCCGCATCGATGGCATAAAGTTTGAAGAGGACGTTGTTGCTATCGTCGTAGCCCGGGTGGCGGAAGAGGACGTGATGGCGTCGCGGTAACTTGGGTAGTGAGGGCGGCTGGGCAGGAGGGCGAGCGTACGGCATGGCCGTCTTGTCGTTGAGCGTGTAGGAGGTTTCGTTGCCCAAAAGACGCTGGGTTGAGGGTGTATGGTTGACCAAGCAACACGATCGCGCCCGCGGGTATGCCAAGCCACTACAGCGACCCCGCCAGCAAGTACGATATCGTGAGCATGGAAATGCAGAACCGCTGCATGTCGCGAGGATGCTGCGACAACTTGGTATGTCGTAACCTTAATAGCTGATAGTTGTGCTTGGGTTGGTTTGGGGAGAGCCGCCGCCGATGCAGGCCTTCGCAGCGCTGCCAAGCGCCTCACCAGCCACCATCTACGTCATGACGCCGCAATCATCCCCAGTGGAGGTCAGTCAAGCTGAAGGCGAAGCTCTGGATGCATTTGAGCCTGCACGATAACCCTGATCCAATAATGCGAAGAGGTCCGGTGCTGATCGCAAATCTCTCGCAAGACGGCATAAAAGTTTCACCACTTCGCGCGCGTCCAGCCTTCAGAATCACCAAGCCCTCCACTCACAACAAGCGTTCACTCCAAGCTCATCACTGGTATACATCACGGTTTCTATATATGTTTCATGCCATCAGTCATCAATCATAATGCGTGAGCCGATCGGAAGAAGTGTGCATTGGAGAAGGCATGCGCGGAGGCCGATTTTGCGGCGCTTCTCAGTCGGCGATTGGCTGTCTGGGTACCCTCAGCTTGATACACCATTGTCTCAAGATCGAAGCCACCCCAACCTGTAAAATCACCCCATCAAGATACGGTGCTTGTGATAGATCGAGATGGCTGCAGTGCAGCGCCTCGGATGTTTCTGCAACTGTAAATCATTATCATTCCAGAGTTTTCGAATCCTGGCAAGAGGATTCTCTTGGTGATATCCAAGCTATCCTGAGTATCCTTAACCACTTCACCAAGAGGACGGATTCAGGCGATGCTCCATGGCCAGGGTCACTGGAAATACGCCTGACTGGGTCTTGCGCGATGCAAGATGCAGCTGGACAAGCGCCACCACCAATGTTTTGCAGCAAGCCCAAGAAGATGCACAGCCGATTGGTAAAGATCATCCTGGACTTACCACGCAATCTGCGACTGCCGGACTGGAACTCAGACCAACGGGAGCATTTTGTGACGATGAGCATGGTCTTAATCGAAGCAAATAAGTCGTCGCAATGTTCCAGCAGGAGTGCAAAGTGTAGGTGGCTGCCCAAACAAAAATGCCTTGCCAGATACGACTCACTACCAAGAACCTCTGGCGTCAGCCTTCTAACACTTCATGACCTCTCTCCATACCCTTGAGAACTAGCAACTCTTTCTAGGCTTCGAGGGGAACGTTTCAGGCACATGTTCTTGAGCCTCGCTGTGAGGTGTTGATGTGTGATTGGTGTGCTAAAACGAATCCGAGCTCGCAACACGGCTAAGCACTGCATCAATCACGTTTGGCGTCCAGCCTGAGCACTGCGCATCTGGAGTCTTATTGAGAAGTCTCAAGTCTTTCTAAAGGATATGTGCTTGTCGCGGAAAGACAATGGAGTATAGCTCGCTCAACACACAAGTAGATGAGCGTCGTTATATCTCCATCTTACCTCGTTCACCCTCAGCCTTGTTCCGCCAAGACGACGACAATTTGGCTACCTTCATGATGGCGAGTTGAGCGTAAAAAGTGTAGACAACGGCTCTACTAAACGAAAAAGTAGATAAGTAGAGGTAGGAGAGTAGCTGGCAGTAAGACGTGGATGTGTAAGCGGAAGTTGGCTTAGAGAAAATCATCCACACGCGTTCTCTACCAAGTCTTTACACATAGTGCGTATTTTATCTATTACAGTCTGCTTGCATGACGAATCTCCATCTACAGCCGTAATTAGTACAGTGGCACAGTTTCTGTTAGGTTGTACGTGGGTCCTAAGACAAGTGTCGGCGCGAGCTGTAGGTGGCGTAGCAAGGCGGATTGCGGCACAGCCCTAGCAGCAATGTTAGCATCCCTTTGATACAAACTGCGCCGTTAGACTACAGCAAAACGCCTAACAAAACGTTGGTGGTTACAGGTAAAAGGCGCCGCACGAGGCCTGCTACAATTGAGGTAAGAGTAGGGCAAATTAACACAAAGTCAACCTGGCTCCTACCCAACATGCTCTATTGTCTCTTACCATATTATTTTACATGCCTATTATCTTGTCGACAACAACAATATTGTACTCTACTCAGGATCCAAGCTATTGGTGGCTATAGTGATGGCTTCTCAGAGTGTATCGTCAGGTTAGCAATCTAATGTCAATATTATAACGCAAAGAATGCTAACAAATAATTAAAAGACACCAGCCTAAGTCTTTACTACTACCAACCAAATGTACTTATTGCTGTCGCAGTAGGTATATTATTGGCTCTAGCTACAGCTGTACATCTACATCGCTTTGTGCAGCATCAGGCCTGGTACTTCTGGGCTATGTATATTGGCTTGCTTAGTAAGTTGATCTTTAAACTATGTGTCTAGCTGGTGCTAATAGGTAGTTAGTTGAGTTTGTTAGCTTTGCAGCTCGGGCAATATCAGCCCGCAATCCTTCACATGTAAATCCTTTCATCATTAGCTACTTGGCACTAATGTAGGCCCCCTTACGAATCTTCTCTAGTCTGCTTCTTGCTAACTCTATATGCCTCTACTAGACTAGGCCCTACATTCATAGCCGCAGCATGTTATGCCACGTTTGGCCGAATGCTTTGGTGGCCTATCCTGCTAGAGAGCCGTTGCGTTAGGGTGCTCTGGTGTCCCTCGCGTTTTGTCGCGCCATTTTTCCTTCTCTTTGATCTTGGCTCCTTCTTCATCCAGTTACTTGGCGCGGGCCTCGTAGGCACTGTGTACTCGAGCGAATATCTCTCTGCAGAGGAGCGGCAAGATCGCACAAAAACCGGGCTAGCAGCGCTCAAACTAGGCTTTGCGTTGCAACTAGTTTGTTTTGGTCTCTTTCTGGTTGTCAGCACGCGCTTTTTGTTTGTTAGTTGTCGTTGGGTGACTAGACCCTTGCGCTACACTGCTCCTCTAGGCGCAAGCTGGGCGCGTCTCAACTGGGCTGTTAGCGCAGCCACTATTGCGATTACTGTAAGGTTTTCCTCGGATCTGTTTCATGGCATACGAAGCTAATAGGTAACCTAGGTGCGCGCTATCTACCGTATGATCGAATTCAGCAGCCCGAGGACCAACCCAGGGTACCTCTTGCGCCACGAATGGCCGTTTTGGGCACTTGATGCAGCGCCTGTAATTGGTAGCGTGGTGTTCTCTATTCTATTGTAGCAGTGCTAACTTATAGTAGGGGTTTATACGCTGTTTGAAGTAGTGTATCCTGGGCAGCATTTACCATCTAGCTTTACTAGATGGTGGCTAAACACCCGAAAGCTCCGTAACGAGGCAAAGAGCTCGCCACCCCATTACGATCAAGCTACTGCACTCTGTGTAAGTGGAGAGTCAAGCGTTTCTCTGCAGAGAATGTGGATCTAGGCTGTAGATAGGCAGGAAATGTGTGCCGCGCTAAGGTTTCTGTCCCTACGCAGTGCTTTTATTGCACATCCTTAAGAGTACTTTCCTACACTGCATTCATCTGCTGCAAGTACAGTGTCTAAATTTTGCTTTCGATTGCCTGTTCACTTGTATTTTATGCTTTGTTGCTACTAAGCGCCAACTTCTCTACTGTATACGCTTTATTCCTTACCTCTTGTATTATTCTCTCTTATTTATCTTATCTAATAGCTGATCCTACACCTATATACTATAACGCACTTCACACTCTACCCACATATACTCTACTCTAATAATAATCAGAGTGCTGATCCTGCATAAACTCAACCCAAAGGCAACTCTCCTCTCCACTCCCTTGAGTCTCCCACGCAGCATCGCTACCTAATTGCTCTATCCAGCTGCGCTTTATCGTTGTTCTCGTTGCTTCGTCGCTTGTTATCCACGCATGCCTTATCTCTTTGAACTGTTCCTGCACTTGGTTTGTCTTCCTGTCTAGAGCTTGGCTACGCTCCTTCAGTCTAACTCCCACACTACTGTCCGGCAAGATCTTTAGCAGTCTTTTCCACTCTTGATAATGTGTCTTTGCAGCATGAACTGTCCACTCTCCAGCCTGGCGGAAGGAAGCTGTACAGCTAGACAGAGGGCAAACAAAAGACGCATTGCGTCCGAGGTCAGAGTGATGCCGGTCTAAGGTTTCCACTATAAGTGGCCACAGCCCGAATCGCTGAAGAGGGATTTTATGGTAGCACTGATACTTGAGCTCGATGTAACGCCCCACTGGACCTTTGAATTGCTTTGGCGGCATCAAGATTGTTTGCCGAAAGGTTTTTGGCTCGCTCTTGTGCCACTCTCCGTCACCTGCTAGTTGGAATGAGCATCGGTGCCACGCACCAGTACGCCAATCTGGGTTTCGGCTAGCAGAGGAGGCTTTGGCTCCTTCTCAAGAAAGAGAAGAGAGGACTCAATGCCCTGGGGACAGGCTCGCAGCAGAAGCTGTAGTGCTAGCGAAAACGGCTCTTCGTCCCAGCTGACACGTTCCTCGTTGTGGTTCAAGATAACCTTTTTAACGTTAGGAAACTTGTCTTTTAGCGAGGTCCAGAAAACATTAACTAGGTCATGCTGAATGTCGCATAAGTTGTCTCGTTGTACGCATATTTCCTGCCTAATTCCAGCCCGACATTCAATCTCGATGTTTTGCACATTCGTGAGAAACGCCATGTCCCAAAACGACTGGGCTGGGTAGGCTTCATGTAGGAGCCATTGTGCTTCAACTAAGACATATGCATCTCCCTTTCCCCAAAACAGCTTTGACGCTTCCGTGCGAAACTTGGAAGAAGTATGCATGAGGTGAAAGAGGGTACTAGTAGAGCACATAGCTAGTATATGAAGCTGGATCTCTTCTGGAAGTCGGTGGAAATGTGAGAAGGTTGCGTTGTGTCGTGATGCAACTGCAAGCGTGCTACTTGCTTGGACGTACACATGGAAAGGAATCCGTTCTTCTCCACCTGGCGTCATGTACACTTCTCGATCAATGCTTCTCGTCCAGGGCGGGTTGGACAGGGTCGCAAGTAGGTTACAGGTAGCCTGGCGACGCATAGTGATCAACTAGGAGTTTAAGCGTGAGGGATGACAGAAAGCGAGTACACGGTAGAGTTGCGCTTGTGCAGTGTTAAGCAGAGGGAGGTCTTGCGTGGTCGAGACAGTCGCCTAGCGTCTGTTGTTGGGAGCATGCGCCAAGACCACTACCGTGCCGGACGGTCATGTGCCTCGGACGGCTACATGCCCGATCCGCCCCACCAGAACCACCACAAAGATAGGGCTGTTACTGTAAGACAGTTTAGCATTGCGATCTAGAAATAGTATTGCGATATTCTATCTACTTATATTTAGCTAGCGACTTAATATCGCGCCCACGTCGCGATCAAATCAGTAGTAGGCTCGTTAGGTAAGTAGATAGCTGCGCACCACCACCACAATCACTAACAATAGATTTTCTTAGTGTAGACTTTGTACGAGCTTTAAAGTTCTTCTTTTTACCCTTTTAGGAAGCTTTAATAGCTTTTTAAAGTCGTTTTGCTGCTTTGCGGGCTACTTAACAAGCTGCTCGCTCAGCAGCTTCATCCGCTCTCTTCTTCTCCCTCAGTAGCTTCGCCTCCGCTCGCGCCCGACGCCTCGCATCAATCTCGCGCGCTTCAATTAGCTTTAACTCCTCCCAAGCCTAGATCGCGGCAGCTTTTTGTTGTTGTAGCTGCTCAGTATCGCGATCTTTCTGCTCCTAGACGCTGTGAGCTTCTCTCACCTTCCGCGGGGACCAGAAAACCGCTCCACCATAGTACCCTTCGGATTGCTCGAGTGGTCTATGCCGAGATCGCTGCTTGCGCTGCCTCTCCTCAATTAAGGCTTCTCGCAACTT
>Ga0265797_10004265_pt1 | contig 22010 bp, 19 predicted proteins | sample P2T30metagenome_FD_192433 | JGI IMG/M metagenome (GOLD analysis project Ga0265797, IMG submission 192433) | Plant litter microbial communities from East Loma Ridge, Irvine, California - P2 T30 | ecosystem: Environmental > Terrestrial > Plant litter > Unclassified | place: USA: California... | reverse complement strand
ATCTTCACGTTGTTCCTTGAGGGTCGGTCGCGGACGAAGTCGGTCGATCCTACCGGAGGGGCACGGCGCGACGGCGGCGTGACCCGCGGTCGAGGGGGTGGACAGTGTGGTCGGTGCGTGCGATTCTCGGGAACCATGACTGAGGACGCCACGACCGACGGACGCGGCCTGGACCGACGTCGCCTGCTCGCGCTGCTCGGCGCGGGCGCGACGACGGCCCTGGTGGGCGCGCTCGCGACGCGACCCGACCCGGCCTGGAGCGCCGTGGTCCTCGCCGAGGCGAAGCAGGGCGTCGACACGGTCGAGGAGGCCCAGGCCGCTGCCGCCGCCTCCGCCTGGGGAGGCCACGCGAACGGCAGGATCCCGTCCGAGCTGCTCGCCCCCGTCACGGCCGCCGTCGCGGGGTCCGGACTGCTCCGGGACGACGCCGCGCACCAGTACTTCGGCCTCGCCATGGCCTTCCGCGCGGCCGTCGGCCGCGAGCTCGTCATCACCGAGGGCTACCGGAGCTATCAGCGACAGGTCGAGTACTGGGACCGGTACCAGGCGGGCAAGGGCAACCTCGCGGCGTACCCCGGGACGTCGAACCACGGCTGGGGCATCTCCTGCGACTTCGGGGCCGGGGTCGAGACGGCGGGGTCCACGGCGAAGCGCTGGATGGACGCGAACGCCCCGAGGTTCGGGTGGAGCCCCACCGGCAACGGGTTCTCGCAGAGGGAGCCCTGGCACTTCGACTACGTCACGCCCTACCCCGGGCCCCGGAGCACGCGGCCGGACGAGAGCGGACTCGTCATCGTGCGCGTCCTCGACGGCCTGCCCGGCGTGGGGTACAGCTACACGTGCGTCGTCGGCGCGCGGTTCCTGCGCCACTTCACCTCGATGGAGAAGGTCATCGCGATGCGGTCGATCGGCCTGCCCTACCGCGAGATCTCCGCCGCGAACTTCAAGCTCCTGCTCGGAGCCCTCTCCGTCCCCCTCACCGCCGTCACCACCGACGCGAACTACTGGCGTCGTTGATCGCCACCGGAAGGCACCCATGATCGTCCTGCACTGCTCCGACAACCTGCCCGAGGTCGGCCGCGGCTACGTCTGCGTCGTCGCGCCCCGGATGCTCCGCCACGTCACGACGGAGTCCACCGTGACGGCGCTGACCGCCGTCGGCATGGCGCCGCGCAACGTCAACGGCCCCGGCTTCTACGACATCATCGCCTCGCTCGGCATCCCCAGGACGGCCCTGAAGACCGGTGCCGACTGGTCGGGTCGCTGACGAGGCCGTCGACCCGCTTGCTAGGCTGCCCCGGTGCAGATCCGCGAACTGAAGATCCCCGACAGCTACGAGATCACCCCGAAGCAGTTCGGTGACGACCGGGGCGTGTTCCTCGAGTGGTACCGCTTCGACCGGCTCGCCGAGGTCGTCGGCCACTCGGTCGACCTGCGCCAGGCCAACACCTCGGTGTCGAAGCGCGGCGTGGTCCGCGGCATCCACTTCGCCGACGTGCCCGTGGGCCAGGCCAAGTACGTCACCGCGACGCACGGCGCCGTCCTCGACTACGTCGTCGACATCCGCGTCGGCTCACCGACCTTCGGGCAGTGGGACTCGGTCCTCCTCGACGACGTCGACCGTCGCGCGATCTACCTCGCCGAGGGCCTGGGGCACGCGTTCGTGGCGCTCACCGACGACGCGACGGTCAGCTACCTCGTGACCGACACGTTCAAGGCCGACCGCGAGCACGGCATCGACCCGCTCGACCCCGAGATCGGCCTGGTCTTCCCGCCCGAGGCGGGGGAGGCGCTGCTCTCGCCGAAGGACACCGCCGCGCCCACGCTCGCCGAGGCCGCCGCCTCCGGCCTGCTGCCCACCTGGGACGACATGCGCGCGTTCTACTCGACCCTCGACCAGAAGGAGGCCCGCGCGTGAAGGGCATCATCCTCGCCGGCGGCTCCGGCACGCGGCTCTGGCCCATCACCAAGGGCATCTCGAAGCAGCTCATGCCGATCTACGACAAGCCGATGGTCTACTACCCCCTGTCGACCCTGATGATGGCCGGCATCCGCGAGGTGCTCGTCATCACGACCCCCGAGTACAACGACCAGTTCCGAGCGCTGCTCGGAGACGGCTCGCAGCTCGGCATGACGATCGAGTACGCGGTCCAGCCCTCGCCCGACGGCCTCGCACAGGCGTTCATCATCGGCGAGGAGTTCATCGGGGACGACAGCGTCGCGCTCGTGCTCGGCGACAACATCTTCCACGGCGTGGGACTGGGCTCCAGCCTGCAGAAGAACGCCGACGTCGAGGGCGCCACGATCTTCGCGTACCACGTGTCCGACCCGAAGGCGTACGGCGTCGTCGAGTTCGACGACGACTTCAAGGCGCTCTCCATCGAGGAGAAGCCGGCGCAGCCCAAGAGCAACTACGCCGTGCCCGGCCTGTACTTCTACGACAACGAGATCGTCGAGATCGCCAAGACCATCGAGCCCAGTGCCCGAGGTGAGCTCGAGATCTCGACGGTCAACGAGCGCTACCTGCAGGCCGGTCGGCTGCAGGTCGAGGTCCTCGACCGCGGCACCGCCTGGCTCGACACGGGCACCTTCGAGTCGATGATGCAGGCGTCCGAGTACGTCCGGGTCATCGAGGACCGCCAGGGCCACAAGATCGGGTGCATCGAGGAGATCGCCTGGCGGAACGGCTGGATCGACGACGCCGCCCTCGCCGAGCTCGCCGCGCCCCTCGCCAAGAGCGGCTACGGCGTCTACCTGCGCGAGCTCCTCGCCGACTGAGCCGTCGCGCGCCCCTGGCCCCGGTCAGGACGCCGAGACCGTGCCCCGGTGCCATCGGCGCCGGGGCACGTCGCTGCCGGCCCGCCAATGGGCCGGGCCCGGACCCTGCTGCCAGGCCCAGAAGACGTCCTTGAGCGGACGCAGCGCGTGGTACTGGTTGAGCTCCTCGCTGACGAGCCCGATCGTCGTCGAGCCCTTCACGAGCCGCCAGCCCAGCTGGTGGCCCACGAACGACATCCACTGGTCCTCGAGGAACGCGAAGCGACGGGGGAGCCGGCTGAAGAACCGGTCGTCGTCCACGATGGAGGCGTCGAGGGCCGTGCCGCCGGTGCCGGTGTGGTCGGCCTCCGCCCCCGGGGCGAGCTCCGCGCGGGACCAGTACGACCCGTGCTGGCTGAAGGCCCACCAGGCGACGATCGACCGGGGGCGCCAGTCGCGGAGCAGGTCGACGGCGAACGAGGGCGAGACGTCCTGGTCGTCGTCGAGGAACAGGGCGGGCCCCTCGTACCCGGCGTTGCGGAGCAGCCGGAGCGCCATGAAGCGCGCGAGGCCGCCGAAGTTGGTCGGGCTGGTCCAGAGGTCCACGCTGACGAGACCGCCGTGGGGGACGAAGTCGTCGACGACGCTCCGGTACCGGTCCGCGTCGGCGGGCTGGTTGTTCCAGAGCAGCAGGCGCACGGGCTGCTCGGGGTCCAGGTCGGCCAGCATGGCCAGGACGTGCTCGAGGCGGTCCGGGCGGTTCCAGAGGCACATCACGAGCGGCGTGCCGGAGGCGTCCGGGCGACCCCACGTCCCCGCGGGGGACACCGAGACGCCGTCGCGCAGGACCTCGCCGACGGATCGGCGCCAGGCGCGCTCGCGCAGGGACTCCCGCGCGGTCCGGGCGACGCCCAGGGACCTGTCGAGGGCGGCCTCGGAGCGGGCACGACGAGCCAGGGTGCGCACCGCGGCCCGGAGGGTCGAGGCGCGGGGCGACGGGGAGGGGACCACGACCGGCCGGCCTAGCGCTGACGGAGCCGGGCCGCGACGGCGTCGACGGTGCGGACGATCCGCCGGTTCGCGAAGGCGTCGGCCGTCGCGGTGAGGCGCGCGACCTCCGCCTCGAGCTCCGCCTGCCGCCGGAGGAGCGCCTCGGCGCGGTCGTGCGCGGCCCGTCGCTGGTCGTCGGCGACGCGCCGTTCCTCCTCGAGCGCGAGGCCGAGCCGGGCGACGTCCCGGTCGCGGGCCACGAGCCTCCTGCCCGCCGCCGCGAGGTGCCGGGCGTGCTCCTCGTCGAAGGGGACGTCGGGCGCGGGCGTGCCGAGGCCGTGCTCGGCGAGGAAGGACGGCAAGGTGTCGTCCCGGACGAACGGGCCGGCCACGGCCTCGTCGCTCGTCACGTGACGCGCGGCGACGTAGGGCAGGAGGACGCCGTCGGTGAGGCGGGCGTAGTCGAGCATGCCGTGGTGGTTGGGGCTGGGCCGCAGGTCGGGGTTCGCCTCGTAGCCCCGACCGGCGCTCTCGACCTTGCGGCGCATCTGCTCCCACGAGCGCCAGGGAAGGTGCAGGACCTCGAGGGCGAGGGGCTCGGGCACCTCGCCCGCGTTGGCGATGCTCACCAGGTGGTTGCCCTGGGCGACGGTGACCTCGGGGTCGCCGACGTGGACGGCGTTCGGCGTCGGCTGGGCGAGCACGCCGATCTGCTGCAGCTGCTCGTTGCTGCGTCCGTCGCGCCAGACGAGGCGGTCGATGCCGGCGCCTCGTTCTGCGAGCGGCCCGACGAGGTTGACGACGGGCACGGTGAAGGCCGCGATGGCGGGGTCGAGCGCCGCGAAGACGTCGGCGAGCCGCAGGGAGCGGTCGACGGGCACCAGGAACTCGTCGGCGTCGGCGTTGACGACCCAGTCCGCCCCGTGGCGCGTCGCCGCCTCCCGTGCCATCGCGGTGACCACGGCGCCCTGCTGCTTGCGGTGCACGGGGTCGTGGTGCAGGTGCAGGACGCCCGCGTCGGCGAACCCCTGGAGGATCTCGGTCGTGCCGTCGGTGGAGGCGTTGTCCGTGACGATGATCACGTCGACGCCCTGGGCGACGTGGTACTCGACCCACTGTCGGATGATGTCCGCTTCGTCGCGGACCATGGCGGTGACGGCCAGGGTCATGGGTGTTCTCCCGTTCGGGTGGAGGGTCGGCGCCGCGGTCGCCCCGGGTGGCGGGCGGTCCGGTCCCCGGGGTCAGGGGCGGCGCGAGCGCAGCCGGGCTCGGAGGGTGAGGGCCGCGGCGAGCCCGGCCCTCAGCGGCAGCTGGTACCAGGCATCGTACTTGCGGGCCAGGAACCGGTAGGCGCTGCGGTGGTGCTCCTCGCGCATGCGGGAGGAGGAGTCCCTGGTCGAGTGGGCGCCGACGTGGACGACCGTGGCGCTCGGGTGGTACAGGTTGACCCATCCCGCACGGGAGATCCGGTGGCCGAGGTCGACGTCCTCGAAGTACATGAAGTACCGCTCGTCGAAGCCGCCGAGGTCGTCGAAGAGGGGGCGCCGGACGAGCAGGCACGCGCCGGAGAGCCAGCCCGCCGTGCGTTCGGCGTCGTGGGCGTCGTCCGCGTGGTAGGCGCGGGTCCACGGGTTGGCCGGCCAGAGGTTGGCGAACAGGGCGTGGCCGAGGCCGGTGCGCAGCGAGGGCACCTGCCGTGCCGAGGGGTACACGCTGCCGTCGGTCTCGAGCACCGCCGGACCGACCGAGCCCACGTCGGGGCGCGACGACGCCGCCCGGAGGAGCTCGTCGACGACGCCCGCCGAGAGGACGACGTCCGGGTTCGAGACGAGGATCCACTCGACGCTCGCGGGGAGCGCCGACGCGGCACGGTTGACCGCGCCGCCGTACCCCAGGTTCGCGCCGACCTGGACGAAGGTCCCGCCGACCGACGTCGTGACGGCCTCGGCGTCGGACGCGTCGTCGGAGTCGTTGTCGGCGACGACGACGAGCAGGGGCCGCTCGGAGGCCCGCCGGGTCGACTCCAGGAACTCCGACAGGTAGCGGCCGGAGTTGTAGTTGACCGTGACGACGGCTGCTCGCGGGGCTGCGGCGCGGGTCGGGGAGGGATCGGTCATGGTGTGGTGTCCCAGGCCTCGACGTGCACCGCGGCGCACGCTGCCCAGGTGAACAGTGTGGCACGCCGCAGGCCGGCGGCGGCGAGCTCCGCGCGGGCAGGGCGGTCGGCGAGCAGGTCGCCGAGCGCCCCCGCGAGGGCGTCCTCGGTCGGCTCGGCGTAGCGGACGGCGTCGCCGCCGACCTCGGGCAGGGCCGTGCGCGGGGTGGTGAGGACCGTCGCGCCGCACGACATGGCCTCGAGCACCGGCAGGCCGAAGCCCTCGGCGCTGCTCGGGTAGGCCACGACCGTGGCGCCACCGAGGTAGGCGGCGAGCTCGTCGAGGGGCAGGTAGCCGAGGTGGCGGAGCGCCGCGCCGGGCTCGTCGCCCGCCGCGGTGAGCGCGGCCCGGGCCGGGGCGTCCCAGCCCAGGCCGCCGGCGACGAGCAGGGGAGGGACGGGGCCGGCACCGGCCGCCCCGCCGAGCCGCGCGTGCGCGGCCATCAGCACGGGGACGTTCTTGCGCGGCTCGACGGTCCCGAGGAACGCGATCCACCCGAGGTCGAGGTCGAGGCCGTGGCGGTCGGCGAAGGCCGCGACCTCAGCGTCGGTGGGGACGTGGAAGACCACCGGGTCGACGCCGTGGAGCGCGACGCGGACGGGCCTCCGCGGCGATCCCACCGCGGCCGTGACCAGGTCGCGGGTCGAGACGCTCGGGGCGATGGTGGAGGCCGCGAGCCGTCGCGCGAGGCGCGTCCAGGTCCGGAAGAACGCCCGCTTGCCGCGGCCGTGGTCGTGGGGGTCGGTGAAGAAGGTCGCGTCGTGCAGCGTGACCACCGTGCGTCGTGCGAGGAGGAGGGGGAACGTGTAGTGCGGCGAGTGCACGACGCGCGACCGGGTGCGCAGCGCCACGAGGGGCAGGCCCACCTGCTCCCAGAGCAGCCGGAGCGGGCGGCGACGCAGGAGGCGCGAGGTCGTGACGTAGTCGTGCTCCGGTGCCTGCGACCGCAGCCAGGCGAGGTCGTCCGGCTTGACGACCACGGTCGTGCGTCGACCGACCTCGGTCGCCCCGGCCAGCAGGCCCGCGAGGTAGCGGGCCACGCCGCCCCGGTCCGGAGGGAGCGAGGTGGCGTCGACGAGCACCGTCACCGGACGGTGGTCCCGATCTCGCGGACGGAGCCGGCGATCCGCACGACCCCCGCGGCGCGCTCGTCGTCGGCCATGACGAACCGCGCCGCCTGGCGCTGGATCGCGATGTGCGAGCCGTCCGGGTTCGCGAAGAAGCTGTGCACGAAGAACTGGCCCGCACCGAAGGGGATGTCCTCGAGGCGGTACTCCACCGTGGCGGTCCCCTCGAGGGGCGGGTGCACGACGCCCAGCCGGTGGCTGTCGGTGCCGTAGACCTGCGTGCCGAGGTTCGTCTCGATCTTGAAGCCGGAGTGCCAGCGGGGCAGCGGCGTCGCGTGCTCGTAGGTCATGCGCAGGACGAGCGTGTCGCCCGGCTGGACCTCCTCGCCCGGCTCGCGGCCCTCGAACGTCAGCTCGGTGGAGACGACCCGGCCCGGGGTGTGCTCGACCTCGGGGGCCGCGGCCTCGGCCTCGGCCACGCGTCGCCCCTCGAGGATGTCGCGGAAGTTCTTGACGGCGTCGGCCGCCGACCCCTGGAACTTCACCTCGCCCTTCGACAGCACGACCGCACGGTCGCAGAGCTCCTGCACCTGGCCGAGCGAGTGGCTCACGAGGATGATCGTGCGGCCCTGCTGCTGGAACTCGCGGATCTTGTCGAGGCACTTGCGCTGGAAGGCCTCGTCACCGACGGCGAGGACCTCGTCGACGAGCAGGACGTCGGGATCGGTGTGCACCGCGACGGCGAAGGCGAGCCGCACGTACATGCCCGACGAGTAGAACTTGACCTGGGTGTCGATGAAGTCGCCGATGCCCGAGAAGAGCAGGATGTCGTCGAACTTCTCCTCCGTCTCGGCCTGGCTGAGCCCCAGGATCGAGGCGTTGAGGAACACGTTCTCGCGGCCGGTGAGGTCGGGGTGGAACCCGGCGCCGAGCTCGAGCAGGGCGGCCAGGCGCCCCCGCCGGCTGATGGTCCCGCTCGTGGGCTCGATGATGCCGCCGATGGCCTTGAGCAGCGTGCTCTTGCCCGACCCGTTGGGGCCGAGCAGGCCGATGGTCGAGCCCGCCGGGATGTCGAGCGAGACGTCGCGCAGGGCCCAGAACTCCTCGCTGTGCCGGCGCCCGGCCCGGCCCAGCGTGACGAGGCGCTCCTTGAGGGAGTTGTCCCTCCTGATGACGAACTTCTTGGAGACGGCGTCGATCCGCACCACCGTGGGAGCGGAGGAGGCGAGTTCGGGGTCGCCGCCGAGCACGGTCGTCGCGGCGAGGTCGTGGGCGTCGTGGGCCATGGTGTCCGTCCTAGAGTTCCTGGGCGAAGTTGCCCTGCAGCTTCGCGAAGACGCGGTGGAAGGCGTAGACGAGCACGAGCCCGACGACGGCCGCGATGCCCATGCGGAGCAGGAGCTCGCTCGGGTGGTAGGCGTCGGACCCCTCCGTCCAGAACGCGCGCTGGAAGCCGAGGACGGCCAACGTGATGGGGTTGTTCGTGTAGATCTCGAGCAGCCAGGAGGCGCGCGCCGCGAGCTGGTCCGACACCATGGTCCAGGCGTAGACGATCGGCGAGGCCCACATGGCGAGCATGAGGAGGACCTCGACGAGGTACTGCATGTCGCGCAGGTACACGTTGAGCGCCGCGAGCAGGAGGCCGAAGGCCGTCCCGTAGATGAGGATCAGCACGACCGACGGGAAGAAGTACAGCAGCTCCCAGTGCCACGGGAACGCACCGGTCACGACGGTGGCCGCGAGGAGCACCACCAGCTGGATCCCGAAGTTGAACAGCGCCGAGCCGATGCTCGCCAGCGGGTAGATCTCGCGGGGCGTGTACACCTTCTTGATGAGGCCGCCGTTGGACACGATCGACGCGGTCTGACCGGCGATCATCTCGCTGAACAGGCCGTAGATGGTGAGGCCGGCGAAGACGTAGATGGCGAACCCGGGGATGTTGCGCGCTGCGCCGAGCACCTGACCGAGGATCACGTAGTAGATGAGCAGCTGCGTGATGGGCCGGATGAGGGTCCAGACGAACCCGAGTGCGCTGTCCTTGTACCGCGACTTGAGGTCGCGGCGGATGAGCAGGTCGAGCAGCTGCCGGTGGGACCAGATCTCGCGGACGATGCCGAAGCTGCCCGAGAAGGCCTTGGAGGGCTGGCCGGCGACGACCATGGGCTCCTCCTCGAGCCGCGCGAAGCGCTCGGAGGGGGAGATGCCGGGGGTGGTGGTGGTCATGACGACCCTTCGTGACGGAGAACTGGAGCAGTGTACCCCGCTGTGGCGGGGGTCGACCCGGGCGGCCTCAGCGGCCGTAGCGGCTGGCGCGCATGGTCGACACCCGGTTGCGCACCTTGTCGCGCAGCACCTTCACGCCGCCCCCGGCCGTGAGGTAGTGCGTGGCGAGGGCGACGTCGCGCGCGACGCCGTGGCGCCGGTTGGCGATCTCGTGGAACTTCTCCTCGCTCGACTTCGCGACCCGGTCGCGTCCGGCGGCCTTGACCACGGTGACGGGGGTCGCCGTGAGGGCGCGGTCGGCGGCGGGGTGCGGGTCGCGGCAGAAGTCCACGAGGGGGGCGAGGGCCTTCTCCCAGGTGAAGTCCTGTCGCACCCTCGCCACCGCCTCGCGGCTGGAGGCGGCCACGGCGTCGTCGTAGAGGACGGCCTCGAGGGCGTCCGCGAGGGCGTCGACGTCGCGCTCGGGGACGGCGCGGCCCATGCCCTCCGCCTCGACGAGGTCGCCGAAGCTGTCGCCGCGCGTCGTGACGATGGGCAGGTTCGCCCACATGTAGTCGAGGATGCGCGTCCGGAACGAGAAGGTGGTCTCGATGTGGTCGTAGTGCGTGCTCACGCCCGCGTCGGCCTCGAGCAGGTAGTTCGCCCGGTCGTCGAGGGCGACCCACTGCTCGTTGAAGAAGACGTTCTTGCCGGAGACGCCGAGCTCCGCCGCGAGCTCGCGGGTCTTGGCGACGATGGCCATCTCGGGCACGTCGGGGTTGGGGTGGGCCACGCCGAGGAAGAACAGGCGCAGGTCGGGGCGACGCTCGGCGAGCTGGGCGACCGCGCGGACGAGGGTCTGCGTGTCGAACCAGTTGTAGATGCCGCCGCCCCAGATGACGACCTTGTCGTCCTCGGAGATGCCGGGGACCACGCCCCGGATCGCGGGGCGGACGTGCTCGGGGGGCGTGCTGTCCATGCCGAACGGCGCGATGGCGATGAGCTTCTCGAGGTTCTCGTCGGCCGCGTAGTTCTCGGGGTTGATGCGACCGAGGCCCGCGAGCTGGCCGAGCCAGAACAGCCGCTGGCGCTCGGAGGCGCAGAGGAAGAAGTCGGCGCGGAGCAGCTGCTCGTTGAGCACGTCGGTCGCGCTCGCGACCTGGTTCTTCCACTGGGCGAGCCCCCACTCGCGGCCCTGCTCGAGCTGCTCGAGGTGCATGGGGTCGTAGAGGTCGGCGACCATGATCTTGTCGGACTTCTTGAGGGTCGTGAAGTGGTGCAGGGCGTGGCCCTGGAAGAAGATGACGTCCGCCCACTCCTCGTGCTTCTTCATCTCGTGCTCGTTCTGCAGCCGCACGCGCTCGACCTCGAACCGGTCCGAGGTGCGGGCCGCGACGTTCCAGGTCAGGAGGCGCACGTCGCTGTGCTCGGAGAGCGCCTCGCTGATCTTCCAGGCGCGCATGGCGGGCCCGGCCATCTTCTGGCCGATGGCGTCGCCGGTGATGACGAGCACGTGGCGGCGCTCGGTGCGCTGGCGGATGTCGAAGGTCTCGACGATGTCGCGCAGGCCCTGGAGGTAGTAGGAGTCGCCGAAGAGCGGCTTGAAGAGGTCGCCGAAGAGGCGGAAGAGGTCGCCGTCGGTCCGCTGGCGGGCGCCCTGGATCTCCGCCCTCGCCTGCTGCAGGTCGGGCAGGCCGGCGACGAACTGGTCGAGGGCGAAGAGGCCCGCGACGGCGTCCTTGGCCACCGGGGTGTCCTTCTCGAACTCGTCGGCCGCGCCCGTGAACCGACGGATGTCGAACATCTCGGAGTCGAGGCCGCTCTTGGCGACGGCGCGACGGGCCAGCAGCGCCAGGGCGCCGGGCAGGAAGGTCGCGAGGCTCTCGTCGTCGAGGTTCTTGTAGAGCAGGAAGAGCGCGTTGCGCTCGAGCAGGTACATCTCGCGGTGCTCGCCGAAGCTCTTCATCGAGCCGTGGTGCTTGTGGTAGACCACCGACTGCGGCGCGAAGCGCACGCGCCAGCCGAGCACGTTGAGGCGCCAGCCGAGGTCGACGTCGTCGTAGAACATGAAGAGGCGCTCGTCGAAGGCCCCCACCTCGAGGAACACCGAGCGGCGCACGAAGAGCGCCGAGCCCGTGCCGAAGAGGATGTCGCGGGGCGTGTCGAACTCGCCCGTGTCGACCTCGGTCACGCGGTCCTTGTAGCCCATGCCGAACCAGGTCAGGCTGCCCTGGACGAAGTCGATGGCCTTGCCCTCCCAGTCGAGGACCTTGCTGCCGACCGCGGCGACCTTGGGGCTGACGGCGAACTGGCCGAGGGCCTCCCGGATCCAGCCGGGGGCGGGCGCGGCGTCGTTGTTGAGGAACGCGACGAACTCGCCCTTGGCCTTCCGGGCGCCCAGGTTGCTGCCGCCCGTGAAGCCGAGGTTCTCCTTCGAGACGACGATCTGCACGTTGGCCTGGCCGCCCAGCTCGGCCCGGAGGCGCTGCTCGCTGTCGTCGCCGGAGCCGTTCTCCACCACGAGGATCTCGAGCTGCGAGGTCGGCCAGTCCACGGCGTTGAGGCGCCGGACGCACTCGAGCGTGTCGTCCGTGCCCCGGAAGTTCACGATGACGACGGAGACGAGACTGGAAGAGGTGACTGACACTGCGCGGACTCCAAGCCCTGGAAGAGGTTGCGGACGCCCGTCGGAGGGCGGTCCCACTATAGCCAGGGCGCTCCGGCAGGAGGCCCGGCAGCGGTCGCCCGCTCCGGCCCCCTGCTGCGAGGATGGCGCGGTGAAGACCTCCGTCATCGTCGTCGACTGGAAGCGGCCCGAGCTCACCGAGCGGTGCCTCCGTGCCCTCGCCGCGCAGGAGGGCGTCGACGACGTCGAGGTCGTGCTCGTCGTCAACGAGGCGACCGAGGAGGAGGGCGAGCGCTGGCGCGCGCGTCACCCGGGGCTCCTGGTCGTCGTCGAGGCCGGGAACGTCGGCTTCTCGGCCGGGGTCGTGCGAGGGATGTCCGTCGCGACCGGGCAGGTCGTCGTGCTGGTCAACAACGACGCGGTCCCCGAGCCGGGGTTCCTGGCCGCCGGGCTCGCGGTCCTCGCCGGGTCGACCGACGAGGTGGTCGCGGTCGCAGCCACGGTCGTGCTCGAGGGGCGGTTCCGTCCGGCGGACCGCTCGGACGACCCCGCGCAGGTGCTCGTCGGTCTGGACGGCTCCCGCTGGGCCCGCAGCGCCGAGGGCGAGGCGCTCCTCAACGGGACCGGGATCGACGTGACGCGGGACGGCAACGGCCACGACCGCGACTGGCTCCGCCCGGTGGACTCCTGGGCCGGGGGCCGCCGTCGCGACCCGTTCGGGTTCTCCGGCGGTGCGGCCTTCCTCCGGCGCGACGCCGTCGAGGCGGTCGGAGGGCTGGACCCCTCCTTCTTCATGTACTACGAGGACCTCGACCTCTCCTGGAGGCTCCGCCTCGCGGGGGGGAGGGTCGTCCACGCGCCGCAGGCCGTCGTCGTGCACCGGCACGCGGGGAGCAGCGACAGCGGGTCCGTCCTGGTGCGCTACCAGAGCGTCCGCAACCGGCTCGCGGTGGTGCTGCGCAACGGCAGCACGGGGCTGGCGGTGCGGGTCCTCCTGCGGACGGCGGGCCGCTGCGCGAAGGACCTGCTGCCGTCCGAGGCTGCCCCGCTCCTCCCGCGGGCGAGCTGGGCGCGACTCCTGTCCGAGCTGCCCGTCCTCGTGACCGGCGCGCTCCGGCACCGGCGGGCGGACGCGGTGCCGGCCGACCGGCGGCGCTCGGTCGAGCGCCTGTTCGGTGCCCTCGACGACTGACGACGAGCGCACGGCGACCTGGGGACCCACGATCGGTCCACCCCGGGTTACGCTGTCGGCGGACGCGCCGGATCGGTGCCGCGTCCCACGGTCGGTGCTGCAGGGGCCCGTCCGCAGGTGCCTGGAGGGTCCCGTGTTGAAGAAGATCACCGCCGTGCTGCTGGCCGTCGTCGTGACGGCGGCCGGCCTGACGGGCCTCTCCGTGACCTCGGGCGCGGCGCCCGCCCAGGCGCTCTCGGGCTCCGAGTTCGACCCGGGCAACATCGTGAGCGACGCGGTCTTCTTCAACGGGACCGCGATGGACGAGGGGCAGATCCAGTCCTGGCTCGACTCCCGCATCGGTGCCTGCCGCAACGGCAACTGCCTCAACGTCAAGCGGCTCGACACGGCGTCCCGCCCCGCCGACGCCATGTGCGGCGCCTACGCCGGGGCCGCGGGGGAGCGCGTCTCCCGCATCCTCGCCAAGGTCTCCCGGGCGTGCGGCATCAACCCCCAGGTGCTCCTGGTCACCCTGCAGAAGGAGCAGAGCCTGGTGTCGGGCGACATCGCCAAGGGCCCGTCGGACGCGCGCCTCGACCGCGCGATGGGCTACGCCTGCCCCGACAACGTCGGCGGCGTGTGCGACCCGTCCTACGCCGGCGTCTACAACCAGCTGTACCGGGCCGCGTGGCAGTTCAAGCGCTACGCCAACCCCGCCGGCACCTCGAACTTCTTCACCTGGTTCCGCCCCGGGACGACCGCGGCCGTGCAGTACAACCCCAACGCCGCCTGCGGCACGAAGCAGGTCACGATCCGCAACCAGGCCACGGCGAACCTGTACTACTACACCCCCTACACGCCGAACGCCGCGGCGCTCACCGCGCTCCGCGGGACGGGCGACGCCTGCTCGGCCTACGGCAACCGGAACTTCTGGGTCTACTTCAACGACTGGTTCGGCTCGCCGACGGCGGGGTCCGCGCCCCAGGGCGCCCTGGACGTGGTGTCCGCCGGACGCGAGTCGGTGCGGGTGGCCGGCTGGGCCTTCGACCGTGCCTCCGCCGCGAGCATCGACGTGCACGTGTACGTCGACGGCACGGGCTACCCGGTGCGGGCCGACCGGTCCCGGCCCGACGTCGGGGCCGCCTACCCCGCGAAGGGCCCGGCCCACGGATTCGACGCGGTCCTGCCCGCGCGGCCCGGAGCGCGGGAGGTGTGCGTGCACGCCATCGGCCTGGCCGGGGCCGGGGGCACGCTCCTCGGCTGCCGGACAGTGCAGGTGACGGCCGCCTCACCCGTCGGCGCCCTCGACGGGGTGACCGCCGCCCCGGGCGGCGTGCGGGTCAACGGCTGGGCGCTCGACCCCGAGACGGCGGGACCCATCCCGGTGCACGTGTACGCCAACGGGGCCGGGCGCGTCCTGCGGGCCGACCAGTCGCGACCCGACATCGGCCGTGCCTACCCTGCGGCGGGGCCCCTGCACGGCTTCTCGGCGACGATCCCCACCGCCGGGGGCCGCCAGGACGTCTGCACCTACGCGATCAACCAGGGAGCGGGCGACAACACGTCGCTCGGCTGTCGCGCCGTGACGGCCGTGGGCTCGGGGCAGGTCGGCTCCCTCGACGGCGTGACCGCCACCTCGACCGGCATCGACGTCGACGGTTGGGCCCTCGACGGGGACACGGCCGCGGCCGTCCCCGTGCACGTCTACGTCGACGGGCAGGGTCGGGTCCTCACGGCGGGGCAGCGACGGGCCGACATCGGTCGCGCCTACCCGGCCTGGGGTGCGGACCACGGCTTCCGTGCCAGCATCGCCGCCGCCCCGGGCGCGCACACCGTCTGCGCCTACGCCATCAACGTCGGCGCCGGCACGGGCAACACGACGCTCGGCTGCCGGACCGTGACCGTCACCGGCAGCGTGCCGGTCGGCAACTTCGAGGGCGCCCAGGGCGTCACGGGCGGGGTGCGCGTCACCGGCTGGGCCGTCGACGCAGTGGCGCGCCGTGCCGTCGCCCCGGCCTTCACGGTCGACGGTGCCGCCGGGCGGGCCGTGCAGCCCTCCGTGCTCCGACCGGACGTGGCCCGGTCCTTCCCGGGCACCAGCGGCCCGATCGGCTTCGACGCCGTGCTCCCGGCGGCTCCCGGGTCGCACCGGGTCTGCGGCACCGCGCCCGCCGCCTCCGGCTCGGGTCGTCTCGACCTCGGCTGCCGCACCGTCGTCGTCCCGTGAGCACCCCCGCACCGGTCGAGCAGGTCAGCACCCCTCCCCTCGCCGTCGAGGACGAGGACCACGTGAGGGAGGCGCCGCGCCGCCGTGCCCTCGTGGAGGTCCTCCTGGCGGCGGCGGTGGCGGTCGTCGCGACGGCCGTCGCCTGGTGGCGCCTCCCCGTCGACGCGCGGCGCGCGCTCTGGGCCGAGGACGGGCCGATCTTCCTGTCCGCGGCCCTCGTCCAGGGCCCGGCCGAGACGACCCTGGCGCCCTACGCGGGTTACGAGCACGTCCTCGCCCGGGTCCTCGCCGAGCTCGTCGCGTGGGCGGTGCCCCTGCCCTCGCTGGCCGTGGGCGTCGCCGCGGCGACCTGCGCGGTCGCCGGCTGCGTCGCGGGGGCCGTCTTCGTCTGGTCGCGCGCCGTCGCGGGGTCGTGGGTCGTGCGCGTGCTCCTGGGGCTGGTGACGGTCCTGGCCCCCGTCGTGCCCGTGGAGGTGGCGGGCAACCTGGCCAACCTCCACTGGTACCTGCTCTGGATGCTGCCCTGGGCGCTGCTGGCGGTGCCGCGCACCTGGGCAGGGTCCGCGGTCCAGGCGGCCGTGGTCCTCGTCGCGGCCCTCACCGAGGTGCAGGCGCTCCTCCTCGTGCCCCTCGTGCTGGTGACCGTGCGTCGGCGGCGCGCCTGGCCCGTCTCCGGCGCCCTGCTCGTCGGGGTCGCGGTGCAGCTGGCGACCTCGGTGGCCCATCCGCGCCCGTCGTCCACGTACCCCCGCCCCGACCTCGTCGACCTCGTGCTGAGCTTCCTGGCGCAGCCCGTGTCGAGCACCTGGTCGTCGTCCTCGGCGGGGTCCGCCGGGCTCTTGGCGGCCACCTCCTACGGGTCGGCCGTCGTCACGCTCGTGCTGGTGCTCGCGTCGGGCGTCGTGGCCTGGCTGCTCGCCCCGCGCGCCCGGCCCATGGTCGTCGCGGCGCTCGCGCTGGCCCCTCTCCTCTGGGCGGCGGGCATCGTCGCCAACGCGAGCGGGCTGACCGAGTACGGGGCCGAGGGTCCCGAGTGGCTGGCGACCTCGGGCTGGCTGCGCTACGCGGTCGTCCCGTCGATGCTGCTGCTCACCGTCGTGCTGCTCGGCGCCGACGGCCTGATCGCCCGTCGTCGACCTGCGACGGTGGTCGCGGGAGCCGTCCTGGTCGCGGCGGTGCTCGTGGCCGTCCTGCCGCAGTTCACCGTGCCCGGCACGCTCCGCAGCGGGGCCCAGCCCTGGGCTGTCTCCCTGGAGCAGGCCCGGACGGCCTGCGCCGACGGCAGCGTGCTCCGCGACGAGGGCGGGGAGGCGCTCGTGCCGATCGCCCCCGAGGGCTGGTTCCTCGTGTCCTCCTGCCCGGTCCTCACCCAGCGCTGATCGCGCGGCCGGGCCGGTGCCGGGCCGGTCAGCGAGGGGCGACGTCGCCGACCGAGCGGCCCGCCTGCGGCGCGCCGAGGGGGCCCTGCTCGACCGAGCGCGTGCTGCGGTCGTCGTCCTGGTCGTCGTCGACGCGTGACCCGGGCACCTCGACGGGGCGCGCGAGCACGGCCCGGAGGAGCGCGACGCTCCCGAGGACGGCTCCCGCGAGGAGCGCGACGGCCCAGACGTACCAGCCGGCCGGCGGCAGCCACTCCGGGTCGGTGAACATGCGGCTCCACCCGTCGGGCATGCCGAGGACGTAGCGCTGGAGGTTCCACACGAAGGTGTGGAACTGGCCGACGACCAGGAGCACGACGACGAAGACGACGAGGCGACGCGCGGGTGCCCCGGACAGCGCCCGCGGGAAGGCCTCGTCGAGGGCGATGCCCCCCGCGATGACGAGGGGGCAGAGGATGGCCAGGAGGTAGCGGGCCTGCCAGATGTAGCCGTAGTCCTCCGCGGCGTAGCCCTGCAGCAGGGGCGGCAGCAGGAGGAACGCGACGGTGAGGAGGACGACGGTGCGCTTGGCGCGGCCGCGCCCGAAGAACCAGCCGCCGACGACGAGCGCGATCATGAGCCCGCCCCAGACCGCGACCGTGGTGAAGGGCGCCGGGACCTCCTGCCACCCGAAGATGCCGATGTACCCGGTGAGGTTCTCGAGGGTGAGGAACGCCATGGTGCGCGAGGCCATGCCGAAGCTCGTGCCCGCGCCGGCGCTCTGCGTCGACACGCTCAGGGAGGCGGTCCAGAGGTTCCACGCGACGCAGAAGGCGGCACCGAGCGCGATGACGACGGACCCCGCCCAGAAGGCACGGCTGCGCAGGAGGCGTCGGAGGAGGGGCAGGTCGAAGAGCGTGGCCGCCGCGATGATGAGCACCCAGAGCGGACTGATGCTGCGGGTGTTCGCCAGCACGACGGCGGAGACGGCGACGGCGGCCACGCGCGACGCGGGCACGCCGTCCTCGCGCCACCGCGAGGCGAGCAGGGCGAGCCAGGCGAACAGGGCGACGGCGCTCGCGACCTCGAGCCCGTTCGGGTTGACCCCGGCCGCCAGGAAGAGCACCTTGGGGGTCACGGCGACGGCCAGTCCCAGCAGGGCGAAGGACCGGCTGCGCAGCTGGACGAGGGCGGAGGCGGCCAGGGCGAGGAACGCCGACACGAGGATCACGCTGAAGCCGCGCATGCCGTAGTAGGACGCCTTGCCGTCGAGCACGAGCGAGGGCAGGCCGACGAAGGCGTAGTAGACGGGGTCGTAGGACCCGGCCGACGTCGTCACCGACCGGGGCGAGTCGTCGTCGCTGACCAGCGCCTGGCACTGGGCGGACTCCGCGTTGCGGAAGGCGAAGCAGGGGAGGTCGTGCGCCTGGGCGATGTAGGCGGGGACCTCGACGCGGGTCCAGCCGCCCTCGCCCGTCGGCGTGCCCGACCACTCGCCGCGGACCACGGCCGCGGCGTGGATGGTGTGCGCGGGCTCGTCCGGCAGCGACATCAGCGGGTTCGCCATCGCCCAGGAGCCGCCGAGCAGGCAGAACGACACGAAGGAGACGAGGAACGCGACGAGCCCGGGACGGCTCCTGCGGCGCCCCTGCGTCGAGCTGTCCGCCTGCCGCACCGTGTGCTGACTCATCGTTCCCCGTCCTCGAGCGGCCCGCTCCGGGCCCCCTCGATCGTAGGCGACGTGCGGGCAGCGGACCGCCGCGGTCACTACACTCGTCGGGTGACGCAGACCGCAGGACGACCGCCCTCCGTCGTCTCCTCGGCCCTGGCGTCGACCTGGGGCATCGGGGTCCAGGGGCTCGCGCGCCTGGCCTACACGGTCCTCATCGGTCGCGCGTTCGGCACCGAGGCCCTCGGCCACGCGTCCGCCCTGCTCTCCCTCAGCATCTTCGCGGCGCTGCTCTGGCCCACGGCGGCGGGCAACACGGCCTCCCGCTTCCTGGCGCTCGCGAGGCGCGAGGGCGACGACGCCCGCGTCGTGTCGCAGGTGCTCGGGTGGACCGTGCTGCTCTCCTCCGGGGTCCTGGCCGTCGCCACGGTGCCCGTCTCCCGCGCCCTCGGCAACGACTGGCCCACCTCCGTCCTGGCCGCCTGGCTCGTCGTGGGGTACGGCGCCTACGCGCACGCCCGAGGCGCGCGGCTCGGCCTCGACGGTGCGCGCCGCGTCGCGGTGTGGGACACCCTCACGAGCGTCCTGTCGCTCGGCCTGCTCGTCGCCGTGTGCGCCTCCGGGCAGGGTTCTCTGGTGCTCGCGCCGCTCGCCGCGGCCTACACGGCGTTCGCGGTGGCCTGCGGGGTCCGCGAGCGGGGGCGGCCCGCCGACGACCCCGCCCGGCGACGCGCGGTGCTGGCCTTCGCGGCGTGGAACGTGCTCGCCGGGCTCACGACGAACGGCCTGCTCCAGGTGGCCATGATCGCGGCGCAGCTGGTCGGGAGCGGCCGCGAGGCGGGGGTCTACGCCGCTGCCTTCACGCTCGCGACGCCTGCGTCGATGCTCGGCCAGGCGGTCAGCCAGGTCGTGATCCCGGCCTTCGCGGGCCGTTCCGGCACCGACCTGCGGCGCCGCGGCCCGCTGCTGTTCGTCGCGTCCTTCGGTGCGGTGGCCACGCTGGTGCTCGGCGCCGTCGCCGCGCTCGCCCCGTGGTTCCTGCCGCTCTTCTACCCCTCGGAGGGCGACGACGCCGTGCCCGTGCTGCGGTTCCTCATGCTCGCGGTCCTCGTCTTCACCGTGGGACTGGTGCCCGCGGCACTGCTGCTGGCCGCGGGCCGGTCCCGCGAGGTGGCGCTCGTCTCCGTGGCCGGCTTCGTCCTCGGTCTCGCCAGCCTGCCCCTGCTGGTGCCCGTGCTCGGCGTGTCGGCCGGCACCGGCGCCTTCCTGATCGGCTCGTCGGTCAACCTCGTCGCCGTGGTCCTCCTGGGCCTGCGTCGCCGGCCCGACGACGACGAGGCGCTGCCGCTCACGGGTGCGCCACAGGTCGGCTGAGGCGGACGACCGGACGATCGGCGACCGGCCGGGGTCAGACGAATCGGCGCGCCACGCCCCAGTAGGCCCGCAGGACCGCCTGCAGGAGGCCCGCTCCGGGGGGGAGCGGGAACACGCGCTGGTCGAGGACCGGAGTGAGGAGGTGCACGAGGTCGCGGTCGGGCGTGGTCCGCTGCTCCTGGACCCACCGGCGCCTGGCGGTGATCCACTCCTCGTGCTCGGCGATCCACCGGCGGGCCTCACGGCGTTCCGCACCCCAGCCCTGGCGCACGGAGAGGACGACCATGGCGAGGTCGAGGACGGTGCGGGGGAGCCAGATCGCGGCCCGCAGCCGGGGGCCGTGCGCGGTGCGGAGGAACACCTGGCGGTTCTTCTCGAGCAGGAACATCTTGAGGGGGTTGCGGCTGAACTCGTAGTGGTGGACCACCACGGCGTCGGGCACGTAGCGCACCTCGAGCCCGGCCTGCCAGGTCCGCCAGCTGAGGTCGACGTCCTCGTGGTAGGCGAAGTACTCCTCGGCGAAGCCGTCGAGCCGTTCCCAGAGCCGCCGCGTCAGCACGAGGCCCGCGCCGCTCGCGCTCGCCACCGGGACCTCGTCGCCGTGCCGGGCGGCCGGCTCGCCGAGGCCGCCGGCCCAGCTGAGCCCGACGACGTGGACGGGGTTGCCCGCGCTGTTCATCGTCGTGGGGTCGCTGGCGAGCCGGATGCTGCCGCTCGCGATGCCCACCCCGGGCCGGGCGGCCACGGCGGCGAGCTTCGCCAGCGCGTCGGGTGCCACGACCGCGTCGCTGTTGACGAGACCGAGGAACTCGCCGGTGGCCACCGCGGCGCCGTGGTTGACGCCGCCGGCGAAGCCGAGGTTGCGCTCGGGCGTCAGCACCCTCAGGCCGGGTCGCGGCGCCAGCGCGTCGACCGCTCCGTCCGTGCCGCCGTTGTCGACGAGGACCAGGTCCACGTCGACGCCGACGGAGCCGAGCACGGCGTCGACGGCCTCGGCGAGGACCGGCTCGGCGCCGAAGGCGAGCATGACCACGGTGACCCCGGGCAGGTCCGTCACCGGTCGGCCCCGACGTCCCGGCCCGAGGGGCGGCCCGCCTCGAGGCGTCCGAGGCGCTCGTCCTGCAGGGCGACGTGCTCCGCGAGGGTCCGCGTCTTCTCCTCGAGCACCGTCAGCTCCGCGCTGTGCTGCACGGAGACGAGGAACAGGATGACGACGCTCACGAAGAAGCCGAGGTTCGTGGGGACCGTGATGTGCAGGGCGGCCGCGGCGGACGTCAGGACGGCCGGGAAGACGGCCACGACGAGCGCGAGGAGGCCGGCCACGATCCACCAGAGGGCGTGGCGCTCGCGGACGCGACGCTTCCGCAGGAGCTCGAGGACGACGACGAGGACGAGCACCGCCGAGACGATGCCGAAGAGGTAGGTGACGAGGCTCATGCGGTGGGGGTCGGCTCCGGGCTGAGGGCGAGGGGAGGTCGCCACAGGGCGATCACGAGGGCGATGCAGGCGCGTCCGAGGTAGACGGCTGCCTTCACGGGGGCGTGCGAGGGCGTGCCGCCCGCTCGTGCGCGCATCGAGACGGGCACCTGTGTGATGCTGCACCCCGCCCGCGCGGCGAGGACGAGGGACTCGACGGTGTCGCCCAGGTACTCGGCCGGGTAGTGCCGCGCGAAGATCTCGAGGGCACGAGGACCCGCGCCCCGGAAGCCGGAGGTGGTGTCCGTGAGCTTCGTGCCCGCGATGCGGCTGACCACGGTCGCCAGGACGACCATGGCCCAGCGTCGGGGGCCCTTGGCCTCGTACGAGCCCTCCCCGGCGAAGCGTGCTCCGATGGAGACGTCGTGGTCACGGAGCGCGTCCAGGAGCGCGGGGACACCGGCGGGATCGTGCTGGCCGTCGGAGTCGACCTGCACGACGTAGCGGAAGCCGCCGGCGACCGCGTACTTGAACCCGGCGCGCATGGCGCCGCCCACGCCCAGGTTGAACGGCAGGTCGAGCACGGCCGCTCCGGCGGCGGCGGCCTGCTGCACGGTGCGGTCGCCGGAGCCGTCGTTCACGACGAGCACGTGCACGCCCGGCAGCTTGTCGAGCACCTCGCGCACGACGTCGCCGACGACGGCCTCCTCGTTGTACGCAGGCATCACGATCAGCGTCTGCGCCAGGACATCCATGCCCCAGATGCTAACAGCGCCCACGATGCGGTCGGGCGGCCCGGGGCCCGTCCTCCCGGCCCGGTGCCCCTCGCCCCCTAGGCTTGTCGCGCTCGCCCGAGAAAGGCCATCATGACCCCGAAGCAGACACCCGCCGGCGCTCTCGTCGTCCTCCCCACCTACGACGAGGTCGAGAACCTGCCGATCATCCTGGGCAGGCTCTTCGACGCGGCTCCCGACGTGCAGGTCCTCGTCGTCGACGA
>Ga0265797_10004263_pt1 | contig 22012 bp, 19 predicted proteins | sample P2T30metagenome_FD_192433 | JGI IMG/M metagenome (GOLD analysis project Ga0265797, IMG submission 192433) | Plant litter microbial communities from East Loma Ridge, Irvine, California - P2 T30 | ecosystem: Environmental > Terrestrial > Plant litter > Unclassified | place: USA: California... | reverse complement strand
CCCGCACGTCCTCAAGCTGGCCAAGCTGCCGGCTGTCGCAGGTGCGCAACAGCTCTTCGAGCATCTGCACGGGCAACGAGGGGAACTGCCGGCTTAGCGTATCGGCTGCGGGGGAACGTGAACCGGGCTGCGCGAGATGTTCCAGAACCGTTGCCCGCTGCGTTTGCAGCACGTCGGCCAGGCGCTCGGCCAACCCGTCCCGAGCGGCGTCCAGGCCATTCCAAGCCCCAATGATCGGCCCCAGTTCAGTAATCGTAAGGCCCTGCACCAATGTCGAAAGCCACTCGCCACTCGCCAGCTGCCCGGTGGTGAACCGCAGCGAACGAAGCGCCTGCGGGTGGAGCATGGAGACCTGCCCGTCGGGTTGCAGCAGCTCTATGCCCAGGTCTGCCGGACACCCGGGCAGCGAGGCCAGGCTGCGCACTATCGCCGGGTGTGGCGTGAGCAACGGCTGGCGCCCACGCAACGCGGTGATGGCACGGCCCAACTCGACGCGAGCTGAACAACGAGCAAGCAGATAGCGCAGCAGGCCCGGCAGCGGTTCACCCCGTACGGCGCCGGCTCGCAAGTCAGATTCGTGGACGTCCGCCAGGCGCATTATCTGCGACACCGCGTGGTCCTCCAGGCCGTGGGCCTCCGTGCCACAGCGCCGGACCAAGGTCGCGCCCGCCCAATCGCCCGGTTGTTCGTACTCCCCTCGCCAACCGCCATGGCCATTGCTCAGCAGCCGGGGCATTACGCCGCGGTATCCCTGCTCGGTCAGAAGCGTTGCCTGCCATGGGGTAACGTCGCTGGCCACGGGTACATAGCGGTCGCCGAGGCGCACCCATGCCCTTCCCCCCGCCTTCAGAATCCCATCGGCTGGCAGGGGCCCGACGGCTTCCGGCGCTTCAGTACCGCCGAGTTGTTCCATGTCGGGCAGCCACAACCGGCTGCTGTGGTCTGCGCGGGCGATCAGTTGCAAACGGCTGGCGAATGCTTCGGTGTCAAGGGCTTCGGCCGGGGCCTGCCCCGCCAGCAACGTGCCGGCGTTCTGCGCCGAACCCAACAGCAAAGCCCTGGCCAGGCGCTCATCTCCACGTTCCAGGGCCCGCGAAGCTTCAAACACGGTATGCATCAGCTGCACCATTGAGTACACGCCGATCACTTGCCCGACGCCGGGAATAAACGACAGCACCAACAAGCCCAGCTGCTCGCCAAGGGCAATCCAGCGCTGGTGCCGCGCTTGAACGGCGGCCCGATCCACGCGGCTGGTCGGCACCGCGAGCACCGCCGCGTCCGCGAGGGTTTGTGCCGCCCAGGCGGCATAGCGTTGAGTGAACACGTCGGTCAGCGGTGAGTAGCTGAAATGTACTGCCGCCCGAGGAAATGGTGCCTGATGCTCGATCAGCCGGACCGCCACCTCAAGCGCTTGGATGGGGTTAGTGGTGAGCTCGACGAGGCGTTCGAATTCATCCGTGGGCGGGCCTTGCACGGCGAGAACGAAGGCCTGCTCATGCTCGAGCCCTACGAAGCCTGCCATGAACCGCAGGTACGCCGGATGACCCAAACGCTGTTGAAGCTCTACCCCCAGTGCATCGAGCGTCGCAAACTGTTTCAACGGCGCAGTGGGGTCGTTCGGGATGTATAGCAGGCAAGCGCGGCCGGTAGGGCCGGTATGGTCAGCCAGTATCACCAATACTCGGTCCAGCTCGAACCCGGCAATCTTCAGGCGGCTGGCACGGGCAGGTAACGCCGCTACGCCGTCGGTGGCCGCAAGGTCCCAGTTGGCCAACAGGGCTTGGCCAATTGCGTCTATCGCCCCTTTCATGCGGGCAATGCAAGCTTCCACTTTGAATGTGTCCCGGTCGGCTTCGGCGAAGCAGCGCGGCAAAGGCGACTCGCCCGGTTCAGCGCCGATGCTCAGCTTGGCCGGCAGGCTGCTCGCCAGGGCGCGGGCGTATTTCGTACCCAGGTCAGCTTCCCGGCAGGCCCGCGCGAAGGCCCATGGGGCAAGCGCGATACGGCCGGAGGGGTCCAGGGCCGCGGCAGCCGCCGCGTCGCGATAGAGCCCCGATCCGGGCCCGAAGGCATCACTGCGCGTGTCTTCCTCGGCAAAATTGCGCAGGGCCGCCTGTACCAACGTGCAGGTCACGGGAGTGTCGTCCGTATCCGGATTTACCCAGTGCAATACCGCTGTGCCAGGCTCGGCCCGGGTTTCACCGGCATCGACCAGTATGTGTTTCAAGGCTGTAGTGGCATAGGCGTCATAGCGCGGCAAAGCCTTTGCCGCGTCTTCCAGCGCCTGCCGCGAGGCTTGGGCGCGGGCACTCAAGGCGTGCAATCTTTCCAAATCATCGGCGCTGGCCTTGGCAAGCCAATCAGGCAGGCGCGCGGCGATCAGGCCCCGATACAGGGCGTGCGGGATCCGGGGGGTAGGCATGGGACTAGGCTCCTTGGCGATGGGAGCGCCAAGGCTAAGGAGCGGGATCGGGTAGGAGCGGTATTTATAGCAAGGCGTGGGCGTGAGCGGCGCAGGCGGCGCCGCTCTGGATAACCGCCTAGAACGCGCGGGCTCGGGTGTGCTGAACATGCCCGGCGAGAGCCGCGTTGCGAGCTGCCCCAGGCGCTTCCAATTGGGTGCGCAACTCGGCGATCAGATTGCTGATCTCTCGGCTGCTGGCGAAACGGTCAGGCGAAACGCCCTCGGCCACCAGGCATACCTTGCCGGTATGCAGGTCTTCGATGCGAACGTTGAAGCACTCGTGAGCGGCCTGTTCGCAGGTGCACGCCAGGGGCAGGAAGGCTCTTTCAACGATGCCGCGGATTTCCAGCGGGCTCAGGCCAATGGTTCTCATGATGTAACTCCTCGGGGCAGTGGCCGGGACCGCGAAGGCGATGAAGCGAAACAGCGCATCAATTCCCGGGCTTGCCTTTAAGTTATAGACCCGGCGCCATCGCGGGGCAAACCCCTTGCCGCCGCGGTTTTGAGCCCATTTGCAGCATCCGCCGGGGCTGTAGTCAGTTAGCGTCATAACGCCTGTGAATAAGCCTTTCAGCCGCGCGCGTTCGCCAGTGTTCAAAAACGGTCCACTGGTCGAAAAAGCACTCACCGCAATGAAACACAACCCCGAACGCATCGCTCCGAAAAACATAACCCATGTAAACAGGAGGCCGAGATGTCCAAGCCAACCAACCAATATCAGATGCAGAACCCGCTCACTCAGTACCCCGGGCCCGAGTTCGAGCAGCAACCACAGCCTGCGCCAGGCCTTGACGCCAACATGAGCCCTAAGCCCGACCATGGCGAGGCGACCTACAAGGGCTCGGGCCGGCTGGAAGGCCGCAAGGCCCTGATCACTGGCGGTGACTCGGGTATTGGCCGCGCGACCGCCATCGCCTATGCCCGGGAGGGCGCAAGCCTGGTGATCAACTACCTGCCCGAGGAGGAGCCCGATGCCCGGGAAGTAGTGCAGTTGATCGAAAGCGAAGGCGGCAAGGTAGTGACCATTCCCGGCGACCTGAAAGACGAAGCCTTCTGCAAGCGCCTCGTGGCCGATGCCAACCAAGCCTTGGGTGGGCTGGATATTCTGGTCAACGTAGCAGGCAAACAGACCGCTCGCCAGCACATCGACGAAGTGGACACCGACCAGTTCGACGCCACCTTGAAAACCAACCTGTACGCACTCTTCTGGCTGTGCAAGGCCGCGGTGCCGTTGCTGCCGGCCGGGGCAACGATCATTAACACTGCCTCAATCCAGTCCTACCAGCCTTCGGCGACACTGCTGGACTACGCCACTACCAAGGCCGGCATCGTCGGCTTCACCAAGGCGTTGGCAAAGCAGGTGATCGGCCAGGGCATTCGAGTGAACGCGGTTGCCCCGGGCCCGATCTGGACGGTATTGCAGCCCAGCGGCGGCCAACCCCAGGAGAAGATTCCGCAATTCGGGTCGCAAACGCCGATGAAGCGGCCAGGGCAACCCGCCGAATGCGCCCCACTCTACGTCTTCCTGGCGTCCCAGGAATCGAGCTATATCACCGGTGAAGTATTCGGCGTGACCGGGGGCAATCCCCTACCCTGATCGCTCACCTTTGAGAAAGCTCGCCAGCGCCTGGGCACCCGCCCGGGCGTTGGCGCTGTATCCCGACCACGAACAGGCCAGCATCAGGTTGCGCGGCAGGCCGAAGTTTTCTACCGAGAAGCCCTGAGCATCGAGGCCCAGGGAATCGTGGGGCACTTGATCGATCAGGGCCCCCGCGGGCTCGAACCACGCCCACACGGGCTTTCCCCAGGCCACGGCCATCCCTACCTCGAACGCCGTGCCGGAATCCGGTTCATGGCCCCGGAACGGGTTCAGGTTCGCCAGTACCCCGTCGCAGCGCCTGATCAGGGCCACGTTCTGTTGGTAGATCCATTGAGCGGCATCGTTCCCTTCCAGGCCCGGGGGCAGCCTGTTATCCAATGGATACAGGCCCTGCAGGCCGGCTTCGGCACACAGCGCCTTGAGGGCCTCGCCCTGCTGGAGCGCGTCGGGTCGGAAGACATCGAAACCTGCCAGATAGACGTGCAGCATCGGGGGCTCTCCTGTGGCCAGATCATGCTCACCATAGCCCGTGCGCGGGCGATTGGCCCGGTACCGTGGCCAGCCCTCCCTCCAGCCCAAGCCGTTTGAGCAGTGCCCGCGCGTCGTAAGGGGCGTGCACTTTCACGTCGTTATCGAAGAAGCAAAACACATCGCGGCTTTTCCGGGGCCGGGGCCGCGCCGTGCTCAAGGTTTTCGGGTCTTTGACCTGCCGGCCATGGCTCCAGGTGTCGATACGAGCCTGCCAGCGGTCCAGCGCGTCATCCGAATACCCGCTTTCGTATAGCTTGGCATCGCCGTGCAGGCGTATGTACACAAAATCGGAAGTGAGGTCCTCGGCATACGGCCATTTGCCGGCGGTGTCAGCGACTACCAGCGCTACGTTGTGGCGCCGCAGCAGCTCAACGAAGGCCGGGGTAGCGAAGCTTTCATGACGGATTTCCACGGCGTGGCGCAACGTGCCGCGCCTGGGGATCTCCAGGTAACCGGGCTTGCTCAAGCGTGCGTCGGCTTTTTTCGCCAGCGCCAAGGCTTGGGCAGTGGTGCGGGGCAACAGGTTGAAAAAGGCTTCGAAGCGCTCAGGATCGAAGCGGAAATTGGGCGGAAACTGCCACAGGAACGGCCCCAGCTTTTCTTTAAGGTGAAATATCCCCGAGGCATAAAAGTTGGCCAAGGGCGTTTCGATGTCCTTTAGCCGACGCGTATGGGTGATGTAGCGCGGCCCCTTGACGCTGAACATGAACCCCTTGGGCGTGGCGGCATACCATTCGGCGTAACGGCCCGGTGCCTGTAGCGCGTAGAACGAGCCATTGATCTCGATGGCGCGTACCGCTCGGGAGGCGAAAGCCAGTTCGTTGGCCTGCGTCAGCCCCTTTGGATAGAAGTCCCCGCGCCAGGGCGCGTAGCGCCAGCCGGAGATACCGATACGAATGTCCGCCATGCGGTTGCGCTCCTGCAAAGCAATGCTCAATCGGACCGATGGCGTGAACTGGCGGTTCAACCTGGGGAACTCCGCGCGATGCGAAGGGCCAGTAAAGGAACCCCTGCCAAGCGAGGCCGTGATGGAAGCGCCCTATGACCTGCAACGATTTCATGATGCTCAAGGCACGGTATACACCCAGGCCTTGAAAGAACTACGCGCCGGCCGCAAGAGCAGCCACTGGATGTGGTTCATCTTTCCCCAGTTGCGCGGCCTTGGCCGTAGCGATACCGCGCAGTTCTATGGCATCAGCGGTGCCGCCGAAGCCGTGGCCTATCTGGCCGACCCTGTGCTTGGGGCGCGTTTGCGCGAATGCTGCCAGGCGCTGCTCGATCAAGGCGGTAAAAACGCCGAAAGCATTTTTGGCGAACTCGACGCCCTCAAGCTTCACTCAAGCCTTACCCTGTTCTCCCGCGCCTCCCATGGCGACCCTCTGATCGGCGCCGTGCTCGAGCAGTACTTCGGCGGCGACGAAGACCCAAAGACACTGGAACTGCTGGAGTCCTGAACGCGCATCGCGCGCCACGCTTCCTATCGTCACCCTCGACGGAGCCGCTGGATTGTCATGAGTATTTCAACCAAGCCACTCGCTGCATGCCCTCAGGCCCTCCCGGGCGCCCTGCTTGAACGCTACGTTAGCGTGCGCCAGCACAGTGAGCGCCTGGCGGTGCCGCTCAGCGCCGAGGACATGGCGGCGCAATCGATGCCCGATGCCAGCCCCACGAAATGGCACCTGGGCCACACCGCGTGGTTCTTCGAGACCTTCCTGCTAACCCCGGGGCTCACAGGCTACAGGCCGTTCGACCCGGCGTTCGGCTATCTTTTCAATTCCTACTACGAAGCCGTCGGCCCACGCCAGCCGCGACCGCAGCGGGGCATGCTCACCCGCCCCGCCGTGGAACAGGTATTGGCCTACCGCAAGCACGTCGACCGTCACATGGCAACGTTGCTGGGCAGCCCGCTCAGCGCCGAGCAAGTGTCGCTCGTGGAGCTGGGGTTGCAGCATGAGCAGCAGCATCAGGAGCTGATCCTGATGGACATTCTGCACCTGTTCAGCCTGTCGCCGCTGGCGCCGGCCTACGACCCGAACTGGCCCAAGGAAGCGGTCGGGCGGCCCGGGCGTTTCCGCGCCCACGCGGGAGGGCTGGTGGAGATCGGCCACGCCGGTAGTGGCTTCGCCTTCGACAATGAAGGGCCCCGGCACCGGCAATGGCTGGAGCCGTTCGACATCAGCGATCGCCTGGTCACCAATGGCCAGTGGCTGGAGTTCATCGCCGACGGCGGCTACCGCACGCCCGCGCTGTGGCTGTCTGAAGGCTGGGCCACGGTTCAGGCCCAGGAATGGAGCTCGCCGGCCTACTGGCGGCGGCAGCCCGAGGCGCGAGAAGATATCGCCGCGGGCTGGCAGGTGCTCACCTTGCGCGGGTTGCAGCCGTTGGACCCGAACGCCGCTGTCACACACGTCAGTTATGTCGAAGCCGCCGCGTTCGCCGAGTGGGCGGGCGCCCGGCTGCCTTCCGAGGCCGAGTGGGAGGTCGCGGCGCGCGACGGCCTGCTCGAGCAAGCGGACGATGTGGCCTGGCAGTGGACCCGTAGCCCCTATACCGCCTACCCCGGTTTCCGTGCCGCCGCGGGCGCGGTGGGCGAGTACAACGGCAAGTTCATGGTCAATCAGATGGTGCTGCGTGGCGGGGCCAGTGTCACCCCGCCGGGGCACAGCCGCCAGACCTATCGCAATTTCTTCCCCTCAAGCGCGCGCTGGGCCTTCAGTGGCCTGCGCCTGGCGCGGGATAGCCGCGGGGCACGTTCCAGCGGCCCCGCCAGGGATACCCTTGCCCAAGTGCCACCGCCAGCGACGGAGCCTGCCGCCGAAGGTGGTTTTCTGGCTGACGTGCTGAACGCCCTGCGGGCCAGCCCGCGGCAACTGTCACCCAAGTACTTTTACGACGAAGCGGGCTCGCGGTTGTTCGAGGAAATTTGCACCACGCCCGAGTACTACCCTACCCGCGCCGAAACCGCGTTATTGCGCCGCTGCGCCGCGGACATCGCCGCGCTGCTGCCAGCGGGCGGCGCCCTGGTGGAGTTCGGCAGCGGCGCGAGCGAGAAGGTGTGCCTGCTACTCGATGCAGCGCCGCAACTGGCGGCCTACGTGCCGATCGACATCTGCGCCGATGCGCTGCAGCGCGCCAGCGATCAGCTACGTAAGGCCTACCCCACCCTTCAGCTGGCACCGCTGGTGGATGACTTTACCCGGGCGCTGCGCCTGCCCAGCCAAATTGGCAAGTGCCCCTGTGTCGGCTTTTTTCCGGGCTCTACCTTGGGTAATTTCACGCCTGACGAGGCGGTCACGTTCTTGCGCGGCGCGCGGCGTTTGCTTGGCCGGGGCGCCAGCTTCATCGTGGGTGTGGACCTGGTCAAGGACCCAGCGATCCTGCGCGCCGCCTACGACGATGCCGCCCAGGTGACGGCCCGTTTCAACAAGAACCTGCTGGCGCGGATCAACCGTGAACTGGGGGGGGATTTCGATCTCGAGCAATTCCATCATGAGGCCCGCTGGAACGAGACGGCCCAGCGCATCGAGATGCACCTGGTGAGCCAGGCCAAGCAAACGGTGACCCTCGGCCAGGAGCGCTTCGTATTCGCCGCCGGCGAGACGTTGCACACTGAGAATTGCCACAAGTTCACCCCTTCTTCGCTGGCGAACCTCGCGGCGCAGGCGGGTTGGAAGGTCAGCCGTCAGTGGGTCAGCGAGGCCCCGGAGGTCGCGCTCTTCCATTTGGTATGACGCTGGGAGCGCGGACGACCGGCGCGCTGGCCGATCGTCCGACAATCCGATTGAATTTTTTGCATCCGAGAGTTTCTGTAGGTCATAGAGGGAGGAAAAAGTTACCCATGAACGCAAAACTCTTCGTTATCGATTACACCCAGCATGGAACACCGAAGTCGTTCATCATTCGTGCCGACACTATGGACAACGCTGAAGCCTGGCACTGGGCCAGTTGTGACGCCGGGGTGGGCCGGATTGGCCGCTACGGCCTGGAAAAAGTGCGCAAGACCAGCAAGCCGATGGCTGAAAAGTTCGGCATTCAGAGCGTGGTCTGGCGCCAGGCCTGAGCATTTCGCCTCCCGAGCCCGGTTTTCCCGCCGGGCTTTTTCATGGCCGCAGATAGTAAGGCTGCGCGGTAGCGAGCGGGCCTGGCCACGGCACGAGCCGGGCTCAGAACAGATAAGGGTGATGTTCGGGTAATTCACCCGTCTCCAGGGCGCGAATCAATTGCTGGGGATGAAACACCCAGGCTCTGCGGTCGAATGCCTGTTGCAATTCCCGCCAGCGCACGCGCGGCCCGCAGCAGCAGAACTCCAGCCTGGGCATCAGTGCCGGCACCACGTGCATCCCCTTCTCCGAAGCCAGAAGTTCCAGCGGGAACCGTTGCGCCGCGGTAAACCCCAGGAAGTAAATGCGCGGGCTGAAGCCCCCCTTCGGTCTGGCCAGTGGGTCTGGCGCCGCTGTGGCACCTTCTTGATCGAGCCACTGGCCGCCAGCGTGCACACCGACAATCCTGGCCTTGCAGAAGCTTGCGAAGACGCCGGTCTGTTCGCGCCCCTGCAGGCCTACCGTGTTGTGCTGCCAGTACAGCAACGTGTGTTGGGTCGTTGCGCCGCGCAAGCTTTGGTAAGCGAACGTGATGGGTGGCGCCTGGCGGCGGTTTTGATATCGCATGTCCATGCCGAGCTGTGGCCTAAGGTGGGATTGCCCGCTGAAGGTATAAGCTCGCCCCCTCGCTTATCAAAGGCCTTGCGCCTTAAGTTCCTGTGGGAAAACTTACCCGATCAGGTGCACCCCGTGGGCGCGGGCTTGCGCCGCCCTCCGCAAGAGAAATAGCCACTTGCCATCACTGAAGCGTTCAGGCATAAAAGGCGCCGTTTTTCTCCAAGGATGGTCCCGATGCGCGTTGTGTCCTGGGTGCTTTGCGCCCTGTTGGTAGCCCTGCTGGCGGCGGTGGCCGTCGTGCTGTATTTCACCGCCTGGCCCAACCTTCCGGCCTACAGCCCACCTTCACGGGTAGCGTATCTTCCACAGTGGAGCGAGGCGGACCGCCAAGCCTATTACTTCACCCCTCAAGGCACTCAGGTAAAAGGCCTGCGCTACCAATGGTTCACGGCGCTGGAGCAACCGTTCTCCGCTACGCCATTCGCGCTCCAGGCCAACCTTGGCCGCTTCGGCTTTGTGTTCGACAACCAAGGCGCCTCGGCGAACAGCGGGCGGCTGCCGATCGGCTTAACTCAACATGTGAACCCCGCCGATGGCCAGCGCTACCTGGACATCACCTGCGCGGCCTGCCATACCGGCGAGCTGCGCTACCAGGGCACCGCGGTACGCATCGATGGCGGCACCGCGCAACATGTATTGCCTTCCACTGTCCCCACCTTGCGAGGCGGCAGCTTCGGCCAGGCGCTGGTGGCCAGCCTGACCGCCACGGCCTACGTGCCCTGGAAATTCGACCGGTTCGCCCGCAAGGTACTGGGCGACGCTTACCCCCATGGCAAGGCCCAGCTGCGCACTGACCTGCGCCAGACGCTGTTCACGTTCCTGCGCGCGGCCTGGAACGACACCCACCGCGGGCTGTATCCCGTGCAGGAAGGCCCCGGCCGTACTGACGCATTCGGCCGGATCGCCAACGCCGCCTTCGGTGATGGCCTCACCCCGGCCAACTATCGCCAGGGCAACGCGCCGGTGGATTATCCGCAGCTGTGGGATATCTGGACGTTCGACTGGGTGCAGTGGAACGGTTCCGCCCAGCAGCCGATGGCCCGCAACATCGGTGAGTCCCTGGGCGTGGGCGCCACGCTGGACTACCGCGACGAGCATGGCCAACCCCGCACCGGTGACGACCGTTACCCCTCCAGCGTGCGTGTCACCGACCTGCACTTGATCGAAGAAACCCTGCAACGGCTGGCCCCGCCCACTTGGCCCGAAGACGTCTTCGGCGGGGTAAACATCGCCTTGGCCACTCAGGGCCGCGCATTGTTCCAGGAAAACTGCCAGAGCTGCCACGTGCCCCCTACCGAGACGGTCAACGGGCGCCCCGTGGCCACCCTGCGCATGCTGCCAACCGAGGTGATCGGTACCGATTCCACGGCGGCCGATAACATTGCCGACCACCGTTTCGACCTCAGCAGCCTGAACTGGACCGCCGAGGACCTGGCTGGCCTGAATGTGGAGCCGGCGGCCAAATCCCTGGACCTTCACAACGTGTCTGTCGCCATGGGCCTGGCGTATGTGACCGCCTTCGTGGAACGCCGCGCTTACGCCGACGCGGGCATTGCGCAGGCCCAGCAGGGCCGGATGAACGGTTTCGATCTGCCCATCGGCGTGAGGCAACTGCGCGCCTACAAGGCTCGGCCGCTGGCCGGCGTGTGGGCCACCCCGCCCTTCTTGCACAACGGCTCGGTGCCCACCCTGTACCAGCTGCTGTCCCCCCAGGATGAGCGTGCCACTACCTTCTACCGGGGCACGTTCGACTACGACCCTCGCCATCTTGGCTACCAGACCGGCGCGTTCCCGGGCGGCTTCCTGTTCGACACCCGTATCGCCGGCAACCGCAACAGCGGCCATGAATTCCGTGATGGGCCCCGGGGCAATGGGGTGATTGGCCGGCTGTTGCAGCCCGAGGAACGCTGGGCGGTGCTCGAATACCTCAAAGTGCTTGGTGGCCCGCTGGAGAAACACCTGCCATGACCGAACGTACGCTGTTCATTTCTCGCAAACGTGGCCGCGTGGTGGCCGCCTGGTCATGGCTTGGCCGGATGCTCGCATGGCTGCTGGCCGGGCTGCTGGCGCTCGGCGCGGTGGGCTGGGGCGGCAGCGCGCTGTGGTATGTCTGGAAGTTTTCCGGCCCCGTGTCGGCGGTGGAGCAGGTGCCGCCGGGCGAAGCCGCGATGACCCAGGACATCATCCAGACCGCCATCCGCATCGTGGACAAGTACCGCACCGATACCCGCTACCTGCGTGACGCCCACGCCAAGGCCCACGGTTGCGTGCGCGCCGAGATGACCGTCGACGCCGACCTTCCCCCTCAATGGCGCCAGGGCGTGTTCAGCGAACCGGGGAAAACCTGGCAGGCCTGGATGCGGTTTTCGAACGGCAATGCCTACCCGCAGTTCGATAACATCTCCGATGCCCGCGGCATGGCGATCAAGTTGCTGGACGTGCCCGGCGCGGCGTTGATGCCCAGTCAACAAGCGCGCCACGAGCAAGACTTCGTGATGTTTAACCACCCGAACTTCTTCGTCAGCGACGTGGCCGAATACCGCCAGAACGTCGCCGCCCAGGCTGAGGGCAAGCGCGCCATGGCGTTCTTCCCGTCGTGGGACCCGCGCACCTGGCAGCTGCGCCACCTCTTCATCGCCTTCGCCACGCTGAGCAAGGCCCCGGACACCCCGGCCGACGCCACCTATTACTCGGTATCGCCCTACCGCTACGGCACGGTGAATGCCAAGTTCCGGGTGATCCCCGAGCCCTCGGCCTGCCCGGCCTACACCCTGCCAGCGATGAATCGAAACCAGCCCAACTTCCTTCGCGGTGCGCTTTATCAGCAGCTGTCCACGGACCGGGCGCCGGCCTGCTTCGCCTTGCAGGTGCAGCTGCAGGACGCCAACCGCTATATGCCGCTCGAAGACACCAGCGTGGAATGGAAGGAAAGCGATTCACCGTTCCGCACCGTGGGCCATGTGCGCGTCGCGCCTCAAGACTTCGACACACCGGAGCAGAACCTGGCCTGCGACAACATGCGGTTCAGCCCCTGGCATGGCATCGAGGCGCACCAGCCACTGGGCGGCATCAACCGCTTGCGCAAGGCGGTGTATGAAGCCGTGGCGGATTACCGCAATGCGCGCAACGCGGGCCGACCGTAGGCGCCGAACGTTGCGCACGCTTCACAGGCTCGCCAGAATGGCACCACTTTCCCTGTGGAACCGGTGCCAGCATGATCGAAGTAACCGAAGTGTCTATCGCCCAATTGCGGGCGGCGCTCGAAGCGGGGCACACCACCGCTGTCGAGCTGGTGCGGGCGTACCTGGCCCGCATCGATGCCTACGATGGGCCGGCCACCGCCACCCGGCTCAATGCCGTGGTGGTGCGCAACCCGCAAGCGTTGGCCGAGGCACAGGCTTGCGATGACCGCCGCCGTCGAGGCGAAACCCTTGGCCCGCTGGACGGCATTCCCTACACCGCCAAAGACAGCTACCTGGTCAAGGGGCTTACGGCCGCGTCGGGCAGCCCTGCCTTCGCGGACCTGATCGCCTACCGCGATGCCTTCACCATCGAACGCCTGCGCGCCGCCGGGGCAATCTGCCTGGGCAAGACCAACATGCCGCCCATGGCAAACGGCGGCATGCAGCGAGGCGTATACGGCCGGGCGCAGAGCCCTTACAACGGCGAGTACCTCACCGCCCCGTTCGCCTCGGGTTCGTCCAATGGCGCCGGCACCGCCACGGCGGCGAGCTTCTCGGCATTCGGCCTGGCTGAAGAAACCTGGTCCAGCGGCCGCGGCCCGGCCTCGAACAACGGCCTGTGCGCCTATACCCCATCGCGTGGGGTGATCTCGGTGCGCGGGAACTGGCCGCTCACCCCGACCATGGATGTGGTCGTACCCTTCGCCCGCACCATGGCCGACCTGCTCGAAGTACTGGACGTGATCGTGGCCGAGGACACCGATACCCGCGGCGACCTCTGGCGCTTGCAACCCTGGGTACCCATACCCGCCGTGGCCGACGTGCGCCCCGCGTCGTACGTGGCGCTGGCCGCCCAGCCAGGCGCGCTGGCGGGCAAGCGTTTCGGCGTGCCGCGCATGTACATCAATGCCGACCCGCAAGCGGGCACCAGCGAGGCGCCCGGCATCGGCGGGCCCACCGGGCAGCGGATTCATACCCGGCCCACGGTGATCGAGCTCTGGCAACAAGCGCGCCAGGCACTGGAAGGCGCCGGCGCCGAAGTGGTGGAAGTGGACTTCCCGCTGGTATCGAACTGCGAAGGCGACCGCCCCGGCGCGCCCACGGTGTTCAACCGAGGGATGGTGCCCAAGGAATTCCTTCATCATGAACTGTGGGACCTCACCGCCTGGGCCTTCGATGATTTCCTTCAGGCCAATGGCGACCCCAGGCTGAACCGGCTGGTGGATGTGGACGGCCCGTTGATTTTCCCCCACGACCCGGGCACCCTGCCCAACCGCGAGGGCGACCTGGCGGCCGGCATGGACGAATACGTGCGCATGGCCGAGCGCGGCATCACGCCCTGGGACCAGATCCCCACCGTGCCCGACGGCCTGCGAGGCCTCGAAGCCACGCGCAAACTCGACCTTGAAGACTGGATGACCGCCCGCGGGCTGGATGCCGTGGTGTTCCCCACCGTGGCCGACGTGGCCCCGGCGGACGCCGATGTAAACCCGGCTTCCGCGGATATCGCCTGGAGCAACGGGGTGTGGGTAGCCAACGGCAACCTCGCGATTCGCCACCTGGGCGTTCCCACCGTTACGGTGCCCATGGGGCTGATGGCCGACATCGGCATGCCCGTGGGCCTCACCTTCGCCGGTCGCGCTTACGACGATACCGCGCTGCTGCGATTTGCCGCCGCGTTCGAAGCCACAGGCAACCGCCGGCGTATCCCGCCGCGCACGCCGCCCCTTGGCTGAACCTGTACGCTTTACCATCGATTCGACCCTGCTTGCACGACAACACTGGCCATGACCGCCGAGGTAGCTCAATGCAAATGCCTGTTAACCGTTTCAAAGCACGCCTTGCCGACAGCGAGGCGCAGTACGGCCTGTGGGCGGGCTTCGCCAATGGCTATGCCGCCGAGATCGCCGCAAGCGTCGGCTACGACTGGCTGCTGATCGATGGCGAGCACGCCCCCAACGGCGTGGCCACCGTGCTGGCCCAGTTGCAAGCCGTGGCGCCCTACGCCAGCGCGCCGGTGGTGCGCTCGGTCAACAGCGACCCGGCGCTGATCAAGCAGCTGCTGGACATCGGTGTGCAAACGCTGATGGTGCCCATGGTGGAAACGGCCGAACAGGCACGGGCGATCGTGCGTGCCATGCGCTATCCACCGGCAGGCATCCGTGGCGTGGGCGGCGGCCTCACCCGCGCCACGCGCTGGGATGGCGTGGACAACTACCTGGCTTGCGCGCATGAGCAACTGTGTTTGATCGTCCAGGTCGAATCGCGGCTGGGCGTCGCCAATGCCGCCGAAATCGCCGCCGTCGAAGGGGTGGACGCGGTATTCGTGGGCCCGGCCGACCTTTCCATCGGGCTGGGCCATCCGGGCAACCCGCTGCACCCGCAAGTGCAGGCACAGATCCGCCACGCCATCGACGCGACCCTTCACGCCGGCAAGGCGTCGGGAATCCTCGCGCCAGTGGAAGCCGACGCGCGTCGTTACCGGGAATGGGGCTGCAACTTCATTGCGGTGGGCATCGACATCAGCCTGCTGCGCGCCGCCGCCCGGGCCAACCTTGCGCTGTACCGTGACGAGACATCGCCGGGGCGGGCGTCGAGTACCTACTAGCAGGTAGCGGCTTACATGGGCGGCGTGATCCCGTCCTTGCCCACCAGCACCGATTGCGCCTGAGCGCCGCCGTGGTCGTCCGGCACCGCGAACACGATCACGTGGGCCTTGGCCGGCGCGCTGGCGGTGAGCAGCGCCGTGTCCGCGGGGTCGATACGCACGATGGGCACGCCGTCGGGTACCACGATGGTTTTCTCGCCATCGGGGTACGTGACCGTCAGCCGGCGGCCCTGGGCCACCTTCACCGCCCCCACGGTACCATTGGTCATGGTGGCCTGGGCGCCTTCCGCTCTCTGCCATGGCCGATGGCCTTCGCCGCTGCCACGCAGGCTGGGCGCGAACACATGCACTTCGAGGGCCTTGAGCGTGCCATCCGGCTGCGCCACGGCCGCCGTTCCGATGTAGCTGTCGGCGGTGATCTGGTCGGGGCTGGCCAGCGCGATGCTTCGCACGGTCGTCTGCGGGGTGAGGGTCACGGTAATGGCCTGGCCCTCGGTCGTGGTCATGCGCAGTTGGCTGCTCTCCACGCTATCCAGCGTACCGCGCACCTTTTCAACCATACCGGGCGGCGCGGCAGCGGCCATCGTGGAGAGGAACAAGGCTAGCAAGGGGCTCAGGCGCATGGGAATCCTTTGGGTGATGGATAGGAATGAAAGGCCGCGGGCTAACCTCGGTCGCCGGTAATGCGCACCAGCTCGTCGCCCTCGAAACGCAAATAGTGATACATCCCCGAATTGGGGCCGTAGGTCCACTCTTCCACGGGCAGGTCCAGCCTGCGGCCTATGCCGTCACGAACCCGCACCGACCCTTGAGGGGAACGGCTGGCGGGCTCGCCGCATTTGCGCAGCACCTCGCCCATGCGGTCATGAACGGAAATAAGCGCACTGTTGCAGCGTAGCGTGTCGTCGGCCTGCGCGAGGCCGGCGACGCACAATAACGCACCGGCCATCAGGCAAAGGGAAGCTCTCATCGGGCACCGGTTCAGGTCAGGGTTACCTCGACATGTTAACCGTTCCCCACGCTGGCTTCAGCGTCGGCTCGAGTTATCCACGCACCGCGCGGTACAACGCCCGGATCAGGTCCGACTGGGTGATGATCCCCACCAGCCGCTGCCCTTCATCGATGATCGGGATGTGCCGGTGGCCGTTCTCGGAAAACACCGGCACCAGGTCGATCAGCAGGCGGTCGTGGCTGGCCACGCGAACGGTGCGGGTCATGATCTGCCCGACGGTGCGGGCCTGGGCAGGCCGCGGGCGCACCAACGAGCGAAGGCGCCAGGCCATGCCCTCATGCACGTCCAGGTCGATCTGGCGCATGAAGTCCGCCACGGTGACGATGCCCAGCAGGTGCTGGCGGCCATCCACCACCGGCAGCGCCTTGATGCGATGTTTGCGCATGAGCGCCCAGGCGTCGCGCAGGGGCATTTCGACCCGCGCGGCCACGGGGTTGGCAGTCATCACATCAGCGCAACGCACCTTGCCCATGGTGCGCTGGTAGGCCTGCGCTTCCACTTCTTCGAGCAGCGCTTCGAGGTCGTCGCGGCTGATGTCCAGCACCTCGTTGTGGCGGGCGAGCACAGCGTCCAGGTCGCCGCGCTGAAGCCGGGTCGTTCCTTCCCCGGGCGCGGCCGTGGGCGCTACCGGCCGGTGCAAATGAGGCCATGGCCGGCGGGTGAAATTGTTGTAGAGCAACCCCGCCGCCACCAGCAGAAGCGAATCGAGCAATACCGGGGTCATGGCGAAGCTGAAGCGATCACAGCCCATCAACACCATCAACAACGCGGACGCCCCGCCCGGCGGATGCAGGCAGCGCAGGGCCAGCATCACCGCGATGGCGAGGCCCACCGCCAACCCGGCGGCCAGCGAGGCATCGGGCACCCATTTCACACAGGCAATGCCCACCAACGCGGACAGTGTATTGCCACCCACCACCGACCACGGCTGCGCCAAGGGGCTGGAAGGCACCGCGAACACCAGCACCGCGCTCGCCCCAAGGGGGGCCACCAGCGCGAGCGCCAGCAGGCTGTGCTCATGGGCCAGGCCACCCTCGACCCAGCCGGCCGCCAGCAGGGCGACCAATAGAATGCCCAGCGCGGCGCCCAGGCTGGCGCGCAGTTTTTCACGACGATTGATGGGTTGGGGCGCGGGCCATAGCGCTTTGGCCAGGGCCAGCACACGGGGCTGGGATAGGGAGGGTTCAGGGTGTTCGGGAACTGGGGCAGGCATAGGCAACCGACATGAAAGGTGGAGATAACCGGGGGAGCCGCCAGTGAACCTGGCTGTGCCGGCGTAGCGGCGGGGATTTTAGCGTGGATGGGGGTAAGGAGCACCTGCCCGGTTCGCTCGTCTGTTTCAGGCCCTGTGCCCTGTGCAGTGTGCCCTGTGCGTCGTGCCCGTTGCCGGGCTTCGCCCGGTCCCACGGGACAACGCGGATGCTCAGTCGGCGGTAGCGACCAGCACCACCACGGCGATCCGCTCGGCGGTGGCGTAGCCTTCCAGCTCCAGGTCTTCGCCGAACACGTCCGGGTCGATTTCCTCGTACCGCCACTGGCCCGCGAAACCTTCGAGCACGTCGCGGGCGCCCGCCAGGAAGGGGTCCTGGCCGTTCACGATGGCGACGCCGGTGTACAGCAATACGCTGCCACCGCTGGCCAGCCGCGGCAGGGATTCGGCCAGGATCCTCAAGGACAACGCGCTGCCCAGCCCTGCGCCGCCGTCGCGGTAGGCACGGCCCTTCGGGTCTTGCATATAGGGCGGATTGGCGACGATCAGGTCGAATTCGCCGTCCAGCGCGCTCAGCACATCACTGGCGCGGGTGTGCAGGTTGCTCGCCCCTGCCAGGCGCGCATTGATGCCGGCCAGCCTGAGGGCGCCAGGGTTGATGTCCGTCCCCCACACCTGGGCATGTGGGCAAGCCTTGGCGACGACCAGCGCACCGGCGCCACTGCCGGTGCCGATGTCCACCGCGCGCGCCGGAGGCGTGGCCCGCTGCGCCAGGTGCGCGCGGATGCTGCGGGCGAAACGATAGGTGTCCGGGCCGAAGAACACCGCGTCCGCGGCGTCGGTCGGGTAGCCGGAATGCAGCAGGCGTCGGTCGCCAAGGCTGGAACAGCGCACCGTGCTGCGCCACAAGCCCGGCGTATCGGCCACCACCACGCCCTCGGCTTTCAGCGCGCCCAGCAGGTGGGCGGGTAGCAGGTCCGCTGCGAAGGGCCGGTTCCAACCAAAGGCATCGCGCAGATCAGTGCCGGGGCCCGGCGCGCGGTTCAGGTTGCGTTGATGGGTCAATGGGGTGGGCGTAATGAATTCATACCGGTGCTCGGCCAGGTATTGGCCCAGGGCGAACAACGCACCGCCCTCCTCCACGCCGGCCGGGGCCTCGAAGGCTTGCGCCATGGTCATAGGCCCACCCCCGGCTCACCCGCCAATTCACGGGCGTACAGCCGGGTGGCATACAAGCCCGCCGGTGTGGCATGGCTTTGCGGCGAAAGAAACGGTATCAGCCGTTCGAGGCGTGGCAACGGCCCGGCGTGTGCCAGGGCCGCCTGCACTTGAGCGCGATCTTCGGCGCCCGGGCCGGAGGCCTGCGCAAGGGAAGTGGCCAGGGGGTGCTGGCGGAATTTGAGGCGGAACGGGTTACCCGCGCCTCGGCGCTGGCCGTGCTCGGGCACGTGGCCGTCGGCGATCCAGTCCGCGAGCAGCTGTTTTTCGTAAGCGCTGAACACGCCGAACATGGCCGCGCCGGGGCCATCGATCAACTGCCAGAAGCGGCTTTGAGCCGGGTCGGCCTTGCGTTTGATCCAGCCTTTGCGCTCCAGCGCGGCGAGGAACGGGCGAATGCCACCCGGCTCGGCCAGCCACTGGTTGACCGTTCTGCCTTCGAGCTTGCAGTAATCGGAATGCATGTGCTGAGCGAACGCCTGCTTGCGTTCCAGCATGGCCACCACTTCATCTTCAAGGTCGAAGCTGGCAATCGCCGCCGTGGTGCCGGTGCCCAATTCGTTCAGCTGATAGCCGGCGCGCACGCGGCGGATGAATTCCTCGCGGCCCACCGCTGGCATCAGTTCGAGCAGGCTGTGCGCGGCCTTTTGAGCGTGGCCGGTGCTGGCGTTGTCGATGGTGACATGGAGCGTGAAGTAGTACGGATCGATGCCCAGCTCGTTGAGTTCGAACGAAGTGATCAGCAAGTGCAGCGGCAACTGCTCGTAACCCAGGTTGAAGCCGATCACTTCGGGCATCAGGTCCTTGCCCAGCGCGCCGAGTGCCAGCTGGATCGCGCCCTGTACATAGCAGTCATCATCCAGGTCTGCCTGAGGCTCGCATTCAAGGTCTGCGATCAGCTTGCGGTACAGCACCACGTGGTTCTGCGCGGGCTCGCCGTCGCCCAGTTCTTCAAGGTAGGTGCGGATCAGGCCATGGTAACGGCCGTCGGCCCAGTGCCCGAGCGTGCCATACAGCCAGGCGCCGTCCACCAGCTTGGTGGGCGCCACCGTGCGAAGAAAATACAGCGCATGGGCACGGTTGCTGAAGAAGCGCCGTGGCGCACCTTCATGCCGGGCCTTGAGGTAACTGGCGTATTGCTCCGCCACGCGCGTGGCGTTGTCGCCCACCCAGTGTTCCAGCGCATCGAAGTCTTCGGGCAGCCCGCCCGGCAACTGCGCGGCTTCGTCCAGCCGGTCGCTCAGGTAAGCGCGCGCTGCCTCCAAGGTGTCGCCTTCGGGGTGGCGCATCAGGGCTTGATAGAGGTCCCTTGCCGGCGTGGTGGCCGGCAAGGCATGGGAGTTCGAGCAGGCAAGGTTTTGCAAGGCAGTCATAGAACAACTCGAATACGCTTTGTAGTGCATCTTCGAGCCTTGCGCTCTTCAGGAATTCCTTGCCCGGTCGCGATGGCGGATGAATGGCCTGCCGGTTCTGCCTGGTTGCTTATTCAAAAATAGCCACGGCCCTGACGAAACCGGCGCTGGCTTTCTTGATCTTGTAGGGGAAGCAACTCACGGTAAAGCCGAAGGCAGGCAGCGAGTCCAGGTTCGCCAGTTTTTCCATCTGGCCGTAGCCGATATCCCGGCCAGCCTTGTGGCCTTCCCAGATCAGCGAAGCGTCCCCGGTGGCCGCGAAGCGTTCGCGGGTGTACTTGAAAGGCGCGTCCCAGCTCCAGGCGTCAGTGCCGACCACGCGCACGCCGCGATCGAGCAAATACAGGGTGGCTTCGCGGCCCATGCCCACGCCCGCGTCCAGGTAGCCCGGCTGCCCGAACAGGGCGCCGGCGCGGGTGTTCACCAGCACGATATCCAGCGGTTGCAGGGTATGGCCGATACGGGCGAGCTCCGCTTCCACCTCGGCGGCGCTCACCACATGGCCATCCTCCATGGCGCGAAAATCGAGTTTCACCCCCGGGCGCAGGCACCAGTCCAGCGGCAGCTCATCGATACCCCAGGCCGGGCTGCCACCGTCGGTGGTGGACGCATAGTGCCAGGGCGCGTCCATGTGGGTGCCGCTGTGGGTGGTGATCTGCAGGCGCTCGGCGGCCCAGCTTTCGTTCCCGGGCATCTGGTCGAGGGTCAGGCCGGGGAACATGGCGGCCATTTCCGGCCACCCCTGCTGGTGGTCCATGTATTCGATGTGCGGCAACAACGGTGGTGGGTCGGTGTAGGGGTTATTTTCAAGGGTGACGGACAAGTCAACGATGCGACGTTCGGGCCTCATGTCACAGGGCTCCATGCAGGGCGCGCTTGGGCGCCGGGTAGAGGGTCAAGGCGTTACGCACCAAGGCGCTGGCGGTACCGTCGTGGCGAAGCCCCAGTGCCCTGGCGCGTGGGGCGCGCAGCACCGGGTAGGCGCCGAACAGGCGCTCAAGTTCGGGGTCGGGTTCATAGCGCAGGCGCGCCCGGCCAGCGTCGCCATAGCGATCGGCCAAGGCATCCACCACTTCGGCGATGGACAGCCGCAACACCGGCACCTGCCAGACACGGCTGGCCTCGATGGGCAGGCCGGACACCTCGGCGGCGCGCAGGAGGTTGTCGGCGCAGCAGCTCACCGACATCCACCACGCCGTCGCCTGGGGCGATACCGGGCAGGTATAGGCCTGGCCGGACGCATAGCTGTTCATCAGGTCGCTCATGAAGGCGGAGCGCAGGCCATTGGCCGCCGCTGGCCGGGCGACGATGCCCGGCAGACGCAACGCGCGGCCGTCCACCTCGCCACGCCGGGCCAGGTCTTCGATGGCGATTTCGATCATGCGCTTGTGCGCGCCGTAACTCAGGGCAGGATGGGCTGGCCTGTGCTCGTCCATGCGCGCCGGGAGGGCGGCGCCGTAAACCGCCACGCTGCTGGCGAACACCAACAGTGGATGTGTGCCTGCCTGGCGCAGTTGTTCGAGCAACTCCAGGCTGGCCAGCAGGTTCACCTGATAGCCCAAGGGGTAATTCTGTTCGGCGGCGCCGCCAGCGATGCTTACCAGGTGGAACACCACGTCGATGCCGTCGGCCAGCACACGCCGCAGCAGCGCGGCGTCCGCCACGCTGCCTTCGTGCAAGCGCACCCGGGGATCTTGCGCGGGGGCGGTGAAGTGCGTGTCCAGCAGGCGCAGCAATTGCAGCCGCTCGCCGCGCAGATGGCCCAGTGTGAGCAGGCGCCGGGCCAGCGCCTGGCCCACGAAGCCATTGGCGCCGGTGATCAATACACGCATCAGTCGCTCCTCAGGCCTGAGCCACGCGTTGCTCGATCGGGCCGAACAGCAACCCGCCGTCAGCGCTTCGCGCTTCCATCCGCACACGGTCGCCAAAGCGCATGAAACCGGTCACCGGAGCGCCAGAGGCGATCATCTCGATCGCCCGGCGTTCGGCGATGCAGGCCGAGCCCACCTCACGGTTGCGGTTGGATACCGTGCCAGAGCCGATCACAGTGCCCGGGC
>Ga0265797_10004262_pt1 | contig 22018 bp, 18 predicted proteins | sample P2T30metagenome_FD_192433 | JGI IMG/M metagenome (GOLD analysis project Ga0265797, IMG submission 192433) | Plant litter microbial communities from East Loma Ridge, Irvine, California - P2 T30 | ecosystem: Environmental > Terrestrial > Plant litter > Unclassified | place: USA: California... | reverse complement strand
GGTTAGGGTTTTGAGGGCGCGGAGGATGGGTGGGTGGGGTTTGACGAGGGCGTCGTCGAGGAGGATGCCGATGCAGAGGGGTTTGGTGGTGGCGGGCTGGAGGGGGGTTAGTGGCGGGTGTGTTTTGTAGTGGAGGGGATTTGGGGCTTACTGTTTGGTTGGAGGTTTCTCGCCATGGGATTGGGACGAGTGAGGGTTCGTAGAGCCATGGTTTCTGATCGATGAGTGTTTTCATGAAGATTTTGATGCCTTCGAGACTGGTGCTGAGTGGTCCGATTACGGGGACAATTTGCTCTTGACCGAACATTGTTGCTGCAAATCCATCGAGCGGCAAACGGTAAGATGTCGGCTTCAAACCAAAGAGCCCTTGGTTGGCAGCAGGTGACCGAATGGAACCGCCGATATCAGTGCCAATTCCGAGACAGCTGCCACGGATACCCAACAAAGCACCTTCGCCTCCGCTGCTGCCGCCGCTTGTAAGATTTGTGTTGTATGGATTCACTGTGACGCCGTAGACGTCTCTAGATGCATCAGCGTCTGTGGCTCTGTCGTCCTAGCATGGAACACGCAGCCGGCGTTCCAGAGGAGCTTCAATATCAGTCCATCATCCGAAGCGATTCTGCCAACCCAAGAGATAAAGCCAGCGTTGAGATCCAGGCCTTTCATGCCGATGTGCTCTTTGACGCTGATAGGCAGGCCATGTAACGGACCAATTGGCTTGCCATGAGTGGCATAATATTCGTCTAGCTCCGCTGCTCTCTTTAGAGCTCTTTCGGGGAGCACTTCGGTGATGCAGTTGACCAGTTTGCCAGCTAGGCCGGCACGTTGGAGGAAAGCTGTGGTGACTTGCGTGCTTGTGAGGCTTCCTGTGGCCAGGCGATCGAGGAGAGTCTCAGTGGGGAGTTCGGTGATGTCGATTACATCGGCTGGCAGTAGCTTTGCAGGGAGGGTTGTAACGTTGACAGCATTGTGAGCTGGAACCTCTGGCACCTTGGGTTCGATCGCGGCAATTGTTTTGTCACGGTGCGCTTGTGCGGTTGCGGCGATGTCCTGCCAGGACATGTCGCTCGTGATATTGATCATTGTGATTGAAGTGCTTGAATGCAAACTGGAGATTCTCGAACGGTTCGTCAGATGAGGAGGTTACTGGGCAATGAAACGAGCCTGGTGAGTGAGTGACAGTGATGTTGAAGAAAGCAATAGTCTTAGCTACCTGTGTTGACAATATCGCTGCACGTTATCTATGCGATACGAGCTGGATGTTATGGCGGGTCTGCTCTGATAGAGATGAGGGGTTAAAGCGATAGTCGGATGGAGTTGCTTATCTTGTCCATGACACCAATGCTTAATGCGCCTCTAAAAGTGGAGGTCGCTGATTAGCATGCTCGGTAGTGAAGAGATGTCTAACACCTGCAAAGTTGCCATGAACACAAAGCACTGTTAGCAGACATTTTGGCGAATGCTTGCAGTACAATATTCGTACAAGCTCGCCCTGGGTAGACCCTGCCGCCGTTACACGACACGTGCAGTACATCTACCAGACTTCCATCTGGCGTGGCTGACATGTATTGACCTGTTGGCATTCATCTGGTTGCTTCCAATACGGGCAGAGAGTGTTAGCCACAGTATTGCCAGACCAGACCACTTTCGGTGATAGGTACCGCGACTCTTCAAGCGGGTGTGTTAGAGACATCTCCCGGCTTGCTGAGAAGTTGGACGGGATATCATTTTCTCTCCTCGTGGCAAGCGATTGTGGTCCCTCGACGACAAGTCGATAGCAGCTGATGTCTCAATGTCCCGCGAAAAGTGTCCGAGAGTCGCACGTGGCGGCTGTAACAGGCCATTGCACGTCTCGGCCATGTATAGAAGCAGAGGATTATGCTTGTCTGAAACAAAATGCCAAGGCGATTTCATGCAGCACCGTTTCCAGCTGACGGAATCTGGGCTATCGCGTAAAATAGGCGAGTGAAACGGTCTTCCTTATTCCCTTGTTCCCACGTGTGTAACGTTCAATGCAGCGCAGCCTCATGGGCTTCACATGATCTCAACAACAACAGCGCTTTCACTTTGAATGCTCGCTCGTGTCACTCGAGTCATGCACTCTCCCCTCACAAGTCAGGAGAGGCAGATGAAACGCGTCTTCGTGTTTCTTGCCTGACGAATGACGTGCGCTGCTAAACGAGCCTCGGCACATTTGCTCCCTTAGGTGCTCACTAGTCACAGGCGTCGAACTAGGCCTCAAGCCTATACACCTCCGAGGCGAGCGCATGCCCTGCAATAGCCAGCGATGTAAGTCATGGACGGGGAACGTCTCTCCGTTCGTGCGATCTACTACTGATATCCAACCTGTTCCTTGACCCTTCCTTACCACCACACCTACTCTTATCACAAGCCCGTCTCCTCAGGCGGTGGCAGCAATAGCACTAACACCATGGCCGGTATGTGGAGCACACTGATTCCAATGTCTTGATCTTACTCTGACCTTCTACCTGTAGGCCCTCCCATATCCCTTCTCGCGCCAGCCGTCGCATCTGTCGGCGCATACGCCAATGCGAAGTTTGGCATCTGGAGCGACCTCACCTTTATCGGCCGCTTCTGGGGCCTTGGCAGACACTTGACAAAGGTCGAGAAGCAAGATGAAGTGAACTGCTTCTACATGTTCGAGGCGCAAGCCAAAGACCCAAAAGTCGCCAACCGCACATTCCTCTTGCTTCCTCCCGACGCCTCGAACGCAAATCAGCAAACCGCTTGGACTTATGCCGAGGCCTATGAGATGATCCTGCGGTACGCAGCATGGCTGAAAGAGGAGCACAACATTCGGAAGGATGAGGTGGTTGCCATGGACTTCACAAACAAACCACAATTTCTGTGGATGTGGTTTGCCCTCTGGAGTTTGGGAGCTACGCCAGCATTTATCAATACAAATTTGAGAGATAAGGCGTTCATACACAGCGTGCGTGTATCGACAGGGAGGATCCTTTTTGTCGACCCAAGCATCCGCGAAGTGCTGAGCGAACACGCTACATCCGAGCTTGCAGCGAGCAATGAAGGACGAGGCATTGAGACTGTGGTTCTGGAAGAGACAACCGAACAGGACATCCACCAACGAACACCCTACAGAGCGCCGAATGAAGCACGTTCAGGCAAGAAAATGAAGGATTCTGCTCTGCTGATCTACACGTCCGGCACCACCGGTCTTCCCAAGGCTGCACATGTACCCTGGGACAAGCCTCGAAGCACCTCAATGGGCGTCGGCAAAATCTTGCAGCTCACCCCTTCCGATCGCTTCTTTTCCGCGATGCCTCTTTACCACACAGCTGCTTCACTACTTTGCGTTTGTAGTACAATCGGAATTGGCTGCACCTATGTGATGAGCCCGCGTTTCTCGCCACGCACATTCATGCGTCAGGCTGCTGAAACAGAAGCAACGGTCATGCAGTACATTGGCGAGATGTGCCGCTACCTCACCGTCTCACCACCGACACCATACGATCGTGCTCACAAGCTGCGCATCGCATTCGGCAACGGTCTTCGCCAAGATGTCTGGCAGCCTTTCAAAGATCGCTTTGCTCTGGATACTATTATCGAACTATACGGCGCCACCGAAGGCATTGGAGCGACTGTCAATGTCAGCCGCAACACTTTCTCCCGTGGTGCTATCGGCCGTACAGCTCTCCTTTCAGGCATCATCAACAACATGGGCCAGGCCCTTCTCAAATTCGACCATGAAGCAGACGAGCCTCTCCGAGACCCAAAGACAGGCCTATGCAGCCGCAGCGCATACAACGAGCCAGGCGAGTTTGTCGCAAAACTCGACGCCAAAGCCATCAAAGACAAGTTCTTGGGCTACCTAGGCAACGAAAAGGCCACAAACAGCAAAATCCTACGCGACGTCTTCCAAAAAGGCGACGCCTGGTACCGCACGGGAGATTTGCTCCGCCAAGACAGCGAAGGAAGACTATGGTTCGTCGACCGCATCGGCGACACCTACCGCTGGAAAGGCGAAAACGTCTCCACAGCTGAAGTCTCAGAAGCCCTCGGCTCGCACCCAGCAGTCCGAGAAGCAAACGTCTACGGCGTCGAACTCCCAGGCCACGACGGCAGAGCAGGCTGTGCCGCCTTGCTCCTCCGAGACGGTCAAACCCTAGACGAAAGCTTACGGCGAGACCTTGCAGCGCATGTGCGAAAGCAACTGCCCAAGTATGCTGTTCCGCTGTTTTTGCGCTTGGTAAAGGGTGAGCTGGAGATCACTGGTACTGTTAAGCAGACTAAGGTGCAGTTGAGGAACGAGGGCGTTGATCCTGAGAGTGTTGGTGAGGATGAGGTGTTGTGGCTGCCTACTCTGGAGAGTTATGAGTTGTTTGGGAAGAAAGACTGGCAGGCACTGGTGTCTGGGCAGGCGAAGCTTTGATGAAATGTATTTAATGATGACTGCTGGCTGGTTGGTTGATTGGTTTGATTGTGGAGTATTAGCGAGTACTCTGTTTCTCACAGGTTTGAGACAGACTTTTTTTCTTGCTTACAATGGAAACTTCCATTGGAATGACTCTAGGTAATGAGCATCAGAGTCTCAGAGATCCAGTGAAACCATTCAAAGAAGTACAAGCAGTTTTGTGGGCACAGTTTTGGCAATATTGACTACCGAGAGTCTATCTCGCCCATGCTGATATTATTTGCTGACCCGGAATGCTCATCCGCTTGAACGCTGATCAATCGATCCCTATGCTATCTTCATGCACGCCAACCGCGACACGCAGCATATCCTGCGAATGCAAGTAGTACCCATCTCCAACCATGAAAAATTCTAACAATCGCAGTGCTGATAAACGGGGGTAGCGTTGTCTTGCCTCGCGAACTTCATACCAGGGTAGCATGGACAATAAGCAACTGTCACAGTCATCCCGCTCTGCGTAACAGTGCGTATCGCGTCGTTGACATAGTACACCGAAGCGGCGGGCATTGTCGTAGTAGCCGTCACATACAGAGTCTGCGCTTCGTTGGTTTGCGTCACGGTTCCTCCGTTTTGAGTGACGAGAATCGTCGATGTCTGAGCCGGCGCGGTCATTGTGCGCTCGATGATCGATGTGCTGCCGTCGCGGACTGTGGTTTGAGTGATTGTTTGCGCGCTTCCGGGGATGGTCGAGTATTGCGTGACGACTTGTTGGACTGTTGTTGTTTGCGTGCTTGCTGCGAGAACGCTGGTGTAGGTTTGCACGACGGTTTGCGCGGGCGCGGTCTGGGTGATGGTGTTTCCTTGAAGAGTGCTTGTGACGACGATTGTTGAGCCTTGGCTGACTGTTGTGTAAGTGATAGCTGCGGCGGAGCTTGTGTAGGTGATCGTTGGACCGGCTGCTGTGAAAGTTTGGGCGAAAGTCGTTGTAAGCAAAATCGTAGAGCCGCCAGCGGTGGTGGTCAAAATTACGGTCGTGCCGTCTGCAGTGACTGTGTTTGTTGGACCGGCAGCTGTTGTTGTCTGCTGGATTATGCTTGTCAAAATTATCGTTGAGCCATCCTGGGTTGTGGTACGAATCAGAGTGCTTGCAGGAGCGGTGACGGTTGAAGCCTGGGCTGTGGAAACAATCGTCGAGGCTGCGAGCGTCTGAGTTTGCGTAAGAGGAGATTGTGTTTGCGTGATTGTCGAGGCCAATTGGGTTGAAACAATGGTACTTCGTTGAGTGGTTGTCTCGCGATCGAGGGAGATAGTGCTCGTCAAAATGAGCGTACTTGCGCCTTGTGTCGTTGTGATCAAAAGTGTAGATGCAGCCTGTGTGGTGGTTTGTTGCGGCAATGTGCTCGTCAAGGTTAGGGTACTTGCACCTTGCGTGGTGGTAATCAAGATCGTGGAAGCAGCCTGTGTAGAAGTCTCGCGAATCGTGCTTGTAAGCACCAAAGTGCTGGCTCCTTGCGTGGATGTGATCAAAATCGTGGATGCTGCTTGTGTGGAAGTTTCGTGGATCGTGCTTGTTAAGACCAGCGTACTGGCTCCTTGTGTGGTCGTTATCAAAATCGTGGAAGCCGGGGCGGTCGTGGCGATCGTGACGGATTGAGTGATTGTCGAAGCCAAAGCAGTGGTCGTCTCCCTCGGTAATGTGGAGGTCAAAATTATCGTGCTGGCTCCTTGGGTAGTCGTTATAAGAATTGTCGAAGCCGGGAGAGTGCTTCCAGGTGCCGTTGAGACCAAAGTTTGTGTTTGAGTGGCGCCGGCCTGTGTCAGAGTATCACCGGCCATGGTTGTAGTGATAGTTCCAGCGGCCAAAGTTGTTGTCTCCTGGGCCAGCGAAACCGTTGAAATGTAAGTCGTGGTCACAGGCGGTTGGATAGAAGTATAGGTGATAGTTGTTCCAGAGAGCGTATTTGTGATATAGGCGGTGCTTGCGGGCAGTGTGGTTGTCGCGATGATCGTGCTCAAAATTGTGGTGCCTTTCAAATGTTAGTAATTTGTATCCTTCTCATATTGCTCAAGGAAACATTATGGGGAATAGCGTCCGACCGAAGTATGTACGCCTTTATGCCCAAATTCAAGACATCCATCCATCTATCGAACAAGATGATCGAGTAAGGAAAGGGCCGGTGAAACTTACCCGGAGCGGTCGTAGTGATGGCATAGCTCGATGTAAATGTCTGGATCTGAGTCTGGGTCTGCGTAATCGGATAGCTGGAGAGCAATGTCGTAGTCTGAGTTCCGGTTATGTACGAGGTATAAGTGGTTCCTAGGCGAAGCGTTAGCGGGATCTGTAATGCATAGTTTCGAAGGAAATGCATTTTAGAGATAATCTCATCTGGAGCCTTTTACACATGGCTTTCGGAGATCTGAGGCTCTTCTCAATGTAATGCAGCAGAAAATACATACCTGGCGCAGTAGATATCAGCGTCGATGTAATCGCATAAGAGCTTGTCAAAGTTTGCGTGACTTCAGAAATTGTCGTGAAAGTCGCAGTTGTGACTTGCGTGGTTGTAATTTGCTGCGTAACCGTGGATGCAAGTTGTGTTGAAACAATTGTCGATGCTGCCTGGGTGGTGGTGATGGTGGAGGCCAATTGTGTTGTAATCAACGTCGATGCAGGCTGTGTCGTTGTGATTGTGGACGCTAATTGAGTATTTACGATCGTGGATGCTGCCTGTGTGGTGGTGATCGTGGAGGCCAATTGAGTAGTCACGATCGTGGAAGCTGGCTGCGTGGTGGTAATCGTCGAGGCCAATTGCGTGCTGATCAATGTCGAGATTATCGTGGTCGGCGCCGTGAGAGTTTGTGTCGCAGTATTCGTCGATGCCAATTGCGTGGACACAAGCGTGGACACAATTGTTGTCGGAGCCGTTTGAGTCTGCGTCAAAGTGGCAGTATTCGTCGAGGCAAGCTGGGTAGAAATCAAGGTGGTCGTTGGAGCTGTGAGAGTCTGCGTTTCCGTATTTGTCGATGCCAACTGCGTGGAGACGAGCGTCGACACGATTGTAGTGGGAGCTGTTTGAGTTTGCGTTAATGTAGCGGTATTTGTTGATGCCAACTGAGTAGTCACTAGCGTCGAGATGATTGTGGTCGGGGCTGTCTGGGTCTGAGTCTGAGTCGCTGTATTCGTCGATGCAAGCTGTGTCGAAACTATCGTTGTGGGCTGCAAGGAAATGGCCGTAGTGGTAATCTGCTGCGTGGCGGTAATTGTGACGGGATAGCTAGTGACATAAGTGGTTTGTGAAATTGAAATTGCGGTCGTGGTCACCATCGAGCCTGGAAAATGGTCAGAAAATTATGCTTACTATACCTCAATGCCACTCTACATGGCAGAACAATCCGATACTTACCTGGAGCAGTTGATACTTGCGTTTGCGTAACCGGATAACTCGTTGTGACTGTTTGAACTGCCGTAGAAATTGCTGTCGTTGTGATTGCATAAGAAGTGGTGGTGGTCACAGTAGCATATGAGACCGTTGTTAAGGTCAAAGTCTGGACTGAAGAGACTTGCGAGCTCGAAGTAGTAGATGTTGTTGTGGTGGTGATCACAACATATCCGGCGAACTGATCTGGGGAGTTGAACAATGTACCCGCCGCTTGAGTATTATTGGTCGTGACAAATCCCGACCGTGCAGAATTGGAGAAGTAGCAGGTTCCAGGCCCAACTCCGTTTACTCCTCCCGTGTACCAGAATCCAGTGCAGCCTGTCAAGCTGTTGCATAGCCCGAAACAATCGTTCCAGTTATTCGGTGCTGGTTGCTGTGCGAAGGAAACCAGAGGGTTGAGAACGGCGGAACATCCCATGACATACGTCCTTCCGGCGAAAGATCTCGCCTCCAGATCATAATCGGGACAAGTATAGCTCGGAGTCGGATTCAAAGCACTTGAGGAGCTACTTGTTGTCGTCGTCGTAGTCGTAGTCGACGTCGTTGTTGTGGCAGCTGCTTGGTAATACTGAGCTTTGATGAGACCGACAAAATTGGCGTTGGGACTGCCAAACTGTAACGGGGCTTGGCTTCGGTATATGCAGCTACCGCTCCCGTCCCCTGCATTCGTAACCGAGAACGTGAATCCTGTGCAGATGGGGAAGGTGCCTGGATTATTTCGATCTTCCACGTTGTTCGCGTTACATGCCCGCAAACACACGTTCAATGAGGCCTGGCCTGTTTGAGTTTGATAAGATCCAGCGCCACTGACCGGTTGAGCTTGGAAGCCGCACTTCAATTGGTATTGAATTCCACCATCGGTAACAACTTGGCCATCGTTCGCCGGACAGCTGTACGTGCTCAACGCCGTCGAAGCCGCAGCTGAGGATGATGAACTCGTGGTAGTCGTGGTTGAAGTCGTGGTCGTGGTCGTCGTAATCAGAGCGGACGAGCTGGACGAAGAGGTAGTAGTTGTAGTAGTTGTCGTGGTCCTAGACAAAGTCGCTCCAGCATCCGCCAACCGAATTCCAGCAAGAATATTATTATCATTGGGGGTACTGGTAGTATAAGTCACGCCACCTTTCAGATAGCAAGTGCCACTGCCCGCACCATTTGGATTTCCCACGTAAGTGAAACCCGTGCATTGGTTACCATTGTTCAGAGGTGTGGTATCACACAATATAAAGCAATCGTTAAAGGTGTTGGTCGCGGTTCCGGCGGCTGTACCGCCGCCGCCAACGGGGTTTATGTCGGTCTGGCATCGAACCTGGTACGATACGCCCAAGCTGTCGGTCACGTTCTTGAGATTGTCGGTCGGGCAAGTAGCAGGGACGCCAGAAGGTGTTCCAGTCCCTACGCGTGTTGGGCTGGCACTGGCGGACGTGGTAGTTGAAGCTCCAGCGATCACTCGAATTCCACCGACGTAGGTGTTCGATCCGGCGGTGTTGGTGGTATAGGTCGTGCCACCCTTGAAATAGCAATTGCCGGCACCCACTCCGTTGGTGCCTCCCACATACGTGAAACCTGTGCATCGGCCACCGTCGCTCAACGTTGCGGCATCGCACAACAGGAAGCAATCGTTGAAGCCGTTTGGCGCTTGCGCGCTGCCTGTGCCGCCGCTATTGGTTCCGGGGTCTGTTTGGCACCGAACCTGGTATGATACGCCGTTGGTATCTGTGATGATTTTCTGATCGTCGGCCGGGCAAGAGGCAGGGAAGCCAGAAGCACTTGCTACTGCCGCGGAGGTGGCAGTGGACGTGGAAGAGACCTGTGGGGTTTTAGCCAGAGTTCATCTATCTTCCTTCGTTCCTCCTTTTCGAATCTGCTTACAGTATTACTAGTGACCGTCGATCGAAAGGCTGCTGCGAATGTGTTCTGACTACCCGGGGCGCCGAAGGCGGCTCTATTGGGGGTGGCGCTATCTTTTTTCAGGAAGCAATTGCCCGCCAACTGTGCACCGTTTGAGCCCTCGGGTCCGCTGGGGTATGACCATGCGACTCCCGTACAGTTCAGAGTGCTCTGTTCGCTGTGGAAAAGTGGTCAGTGGCGATACTCGTGGCCTTCACGGCATGTGTCAACTTACCATACAGCGATACAAGCCGCAAGACCTAGCTGGAATCAGCATGTTTTCCAAGATAAGAATCTTTGCTTAACCGCGCAACTCAGGCAACTTACTTGTTGTACTCCCGCCACCGGTGATATCGACTCCGTTGAAGTATTGTCCTCCACAGACAACGTAGTATGCGAGGCCAGTGCTGGATCTGTACGAAATAGTATTGTTGTAGTAAGGGCAAAGTATACTGGGGCTGCTCTGGATCATGTATGCCGCAGCGTATACGGGCTGCGCGTTCAGCTGAGCGGGATTGTAGAAGAGAGTTCCCTGGGTGTCTTTGTAACGATGGCTGTGATTCTTAATGTCAGTATCTAGCAGTCCCAGGATTGTGGCACTTCACTCACTAACACCGGCCGGAACCACTGTTCACGGCAGCATTTTGCGTGCCTGTGTAGGTAAACGCCACGCAGTTGACTTTTGAGGCGCAGCCTCTGAAACAGGCCCAAATGCCTTGCGAGTTGGTGCCGATGGATCCGTTGCTACAGGATTATCTGCGTCAATATGATAGCCAAGTTTGTCCATCGTAGATCCTATAAACTTACTTTGGCCCGTTCGGATTGTCGTACCAAACCGTCCCCGTCCAGTCATAACTACAGAGCACCTCCCAGTAGGAGCCAAAATCATCGCGGTATACACCTCCTCCGTATCCTCCATTTTGCGCAACTGCACTGCTGCCAGAGGAACACGTGGGGTTGGGTGCCCAAACGTTGGTCGGGGTGTATGTAGTTGCAGCAGAGAGAGGAGCGGACGTAGTTGGGTTCGGAGTTGTGTATACAGACTGAGCCTGGACGGTAGCGACAAGGGCCACCGCCACGAAGGCCGCAACGCCGAAGCGTTGCATCGAAAGAGCGTCGCGTGCAGTAATGGCGCTCTTGGCGTACTCAAATACAGTTCTCTTGAGCAAAGGCGAAAGTTTCGAACAGCGACCGGACAGCTTTGCGACGACGAACAACACGCGCACCAAGATAACGAGTGGATAGATGGCGTGACCTTTGCGGCGTACACGGAAGGATCGTGGAGTGATGGCGAGTTGGCCGAATACCGTGTTGCTCGGGAAGCCGCAAGGGTTGCGCGTCGCTTGGGACTGGAATGTATATGCCGCCACTACCGAGATGGCTCAATTGCGTGTCCTGAATGGGGCCGGCAGGTGGAATGTCAAGACAGCTTGGTAGTTAGGGCATTTAATACTTGACATTGATGAATTGTGTTGGTTTCGTCCTGAAAAAAGAGATCAGCGGCAAAAGTGACCAGATCAAGGTTGCGCGTCGGATGGTATCAATTCACGGGATGCTCAAGAAACTTTTAGCTTGAGTTGCAACTCAGTGGCAAAGGGTGACCAGATCCTCATTCCGCGTCTGACGGTATTAGCGCACTGAATGGGATAGCATCTCAGTTGCAAGTATGACCTTCAGCACCCTGGCAGATGTGGCAGTATGGGTACGAAAGTTGGCTTGTATGCCCTCTGATACAAGCCCTCGGTGATAAGAAGCGTTAGTTGTCAAAAGATGGTCTATTGGTCTATGAGAGTAGCTTGCTGCGACAGACCTTTTCTGCAGGGCCGCATGCGAGAGACGCATGCGCAAAAAGGTATTTATCGCGTGCACTGCACAAGCAGCTGTGAGTCGGAGTCATTACCTTTTCTTATCGTTTTCATCTTCCAGACTTAATATCAATGCTCCAAACTCAATCGAGGTGTTGCTTTGATTCTGTCTTTGATACTTAGGTAAGCTACAAAGCCTACGGTATACCATGACTTACTTGTGTTTTGCTTTGCGTTCTGCCATTGAAGATACTGATTTTCCTAACACGGCATTTAGCTGCTCTCAAATCTTCATCAACGCTTCCAGATCCACTCGCTGGTAGTACGAAACATGCCCAAAGCCCTCCCAAAATTGCGCCAATCGGTTCTCCGAGATCATGATGAGTTGCGAGGGCGTGTATCGATCTGTGGACATTAGTCAATAACCCGGCCATTTGAATGCGCCGCAGAGCTGCAACGGCTGCACTCACCATCTCTGAATCCTCTCTGCGCGAGGTGTCCCGCACTCCTCACTATCCTCGCACCGCGGAAGATCTCCTCGTCGGCCATTCGCACGAAACCACCAGTTCCAATGTCTGGCGCGATGAACGAATACTCGCCGCGCGGTATGTTCATATCGCCAGTAAGTTTGATGGCCTCGATGCGCCCTGTCGGCGCGTCTGGGACATCCGTCATGTCAGGCATAATCTCATCATGAGTGCTCAAGACTTCGAAGGCGTCATCTGCCACTGCGTTCTCGGATTCGGCTTCTGTGGACAACTGCTCCTCTTGCGCACTGGCGAAGCTAGCTTCAGAGCTATCACTGCCTCGGCGGGGTTCACCTCTAAACCAGTCGCGCAGGTAGTCCATGCCGCTAGGCAGAGGCTTCTCGTCATCCTTGTCTGGTTGCAGGACAACGAGGAACTCGCAGCCGTGCCCACTGTAGTCGCCACACCAGATTCCTTGCCATGGTTTTGCTTTGGTGGGCGTGTAGCACTCTGGTGGCAGGGTGGCGTAGGTGGTGATGTCTTCCGGCATGCGCACACTCATACCGCCACCGTGCAGAGAAGCAAAATAGTTGCCTCCAAGACCCATCGCGGCTGATAGGCCGTTTGGTGAGGTGAAGGACATAATCCGCGGACTGGAACGACGACCGGTGTACTCCACCCACTTTCGTAGGCGGAAGTTGTGCTCACTGACTTCTTCCAAAGTCGATGGTCTGTGACCTGCGGAGTTATAGCCGTCTGAGCTGTTGTTGCGCACGCGGGAATGTGCTGGGAAACGCAGAGGTGGCCAGACCGCAGTACTTGGGCCAATTGCATCAGGAGCCAGTCGCCGAGTGAGCATGAATGAACCATATAGACCAGGTTCCGCAAATGTTTCCATCAGCGTCTCCTTGCTGTAGCGCGAAGCTGGCGCATATGCGCGGTCACTTGGGTATATGTTGGTCTGGTCGTCAGTACGGAAGCTATCGACGTCGAGCTTCAGTACCGGCTGGTTCAAATCCAGCGAGACTCGCGGATTGAAGCTGTGTATGATGACATTGGTGTTCTTCTCCCAAAACTCTATCTCGTGTCCGCCTCGCACAGCTGTCACTGCATATGCTTCTATACATCCTCTTCGTTGGTCGTATCTCGCGACCAGCAATTTTCCATTCGGCTCGGAGTCGGAGAACCAGATTCTATGTCTAGTGAGGAACCAGTGCGGATGATGAACGACGTAAAGATCGCGGAACCGCTTCAGTGGTGTGGACTCGGTGATGGGCTCGGGGAGGTTTTTCGAAATGATGTCTTTCCAGATGCGATCGTCGTACGACAAACTTTTCAAGTGGTGGCAGGTGGGCGCAACACGGGCGAGCTCTACTGGCGAAAGATAGCTGAGGATGTGGTACATGAGCTCGGCGGGCAGCTCGAGCAACGGGGATGTTTCCTGGGTGTCCTCCATGGCGGGCGGAGTTCTGTTTGGGGGTGCTGGTGAGATGCTGGAATCGGCGCACACGAGCTTTTGCTTTGAAGATCAGCAGGTCTATCATGCAATCATGCCGGCAGTGAAAAAAGCGAGTGACAAGAGCCCGATCGATGGACGGGTGGAGCAAGATGGCGTAAGGGAAGTCAGCCTTGCGAGAGAAACAGCACCATGGCAGATGTCTCTCCCTGCTGGCGGGCCCAGCGATGGATATCTATGGGCGATGCGTGTGTGTGCGTGTCGGCGGCGGCGGCACGGGCGAGTGGTCTTCTCGACAATCGCGTGCCGTTTGCCAGGACAGTCCAACTAGTCCATCAATGATACTACAGCTCTCGCAGGTGACGATGCGACTTTCTTGTTTGGATCTAGGCTCAGGCGCGCCGTTGCCCGTTTGCGTGCTGAGAGGCCGTCATCGGAGGAGGAAGCTCTGCGTAGCTTTGCGCGGGCGCTCCCATGTTGCTGTCGGCAGGCCAAAGGGAAGAGCTTCACCAGCGACATCGTCTGCTCGGGCAGGGAGGTGAGCAGGTTCCAAGGTTAGGCGGTACAGAAACTCGCAATGGCAGATTCGGTAGATTACTGGCTATAATCCCGATGTGGAAGGTGTCTAGGCGGAGGTCCATCGCTTCATCCTCCAACTCCACGGCACATCTCGCTTATCGACTCGCGTGATGGGCTCCGAGTGCATTCTCTCGTCTCGTGCCGCTGTCGCCGTACACACACCTCGCATCACATTGCTATACTACTGATTATATACCAGAGTGCACTATCACTGCGTTCGGACGCGTCGAGCTCTGCATACGTCCAGCTCGCGTGTCCAAGAGACGCGGCCAAGAGACTGTTCTCGTGACCGCATTTTGCGGCATCCAATTCATCTCACTTCATCTCCAACTGACCATCTATGCATTTCTCCGCATCGATGTGCATATATCTAACATACTAGCAGGTTCGGAAGATGGGCCAACGAGAGTGCACCAGCCTCGTTCGGACTGAATTCTACTCAGGCGGGCATCTATCTGTTGACTACCTACTCTGAGGAATTCATCAGTGGTGCCAATAAATCCGCGCGAGATGAATGATCAACGCGTCCATTCAGAGGCTGCTGATGTTTCTTGAGCGATCAGCTGTTCTCCCTCTCGTGGCCAGAAGATCTATATGTTGGTATCACCTCTGCTCGTTGCGAAAACACTGCGCTCGCCTCCGGGCGAACGTATACGGCACCAGGTAACATTTACAGTCCCTACTGACTGCGACTCGAAATTTGGAAGCCAAAGGTACGAGCAGGTGATGTTGTCCTTTGGTTTTTTAAAATAGCCACAGAGTGGCTCATCGGTCTCGGCGATCAACCTTATGGACAACTGACGACATGCGCCTGCTTGGCCATACTGATGCCACACCTATACGAGGAGCAATCTGAAACTCTGTCTTCCAACAATACTGCACCCCGGCGCACGTGATTTCCTGAACATCCCAGTCTATCGAAAAGAGGTGATCAACAGGCACCTTGTTTGACTTCTGGCGAATCAGAAGCCTCCCTCAAGCCACGCGACAGTGGCTTGCTCCGCCATGGACTCGCTCTTGGGACCTCAAACCTACCGACCTTCGACACTTGATATGCAAAGTTACGTCGTTCACGGCTTGTTGTGCCGAGCGAGTAGACATGCCAACGATGCCTCTCTGAAAGTAGGTACTTATCTTCATGCTTTGCTGTCATTCCGCCACTCTTGCCATAATTACACTCTGCTTGCGCAATGACAAGACCCAAGCAGCTACCTCTCTTGTCGTCTCTGCTACCCGTCGTAGGCCTCACAGCGGCTCGTTCAAACGAGACTGTCGACTATGCCCGATACACCAACACTTTCTTAGGCAGCACAGGCGGTGGCAATGGCTTTCCGGGAGTTGTTGCAGCGCCTTTCGCAATGGTCAAGCTGGGTCCTGATGTCCGCAGTGGCACGACAGACGCCTACTCTGGTTATCTCCCGGACGGACAGATCTTCGGCTTCTCCATGACACACGAGCATGGAACCGGAGGAGCGCCAAAGTATGGCGTCGTCAGTCAAATGCCGGTCGTTGGTGGTCTAGCCAACCCCCTCGTGGATCTCGGAAGAAACAGGACCACCGAAGATTACGCTGAGGTCGGATACTATCGAAGTGAGCTGGAAGGCGGCATCACTGTTGAGCTATCTGCAAGTGATCGAGGTGGCTTTTACCAGTACACCTTTCCTGGACAGCTTCAAAACTCGGTCGTCGTTGACGTCAGCCATGTGCTTCCATCATTCCGTGGTTTCGGCTGGGGCCAGGAATACTCTGGTGGCAGTTTTGAAGTCACGACAAATGGTTACGTTGGACATGGTACTTACAACAATGGCTGGAACTTGTCGCCAGACTGGACGATATACTTCTGTGGGCATTTTGACCAGCCTATATCTGCCGTGAGAACTTTCACTGGGAACGGCACGGAGCTTTACACTTATGGCAACTCTACTTCCACCAGTGGAACGGACAGACAAGGTGGTGTCTTCACCTTCAACACCACTTCCGTCTCGTCTCGTGTGGGGATCTCCTTCATCTCTACCTCCCAAGCCTGCAGCAATGTCGATGATCAAATCCCTGCAGGAACGAAGATCAGTGACTTAGTAATGCGTGCGCAAGATCGCTGGGCGAAAGAAGTCTTCTCCAAGGTCAGCACCACTGAGAAGAACGAAACCATACTAACGCAACTGTATTCGTATCTTTACGGCATGCATCTCATCCCTTCCAACCGTACCGGCGAGAACAGCTTGTGGAATTCCACGGAGCCAAGCTATGACGACTTCTTCACTCTATGGGACTTGTTCCGCTGCTCGACGCCGCTATGGCAGATATTGCAACCAAAGCCCTACGAAGAGATCATTCGAAGCTTGATCGACATCTGGAGACACGAAGGCTTCCTTCCCGATGCTCGATCATCTGAGTTCACTGGTCGCACGCAGGGCGGATCCAATGCCGAGAACGTTCTCGCAGACGCCTATGTCAAAGGCGTGCGCGGTCAGGTAAACTGGGAAGACGCTTATGAAGCCATGAAAACCGATGCAGAAGTCGTGCCGCCGAACAACAACGACCCTATCGCTCCAGACTCTTCGACGAAAGAAGGTCGTGGTGCATTACCAGACTGGCTTTCCCTGGGCTATATCACTCCACGTTTCTCTCGCGCAGTCTCTAGGGCCGTCGAGTACGCTGGCAATGATTTCGGTTTGTACCAAGTCGCTTCTGGTCTTGGTAAGGAAGAGGATGCGCAAAAGTATCTGAATCGCTCCCGCAACTGGCGGAACCACTGGAATCCCAGGCAGAAAAGTCTAGGCTTCACTGGATTTGTTGCGCCTAGATTCGAGAATGGGAGTTTTCAGGAGCCTTACGATCCGCTACAATGTGGTGGTTGCTATTGGGGTGGTCAGTTGTCTCTTTCAATGGCCTTGGCGGCTTTTATGGCTAATGACTTCTCCAGATCCGCTGTATCAAGATGTGCCCTGGTCTTACTCATTCAATGCCCACCATGATATTTACCACATGATAGACCTGGCAGGCGGCGCCAAACCCTTCTCCGACCGTCTCGAAAAGTTCTTCGAGCCCGGAGTCTTCGATGGCAACGCAGCTTTTGGCAACACCATCTACAACCCAGGTAACCAGCCCGCGTAAGTCTCCACTCAAATCCATTCCCAAAACCAACCAAACAGATACTAAAACTCCACCCCAGCTACAACACCCCCTACCTCTTCAACTTCGCCAACCGCCAAGACCTCACCGTCAAATACTCCCGCCACACCGCCAAAACCTACTACAGCACCTCCAGCTCCGGCATCCCGGGCAATAGCGACGCCGGCGCAATGCAGACCTGGATTCTCTGGAACATGATCGGACTGTACCCACTAACCGGCCAGACGACTTTCCTCATCGGGTCGCCGTGGTTCGAGAGGTTGGAGATTGATCTGGGGGATGGGAAGACGCTTTTGGTTACTAGCACGGGGGGTGATCGGGAGGATGGGTTTTATGTGCAGAGTTTGAGGGTTAATGGGGAGAGTTGGGATAGGGCGTGGGTGGAGTGGGATGATGTTTTTGCGAGGGGTGGGAGGTTGGAGTTTGTGCTTGGGAGGGAGCCGGTGAGGTGGGCTAATGGGACGCTGCCGCCGAGTCCTGCGTCGTAGGAGTGAGCGGACTGATGGGGACTTTGATCATATCAGAGATGGGTTCTAAATACAGACTCGCACGTTGTATGGACTTCGTTGACGGTGATCGTATCGCATGAACGTTCCACGTCTTCGTAAATTTCGATGCTATCGATTGACAAAAGCATGATTCGGGTTTGTTCAGAAAGTGTCCAGAGAGCTGTACATCAAACGCTCACACGTGCACTTCGCCCCAGGAAGTTGGACAAGAAATCGAGTAACTACAACTACAACCAACAATAGACAGCCATTTTGACTAGAGCTTCCAATTACCTCTACAAGTACCTTCCTATTGCATTGGAAATCGTTTAAAGCACTTCAATCGCCGTGCAGAGACAAACATGCTGGAAATCAATGACCCCAACCCCAACCCTAAGATTCCATCGGCCTCGCTTCAACTCCTGAGAAAACATGTAAATTACTTGCTTTCGATACACGCGGCCAGACCACAGTGTGGTGGCTTGGTCGAGTATAGATCAGTACGATGAGGCCTATTGAAGTCTCTGTAGAATGCTTGTACACGATCTCTCTTCCTTGACGGAATGGCCTACTATCGATCGCGACATCGCAGTTGCCATGGTAACGAAGATCGGGACATCAGATAAGGTACATGGAGGCTATACCAAATTACTCTTCTGCCTCGGCTATGTTGGAGATCTGAAAGAACGACTCTTTCGTACCTATCATCCACGTCTTGTATCTCATTACACCTTTTCGTAAATGATGTAATACCCAGATATCATTGATCTTACAGACATTCATGCCACGCGAATGCGACCGCCTCACAGGATCGCGACCTTAACCTGATGCAGAAGCTGCAAGTCTCGATACGGCAGAAGCCGATTGCTCTCCAAGCTTGAGGCGAAGCTGCCTACTCTTCACTGCAAGGAACAATGTTATCGCGTAGGATCTCTTATACGACTTGACTACTTCATCCATGCTATTCGTTCCACCTCCTCGCCGATAACAAGTGTAACCTGCTATCAACGCCAGCCAAGGCGGTCGCTCCTCTTGGGTCTTGGCCAGCGAACCCCGATCAGGAAGGCGGACATGCCTGCCTTCAAGAAATATGTCGGCCGCTCTGTGCCGTATAGTGCTGTGCAGGAATACAAAATGCTGCACTCACCCCGCATATATCGTGAATATGCACGAACACACCTTTGTTGAGTATTGTGTTGACATTGCTACTTCAAAATGAAGGTCTCTACATTCCTCGGCCTCCTTCCTACGGCTGCTCTTGCTGCCGAACTCTCCAGCGTTGCATTCTTTGCGAAAGAAAAGGCCCAGCTTCTGGACTTCGTCTCTCTGAATGCAGACATCGACTATGGCTGTCGTCCAGTGGTTGTGCCTGCCAAAGGCGAACACAAACTTCACGCCATGCTTTCGGAAGAGCAATTGAACCACTTCAAGAGGAACCTGGACTCCAGTGCCGTCCGTGTCGAGACTCTGGACCACATCAACAAACGACAGGAAGCGACCGCTCCCATTGGCAAGGGCGATCGTTTCAAGGGCGGCAAGGTCGCTCCTCGCGGACTGGGCTCTCGTACGGCAGAAGAGTACTCTGCTTTCCAGACGGCGGGTATTCTCAATGCCGACGAAGTTTACACGGCGATGAAGGGCCTTGAGAAGGAGTATGGTCTACAGTTGTTCACTGCACCACACGAGACATACGAGGGTAACGTCGTCATCGGCGGTGTGGCGAACAAGGCGCAGAAGATCAGGAAGGAGAAGCAGTACATCTACCTGACTTCTGGTATTCATGCTCGCGAGCGTGGTGGCCCTGACAACTTGATCTACTTTATCTCTGATCTTCTTTGGGCCAACAAGCATCGCAAGGGCTTGACGTACGGCAAGAAGACATACACCAACTCCCAAGTCAAGAAGGTGCTTGGCTCCGGTATCGTCTTCATTCCTCTCACCAATCCGGATGGTGTGCGCTTCGACCAGGCCAACAGCAACTTGTGGCGCAAGAACCGCAATCCCGAGAGCTCCATCCCTGGTCAAAACCTCAGCATCGGCGTCGATCTCAACAGGAACTTCGACTTCATGTGGAACTACACTCTCCACTTCGACCCTTCTGTCTCACCTGCATCAAACAATCCCACCTCGCAAGCTTTCTACGGCACCGGACCTTTCTCCGAGCCAGAGACCACCAACATGGCGTGGGTCTACGATGAGTTCACCAACATCAAGTATTTTATCGACGTCCACTCTGCAGCCGGCACTCTTTTGTACTCCTGGGGCGACGACATCAACCAGAGCGAGGATCCCGAGCAGAACCTGTTCAACCCTGAGTACGACGGCAAGCGCGGTATTGTCAATGACACCCTGTACCGCGAATACATCGAAGAGCAGGACTGGTACAACATCGAACTCCAGGCGAACCGCACAACTGCTGCCATGCAGGCGGTCGGCGGCAGCGAGTACATCCCTCAACAGGCTGTTGGTTTGTACCCTACTAGCGGTGCCTCAGACGACTGGGCGTCTAGCCGCTGGCACGGAGACAAGAGCCTCAACAAGGTGTATGGTTACACGCTTGAGTTTGGATACCCGACGAACTTCTACCCGACTGCGGATGAGTTTGTGCAGAACATCCTTGATACTAATGCTGGGTTCATGGAGTTCATTCTGACTGCTAATGAGATTGGTCTGAAAAACTAGCTTCACATGGTTACGTAGCAACCAAGGTAGAAGAAATCACGATAATGAGTCAAAAGAAGTTGTAGAAATCAGAGTCAATCCACAAACTTCATCGCAAGTCCGCAAGCCTACAAGCTTCGCACATCAATCTGATTCAACACTTCACTTCTTCCGTTCTTCCATTCTTCCGTTCTTCCGTTCTTCCGTTCTTCCGTTCTTCCGTTCTTCCGTAGCGGTCATTCATCGTCAATGGTACTAATGGCTTCCATATGCCCACCATGATGACGGAGGAAATCTTACTCAGTAGTGTTGAGTGTCGCCGTGACCTATCGCTTAGCCATAGCGTCAGCCACCTTTCAGCGCCTGCATATGTACCCCAATTCAAATGTTGACGAAATGTCTTGCAAGCTCAGGCCTTCCGTTCAACCTACAATAATGGAACGTATTGACCACGCGCATCGTTACAACGGGTACTGATCTGAGGAGCGTGGACCAGACGAGACCGCGCTTTTTGCGGCGAGTTGACAATTACTCGCACACGCCCTCCAACACAATCAGATGGCATCTCTTGAGTCTTTACCAGCGCCGCTACCACTGTACATAGCCAAAGATCTGCCAGATCTGAAAGCTCTCGATGCTCTGCGGCACTCTTCGGCTCTTTTTGCTGCCGTGTTCGCCAGACATGCTGTAGAGCTGCTCGAGCATTTGATGTCCACAACACTGTACGAGGAGACGATCACGGAAATGCGCGTACATGTACTTCTCATGATCGATCTCCCAAGATGGCGGCGGACAGATGTGGCCATCAAGAAACTGTATGAGGATGCTCAGAGCCCGCTGCCTAGGCACATACCTGTCGAGGCGATATCTCTAACGCTTCGAACATTCTCATTCTTACACTCCTTTGGAGGCCAAGTGACAGAGGCGACACTTCAAGAGCTGTATGCGCTGCCGCACTACACTAGCAAGTGCAATTACGACATCTCGTCGTTCTACACCACAGAGGGCACCCCCTATGATGTACCGGCCCCTTCGCCTCTAGACTGGACTGAAGAGCAGAGAATCCTCAAGAGCCTCTTCCGCATTCGCAATCATGCACTACTGGGACTCCAGATCCATCAGCCGCCACCTCTGAGTCGCTGTCTATGGAAATTTTCGCTGGTGTACGAGTGCTACCGCCTCTTCAAAGATCACCTCCCTGAGATCACGCAGATATCCATCCCCACGAGCTTTTCTTGTTGGCGAGCCCCAGCATCACGAAGCGATGAACATCTGCAAGACTGGCCCAACGACTCGGATCTGACTGGGACCACGACCGGATGGACGCTCTTCCATGCCCGCTGCGCATTACGATCTCATCTCAGGTCGCCAATGTCGCATACAGACTGGATTGTCTTCAGCGATCTGGGCATGGCGATCTGGAGCCAGAGACGGCTTGCCTTGGACCTTGCACTCGTGCATACACCGAGACGTGTGCGAGATCCATCTGAGTCGCGACCTAACTTCGCGTTTAGCTGGTGGATGCTTGGGCGCGGTCGTATACCCGCCAAAAATGATGAGTATAGCTTTTTGGACGTTTTATAATTAACAGCACAATATGAATCAGCACATACGACCATAGGTCAGTGAAAACTGGGCATCCCGTCCGCTCTGCCATACATAAGCACTGAACCGGGCGACTAGTACTAGAGTGGGTGACCATCTGGGAATCCC
>Ga0265797_10004260_pt1 | contig 22024 bp, 16 predicted proteins | sample P2T30metagenome_FD_192433 | JGI IMG/M metagenome (GOLD analysis project Ga0265797, IMG submission 192433) | Plant litter microbial communities from East Loma Ridge, Irvine, California - P2 T30 | ecosystem: Environmental > Terrestrial > Plant litter > Unclassified | place: USA: California... | reverse complement strand
TCACGGCGTGGCCTCACGCTACCTGCCGAATTACCTGGGCTGGCGCCGCATGCTCGATGGCGGGAAAGTCATTTCTGCCGATCAATTGTTTCGTCTTGCTATCGGACCCATCCATAGTCAAAGGTGACAGCGCCATACAAAAAGCCTGCGTCACCACCAGGTGCGCGGGCTTTTTCACGCCTGCTGTTCAATCGGTCAACATCGTGTTGTGGATCTTGCCGGCGATGGTGACGTTGCTGAGCTTGACGTTGTGGACGTTGTACAGGAACCAGGGCTGGGCGGCGTTCACCGGGGTGCCGAAGTCGCAGTCGGTGATCGTCACGTTCCGGATCGGCAGGATGTCGGCGGGCTGGTCGCCGTTGTAGTCGAACGCAACCGGACCCAGAAGCAGCAGGGCCTGGTAGCAGGAGCGCGGGCCGTCGGGGGTCCTTACATTGCCGACCTTGACGCCGGAGATGTGGATGTCTTCCACGACCGGCGGGCGGGTGCGCACGTTGTCGGCGGTGGGGGCATAGTCGCAGTCGATGGTCACCACCGCGCCGGCCGAGGAGCCTACCGTGTTGGGCGGGATCGGCGAACCGGGCAGGGGTTTGTACACCAGCGGTTTGAGCGATACGCCGTTCGGCATGGTCACGTTGCGCACGTAGAAGTGGCGCAGGAAGCCGCCGCGGTTCATGTTGGTCTTCATGCGGATCGCGGTGTTCAGCGGGTCGGTGGCCCAGTGCGCGTTGCGGAACTCGATGTTTTGCGCGTACACGTGCTGGATCCCGCCCGACATCTCGCTGCCCAGGGTCACGCCGCCGTGGCCGCTGTTCATGATGCAGTCCTGGATCACCACGTTCTGCGTCGGCCCGAATTGCGTGTCGAGGTTCTTGCCGGCCTTGATGGCGATGCAGTCGTCGCCGCTATTGAAGGTGCAGCCCTCCACCAGCACGGTATCGCAGGCCTCCGGGTCGAAGCCGTCGCTGTTCGGGCCCAGGCTCTCCATCAGCACCTTGCGGATGGCGAGCTTGCTGCAGTTGACCGGGTGGTGCTGCCAGAACGGCGACTGGTTCAGCTGGTAACCCTGCAGCAGCACGTTCGAGCAGCCGATGAACTCCACCATGCAGGGTCGCAGCCAATGCCCGCGCCCGAAGATGCGCCTGGCCGCCGGCACGCCCGCCTCCGACAGTGTCGGCAGGTAGGCTTCGTCGGTGCGCCACTTGTCGTCCTTGCCTTCCATGCGCGCCACCTGGGCGTCGCTCAGCTGCGGCGCCACGTCGCGGATCGATTGCGCATTCAGGGGATTCACCAGGTTCTGCGCCTGCCCCTGGCGTGGGCCTGGCTTGCGCTTGCCCTTCCAGTCCCACCAGGCGTCGCCGTTCGCCTGCGGCACGCCGCCCTGGCCGTCGAGTATGCTGGTCCAGTCTTCGCCGGTGAGTGCGATGTTGGTCTGGCCGTAGGCGTAGACCATGGGCGAGTAGTTCAGGCAGTCGTTGCTCTGCCAGCGCGAGATCACCAGCTTGCCGTTGGCGCCGCAATCGTAGTCGCCGTGCTTCGCGAAGTCGTCGGGATCGTTGCTGAAGTAGACGTGCGCGCCCTTGGCCAGGTGGACGTTGACGTTCGACTTCAGCACGATCGGTCCCTTCACCAGCCAGCTGCCGGCCGGGATCAGCACGCGCCCGCCGCCGGCCGCGCCGCAGGCGGCAATCGCCGCCGCAATCGCCGCGTAGCAGTCGAACGCGCCCGGCGCCGGCGTGCTGACCTGGCCCATCTCGTGGTGCGCAACATAACCGGCCACCATCACGCTCTTGCAGGGCTTGGCGCCATAGCCCGTGATAACGAAGTCGCGCTGCGGAAAGCGCGGCGGTTCGCGCAACCGGTCGACGATGTCCTGGGCGCGGCGCCAGGCCTGGCCGATGGTGCTGGCCTGGCCGGCGGCGATGGCGGAGGCGCCGGCCGGCAGGCCGGTTACCGCGGCCGATGCCGACACGGCGCGCAGCAACGCACGGCGTTGCGGGTTGATGGTGAAAGTGCTCATGGCGTTTCCATTCTAGACCGGGCGGGCGCTCAGAAGCTGTAGTCCGCGCGCAGCGTGTAGGTGCGGCCGATCGGCTTGGCCACGTTACGCGCGAAGACCACGCGCGAGCTGAGACGCTGGTTCGACAGCGGCGGATCTTCGTCGAACAGGTTGTTCACGCCGAAGCCGAGCTTGACGTTCGGGCTGAACTTCCAGCTGGTCGACAGGTTGTACACGCGGTAGGGGTCGATCACGTTGTAGAAGGGCTGGCCTGGCTTCTGGCTGGCGAGGGCGTTGGTGTCTTCGTAGCTCGATGCATACTGCTGCGTCAGCTGGGCGAAGAAGGGCCCGTAGGACCAGTTCACGCGCGCCTGGTGCTTCCACTTGAAGATGTAGGTGTTGGCCGAGGTGGCGGCGGTCGACAGCGCGCCGTTCTTGCCGACGCTGTCGTTCCAGGCGCCGCCGACTTCGTTCTGGCCTTCGTACTTGTCGGTAAAGGTGCCGTCGAGCGAGAAGCCGAAGCGGCCCCAGTTCGCGGTCGGCAGGACGTAGTTCACGTTCAGGTCGATGCCCTGGGTGCGCAGGCCGCCCATGTTCAGGCGCGTCTTGGTGATGTACTGCAGGGTGCCGTCCGGGTTGCGCACGAACAGGTCGCCGTACTGGCCGACGTTGGCGAAGATCGTCTCTTCCGATATCTGGGCGATGGTGCCCGTCATGTCGATCTTCCAGAAGTCGACGCTGGCCACCAGGTTCTTCAGCGGCTCGACCACCATGCCCACCGTATAGGTCCTGGCTTTTTCCGGACCGAGGTCCGGATTGGCGCCGGTGAGCGTGGTCAGGCGCGTGTTGCAGACGCGGGTGGCGTCCAGGCCCAGGCCGGCGTAGCGCGGGTCGGTGGTCAGCGCGCCGGTGCCGGGGACGCCTGGCGTGGCGCTCGGGCACAGTAGCGGGTCGTCCCAGTTCGCGCTCGATGGGACCAGCTGGCGCGGGGTGCCGTACAGTTCGGGCAGGGTCGGCGCGCGGAAGCCGCGGCTGACCGTACCGCGCAACATGACTTCCTTCATCGGCTGGTAGCGGAAGCTGGCCTTCGGGTTGAAGGTCGAGCCGAAGTCGCTGAAGTGGTCGCCGCGCACCGCCACGTTGAGGTTCAGCTCCTTGGTGATGGGGGCATCGAGTTCGGCGTACATGCCGGCCACGCGGCGCGCGCCGCTCGGGTTCGCGCCCGGCGTGCCCGAGACCTTGTAGGTGACCTCGTCGCCGAGCATGTTGGCGCTTTCCTCGAAGCTTTCGCGGTGCCAGTCGGCGCCCACCGCCAGGCCCAGGGCGCCGCCGCCGAGGTCCATCAGGGTGCGCGAGAAGTTGACGTCGGCGCCGTAGTAGCGCACGTCGGCCTTGCGGTAGTCCAGGCCATCGGCCGAGATGCTTTCCAGGTAGGCCAGGCCGGTGGCGTCTTGCGGGCCGAAGGGGTTCAGGGTGCCGTTGGCGACGCCGGCATATACGCCGGGCGTGCGGACAAAATTATCCTTGAAGCCGATGTTGCGCTGGCTGTAGGCGTAGGACACGCCGGCGCGGTAGTCCCAGCCGGCGGCCATGCCTTCGTCGGCCACCACCAGGCGGTGGTTTTCCTGCTCGTCGTGGTTGGTGACGGCGCCGAGTTCGTCCAGGCTCCAGGTGAGGGCCAGCTCCTCACCGTTCAGGCCTGCCACGGCAGGCACGCCGCCGCTGCCGCCCGGGTACCATTTGCTGGCTTTCGTGATCATCAGCGGCCGGCGCGACGCGGTCAGGCGGTCGTAGTCGGTGCTGGCGCCGAAGGGCTGCGGCGCGTCCGAGGCGTCGATGTACGACGTCGCCAGTTGCAGTTCCACGCTCAAGACCTTGCCCTCGCCGTGGGCCAGGCTGGCCTTGGTGAACAGCGTGGCCTGCTGGGCGTCCGGCAGCAGCTCCGGGTAGTAGGCCGGATCGGTGATGCAGGTCTTGCCGCCGTTGGCGTTGGTGCGGGTCGAGGGCACCGTGGTCTGGATGGCGTAGGGCGTGACGCAGCCGGCCGCGAAGTAGGGATTGCCGGTGATGCTGGCCGGCTTGCCGTTGCGGTAGATGGTGAAGTTTGCCGGCGACGACGCGCCGCCCGAGGTGTTCGAGGTGAACGGCGTGCCGCCCAGCGCCGCCAGCTTGACCGGATCGGTGACGTTCGGACGGTCGCGCTGCAGCAGCGAATCGCGGCGCTGGATGTCGAAGGCAGTGTAGACGTTCCAGCCGTCGTCCGCCAGGCTGCCCTTGCCGGCCACGAAGCCGAAGCGCTTCTGCGAACCGCCGCCGGAGGCTTCCGGCTTCACGCCGCTGGCGCTCAGGGTCACGCCGGTGACCGACTTCCTGGTGATGAAGTTGACCACACCGGCGATCGCATCGGTGCCGTACAGGGCCGAGGCGCCGTCGCGCAGCACCTCGACGCGGTCGATGGCGGCCATCGGGATCACGTCGACGTTCACCGAGCTGTCGCCCAGGGCTTCGTTGGCGAGGCGGCGGCCGTTCAGCAGGACCAGGGTGCGGTTGGTGTTCAGGCCGCGCATGTTGATCATGGTGCCGCTGCCGCCACCGCCCACCGGCTCGTTGGTCGAGGCCACGGTGAGCGCGACGGCCACTTCCGACATCGTGGTCAGGCCGCGGTTGACCAGTTCTTCCGACTTGATGGTGGTGAGGGGCAGGGCGTTCTCGCTGGCGAGGCGCTTGATCGAGGAGCCCGTGACTTCCACGCGCTGCATCGGCGCGTCCTGGGCGGCGGCGCCGTCGGCCAGGGCCAGCACGGCGACGGCGACCGCCGACAGGATGAGGCGCGGCTGGGTCGGGCGCGAGCCGTTGATTCGGTTCTGGTGGTTCACTGCATGTCTCCTGCTTGTCATCGTCATATGCGTCCGGGTGTATCCCCTGGATCGCGCGTTGGGACCGCTCAATCGTCAGCGCCGTGGCGCAGCAGCTGCAACGGCAGAGATTGGTATGTTGGCGATTCTACTTTGGTCTGGCCACTTTCGCAATCTGGATGAGCCAGTTAATTTGCGGTCCAAACTGATGCGGTGTGCAGGCGCGGCTTGGCATTGGCCATGCGGAGGATGAGGAGGGCAGGAAAGGGCGCCTGGCCGGGATGCCGGCCGGGCGCTGGGTGGTCTGGCGGGTCAGCCGCGCGAGAAGGTGCGCGTGACGCGGTCGAGGTGGGCGCGCATGGCGGTGCGGGCGCCGGCCACGTCGTGGGACGCGATGGCGGCGAAGATGTTGCGGTGGTCGATCAGGGTTTGCTGGCGCAGTTCCTCGGTCTGGAAGTGCTCCTTCAGCTTGTGCCACAGCGAGCCGCGCTGGCTCCACAGGTATTCGATCACACCGACCATGGCGCTGTTGCCGGTGGCGCGGGCAATCGCCAGGTGGAAGTCGCGGTCGGCCGACTCGTTGCCGCTGCGGTCTTCGTGGTGCTGCTCCATCGCCATCACGGCGATCAGGATGGCGTCGATATTGGCGTCGCTGGCGTGCTTGGCGGCCATCGCCGCCACTTCCACCTCGATCAGGCGGCGCGCGGCCAGCACCTCGAAGGGGCCGGGGCCGGCCGTCGGCACCGCGGCCTGGGGCTTGGCCTGCTCGCTCACATACACGCCGGAGCCGCCGCGCACTTCCACAGTGCCGCCCAGTTCCAGCGCGATCAGCGCTTCGCGCAGCGAGGTGCGGCTCACGCCGAGCTTGATGGCCAGCTCGCGTTCGGCCGGCAGGCGCTCGCCTGGCCGGATGTTCTCGGCGCGGATCAGCTCCTCGATCTTGCTCGACACGACACGGTACAGCCGTGGCTCATTGACGCCAGATTCGTTCGGCGCGGCGTTTTTCTTCATGGGCGATTCGTCCTGGATGATGGTTGGCCGTTGCCAAACTAGCGAATCTTAGTTTGGTACGCGCGATGTTGCAAGTGGACCAACCAGATCCGTGAACGGATCAGCGATGCGGCGTAACGACCAGGGCCAGCTCCAGGGTCTTGCCGGCGTCGCCGACCTTGATGGCGGAACGTTCTCCGATGCGCGACAGGAGGGACGGCGTGGCTACCAGTTTGCCGCCGTTGAAGAGCCGGGCCGCGATCCAGACTTCCTGCTCCGTCTTCGCCGGGCGCACGATCATCTCGACGCGCCAGCCGCTGGAGGCGACACTGAAGGACTCGCCGGCACGGGTCACCACGCGCGGCGTCGACTTGCCGTCGTTCGGGTCAGTCTCGAAGGCGCCGGCCTCGACGTTCACCGGCGCGCCGCCGCTGGCGGTAGCGATGGTCATCGCGACGGCGTACGCGGCGGCCGGCACTGCCTGGTCGGCGCGTACGCCGACGGCGGCACCGAAGGCGCCCAGCGCGAGCAGGGCGACGATACAGCGGCCGGCGAGGCGGCGGATGGTTCCAGGCACGGTTTGCTGCAGACTCATGATGCGCTCCTTGGTGGGGTGAGGGGATTGCCAGTGGCAGTGGATGCCGGCGCGAATGGCGCCGGCCGCGGTGTGACTCTTGAGCAGGGCCTCGGCATAGGCGCGGCGCCCCTGCGGATGGCGCGCCATGACAGCCGCATCGCAGGCCAGCTCCTGGTCCTGGCGCATGGCGCGTACGCCGAAGTGGACCAGGGGGTTGAACCAGAACAGGCACTGGCAGCAGGCGGCGGCCAGGTTGGCGAGGGCATCGCGGCGCGCGATGTGGACCTGCTCGTGAGCCACGATGAGCGCTTGCTCGCTGGCTGAATAGCGTTGGGAGAAATCGTAGGGCACCACGATCCTCGAGCGCAGCAGTCCGACCGAGGCCGGGCCGATATCGGCCGCGCTGACGTACACAGCGCCGCGTCGAGTGAGCTGTCCCATGCGCCGCAGGAAGGCCAGGTGCGCGCACACAAACCAGGCCATGCAGGCCAGCACGCCGGCGGCCCAGGCCAGCAGCAGGACGCCGCTGCCAGTGGACGACGGCGCTGGCGCCGCCGTCTCGGCCAGCGCCCGCACCGGATGCAGCACCGGCAAGCTGAAGACCTGCGGCGCCCGATACCGCGGCAATACCGCCGCGATGGCCACCGCCGGCACGGCCAGCCAGCCCGCATACGCCAGCGCCGCGCCAAAATATCGCCGCAGCGGCCGGCGCGCCAGGAGCGGCAGCACGATCGCCGCGCTGGCGAGCAGGGTCACGCGCAGCAGCAGGGACAGGAGTTCACTCGCCATCGCGCTTGCCGTCGTCGATCGGATCAAATGCATCGATCAGCTGCCGCAATTCCTGGATGTCCGCCCGCGACAGCTTGCGCTGGCTGCCGAAGTGGGCCACCAGCGGTGCGATGCGCCCGCCGAACAGGCGCTGCACCAGGCTCTCGCTCTCGCGCGCCAGCCAGGCCTCGCGCGGCAGGACGGCGCTGTACAGGAAGCGCCGCCCATCCTTCTGCGCCGCGATCGCGCCTTTCTTCAGCAGCCGGTTCAACAGTGTCTTGACGGTGGCCGTCTGCCAGTGCCGGCTCTCCGCCAGCGCCACCACGACCTGCTCGGCCACCACCGGTCCCGGCGCCCGCCACAATACTTCCATCACCTGCGACTCGGCGTCGCTGATATTCGCTACAGGAGAATTCGGCATGCTTCATCATTTACAGTTGTAATCGTGATCCAATGATTACATCCGTAAACGGTGATGTCAATAGGTGTCGTGCGGTGGGCACTGTTCAGCACAGGCACCCGTGCCCACGCGGTCCTACCCATGCCTACCCCGGCGCGTCGCCTTGCGTCGAGATGCAAGACAAGCGCAACCGCTAAGGCCTCGGCTCCCACTCCCGTCCAGCAAACACCTTCGCCCGATCCGACAACCTGGCCGCCTCGTCTCCATTCAACTCCACCCCGCCAAAGCTGCGCGTCCGCCCATCTTCCCCCCGATTCCCATACTCGCGCCACCCACCGTTTGCCGGATTCGGCGCCGGCTTCCCCCACCACCCCTCCGCCGCCACATGGTCCCCCACCGTACATCCAATGAACGCCACGTGGTCCCAGGTATTCGCCGTCCCTGGCGAGCGCGCCAGGTAAGTCGCCCCATCCAGGGGCACATTCCCCTTCGGCCCCGCCCCGCGCGTCAGCCGCGAACGCAGGAACACGAACCCCGGCTGGTCCGCCCCCACCGTGCGCGCCTGCACCAGGTAGCCGCCGCTCCCCGGATTGGCGCTATCCCCCACGGTGCGCAATTCACTGTCCTCGAACAGCGCGGCGCGATTATTCCCCCAAATGAAATCGACATTCCCTTCCACCAGCGACTTGTAGAACCAGGCGTAGCCAGTCAGCTGCAGCGTGTCCTGTTCGCTGATGAAATGCGCATTGCGCACCTGCAGCCGCCCCTGGTCGCTGCTGAAGAACAGCGTCTCGGCCTGGGCCGAATGCCCATCGCTGCGCAGCGTGGTGTTGTGCAGGGCGATGTCGCGCATCTCGAGCAGGTCGCTGTCCTGGGCCAGGAACAGCGCGCGGCCGCCCAGCACCCCCGGCGTGCCGGGCAACTGGCCGGTTCCCGAGCCCGGATTGCGCGTGTCGCTGTTGGCCGCCCGGACGATGGTGGCGTCGCGGCTGGCGCCGCGCAGGGTCAGCCGGTCCTTGTCGCGCAGGTACAGGACCTCAGGGTAGACGCCGTCGCGCACGTTGACGGTCAGCGCCTGTTCGCGCGCCAGGCTCATCGCGTAGTCGAGCGCGCCCTGCACGGTGCGGAAGTCTGCGCGGCCGTCGTCGTCCACGGTGATGCTGTCGCCCACCGGGCGGTAGCGCGTGGTGCGGAAGGTCCAGCGCGCCCCTTTGAAGCCTCCGTCGACCAGGCGGCTTTCGACCACGGCTTCGTACTCGGTATCGTAGTCCAGGATATGCGGCAGCCGCACCCGCACTTGCTTGCCCTGCACGCTGATCGGCTGCAGGCGCACCAGGCGCTGGCGCGGCGCCGGGCCAAGGGCGGCGACCGTTTCGCCGGGACGCACCACGGCGACCAGCGCCCGGTCCTGGCGCCGGTAGATGCGCACGCTGCCCGCGCCGCTGAGTGCAGGGGCCTGGACGAAAGAAAGGCGCAGCGGCGTATCCGGCGGAACCCCGCGTTCGCCGCGCGCCGGCTGCACGGCAACGCCGCTGGGAACGACGGCCGGCGGCGCAACGAAGGCCGTGCCCACATCCACCCTGAACACCGCCTGCACCCATGGATCATCGACACTGGCGACGGTGACCGCCGTGCTACCGGGGGCGAGCGGCGTCACCCGCACGGCGCCATCGATGAGCGCTACCGAGGCGATACGCGGGTCTGTGGCGCGCGCCTGCACGGGTGAGCTTGCGCCGAGGCGCACGTTCTCCGCTGCGTCGCCGGCCTGCAGCCGCAATTGGCCGTCGCCGACCCCGACGCTGACAGCCGCCGGTGCCACGCTATCCGGACCGGCGCGCAGGCCGAGCAAGGCAAGCGCGCCGCTATCCCAGGCCAGCGGCCCGAGGGCGGGCAGGGGCGCGGCGAGCGCACTGGTCACGCGCTCGCCGTCCAGGTAGGCCGTCAGCTGGCCCTGCGCCGCGCCGAAGCGCAGCACCAGCGGCGACCCAGCCGGCGGTGCGCGCCGCCTTACCTGTTTCAGGCGTTCGATCTTGCCGCCACGTCCGGCCAGCAGCTCCACCTGCAGCACGCGTCCGTCATCGAGCAGCGCGACGCTGGCGCCTTGCCAGTCGCCGTTCGCATCCTGGCGCGCACGCAGCACGAAGGGCGCGCCGGCCGCCGGCACGATGCGCGCCTCGGAATAGCCGGCGCCGGCCGCGTCGAAGGGGCGCGGGCCGGCATGGTCGCGCACATGCCGCGCTACCTCGGCCGCGGGCAAGGGCGCGTACGTATAAGGCGGGCGCCAGCCGGCATCCCCGGTGAACGGACAATCGGCGAGCGACCGGCCGTTCAGCAGCGAACCATGGTCGGCGAATACGCCGGGGCTTGTGGCGGGGTCGCGCACGACCTGGCGGCACTGCTTCGCGCCGGCCACCTCGAAGACGTTCGCATCCGAGACGATGCGCGAGGCATGCGCCACGCCCACGCTGTAACTGTGGTGGTAGACCGGGTGCTTGCGGTCGCCCACGTAATAATTGTTCAGCAGGTGGACCTGGCCGTAGCGTACGCGCGGCGCCCGTTCCGCCACGTGTTCGAACAGGTTGGCCTTGAGCGTCACGCGCAGGTGGCCCGCATCGCCGCTGGCGCGGTCGCTGGCGCCGACCAGCATGGTCTTCTCGTGCAGCGCGAAGTGGTTGTAGGTCACGCTGACGAAGTCCGATGCCCCGGTGATGTCGAGCGCGCCATCGTGGCACTGCTTGCGCATGCCATTGTCGATGGCCTGCCTGTCGTCGGTGTCCGGCGCGTCGCTCAGGCTGTTATGGTCGATCCAGACGTGGTGCGAGCCTGAAATGCTGATGCCGTCGAACTGCGCATTCCAGTTACCCCTGGCGCCGTCCTGCGGATCCCAGCGCGGACCAACGTCGCAGGGATTGCGGATGGCGAGGTTGCGGATCACCACTTGCGATACGTGCGCCACCTGCAGGCTGGCGTTCACGAAGCCGGCGCCGGGCGCGGTGCCGATCAGGGTGGTGTTCGCGGGCAGGCGCACCGACCCGCGCCGCGCCTGGTCCTCGCTGCCGGCAAACGGGCGGCCTTCGCTCATGTCGATGCTGGCGGCCACGCGCACGATGCGCGCCGGGGCCGGGGCCGCCAGGGCCGCGAGCAGCTGCGCGCGGTCGCGCACGGTGTACACGTGGGCCGGATCGGCGAGGGCGCCGCCGGCGGTGCCGCCTTCCTGCGCGGCCCAGCCGTCTGGCGGCGCATGCTGGCGTTCGGCCAGCGCGGCCGGCATGCTGGTGCTTGAGAGTGACGCGGCCAGCGCCACAGCCGCCAGCGCCGCGCTCATGGTGCGCTCCGCAGGGCAGGCGCCAAGGCAGGGGCCTGGCGCGCCAGTTCGCGCGCCATCATGGCCGCAAACCGCTCGGCGCCAAGCGGCCCGACATGGGTGTGGTCGAAGTTGTCGCCGCTGCGCGCCAGCTTGTCCGCTTCCTGCGGGCCCATGGCCTGGACGGCGGCCAGCGACAGCGCGTTCAGGTCGACCAGCGGCGTGTGCGAACTGCGCGCGATCGCGCGCACAGTGCCGGCCCAGGGCGCAAGGTCATTGTGCACATAGCCGGCCTTGAAGCTGCGGCGGGCCAGCGGCGTGACCAGTATCGGCCTGGCGCCTTGCGCGCGCGCCTCGTCCACGTAGCGCTGCATGTTGGCCGGGAATTCGGTGGCGAAGTCGGTCGAGCGTCCCGGTTTGCCCGGCTGGTCGTTGTGGCCGAACTGGATCAGGACCCAGGTGGCCCGAAAGCCGGCTCCGTTGCGCAGCAGCGCCTGCACCTCATCCCAGCGGCCCTCGGCGCGGAAGCTGCCGGAACTGCGTCCGCCGCGCGCCAGGTTGATGCAGGCCGTTTCCGGCGTGAAGCGGGCGCACAGGGCGTCGCCGTAGCCGGTCGTGCTGGCCATGGTCGAGTCGCCGACCAGGATGATGCGATCGGGGAGGGGGCTGGCGTGGGGGCTGGCGTGGGTGCTGGCGGATAGTGCGAGGACGAACGGTATCAGGCGGGCGAAACGTGGCATCGGCAGGCTCCAGGGTTTCGCTCATTCTATTGTGGTCTGGCCAATCGATCAAGCGGTCAGGCCAGGTTCCCGTTGCCACCCTCGAGTTGAAACGTTCTGTGATAAGACATCGTACAACTTACTCCGCGATATAATGCCAATAACGCATTCTACGAACACACTTCATGATCCCCAGCCAGCGCAAGCCCCGCAACCTCGCCCAGGGCGTCGTCGAACACATCGGCAGCCATATCCGCCAGGGACTGCTCAAGCCGGGCGAAAAGCTGCCGACCGAGTCGTCGCTGATGAGCCAGCACGGCGTCAGCCGCACGGTCGTGCGCGAAGCGATTTCGCATCTGCAGGCATCTGGCCTGGTGCAGACCAGACACGGCATCGGCACCTTCGTGCTGGAGCCGCCCCAGGCGGGGCTGGGCTTGGACGCCGAGCGTATCCTGACCCTGCGCGACGTCCTCGCCATTCTCGAGCTGCGCATCGCCGTCGAAAGCGAAACCGCCGGCCTGGCCGCGGTGCGCCGCAGCGACGAGCAGGTAGGGGAGCTGGGCGCCGCCCTGGCCGAGATGCAGGACGCCATGGCCGCCGGCCGCCCCACGGTGGAGGCCGACAAGCGCTTCCACCTCCTGATTGCGCAGGCCACCGGCAACCGTTATTTCGTCGACATCCTCGGCCAGCTGGGCAACGCCATCATCCCGCGTGCGCGCCTGAACACGGCCGAGCTGGAGCAAGACCGGCCTGCCGATTTCCTGGAGCGCGTCAGCCGCGAACACGACGACATCTACCGCGCCATCGAACGCCGCGACCCGGAAGCGGCGCGCGCCGCCATGCGGACCCATCTGTCGAACAGCCGCGAGCGCCTGCTGCAGGCACAGCGCCGCATGGAAGCCCGGTTGAACTAAAAAATTATTCAACATTCTGCTTGCGGGGTCATCCTTTCGGTTGTACGATGACTTACAACTGATGCCGAGATAAACAACGGACATCATTCATTGCCAATCCTGGAGACCCGCATGCACCCACTCGAATTACAAAAAGTCCTGTCGCACGGCCTGTTGTCCTTCCCGATCACCGACTTCGACGCTAACGGCGATTTCAACGCGGCCGGCTACGCCAAGCGCCTCGAGTGGCTGGCGCCGTATGGCGCCACCGCGCTGTTCGCGGCCGGCGGCACCGGCGAGTACTTCTCGCTGGCGGGCGAGGAATACGGCCAGGTCGTCAAGACCGCGGTGGACACCTGTGCCAGCACGAACGTCGCCATCCTGGCCGGCGTCGGCGGCCCGACCCGCGTGGCCATCGCCCATGCCCGGGAAGCCGAGCGCCATGGCGCGCAAGGCCTGCTGCTGCTGCCGCACTATCTCACCGAAGCCAGCCAGGACGGCCTGGTCGCCCACGTGGAAGCGGTGTGCCGTTCGGTGGACATCGGCGTGGTGGTCTACAACCGCGCCCAGTGCCGCTTGACGCCTGACTCGCTGGCCAGGCTGGCCGAGCGCAACCCGAACCTGATCGGCTTCAAGGACGGCATCGGCGACATCGAACTGATGGTCTCGATCTGGCGCCGCATGGGCGACCGCTTCAGCTACCTGGGCGGCCTGCCGACGGCCGAGGTGTATGCCGGCGCCTACAAGGCACTCGGCACGCCGGTGTATTCGTCGGCCGTGTTCAACTTCGTACCGCAGCTGGCGATGGACTTCTACCACGCCACCGCCGCCGGCGACACCGCCACCACCAACCGCCTGCTGGACGAATTCTTCCTGCCTTACCTGGACATCCGCAACCGCAAGGCCGGTTACGCGGTCAGCATCATCAAGGCCGGCGCACGGCTGGTGGGCCATGGCGCGGGCCCGGTGCGCGCACCGCTGACCGACCTGACGGCGGCGGAAGACGAGATGCTGCTGGCCCTGATCAACAAGCAAAAGAACGCGGTATAAACCATGGCGATCACTGGTGACATGATCATTGGCGGCCAGCTCGTACGCGGAAGCGGCGGCGAGCAGCTGGCCTACAACCCGGCCACGCGCGCCGAGTTCGCACCCGGCTTCGGCCAGGCCACCGGCGCCGACGTCGAGCGCGCCTGCGCGCTGGCGGCCAGCGCCTTCGACCCTTACCGCAGCCTGCCGCTCGAACAGCGCGCGCGCTTCCTGGAAGCGGTGGCGGAACAGATCCTGGCCATCGGCCCGGAGCTGATCGAACGCGCCGGCCTCGAAAGCGGCCTGCCAGCGGCACGCCTCGAGGGCGAGCGCATGCGCACCGTGACCCAGCTGCGCCTGTTCGCCAAGGTGGTCCGCGACGGCCACTTCCTGGGCGCGACGATCGACAGCGCGCTGCCGGAGCGTACGCCGCCGCGGCCAAGCCTGCGCCTGGCGAAGATCGGCCTCGGCCCGGTCGCCGTCTTCGGTGCGAGTAACTTCCCGCTGGCGTTCTCGGTGGCGGGCGGCGATACCGCCTCGTCCCTGGCCGCCGGCTGCCCGGTGGTGGTCAAGGCGCACGGCGCCCACCTCGGCACCTCGGAGCTGGTCGGCCGCGCCGTGCAGCGCGCCGCGCTCGACACCGGCATGCCCGAAGGCGTGTTCTCGATGCTGTTCGGCGACGGCCGCACCATCGGCCAGCAGCTGGCTGCGCACCCGGCCATCAAGGCGGTCGGCTTCACCGGCTCGCGCGCCGCCGGCACGGCGCTGATGCGCACCGCCGCCGCCCGCTCCGAGCCGATTCCCGTGTATGCCGAAATGAGCAGCGTGAACCCGGTGTTCCTGCTGCCCGCAGCACTGGAAGGCGACACCGCGCTGGCCCAGGGCTTCGTCGATTCGCTGACGCTGGGCGTGGGCCAGTTCTGCACCAACCCGGGCCTGGTGTTCGCGGTCGATGGACCGGCGCTGGACGCCTTCATGGCAGCGGCCAAAACGGCGTTGGCAGCCAAGGGCGCCGGCACCATGCTCACCGCCGGCATCCACGACGCCTATGCCAGCGGCACGGCGCGCCTGTCCGGCAGTGCCGGCCTGCGCCTGGTGGCGCAAGGCTCGACGGAAGGCATCGGCTGCGCGGCCCAGGCGGCGCTGTACGAATGCGTGGCCGGCGACTTCCTCGCCAACCCGGAACTGCAGGACGAAGTCTTCGGCCCCTGCGCGCTGGTCGTGCGCTTCGACAGCGCAGGGCAGATGCTGGCGGCGGCCGAACAGCTGCATGGCCAATTGACCGCCACCGTGCATGCGCGCGAAGCCGACTATCCGCTGGCGGCGCAGCTGCTGCCTGTGCTGGAGCGCAAGGCGGGCCGGGTGCTGTTCAACGGCTTCCCGACCGGCGTCGAGGTGTCGCATGCGATGGTGCACGGCGGCCCGTACCCGGCCACCAGCGACAGCCGCACGACCTCGGTCGGCGCCACCGCCATCGACCGCTTCCTGCGGCCGGTGTGCTACCAGAACCTGCCGCAAGCCTTGTTGCCGGAGGCCCTGCGCGACGCAAATCCGCTGCGCCTGGCGCGCCTGGAAGATGGAGAGTTGAAGACCGCGCATTGATAAGTTAGTTGTTCGATCGCTGCACCAGCCGGAGGAGACGCCGGCTGTCTTACTTGAAAAGAACTGATCCATGAATCAGCAAGTCATGAGCTTCACACCGGAGCGTACAACGGTGGTGGGCAGGTATCGCTGGACGATCTGCGCGCTGCTGTTCTTCGCCACCACCATCAACTACCTCGACCGCCAGGTCCTGAGCCTGCTCGCGCCGGTGCTCACCAGGGAATTCGGCTGGACGAACACCGACTATGCCAACATCACGGCGACCTTCCAGTTCGTGTATGCGATCTCGATGCTGTTCGCCGGCCGCGTGATCGACCGCGTGGGCACCAAGCGCGCCTATGTGCTGGCGATCATCGTCTGGTCGCTGGGCGCCATCGGCCATGCCTATGCGCTTGCCATCGGCAGCGCGGTCAATAGCGTGCTCGCCACCGTCGGCCTGGCCGCGGTGCCGGTGTCGATCGCCGGCTTCATGGTCGGGCGCGCGGTGCTGGCGCTGGGCGAGGCCGGCAACTTCCCGGCCGCGATCAAGGCCACGGCCGAATACTTCCCCAAGCGCGAGCGCTCGTTCGCCACCGGCATCTTCAACTCGGGCGCGAACGTCGGCGCGGTGCTGGCGCCGCTGTCGGTGCCGCTGATCGCCGAGTACTGGGGCTGGCAGGCCGCCTTCATCGCCGTCGGCGCGGTCGGCTTCATCTGGATGGGGCTGTGGATCTGGCTGTACGATGCGCCGGAACGCCAGCGCCGCCTGGGGGCGGGCGAGCTTGCCTATATCAACAGCGATGAATCGGCCGCGCCGTCCGCGCCGTCCAACGCCCCCGCGCCGAAAGCGTCGTGGTTCAAGCTGCTCGGCTACCGCCAGACCTGGGCCTTCGCCTTCGGTAAGTTCATGACCGACGGCGTGTGGTGGTTCTTCCTGTTCTGGCTACCCAAGTACATGTCGGCCCAATACGGGCTGTCGGGGCCGGACATGGTCGTGCCGCTGGCGGTCCTGTACAGCATGACCATGATCGGCAGCGTCGGCGGCGGCTGGCTCCCCACCTGGTTCCTCGACCGCGGCTACAACATCTACCAGGGCCGCATGCGCGCCATGCTGCTGATCGCCCTGTTCCCGCTGGTGGTGCTGGCGGCCCAGCCGCTCGGCTACCTGGGCTACTGGGTGCCGGTGCTCCTGATCGGCATCGGCGCCTCGGCCCACCAGGCCTGGTCGGCCAACCTGTTCACCACCGTGTCCGACATGTTCCCGAAACACAGCGTCGGCTCGGTGGTCGGCATCGGCGGCATGGCCGGCGGACTGGGCGGCGTGCTGCTCACCAAGCTCGGTGGCGGCCTGTTCGACCATTACGGCGCGCTGGGCCAGCTGCAGACCGGGTATATGATCATGTTCTCGATCTGCGCGCTGGCCTACCTGGTGGCGTGGTGCGTGATGAAGGCCCTGGTGCCGGCGCACCGCGAGATCACGAACCTGTAAGGATGGACATGGACATCGAACGCATCGCCGGCGTGCACTGCGCCACCGGCGAAAGCCCGCTGTGGCACGCGGGGGAGGGGGCCTGGTACTGGGTCGACATTCCGGCGCGCCGCATCTGGCGCATGGCGCACGCCGATGGCGCGCTGCGCAGCTGGCTGGCGCCGGAGATGGTGGCCTGCATCGCGGCGGGCGCCGATGGCGCGCTGGTGGCAGGGATGGAGACCGGCATCTTCGAGCTGCGGCTGGGCGAGGACGGGCTGGCCGAGGCAAGCCGGCTGGCGGCGCCGCCGGCATCGGAACTGGGCGCGGGCATGCGCTTCAACGACGGGCGCTGCGACCGCCAGGGGCGCTTCTGGAGCGGCACCATGTTCATGGACATGGGCGCGGCGCGCGCGGTCGGCGGCTTGTACCGCTACAGCGGGGCGGAGGGCCTGCATGGGCCGGCTGTTTCCGGCATGCTCACGCAGAACGGCCTGGCCTGGTCGCCGGATGGCCGCACGATGTACCTGTCGGATTCGCATCCTCTGAAGCGCACGGTGTGGGCCTTCGACTACGACGTCGACAGCGGCACGCCGCACGGGCAGCGCGTCTTCCTCGATTTGTCCGGGCAGAAGGGCCGGCCGGACGGCGCCGCGGTCGACGCCGACGGCTGCTACTGGACCTGCGCCAACGACGGCGGCGTGGTCCAGCGCTTCACGCCGGCCGGTCAGCTCGACCGCGAGATCGCGCTGCCGATGGCGAAGCCGTCGATGTGCGCCTTCGGCGGACCGGCGCTCGAGACCTTGCTCGTGACCTCGATCGACCCCGGCACCGGCGGCGATGCCGGGACCGTGGTCATGCTGCGTCCCGGCGTGCGCGGACTCGCCGAAACCCCGTTCGCGGGCTGACCGCTATCGGTAGGGTGCCCGGGGCGCCACCCTGCGTGCAGCCGCCCGACTTGTTCTAATATAGCGGTTCGACCAGCACCGGAAATCAGCATGACCACCACGACCATGACGGTAGAACAGGGCATCCGCACCGCGGGTGTCGGCAAATTCCAGTACCGCCTGTTCGTGATCTTCGGTTTGGTGTGGATGGCGGACGCCATGCAGGTGCTGTCGATCGGCTTCACCGCACCCTCCATCGCCAAGACCTTCGGCCTGGCCATGCCGCAAGCGCTCGAAACCGGCACCATCTTCTTTGTCGGGATGCTGCTCGGCGCCTTCGGCTTTGGCCGCCTGGCCGACCGCATCGGCCGCCGTCCGGTGCTGCTGGCGGCGGTGCTGGTCGATGCCTGCTTCGGCGTGGCCTCTGCCTTTGCGCCGGACTTCACCTGGCTGCTGGCGCTGCGCTTCCTCACCGGCGTGGGCGTGGGCGGCACGCTGCCGGTCGATTACACGATGATGGCCGAGTTCCTGCCCAGCGACCGGCGCGGGCGCTGGCTGGTGCTGCTCGAATCCTTCTGGGCGGTCGGCACCATCCTGCTCGCGGTGCTGGCCCTGTTTGCGGTGCGCTGGGGCGATGACGCCTGGCGCGTGATCTTTTTCGTGACCGGTTTGCCGGCGCTGGTCGGGGTTGTCCTGCGCCTGTCGGTGCCCGAGTCGCCCATGTACCTGAACCGCAGCGGCAAGCAGGACGCCGCGCGCGCCGTGCTGGAACGCGTGGCCAGGGAAAACGGGCGTGCGGTCACCATCGCGCCGCTGCATCCGGAATCGCCCGTCAAGCATACCTTGGGGGCGCTGTTCTCGCCGCAGCTGCGCCGCCGCAGCGTGGGTCTGTTCGTGGCCTGGGCCTTGATCTCGATTGCCTATTACGGCGTGTTCGTCTACCTGCCGGTGCGCCTGAGCGCGGAGGGCTTCGGCTTCATGCGCGGCCAGGAGTTCCTGATCGTGCTGGCGCTGGTGCAGCTGCCGGGCTTTGCGCTGTCGGCCTACGGCGTCGAGCGCTGGGGACGCAAGCCGACGCTGATCGGCTTCCTGCTGCTGAGCGCCGTGGGCTGCATGCTCTACAGCCTGGGCAGCGCCACGGCCGTGGTGGTGGGATCGACCTTGCTCATGAGTTTTGCCCTGCTCGGGACCTGGGGCGCGCTGTATGCCTTTACGCCGGAAGCCTACCCGACCGATTTGCGCGCCAGCGGCATGGGCCTGGCCGGCGCGGTGGCGCGCTTCGGCGGCTTGTTCGCACCGATGATCGTGGCGCCGGTCATGGCAACCCACTTCACGCTGGCGCTGGCAATGCTGGCGGCCTTCCTCGTGTTTGGAGCGCTGGCGATCGCGGCGGTCGACGTCGAGTCGCGCAATCGCGCGCTGGAATAGGTTCCTAGAGCAGGAATGGCGGCGCGCCGCTGGCCGCGAGCGTCGTCTCGGGCAGGCTCTCGTCCTTCAGGGCGACGCCGCTCAGCCGGCGCCGACGCGCCTCGCGCATCAGGTAGTGCAGCCGCGCCGCCGCTTCGACGTAAGCCAGGCCCGCCGGCCGCACGTTCGAGATGCAGTTGCGCCGTTCGTCGGTCAGGCCGACGCGCGGCGCCCAGGTCAGGTACAGGCCCATGCTGTCCGGCGAGCTCAATCCAGGCCGCTCGCCAACCAGGATCAGCGCCAGCTGCGCGCGCAGCAGCTCGCCGATCTCGTCGGCGATGGCCACGCGCCCCTGTTCGACGATGGCCAGCGGGGCGACGCGCCAGGCATCCGCCGCCAGCTGCGCGCGCAGCGCCTGCAGGAAGGGCGCAGCGTTCTGCATGATGGCCAGGGCCGAGAGGCCATCCGCGATCACGATCGCCAGGTCGTATGGATCGCCGTCCGGGGTCTCTTCGGCCACCCGGGTCAGCGCGGCGCGCGAGGGCGCGTCGAGGCGGCGGCCCAGGTCGGGGCGCTGCAAGTACACGTGGCGGTCGGCCGCGGCGCTGTGCAGCAGGGCCGCAGGGCATGCCGGCCACGCCTCCTCGAGCGCTGTCTTGAGGGCGGCGCTGTCGAGCGCCTGGTGCACGGCGTCGCGCGCGCGGGCATGGTCCAGCTGGAAGGCCAGCTGGTGGCGGGTAGGCTGGCTGCTGCCGGCATGGCCGAGCGCGATGCGCGCCGGCGTCAGGCCGCGCAGGACTTGCCAGGGGTCGGGATTGTCGATCGGGTCGGCCATGTTTTCTCCTCATGCTGGCGGCAGCGCCGCGCGAAACGCCGCCGGCAGCGCTCGGCCCGGGACGAATCCGCCATCGCTGCCGAAGATGCCCAGCCCGCGCAGCCAGTCCTCGAACTCCGGCGCCGGCCGCAGGCCGAGCACGCGGCGCGCATACAGGGCGTCGTGGAAGGACGTTGTCTGGTAGTTCAGCATGATGTCGTCGGCGCCGGGCACGCCCATGATGTAGGTACAGCCGGCGGCGCCGAGGGTCGTGAGCAGCACGTCCATGTCGTCCTGGTCGGCCTCCGCATGGTTGGTGTAGCAGATGTCGCAGCCCATCGGCAGACCGAGCAGCTTGGCGCAGAAATGGTCCTCGAGGCCGGCGCGGATGATCTGCTTGCCGTCATACAGGTATTCCGGCCCGATGAAGCCGACCACGGAATTGACCAGCAGCGGATCGAAGGCGCGCGCCACCGCATAGGCGCGCGTCTCGCAGGTTTGCTGGTCCAGGCCGTGGTGGGCGTTGGCCGAGAGTGCGCTTCCCTGGCCGGTTTCGAAATACATCAGGTTCCGGCCCACGGTGCCGCGCCCGAGCGAGAGGGCGGCGTCGCGCGCCTCGCGCAGCAGGGCCAGGTCGATCCCGAAGCTGGCGTTCGCGGCCTGGGTGCCGGCGATCGACTGGAACACCAGGTCGACCGGCGCACCGCGCTCGATGGCAGCGAGCGTGTTGGTCACATGGGTCAGCACGCAGGACTGGGTCGGTATCGCATGGCGGGCGATGACCTCGTCGAGCATGTGGAGCAGTTGCATCACCTGCGGCAGGTTGTCGGTGGCCGGGTTGATGCCGATGACCGCGTCGCCGCTGCCGTACATCAGGCCATCGAACAGGCTCGCCGCGATGCCGGAGGGGTCGTCCAGCGGATGGTTGGGCTGGAGGCGGGTCGACAAGGTACCGGCCAGGCCGATGGTGTTGCGAAAGCGCGTGACGACGCGGCACTTGCGCGCGACCAGAACCAGGTCCTGGATGCGCATGATCTTCGAGACCGCGGCCGCCATTTCGGGCGTGATGCCGGGTGCGATGCGGGCCAGGGTAATGGCGTCGGCTGCGCCGCCCAGCAGCCAGTCGCGCAGGCCGCCGACGGTCAGGTGGCGGATCGGTGCAAAGGCGGCAGCATCGTGGCTGTCCACGATCAGGCGCGTGACCTCGTCGGCCTCGTAAGGGATCACCGCTTCGTTGAGGAAGATGGTAAGCGGCAGGTCGGCCAGGGCCATCTGCGCTGCCACGCGTTCCTCCGCGCTCCCCGCGGCGACACCGGCCAGGTGGTCGCCCGAGCGGGCCGGCGTTGCCTTGGCCAGCAGGTCGCGCAGGCCGGTGAACAGATAGGTGCGGCTGCCGGCCATGTGGGCGATCTGGCTCATTCGGGCTCCGGGTAGGTCGCGATGGAAGTCTGCATGGATGCTGGCGTCATTGATAAGATACGCTTTTATTCATTGGAATGCCCATGTCAGTCAACAGCACCGCCAGCTTCGCGTTCACGCATACCGATATCGATGTGGGTTGCCGCCTGTTCGAGGCGCTGGTGCGCCATGCGGCAAAGGGCGGCGAACCGATCGGCCATGCGGCCTTGCTCGAGCTGGCGCGCGGATTGCATCCAAAGGATGCGATGCTGGGGCGCGAGGTGCCGATCGGTATCGGCATGAAGCTGAAGTTTGTCGCGGATTTTTGTGAGGCGCAGGCTTATCCGAATCTCGCGTGCCTCGCTGTGCAGGAGGCCAGCGGCGAGGACGCAGGGCGCGCCGCCGCCGATTTCGATTGGACGGGTACGGATGCGCGGCTCGTCGAATATGCCGCGCAAGTGCGGGCGCGTGTGCCGCGCAACCAGAAGCCGCGCAAGGAGCGTCCAGCCGATGTCGCCTGGTACGCTTATTTCTGTTCACACCGCGAAGCCTGCGCCAGGCTGGGCGGCAAAGACAAGCAGGAGATCATCAATTTGCTGATGGCGGGTCTCGACCCAGATACAGCCTTGCGTCGCGTAATGGCTGCAAAGGCTGAGTAATCCTGGCGCACGATAGATTGGCTCTTGCGCGGTGCGAAAGCCTTTGCTATGATTCGATCCCTCGCGAAAACGACAACGAAGTAGCGTCGTTGAAGGCGAAGCGAGGCGCCGCGGAAAACGCGGTGTGGTAAAAAAGAGAAGTTGACGAAGCAAACGAAACACTGCATAATCTCGCTTCTCTGCTGCTGACAAACAAAACGATTTGTCGCTGACAGCAAGATGCAGTACCAAATGAGTTCTTTAACAATTAACAGTCGATAAGTGTGGGCGTTTGAT